>Ga0315277_10000057_pt1 | contig 167612 bp, 137 predicted proteins | sample YL17G05_15_MG_FD_203695 | JGI IMG/M metagenome (GOLD analysis project Ga0315277, IMG submission 203695) | Sediment microbial communities from Yellowstone Lake, YNP, Wyoming, USA - YL17G05_15 | ecosystem: Environmental > Aquatic > Freshwater > Lake > Sediment | place: USA: Wyoming | collected...
TGCGCGAGGACATCGAAGAAAGTGTCATCAGAGGTGATCAGTCCGAAGACCGTGGGACCCAAGATGACGCCCGCCATGAGCTCCCCCGTGACCGCAGGGAGCTTCATCCGTTCCATTATCTCTCCACCGATCTTCGCGGCTAGGAACGCCACGAATATCAGAAGGAGAGTCTCCTCAGGCTCCACCGCATCCCATCCATAGGTTGCATTGTGTACTCAATATATTAATTGTGAGTCAGGCCGGCTTGCGGATTCCTGCGATCGAGCGTATGCTGCATGTAACTGGAACCATGAACCACCCGTCCTCAGCTCCTGGCTTCGGGATGGCAATGAGAGGTGGAACCATCAGGATGAAGCGCAGAGCTCCAAGACGTGGAACATTGGCAAGTGACTCCCTCGGTCAGGTCTCGTTCTCAATCATCGCGGTCGTGCTACTCGTGGCCACGGCCGCTACTGGTACGTACCTGGCGAAGAGCGAGTTGCAGCAACGGGACGCCGAGCAGAAGGAGAAGCTGCTGGATGCGATGGAAAACGTGATCGACGAAGCCGTCCAAGAGCTCAGCCTGGCCGCTGCCTCTCGGGCACACGACACTGTGTCCGGATGGGATTCGTTCCCAATCAACGAATCCGAAATTTCGTCCGCGTTCTCCGCGCAGATGTCCCGCTACATCTCGTCATCCTTCCCACGAGCCCAAGGGAAGTTCTCGGTTGACATTTCTAACTGGACTGGGGGTCTCTTCTTCCTGGAGCGCAAGACATTGGACCTCGTTCCCGCCGGGAGCGCGGGGACCGACAAGATCCAGATCGAGGACGAGAGCATGGAGTATCATAAGCTGCCTGCTCCGTCCGTCGAGGTCTTGGACGAGACGACTGCAAGCCCTTACTACGTGGCTATCGGCAACTTCACAGCTAAGTCAGCGACGAAGGAAATCGAGCTCGCTCAGGAGCGGTCCTTCCAACGCCCGATCCTGTCCGCGCTCCCTTTCCTCGAATCGAAGCTCCGCGAGTTCGAATCCGCCTCTGAAGGCGAGTGTGCGGATTTGGGCAAGCTCGTCGGGTACATGCTCTCGACCCTCGGCCAGCTCCGAGTGCTTGAGGGCTACGGCCAGCCAATGTACTCTGGCTGCGACACCTCATCGATCATCGCTGAGGAAGACGTCTACAAGGCCGTGGCCGTCGGCCTCCTCCTTGAACAGGCAAGGCTGTTCCGGAACGTCGATCGTGAATTCGCGCAGGCAGTAGCCAACATCTGCGACCCCAACGCCCCTGGCCTTATCGCCCTTCTGGGCTCCCGCGGGCGGTCCCTGGACCCTGCAGAGTTGTTCCTGTGGTTCATCGGCAAGACGCAGCTGAGCATCGACGCGCGCATGATCGTCGCCGAGGCAGTGTACGGGGTCACGGACCAGCTCACGCTCAGGCTGATGGACTACATGGGCTGGATTGGCGCGTTCGAGGCCGCGAAGGATGTCGCGGATGCAATGTCGAACACGCTCGAGTCGATCATATCGTTCTTCACGGGCGAGGACAAGGCCAAGCTGGCTGTAACCACGTGGGTCAGTAGGACACTGAGCAAGACTGGGGTCGATCCTGGGCTGTACTCCAACCTATTCACCCCGGAAATAGACTACTATGTCTCCATCCCCGAGAAGTTGTACTACGTTCAAGACGCAGGGGGCGACCTGTACCCCGTATGGGTCGGCAACACCTCAGCGCCCGTCGACGTACCCGCTTACGACCTCCTGTCATCGGACGAATGGCGTGACTTCTACCCAATGTTCAAGGCCGGCCAATCGCGGTTCAGGGACCTAGCCGAGGACAGCGTGATGCGCCTCGCTTTCGACATCGCAGAGTGCGCTCAGATCACAGGCGCGGCCTCCGCCCCCGACCCTACGGACGACGTCGACATATTCGAGACGCTCGCATTCGACGGGGGAAGGGTGTCGCTGAATCTTGATTCGGCTGCGATAGACAAAGTCGGGAGGCAGCTGCCGATGTTCAGCGCGCAGTTCGAGCTCTCCTCTGAGTTCAGGGAATTCGTCAACTCCAGGTCGACCAGCCTGGTCAACTTCTCGTCGCTGCTTGACGCCGTCTACGAAGGTATCACCGAGTCTGTCCTCGCGTCCGCACGGCATTCCTACATCGCCAACATCGTCGTCCCTGTGGAGCAGCAGCTCCGCGAGATCGTGAGGACCGATGTGGAGCACGACTCAGCCTGGGGGATCGGCGAGTGCGCTTCGAGCATATTGGATTCTATCGCGAGGGCACAGCTCGCGCGACTGATCGCCCTCGTGAACCGGTCTGTGACCAGGTCCGAGGACGGCTTCTCGGGACCCCTGGTCGACTCCGTGGCCAAGATGATGGCCTTCGGGTCAGACACGTTCCCCGGGGTTCGCCAGTTGCTCGAGCTTTCGCTTTCGAACTGCGCGAAACAAGTCTTGTCTCAGGCGAAGTTCTCTGGGCACAAGCGTTCGGTGTACCTAGACCTCGGGAGCAGATTCGAGTTCTGGGAAGGGGATCTGGACGCGGCCCGAGGCAGCGGTAGGTCGATGAAGGAATCCATCAACGTGTCGGTGCCTGGTGGCCTGCCGCCGATGCTTGCAGTGCCCTATGATGCAGCTGTTGGCTACTCCTCGCTCGAGAGCATGTTCCCGACGGACAACATGCTCGTCCAGGTCAAGAGGCCCTGGCAGTACGACAGGTCCAGGGAGGAGTACCCGAACGTCCACATGACCGCCCTGAGCAACGCCACGGTGGTCCCCTACACGACCCAGTGGACCGTGTCTGTGGTCGGTCTCGTTGGGCTCAACGCGAGCTCAGACAACTCTGCTCTCAGGTCAGTGTTCAGCGACGGAACGGTTGAGTCGCACCGCAGCGTGAAGATCGAGCTGTGCTTCCCCGTCGTGCTGCACTCAGCATGGCCGCTCCAGGGCGTCGAGTACAACCCCACAAACACCGCCCTGTCGGATGGCATAGACGCCGCGATGAAGTTCTCCAGGATCGTCTGGGAGAAGATCGAGCCCTATGTCGGCTGGATCAAGGACTGTCTGGAGAGGCTCTACAGGTTCGTCGAGCGCGTGTTCGACGTCATCACCAGCTTCGCCACCCGTGTTGTGAAGGCGGTCTCCGAGGCCCTCGAGACTGTCGTCGAGACTCTCCAAGCATATGTCCAGAAGATAGCGGATTCGGCACTGGCAAGAGCTGTCAAGATGTTCATAGACATGACCGGGCGGGCGGAGTTCAGGATCTCGGTCATGGGCTTCGTGATAATCGTCCAGACCAGCGTGCCAGATCTGTTGTACAAGCATGGGAACGACATGCTGAGGATCATGGTTTACACCGACAGGCTCGGCCCTGGCATCACGTTCGGCGTCCGGATCGCGAGGCTCAGCGACGGCAGCTACGATGTGCTCGCCAACGGCACCATAACAACCAAGAGGGCGCGGATGGACGTCGCGGTCGACCCCTTGATGCACATCATGCGCCGACTCGTGGAAGCGCATTGCGCAGCGAGTTCCTGGGCCTTGGACATCGCAATCCCAGAGGTGGAGCCTTACGAGCTATCCGAGGTAAGCACCTCTGACATTCCCGGAATCGGCGCGTTCCTATCTGACATACCGCTCCCCGCGCTCGGGCTGTCCGCATCCATCGAAGCTGGCCTGAAGCTGAAGTACTCGAGCCCGTTCCCGTCTGATATCGTCGTCAACGAGTTCGAATCGAACCCGCAGGGCGAGGACGCAGGAAAGGAGTGGGTAGAGCTCTACAACCCTCTGGGAAAACCGAAGTGCATCGACGGGTGGAAGCTCGGGACCGTGCACGGCAAGAACAATGCGCTCGACCTCACAGGCACGATTCCGCCGAACGGCATCCTCGTGTTCACCTTCCCCGATGTGTCCATAGACAATGGCTATGCCAACGATCCGTTCAATGACGGCGACGCCGTGATGCTCATCGATCCTTCGGGGGCCACCGTGGACATCACGCCGATGCTGAGGGACACGGCGAACGACGGGCGGACGAACCAGAGAGCCTGGGACGGAGGACCGCGTTGGGTATTCAAGCAGGGCACGAGAGACAACTCGAACGGCGTGCCCGTGCTCCTGGCATCATCGGACTTCATCGCAAAGGCACTCTTCGAGGCCTTCAAGGAGGCCTTCATGGAGACGAAGCTCCAAGAGGTGACCGCGTCCCTGGATTTCATCATACTCTTCGCCAAACGCGTGCTGAACAACTTCATCGAGAACCTCCTGTCGCTCGTGAAGGAGATCGTCCACGAGGTGATATTCTACCTCGAGGTCACGCTCAACGACGCATCGGGAGCAGCCGGCGGCGGCTTCAGGGCGTCCTTCGTTGTGACTGGACAGGCCTTGATGGACCTTCTCCGGTGGCTCATCCACACGTTAGCCACGTTCGTGGTCAACCTTGGCAGACCGAGCTGTCCGATCACGTATCCTGCGTTCCCGCAGGAGTTCTTCGCAGGGCTGTATTTCCGGTTCGAGGTCCTTTTCAGGGTCGGGCTTCCGAAGATGATGGAGGCCATTGGCACGATGCCGCAGCTCGACGTCGAGTACGCCTGCGTGGTGTCCATTTCCCCGAACATCCCGGCCATCGGGAAGCTCGTCGGGCGTCAGTGGGGCAATTGGAGCGTCGACTTCGGCATGTACCTCGAGGGCGTGCCCAAGGATTTCGCCGCGAGCTACCTCGCGAAGGATACGGGTGACCTGATCGATTTCTGGATTGTGAAGGCGAGGCTGTACGGGATCTGACAGACCGCGAAACAAATAAATGTCCACGATGCATCCGCCGCCCGAGCATCTATGGACATCTCGCTGGCGTCGCTGCTGGACGACCTACTATCCGAGGTCTGGTTCGAGCTGACATTCCTGCTAGCGATAGCCTTGCTCTCGAGCTTCCTGTTCGCGCGTTTCGGACAGCCGAAGGTGATAGGCTACATAGTGATTGGCGTGCTGGTTGGTCCCAGCCTCCTCGGGATAGTCGGGCCAAGTGGAGATGAAGTCCCGACTCCGGACGGCGGAGCTTCAGCGCTCCCCGAGGCCGTGCAGATGCTCGCCGAGATGGGAGCGATCATGCTGCTCTTCATGATAGGTCTCGAGTGCGACCTGAAAGAGGTCTTCACCAGGAGGTCGATGGCCATCGCTTTGGGTGGGGTGCTCCTCCCGTGGGTCGGAGGATTCCTCGTGGCGGAGGCCTTCGGGTTCGGCGCGAACGCCGTGTTCATAGGGGCGACGCTGGTCGCGACGAGCGTTGCGATAACTGCGAGCGTAACTTCTGAGATGGGCCTGATAGGTACACCCATCGCCTACGCCATCGTCGGAGCCGCCGTCGTGGACGACGTCCTCGGGATGATCGTGCTGGGCATCTCGAAGGGACTGTCTCCGCAGTACGCCTTTGACCCGACAGGTCTAGTGCTGCTCGTTCTTGGGGCTGTGCTCTTCATCGGGATTGGCGCTTGGGTGGGCTCGAGGTTCCTCGTCAAGCTGGTGCTCAACGTGCAAGTCTCCGGCTACAGGCGGAAACTGCCGATGAGCGGTTTCATACTTGCTCTCACCATTGCCTTCCTGTACGCGTTCATAGGCGAGGTCATCGGCATATCCGCAATCGTCGGGGCTTTCGTCGCTGGGGCCGCGTTCTCAGGCTCCGTCCTGAGGGACGGTTTCAGGAAGGGTACCCAGTACCTGGAGGCACTGTTCGTGCCGCTCTTCTTCGTGTCCCTCGGCACTGCGGTGGATGTCGGCGGCATGGTCGACACGATCTGGTTCGCGCTCGCTCTCACGCTCGTGGCAATCGTTACCAAGGTAGTCGGATGCGGCCTGCCCGCGCGGCTGTTCGGGATGAACAAGTGGGACTCGGCCTCGGTTGGCGTGGGAATGAGCCCGCGGCTCGAGATTGCCTTGGTAATCGCATACTATGGCCTGTCGACGCAGATCATAGACAGCGATGTCTACTCCGTGGTCGTCTTCATGGGACTCGCGACTGCGCTCTTCACGCCATCATTGCTAAGAAAAACGCTCGAACGCGGCGGACACAAGCTGCTTTCGGCCTAGAAAAGGCAGGCCATGCGAGACCCATTACGATCCTGCAAGGACCAAATGTTCACCGTATGTTCTGCCATGGGCGAACTGGCTCCGGTCTGAGTCCTCAGGTCCCTTCATCCCCAACGCTAGCAAGAAGGCCCTTCCGAAGGCCACCGCCGCTTCTGTGTGCCCTTCGTCGAGCTGCTGAATGAAGGCCTTGCCGACAAGCACTGCGAATTCCTTGTTCCTCTCCATGTTCATTCTCTTGATTCATGCATCGTGTGCCTGAGGTTATAAAGGGGTTCTGACTGGCAATCACTGCTGATTCTCAGGATTGAGAAACCCAGGCAGGTAGTGAGCGCCTTCAGCTGATCGTCTGGGTGCCCTTCATGTACGGCCTGAGGACCTCGGGAACGGTCACAGTGCCATCCTTGTTCTGATAGTGCTCGAGTATGGTCGCCATCGTGCGGGGCAACGCAATCCCCGAGCCGTTGAGAGTGTGGACGAACTCGCTCTTCAGGTGAGGTTCCCTTCTGAACTTGATCATCGCTCTCCGCGCCTGGAAATCCTTGAAGTCGCTGCACGAGGAGACTTCGAGCCAACGGTCCATTGCCGGAGCATAGGTCTCTATGTCGTAGGTCTTCGACGAATGGAACCCGATGCTTCCGGTGCACAGGAGCCGGATCCTGTAGGGCAGGCTCAGGCCCTGCACGACCGCTTCTGCATCTGCCAAAAGGGTCTCGAGCTCCTGTTGCGATGTCTCGGGAAGCACGAACTTGACGAGCTCTACTTTGTTGAACTGGTGCACCCTCGCGATGCCTTTGGTTTCGATGTGCTTGCCAGCTTCACGCCTGAACGACGGCAGGTAGGCGGTGTGGTAGATCGGCAGCTGCCTGCGGTCCAGGATCTCGTCGGCATACATGTTCGTGACGGGCACCTCGGCGGTGGGATTCAGCCATAGGTCGTCCCTCTCGATCCAGTACATGTCCTCCTGCATCTTGGGCAACTGCCCTGTGCCGATGCAGCTCTTCCTGTTGATCACCGCAGGCGGGAACAGCTCCCTGTATCCCTGCGCGTGGTGTAGATCAAGCATGTAGTTGATGAGCGCGCGTTCCAGACGAGCCCCGTCCCCCTTGAGGACGTAGAATCCGGTGCCCGTTATCTTCGCTCCTCTGTCGAAGTCGAGTATGTCCAGCTTCTCCCCGACCTCCCAGTGGCTGAGCGGCTTGAAGTCGTACTTCCGTGGCATGCCCCAGGTTCGAACGAACTTGTCTCCTTCATCCAAACGACCGACAGGTACGCTAGGGTCGGGAATGTTGGGCATGTTGAGTAGTAGGTCGTCTCTCTCGACCTCTATCTTCTTCACTTCAGCCTCGACTACCTTGATCCTGTCAGCGATGACCTTCATTTCGGTAATCTTGGTCTGCTTCTCATCCTTCGAAAGCTTCGGTATCTCTTCTGAGACCTCGTTCCTCTTCTGCCTGAGAGCATTGCCTTCCTCGGTCAGCCCCCTCCAGCGCTTGTCAAGCTCCAGGAACTTCTCGAGTACGGAGAGGTCGTAGTTCCTGTTCGTCAGCGACTGCCTAACGACCTCCTCGTTCTCCCGAATGAACCTGGCATCGAGCATCTCAGATCACGTCCTTCGACCCTGCCAATCATTTCAAGCGTATTTAAAAGATGGTCAAATCGGGGCGTGTCTCAGTCCCTGGCCAGCACCACTGTTCTGCCCCTTATCTCGACCAGTGTTCCTTCGGACTTCTGTACGAGCTCCGCCGCAACTCGCTCCTTATCCTCGCCGGCTGCTTCCAGGAGCTTGACCTTGACCAGCTTGTTCTTCGCAAGTTGCTTCCTCAGTTCATCGGCGACAGATCCCGAGACGCCATCCTTGCCGACATGGACGGTCGCCCCGATTGACTGCGCCTTGCCCCTGAGCTCGACTATCCTCTTCTTGTCCAGCGTCTCAATCCCCCTTTGCTCCTTGAGTCGGATATCTAATTATGTGGCCGCACTTCAAGCAAGTCATCGAGACGTGGCCCCTGCCCGTGCGTACCCTCACATTGCGCGGCGGGACGAAGTACGAATGGCAGGACGGGCAGTAGGTTCTCTTGTGCCTCGCGGGGACCTTGTGCCTCTCCCCCATCCTGAGGGCCAAGGAAACGTACCTGCTCGCACGGTCGTTCTTGCCTTCGACGGCCTCCTTCTCGGCAAGCGCGAAGAGGTGGTCGATGCGCTCCTGGGCGACATCCCTGGAATCCCTCTTGCCGAGGTGCCTCCTAGCCATCAGCGCTTGTAATGCTTGTTAGCGTAAATAATGCTTGGCGGGGCAACTGGCAGGTGCCAGCATGCTGCGCCGAGCCAAAACGCCACTCAGTGAGGTTTAAATATGTCGACCATTATCTCCGCAAACCTGAGATAGAATTCACATCTGGTGGTCTGATGTCTCGCAAGCCCGGAAGCATGTACAGGGAGATCAAGGGACAGGCCTACTGCCGCAGGGAATACATGGGCGGCGTGCCGACCTCAAGGATCACCCAGTTCGAGCACGGGAAGAAGGCGGACTACCCAGTGCGAATGACTCTCCACGTGACAGAGCAGTGCCAGATCAGGCACATCGCCCTCGAGGCTGCCCGTATCTCGGCCAACAGGTACCTGGCCAAGAAGATCGGGCTCACCGGCTACCACCTGAAGATCCGAGTCTATCCGCACAATGTCCTTCGTGAGAACAAGATTGCGACGGGTGCAGGCGCTGACCGTATCTCCGATGGCATGAGGCACGCGTTCGGCAAGCCTATCGGGACTGCGGCCAGGGTCGGGGCGGACCAGAAGGTCATGACCCTGGAGACGACCCAGGCCCACTTCGCGACTGCCAAGATGGCCCTCAAGAGAGCGGCCATAAAGCTGCCGTCGCCCTGCTACATTGAGGTCGAGCGGGGCTCCCCGACAGCTGCGTGATTCTGCAAGAACCTGACCGAACACGCAAAACGTTTTTAGGAGTCTTCTGAGTATCCTACCTGCTCAGCTTCGCTGGTTGATGTGGGTCCCATCCAGAAAGCTAAGCGTCTGTGGAGAGGGAATGTACGATATAGACCTCGCCAGCGCGATCTCCGAGATCAAGAGGCTAAAGGCCAGGATTGTAGCACTTCAGGTACCGGAGGGACTGAAGAAGCGTGCCTACCAGCTAGCCGAAGATCTTGAGACCAAGGCAGGGGCAGAGGTTCTCGTCGTTGCCGAACCCTGTTTCGGTGCCTGTGACATCCCGAGTTCTCTTTTCGACATGGTCGACGCTATCGTGAATGTAGGCCATTCTCCGATACCTTCATTGCGACTGTCAAAACCGGTCATATTCGTCCCTGCAAGGTCAAAGGTGCCCCTCGCGGATCAGCTGGAGAAGTCCGTCGGGATGCTCCTGGAACCTGTTGGGGTGTTGGCGACTTCGCAGCACCTGTCCGAGCTGGACGAGGTGATTGAGGGCTTGGAGAGCATGGGTGTGAAGACCAAGATTGGCGAGGGCGATGGCAGGATATCCCATGTGGGGGAAGTGCTCGGATGCAACTACACCGCTGCGACATCCGTCGTCAAGGACGTGAACAGCTACCTGCTCATCGGGAGCGGCACGTTCCACGCTCTGGGTGTCCATCTAGCGACAAACAAGAGAGTCATAGTCTTGGATCCGAACCTGGAAGAGCCGAGGGAGATCGACCAGGTGAAGGACAAGATACTCAGGCAGCGTCACGCAGTCATAGAGCGGGCCGAGAATGCGAGGGTCTTCGGCATCATCATCGGGGAGAAGATAGGCCAGAGAAGGATGCGAAGGGCGAGGGAGCTGAGGAAGCTGCTGAGGTGGAAGAAGAAAAACGCCGCGCTCATACTCATGGACAAGTTCGACCCCGACAAGCTTAGGTCGCTCGGCTTCGATGCATATGTGTCCACTGCCTGTCCCAGGATTGCGGTCGACGATGTGGCAATGTACGACAAGCCTCTCCTCACGCCTCAGGAGCTCGAGATTGTCCTTGGCGTGCGCAAGTGGGAGGACTACTCGTTCGACCAGATGACTGAGGACGAACTCTGATAGGAGACCGTCCGGTATGATCGACGTCAAGAGCCTTCTGGTACGCGGCTGCAGGGAATCATCTGTCGTCGGAATCGGCCTCATGGGCGAAACCGCTGCCGCGACGGAGGCCATACTCCTGAGTTCTGGTTGCAGGCTGAATGTGCGCTACTTCGAGAGCGCGAAACAACTTGTGTCATCACTTTCCAGGGGCGAAGTGGCCGCAGCCGTCAGGGGAACGCTGAGCTCATCGGAGGTTCTCAAGGAACTCAAGAGCGCTTTCTCCATTCGCGAGGTGATGAGAACCGCCGTTCTCGAGGATGTTCGCGGCAAGCAGTTCCTCCTGACGCCTGTCGGCATCGACGAGGGCAGGACAATGTCGTCCAGGCTGAAGCTGGCGACAACGACCATCGCCTACTTCGAACCGGCCGGTTGGCAGATCAAGATCGGTGTGCTCTCAAAGGGCCGTGTGGAGGACAAGGGCCGCGGAGCTGAGATATGCAGGAGCCTGGAAGCGGGAGAGAAGACGGCAAGCACCCTCCTGGCGAGGGGCTATGCAGCAGAGCACTTCGGGATTCTTGTCGAGGACGCGGTCAAGATGAGCGACCTCGTCATTGCTACTGATGGCATAGCTGGGAACCTGATGTTCAGGTCCATGCACTTCGTCGGCGGCGGTAAGGCATACGGGGCTCCCGTGGTGAACCTCGAGAAGGTGTTCGTTGACACATCGAGGGCAAAGGCCGATTTCTCGGACTCGATCATGCTGGCCGCCGGCCTTGCGGCCGTGAAAACATTATAATGCCCTCGGGACTATCCCTTGGCGATGAGGTTGGAAATCAACGGCTGGAGTTCGAAGATAACGTTCTCCGCAACGCACGTAATCCCGGGGCATGCAAAGTGCGGAAGACTCCACGGACACGACTACGCGATAAACGCGAGCATTGAAGGAGACATCGGGCCTGACGGCGTGATCATGGACTTCATCAGCGTGAAGGAATTCCTGAGAGGGATTGCTGCCGAGTTGGATCATCTGGTCTTGATTCCAAAGCGTGATCCAGGCGTGAAAATCGACAAGGATACTGTGAGATACGTCATGGGCGAGAAGGAATTCGTGTTTCCCAAGTCGGACTGCATCCTGCTTGATATCAGGGTGACATCCGCTGAGACTCTGGCGGAATTCGTGCTACAGAGGGTGCTCGACAAGGTCAGGTTCCCGAAGAACGTGAAGATGATCGAGATCGGCGTCGACGAGGGCAAGGGACAGGGCGCCTGGACCGGGAAGGAATTCTGAGTTGGTGGAAGCTGATGTCCGAGGCGATTGTGCTTCTGTCCGGTGGCCTTGACTCATCCACAGTGTTGGCGCTGGCCAAGGAGCGAGGTTTCGAGGTCGTGGCCCTGACATTCGATTACGGCCAGCGGCATCGCCGCGAGCTCGAGAGCGCGAAGAAGGTCGCCTCTCACTTTGGTGTCAAGAAGCATATCATGCTGCCGTTGGACATCGGGAAGTACCTCCAGAGCTCTCTGACCATGAAATCGAAAACCGTTCCCGTTGGACGGACGAGGGGTCAGATCGCATCCGGCATCCCCGACACATACGTTCCTTCGAGAAACATCATCTTCCTGGCAATTGCGTCTTCGATCGCCGAAAGCCGGGGGGCGTCGGCCGTGTTCATAGCCGCAAACTCGGTTGACTTCAGCGGATACCCCGACTGTACGCCCGAGTTCATGTCGGCATTTCAACGAGTTATCGATGTTGGCACGAAGTCCGGAAAGCTAGGTAGGAGCATACTGGTCGAGGCCCCGTTCCTGACTATGACAAAAGGGGAGATCGTTCGCGAAGCACTGAGGTTGGAGGTTCCTCTGCGGCTCACATGGAGCTGCTATGAGGGAGGAAGAAAGGCCTGCGGGCGCTGCGATTCATGTCAGCTCAGGTTGCAAGGGTTCGTGGAAGCCGGGGCTGAAGACCCAATGGAATATGAGGTGAGGCAATGAAGATCTACTCGATCTTCAAATCGCTGCAGGGGGAAGGCCTGACGATAGGAGCTCCGACGACCTTCATCCGCACGTCTGGGTGCCCGTTGAGATGCACATACTGTGACACCCCTCAGGCTTTCGACAAGGGTGAGCAGATGAGCATCGACGCAATCATGACGAAGGTCGAACAGCTGAAGTGCAATCATGTCTGCCTGACTGGAGGCGAGCCCCTCGCGCAGAGAGATGCGCTCAAGTTGGTCGAGAGGGTACTCGATGAGGGATATCATCTCGTCCTGGAAACCAACGGTGCGATGCCTTTGGACGAGCTCCCTTGCGTCGAGAACCTCACCATCAGCATGGACATCAAGTGTCCATCGTCCGGCGAGGCGGACAAGATGCTTTTCCAGAACATCGATCTGCTCGGGCCAACGGACCAGCTGAAGTTCATCATCTCGGACGAGCGAGACTACGAGTACGCAAAGGAGGTCCTGGTGAAGCATGCTCCCAAATCAGAGATCGTGTTCACCCCAGTCGGTGGGAAGGCTCTGAAGGAGCTCGCAGAGAATGTCCTGAAGGAAGGGCTGAACGTGCGCGTGCTGCCGCAGCTCCACAAGTTCATCTGGGGCGACGAGGACAACCGCTGAGTGCCCGTCATCCTCTGAATGTCGGTCGCTTTGACAAATACCTCGGGAGAGGGAGGCGGGCCTTCGGGTAGTTCTTCGAGAGCCTCTCGACCTCCGCCTTGATCTGGTCCAGGCTCATGACCTTCTGCTCTCCACTTCTAAGCCTGACCGGGTATTGCCCAGAAGTTCTCTCCTTCTGGCCGACGACGATGATCATGTTGATCCAATCCATTTCAGCGTTTCGGATCTTCTTGCCGACCTTGTCGTCCATGTCGTCCACGTCAACTCTTGCATCGATCTGAGAGGCGAGCTTCTCGCAGTCTGGGATGAACTCTGCCCCGACAGGAATCAGCCTTATCTGGGTCGGCGAGATCCAGAATGGCAGTGCCGGCTTCTCGTGCTTGAGCGCCTCCTCGAGCAGGACATATATCCATCTCTCAATCGAGCCTATGGAGGAGTGGCAGATGATGCATCCCTTCTTCTTGCCATTAGCGTCGGCATAGACTATCCCATATCTTTCCGCATCCTCTACGTCGAGCTGCACCGTGCTCAGCTGCACGCCGCCGTCCACTGAATCGATTCCCTGGAACTCGTGCTTCACGGCCCAGTAGTGCTTCATCTCCGAGAGCACCTCTATCAAGGCTGGCTTCTTGGAGTACTTCAGCAGCTGGACCAGGTTGTCCTTGTACTTGTCGTAGAACTCCTTGACGATCCTGAACGCGACTGCGTATTCGACTCCCGTGGCGTCTGCGAGGTCGGCATAGTTCCTGTAGAGGAGCATGTATTCCTTCCAGCCCTCGTCCAGGTCCCTCGTGAAGCAGTGCACGTCGGGCATGTGGAATGCCCTGAGCCTCTTCAGACCGGTCAGCTCCCCCCGCTGCTCGAGCCTGAAACTCTTCGAGAACTCGTAAACCCTTAGCGGAAGGTTTCGATAGCTGAGCGTCGCCCCCTTCATCATCCTGAACAGGCCGAAGTCGCCCGCGAACCTGAGGACGAACTCCCTGTTCTCCTCAGTCTTGAGAGTGTAGTGCCGCTCGTGGAAGGAGGCGCCCTGACTCCTGATGTCCGGGAACGACCAGTCGTACATGATCGGGGTGTCGATCTGGATTGCCCCGATGCGATCAGTTGCGATCGTCTGCGCCCATTCTTCGAGTAGCTTGAAGACCAGATGTCCTTTGGGGAACATCCTGAAGTGTCCTCTGTCGCTAGCCTCCTCGTAGTCGACAAGCTCTAGCCTTTGCATTGCCTTGATCGAAGGTGGTTCCTTCCCTTTCGTCCGGCCGACCTCTTCTGAAAGAATGAACTTCTTCAACGATGGGTACTTTTCCAGTATCTTGGCCGATTCGATGTCCTCCAAGTCGATCGGGTGTTCCTCCCCTTCGGGAGTCAGGACGTAATATGTCTTGGAGATCTTCTCGACGACCTCCTCGCGCGTGACCTTCTTCTCAGCGCTGAAATCCCTCGACAGCTCGGATAATGGATGGCCCTTGCATCGTATCTCAAAAGCCTTGTACCATCCGAAGGGGGATCTGTGCACCTCGATGCCCTTCTTGGCCAGCGCTGCCTCGGTCGCCTTGAGGACGTCTACAGCAAGCTTCGGTGATGCGAGGTTGGGGCTCAGATGGGCATAAGGATACAGCACAAGCCTCTCGGCCTTGACCTTCGCGCAGACGTCAACCATGTCCGCGGCAGCCATCTCCGCTATCGTCTCCACATCATCGTCCGAAGCCTCGATCGTCGAGAACGCCACGAGCGCCTCCTTGAAGGAGTGCTTCTTCTGATGGCCTTTGGGGAGTTCCTCGGCCATCTTAGTAGGATCTTTGACCTCGTATTCGAACCTGTCAGCGTGGATGAGTAGTACCCTCATTCAGCACCAGCGTCGAAATAGATGGAAGAGTATTAAAAGGATGCACAGCAGGGATTTTCCGGCGCTCAGCAGCCATCATCCTGGTGTCGAAGTATTCAAGAGGGCTTATGGTTGATACGGGTCTGAGCGGTTACCGTGAAGACGGAAGCAGGCGTTGGAGGGGAATTGAAGCAGAAGAAGGTCGCTCAGAGGGAGCTGAAGCCTACTCCGAAGGAGGACTCGGTTGTGGTGCCGACCACTCCGGATGCAGCGCAGAAAGGGCCGAGAGCAGTGTGCGTGGCCCTTCCTCATTCTGGCAAGCCGGTCAGGGTTGTCGGGAATTCGCCGACCGAGTTCATCTCGACACTTCAGAGCTCCACCTTGGCGTGGACGAACTTCGCGGTTGATGACATTGAGAAGGAGGGTTCGGAGATCGCCGTCCGTCTCGGATTCAGCGCCTCGCTGGTCCCATCGATCCTGAAGGGCTACTACGCAGCGTTCGACGACAGGGATTCCGAGATGGGCATCATGATCCCGGCAGTGAAGATATCGGGCTTCGACCTGACTGCCTTCCCTTTGATCATACTTGTGAGGAAGGACCTCATTGTCACAATACATAGTACACATGTCGAGAGGCTATTGTTGTTCTCGCGATACGCAGACACCTTCCTCAGGAAGATGCCAGCCGATCTTGCTCAAGAGGACAGGCTCACGCTGATGCTCGTGAGAATCCTTGACGAGAACAACTCCTACAACTTCGAACACCTTCGCGAGATCGAAGAGCACGCGGATAGCATGAGCGAGATGCTGCTGGACCCCATGTCGCCCAGGCTTGAGATCGGGAGGAAGATCTATGGGATGAAGCACACGCTGATCACCTACCTGAACACCCTCTGGAGGACGCTCGACGTCATCCACTCGCTCAGATACGGCGAAGCCGAGCTCGTTTCTGACAACCCGAAGATGCTGGCCCAGATCGGACTGCTCGTTGAGGATCTCAACAGGCAGATCGCGCTCAGCGAGCACATGTCTTCGGTTCTTGCGTCCGGTCTTGAGGTCCTGCAAGCGCTCTACAACAATCAGCTCCAGATACTCAACAACAGAATGGCGCTCACGATTACTTGGCTGACGGTCCTGGGCACGGCGGTGCTTGTGCCGAACACTCTCGCAACGATATTCGGATACGTGTTCAACGTCGAGGGTAAGATGCAGGTGTGGACGCTGTCGGTAATGGCAATTGCGACCATTGGGGCGACCTGGCTTGCATACTGGTGGGTCAGTAGGAAAGTGCAGTTGCCATCAAGTTCGATGTGAGAAGACGCTGGGCGGCACCCGAACAGCATATCGAAACAGTTCTTATTCCAGTTCCTTGATAGGGTGATTGAGGCATGGGACTTTGAAGGAATTCGATGTATACGTCCAGAACAAGCCTGGAGAGCTGGCGAAGGTGTGCGAGCTGCTGGGAAACCAAGGCGTCAACATCAGAGCCATCTCGAGCGAAAGGACCAACGACAGGCCAATGATAAAGGTCGTGACGGACGACGAGGCGACGACGAAGTCGGCGCTGGCCAGATCTGGGATAGCCTATGACCTTAGAGACGTGATATCCGTTAAGATGCCCGACAGGCCAGGCGAGCTGGGCAAGGTCGCGAGGAAACTAGCGAAATCAATGGTGAACGTTGACTCGATATACATTCTGGGAAAGGATGGGGCAATGACTGACATAGCCTTCACTGTCGACAACCTCCCAAAGGCTGAGAGCACTCTGAAGTAGCAGAACCGCACGACTGGTTGAGCCTATTCGAGGCTCTTTCCGCGTCTGACCAGTATCTCCTCAAGGAGATTCCTCGCTTCTCGGACCTTGGTCAGCTCCTCATGAGTCAGGTCCAGTCGGAGTAAGTGGGACCAAACCTTCGAGAGAGCGTGATAGGACTCCTTGATGAGTTCAAGATCGGCGTTCAGTTCAGGTGCTGGCTCGGGCTTCTCCTCATCGATTGGTCGATAGAAAACGTTCCGCCCGACCTTTGTTCTGGTCACAATTCCCTTTCTCTCGAGTTTCTGCAGTGCCTGGGTTGCACCCGATTGGGTGATTCTCATCTCGGTCGCCAAAAGGGTCGGCGAGTGAATCCCCTTCCGGAGGATCTCAACAATCTCCTTTTCCCTCGGCGTAAGCAGGCAACCACATCCATAAGCGATATATTAGTTGACACTTATGTTTACTAATGTGTTCTAATGTCCATTCTCAAGTGTGGCTAATGGCTAACATTCCGTAATAACCTTTCCCTGCAGGCTGGCGATGACCCTGCTCCCGACTTCATTGATGTCTGCTCCTGATGCTAATGCTTCACGGGATCACCAAAGCATCGATTTGGAGCAGGGCTGAATCACAGAACCCTCCATTGGCCACTGCTCGGGAGGACCGGAATCAGTTGTTACTTCTTCTCCGCTTCGGGCTTCTGCTCCAGCTGATCCTTGTCCCCGCTCTCTTCTTCTTTGGAGATTGCCGCTAGCAGCTCCTCAGTCTCCATCCTCTTCTTCTTGGGAATCGAGCCTGGCACAAGTAGCTCCATGAATTCCTCGAAGTGGTGCTTCTCTGTCAGGATATCCTCCCGCTCCAGCTCGAGGCCCGCCACGGCCGTTATCGACTCAGTCCCCAGGCCGAATGACTGCATCCGCAAGTTCTGGAGGTCCTTGGCGAGAAGCTTCTCGTGCTCCTCCAGCCTGCTCCCTATTCGCTCAATTGCGAGGTCCTTGAGCATCTTTTCAAGGAAAGCGATCTGATCCTCCTTCGACTTCTTGGCGATTAGCATGAGCGCTGCCTCATGCTTGAAGTCGAGCCTCGCTCCGGCGTGCTCCTCGTCCGTCTTGTGAATCCAGACCAGGGGGTGCTCAGGAGCGTTGTACGTGACCTTCTCGGGAACCAGCGAGTCAGCCGATATCTTGACCGCTGAGTCGCCCGAGGAATGGTAGACCGCGTAGAAGCTCATCCTCTCGAGGAAGTTGATTTCGATGAAGTCTCTCCTGTTCTTGTCGACAATGGTTGGGTTCTCCTTTGCCAGCTCCTCGAGTATGGTCATGGGAGTCGACTCGGGCTTCTTGTCGCCGATGTACTTGGACGCACCCATGATGCACTTGAGGGGTTCGTAGGTTCGCGTCAGCCAGAATGACGGAGGGTAGGTCGTCCAGGACTTCTTCCTGCCTTCCTCCTCCTTCTTCATCTTGAGCTTCGAGAATGAGAAAGTGGAGAACTGATACCTGATATGGCCGTTTTCTCGTTCCAGCACGCCCCCAGGAAGCCCCTCCTTGGCGACTATCCGGTCCGCCCAGAACCCGAGGTCCGCCCGGAGCTTCGGTCTGCTCGTGGAGCCGTTCGCTCCAATGTGATGCAGTACCTGCCTCCGTGTTGGAGTGATGAGCCAGCTGAGCCAGAGTATCAGCGATTTCGGGGTGTCTATGAATGGGACTGGGAGTATCGTGTGGTCTGCCGCGGTTCCCCATCCTGGCAGGACAGCCTGCCCAGGCGTATGGGAATATGATCTGTCCAGGAAGGCCGTGAGCGCGACCTCGTCCATCGGCTCATAAGGATCGCGAATCGGTGAGGGCTCGATCCTGAGGTCGGAGTTGAGGAAGTAGTAGTTCTGTCGTTTCGAGTTGATGACGACAAGGACGCCGCAATCGACCCCCTTGGCCAGCAGCGTCCTCATCTGGACTGTGCTCTTGTCCTTCAGTGGCCTCGTTTGGGCGCTGAGCGAAAGTCGCCTCATTGATTCCGTCAACGGGCTTCTTTCTATCTCCTTCCTCGTCAATGGCTGCTTGTGCATCAGCGTGTATACCACTGCTCGAGAGACATTGTTCGTGAGGAACTCTCCGATCTCCAGTGCCTTCTCCTTCTGAAGCTGCAGAACTTGCTGCGACATCCCATCCCACCTTGTGTCCCGTTTTGCTTCAAATCGACTTCTGCCTACTTATAACTATCCCGAAAAGACGCTTGGCAGCTCACTCAGGTTCGTCCTCTGAGAAACCGACGGAGGTTGAAGTCGCCTCTGCAGCTGGGATTGCCGCTGAATTTGGCTACTGCTTTTTCACGAGCTGTGTGGCAACGGCGTCGCCCATCTTCGATGTCGACGTCTTCCCCCCAATGTCGTGAGTCTTATGCTTGCCAGACTTAAAGATGGTCCGAACCGCCCTCTCAATGTCTGAGGCGGCCTCCGCATGGCCGATTGTCTCGAGCATCAACGCTGACGAGAGGATCGCACCAATCGGATTCGCGACCCCCTTGCCAGCAATGTCCGGCGCAGAGCCATGGACAGGCTCGAACATGCTCACCCCCGAGGGGTTGATGTTGCCAGACGGGGCGAACCCAAGTCCTCCCTGGAGTGCTGCGCCGAGATCTGTGAGGATGTCTCCGAAGAGATTCGGTGTTACAATCAACTTGAACCGCTCAGGATTCAGGACCATGAGCAAGGCGACTGCATCGACGTACTGGAACTCCTTGGCGATGCCGTGCTTCGCGGCTATCTCCTCAACAGCCTCCCTCCAGAGACCGTAGACCTCCGTGAGCACGTTCGCTTTGTCGACCGACGTCACGAGATTGATGTTCTTCTTCTTCGCCAACTGGAATGCGTGCTCAACGATCCTTCGGGCACCGTGCTTCGTGATAACGCCTAGCTGGAACGCAAGCTCGTCTTCGTCCTTGAGGTCTATTCCTATGTCGAACTTGACCTCATAGGCCCTCCTCAGCAGCTTCAGCTCGGTCTTCGATAATCCCTTCTTGACTCTGCCTCCGAGACCAACGTAGAAGTCCTCCGTATTCTCGCGGACGAAATGCATGTCGATCTTCTTGTTGCCGCCAATCAGGGGGCACGGAACCCCTTCGAGCAACTTCACAGGTCTGAGATTGACGTACTGATCGAAATGGAATCGGAGCCTGAGCAAGACGCCTTTCTCCAGGACGCCGGGTTTCACGCGCGGGTCCCCCATCGCACCAAGCAGGATCGCGTCTTTCTTCGAGAGGCGCTGGATCGTCTCGTCAGAGAGCACCTCGCCAGTCTTGAGGTAGTGGCCCGCGCCATGTGGGAACTCTTCGAATTCGAGCGAGAGGTTCCTCTTCTCAGCGACCGCATCGAGGACCTTTCTCGCCTCTCTGGTGACTTCCGGGCCTATTCCGTCACCAGGAATCACTCCGATTCTCTGCAACCCAACATCTCCTTCGTATATGGCACCAGCCCGCCTTTCTCTATGAGCATCATCACGAATGGCGGATAACTGGAGAAGTTCACCTTCTTGCCCGTCGTCAAGTTCTGCGCCGTCCCTCGTTTCAGGTTGACCGCGATGGTATCCATATCAGATGCAGCGATGCTCGCCTCGACTACCGGGAGCCCAATGTTGATGGAGTTCCTGAAGAAAATGCGGGCAAATGATGCGGCAACGACGCACGACACTCCCGCACCCAGAAGGGCGCGAGGGGCATGCTCCCTGCTCGAACCGCAACCGAAGTTACGGCCAGCTACAATGATGTCTCCTGCCCTCACATGTCTCGCGAACTCGGGCTTCGTCTTCTCAAAGGCATGGCCGGCCAGTTCAGCGTTGTCCATAGTGACAAGGTACTCCGCTGGGACAATCTGGTCTGTGTCGACATTGTCGCCGAACACCCAAGCTCGTCCCTTCAAGACATCTTTCATCGGGTCACCTCCGACGGATCCACGATTCTACCCATTATGGCACTGGCCGTGACGACCGCAGGACTGGCCAGGTAGACCTCGGATTCCTTCGCACCCATCCTCCCGACGAAGTTTCTGTTGGTGCTGCTGACGCAGCGTTCGCCTGGTGCGAGCACTCCCATGTATCCACCGAGGCAGGCCCCGCAAGTCGGCCCTGAGACATATGCTCCCGCATTGGAGAAGATCTTGACGAGCCCTTCCTCGACTGCGAGGTCGAACACTTCCTTGGTCGCAGGTACAACCAGCATTCGCACGTCCTTGTGGACCTTCCTGCCTCGGATGATCTTCGCCGCTATCCTGAGGTCTTCTATCCTTCCGTTCGTGCAGGAGCCGAGGTATGCTTGATCTATCTGGACGCCGACCTCGCTGGCCGGAACTACGTTGCTGGGCAGATAGGGCTTGGCAACGACTGGCACGATCTCGCCTCCGTCGTAATCGCGAACGTCCGAGTATTCGGCGTCCGCATCGGCGAACACGTGCTTGTACCGCCCCCTGACTCTTGTCTTGAGATAGTCGTCCACCTTCTTGTCCGGCGGGACGATGCATGCCTTCGCACCCGCCTCTATGCCCATGTTGGATATGGTGATCCTGTCGGCGAGCGGCAACGCTGAGATTGAGCTGCCGTCGACCTCCATAGATTGATACCGTGCGCCCTCGACACCTATGTCTCCGATGATTGTGAGAATGACGTCCTTGCCAGATACGTGCCGGCCCAGCTTGCCGTCGACCACGAACTTCATTGACTCTGGCACTTTGAACCAGAGCACCCCCCTAGCGAACACGGTTGCCGCTTCGGTGCTGCCTATCCCCGTAGCGAAAGCCCCTAGGGCACCATAGGAACAAGTGTGGGAATCGGCTCCGACCATGAGCCTTCCCGGCGCGACGAACCCCTCCTCGATCATGAGCTGGTGGCAGACGCCTCCGCAACCTACCTCGTAGTAATTCTTGATCTTGTGCCTCCGTGCGAAGTCCCGCATCTTCTTCGCCTGCTTTGCAGACGCGACATCCTTGTTCGGAACGTAATGGTCTGGAATGAGGATGATCTTGTCTCGTAGGATGGGAGCGCACAGTCCATCGAACTCGTCGAACGCAGCAGGTCCAGTGATGTCGTTGACCATGACGTAGTCTACTGCCGCCTCCACGATTTCCCCTGCGCAGACGTCCTTCTTGGACTTGGCTGCGAGTATCTTCTCTGCAATTGTCTTGCCCACGAGTCACACCTCGGTACTAGATCGCCACTCTGATCAGTAGACCCTCTTCTTGGCCCGGTCTCCGTTCTGCACGCTGACCTTCCTGACCCATAGCCTGTTCAATCCTTCAACCATTGCGTCGACGCTGGTCGTGACGATGTCAGAGCCGACGCTCTTGCCGAGCGACAGGAGTTGCGCGTCCTCGCAGTCTCCCAGTTTCACAGTGACCTCGCAGAGGGCATTGGAGCCGCCCGTGATCGCCTCGAGTCTGAACTCCTTGAGCACGATGTTCTTCGAGACGGCGGCCCTAATTGCGCTCAGGCTAGCGTCAATCGGCCCGACGCCGGTCTCAGATGCGCGCCTGGTCTCGCCGTCTATTTCGAGAACAACGGTGGCAGTCGGTGTGAAGTTGAGGCCCGTGAACACAGTGAACTCCTCGAGCTTGATCACGGGTTCAACCGCCTGTCCCATGACGTCGTACGCGACCGCGAGCAACTCAGCGTCGTCGAGCTTCTTGCCAGATTCGGCGTACTTCTTGATCCTCGCGACTACCTCTTTCATCTGGTCGTGCTGAAGCTCGATCCCGTACTCCTTCAACTTGTTCTGAACCGCATGAACGCCAGAGTGTTTGCCGACGACGAAGGATCTCTCCTTCCCGACTATCTCAGGCCTCATCGGCTCATAGGTCGAGCACTCGCTCAGCACTCCGTGCACGTGTATCCCCGATTCATGGGAGAACGCGTTATCGCCTACGATCGCCTTGTTCGGGGGGACAGCAATCCCCGTGAGCTGGGAGACGAGCCTGGACACGAAGGCCATCTTCCTGGTGTTTATGTTTGTCTTGACATTGTAGAACGCCTGCAGTCCCATGACGACCTCTTCGAGCGCCGCATTGCCAGCCCTCTCTCCGAGCCCGTTGATGGTACAGTGTATCTCCTCCGCTCCACCGAGCACTCCGGCCAATGAGTTCGCGACGGACATTCCGAAGTCATCGTGGCAGTGGACCGCGAGAGGAACCTTCGTGGTCTTCCTCACCTCGGCTACGAACTGGGTCATTGCGGTAGGCGTCATGACGCCCACTGTGTCCGGGATGTCGATTCTATCTACCCCAGCCTCCTCGACGGCCCTGTGAACCACATTGAGGAACTCCAGCTCGGTCCTCGTGCCATCCTCACAGCTGAACTCGGTGATGAGCCCGTGATCCTTCGCGTACTGGACCGAGGCGGCAGCCTTGTCTCTCGCCTCCTCCTGTGTGATCTTCAGCTTCTTCTCCAGGTGAACCTTGGAGGTCGCGAGGAAGATGTGCACCGAGTCCACGTCTGCTCTCAGGGCTGCGTCGATGTCGTCCTTGCTCGCCCTGCATAGCGCGCACACCTCGCTCTTGAGGCCTGCGCCTGCGATCCTCTTGACTGCCTCCGCCTCTCCCTCGGAATTGATGGGGAAGCCCGCCTCGATGATGTCCACTCCGAGCTCGTCCAGGGCTTGAGCGATCTTGAGTTTGTCGTCGCTCGACAACGCTACATTCGGCGTCTGCTCGCCGTCTCTGAGAGTCGTGTCGAGTATCTTGATCCTCTCTGGCATCCTCGTCGCTGAGAAGATCTTCTTGTTGTACTCGCTAACGAACATCCCCGTATCGGGTATCCTGAAGGCCGCATCGCCCGCGTCTCTAGCACTTTCACTCGGAGCTTGTGTTGGCATCAAAACACTCTCCAAAAATCCTTCACTGCAGCACTTAGGCTAGGATAAGCAGCCTCAAGGGCAGAATAAGCAGGCCGTTGCTCTTGTGCGCCATTCCATACCTCTGTGTTCAGTGGAGCCACGCATTGGAGGCGTGACAAGGGTGGTCATGGGCTGAACCGATATAAATCTTTTCGGACCGTGGCCAGGAGACCATACGACCAGATTCCTTGGACAAATCTGTACAGTCGCCCCGATGGGAAGACTAGAAATATCACGTTCCTTGTACGCCGCGTGATAATGTTGAGCAAGGATACTTTGGTCGCGTTCCAGGGGGAGCCAGGAGCCTTCTCCGAGGACGCCTGCTTCAAGCACTTCGGCAACGGGGTGAAGACGAAGCCCTTCCCCGACTTCCAGTCTGTATTCGAGGCCGTCGAGCACGACGTGGTTACGCATGCCGTGGTCCCCGTTGAGAACTCCATCGAGGGAAGCGTGGCACAGGTGAACGACCTGTTGCTGGATCATGACCTGACAATATCTGCCGAGATTATCTTCCCCGTGAAGCATTGCTTGATGACCTACGGCAACGCGACTATGGACACCATCAGGGAAGTAATGAGCCATCCGCAGGCGTTAGGTCAATGCAGGAAGTTCCTCGCGAACCACCCCGATTGGCGCATAATACCGACCTATGATACTGCTGGCAGCGCGAGGATAGTGGCCGAAGGCAAGAGGATAGACTTGGCGGCAATCGCTAGCAAGAGGGCGGCGAGCGTGTACGGGCTCAAGGTTCTGAAGGAAGACATCCAGAGCGAGATGGTCAACTTCACAAGGTTCTTCGTCCTCGAGAAAAACCCCCCGCTGGTCCAGGGCGCGAACAAGACCTCAATCGTGTTTGCGACCAAGAATGCCCCCGGAGCGTTGCACAACTGCCTCGGGGAGTTCGCCTCCCGCGGCGTGAACCTGTCAAAGCTGGAGTCAAGGCCCAGGAAGAACAAGCCTTGGGTATATGTCTTCTACGCGGACTTCGACGGCAGCATGGACAACCCCAACTGCCACGCTGCGATCGGCGGGCTTCTGAAAACGGGCGCGTTCGTCAAGATCCTAGGCTCGTACAAGAAGGCAGAGAACTGAGGGCGACATAGTCCACTTCGTCGGTTGATGTGCTTGGGATCTGCCGATTCTCGGCACTTACGCCTTTGCCTTGGTTTCGACATGCGATTCTCGTTTCAGCTCATCGATGCCAGCGGCGCCTTTGACCACTCGCCTGTCCCTCTCTAGCAGGGCGAGGTCCTTCTCGTCGAAAGCCCTCGGGTCCATGCAAATCAAGAGTCTACCCTTTGTGACCCATGCGGTTTCATTCAGGGAGTCCAGGGATCGCGCGACCTTCTTGAAATCGTTGAAGGTAATGACGTACTCTAGTCCTTCGACGAGAACTATGCTGTTCGGGTTCTTCTCCATGAACCTTATGAGCGTGTCCGTTAGCACCGCAAGGCTCGTAGGAGCGATCCGCAATTCACCAGGGGTCTCCGTGAGCCATATCATAGGCGTGACCTGGAGGTTGTAGGATTTCCGTATGTTGTCCGGGAACTCCCTCGTGACGACGAGACCCTGAGGTATCAGGAACTCGATGGTGGCGGACGCCGACGCTTCCTTTCCAGGTACTTCTGCATCGGGGCTGAGGGGCAATGTCACCAGCTCAGAGAACAGCCCGAAGGCCGCAACTGGTTTTTGATCCTCGATGAGATACACTCCCCGCGGGATGTCGAAGATTCTGAAGCCGGAGCGCTTGACATCTTCTATCTCCGGGTCGATCACAAGGCCCGCGAACTTCGTGCTGGAGATTGACCTCACAATCGCTGTGAAGAGCAATACCATGAGCCAGCCATATGGGTTCCAGTCCTCGTACCCCATCCTCATGCCAAGGATTACATCTGCGAAATACTCGACGAGCGGGATACCCATCCACGCAGCCGCCAGGAACTGCATGTCGCGCCTGGACTCCGCAGAGAGCCTCGGGAGGATTCTTTTCGAGCGAGCCCACATCGCGATGAGCGCGTCAATGGCCATCGATGCCAGCAAGTACCCGAGGACGAGCGCCAGGACCCAAGTGTTCGACTTGAGGTCACCAGGGCCCTCGATAGGAGCTGCGAGGATAACTATCACGAGCGCGAGGCAGACGATTCCCCAGCCTGTGATAGCGTTCAGCGGCTCGACTCTGAGCCAACTCTTGAAGTGGTCAAGCGAGTTGTATTTCCTGTAAAGAGTGGAGAGCATCACCATGCAAGTGGACAGCCAAATTGTGACGATGATGAATGCCAGGTCAACCTTGGGGTGGATCTGAACGATCCAATCCACGCCACTCTCTCTCAAAATCTCAAAGATCCAGAGTACGGCTAGCGCAGCAATGAAGAACACGAGGATCCAGCTTCGCGCCACCTGGAAGAAGTCCACCTTGGACTTATAGATCATCAGCAGGGCATATCCAATCAGGAGGAGTCCCAGAACGCTGGGCAGGGCTTCCATCAGCAAGTCCGAAAGTTCGGTCATTCAGAATCCCCAGAGAGAAGTCCGAGTCACCTCGCGCAGTCAATCATCTTCTGAGTCAAAAGCCTTTCCCGCGTGGCATATTACTGTTCGATTGCGGCAACGCCATTGTCTGAAATATCCCGACTACTTTGAATCGAGCACTGCACCAAGGCTTGCCGAGCTCACTTCCTCCCGGTAGCGCTTGAGGTAGCCTGAAACCCTAGATTTCGGAATGCGCCTGTCCTTGAGTCTCGCCTTGATTTCCTTCTGTGAGATTAGTATCTCAATCTCCCGTGCATCTAGGTCGATCCTCACAATGTCTCTGTCCCTCGCGGCAGCGATCGCTCCGCCAACATATGCCTCCGGGGACACGTGACCGATCGAGAGCCCTCTCGTCCCGCCTGAAAACCTGCCATCTGTGATCAATGCGACTGATTCACTAAGCCCAAGCCCTGCGAGGATCGCCGTAACCCCAAGCATCTCTGGCATCCCAGGAGCTCCCTTGGGGCCCTGGTATCTGACAATCACGGCGTCTCCTGGCTTGACCCTGCCCGCGAGTATCGCGTCCGTCGCCGCCTTTTCAGTGTCGAAAACCCTCGCCGGTCCCTCAAACTTGCGCATGGACGAAACCACTGCGGACTGCTTCACTACACATCCCTCCTCGGCGAGACTGCCGGAAAGGACTGCTATTCCGCCTTCCTCATGATACGCTTTGCTCAATTCGCGGACCACATCTGAATCCCTCACTCCCGACCCTTTCGCGATGTCCAAGACGCTCTTTCCCTCTACAGTCCGAGCGGCCTTCAGCTTCCCTGCCATCCTCGACAGCACTGCTGGTATGCCGCCTGCGCGGTCAAGGTCGATCATGTAGTGTTCGCCCCCGGGCTTTAGAGCGACGATGTGCTTGGTGTCCCTGGATATCGTGTCGAACAGCTTCAGCTCGAGAGATATCCCGAACTCCCCAGCTATGGCCATCAAATGCAGGCACGTGTTCGTCGAGCCCCCGATCGCGTTATCGACTCTGAGAGCGTTTTCGAAGCTCTCCCGCGTGACTATGTCTCGCGGCTTCACGCCCTTCCTGGCCAGATCTACCGCAAGTGCGCCCGTCTTACGGGCGATTTCAAGCTTCTCCTCCGAGATAGCATGAGAAGTTGCACAGCCCTGCATGCTCAGCCCCAGGGCCTCTGTTAGACACGCCATCGTATTGGCTGTGAAGAGGCCGGAGCACGAGCCAGGACCCGGGCAAGCCCTCTTCTCGATCTCCAGAAAGTCAGATTCGGTTATCTTGCCAGCCGTCAACTCGCCGACGGCCTCGAAAATGGATATGACATCCAGTTTCCTGTTCTTGTAGACTCCAGGCATCATCGGTCCGCCCGTCAGCATCACAGCGGGAACGTTGAGCCTTCCACAGGCCATCAACATCCCGGGCGTTATCTTGTCGCAATTGGTGACGCCTACCCAGCCGTCTGCGAGGTGAGCTTCCACCATCGCCTCAATAGCGTCTGCGATGATCTCGCGGGACGGGAGCGAGTACCTCATCCCCTCGAGGCCCATCGCTATCCCATCACATATCCCAGGGACTCCAAAGTCGTATGCCACCCCGTCAGCTTCCTCTACACCTTTCTTCACCTCGGTCACGAGCTTGTTAAGGTGCATGTGCCCTGGAACTATCGTATTGTACGAGTTCGCAATCGCTATCATCGGCTTCTCGAGGTCCTTGTCGTTCATGCCAAGCGCCCTCAGGAGCCCTCGTGCGGGTGCTCTTGACATCCCCCTCTTGAGTGTGTCACTCCTCAATTTGGTGTCCCTGTCGTCCGCCATCTTCAGTCACTCAGCTTGAAATCACTGTGGAGTGCCTCCACTGCTTTCTTCGCGTCTTCCTTCTTGATTATGAATGAAATGTTCAGCTCGGAGGAACCTTGTGCGATGGCTCTGATGTTGATCTCGCGTTCTGCCATCGTCATGAACACGCGGGCAGCCACACCGGGCGTGCCTTTCATCCCGGCGCCGACGACGGCCACGATGCTCAGTCCTACCTCGATCGAAACCTCTCTCACTTGCTTCGACCCCAAGAGAGACAGCTCGAGGGCATTCTGGGCCTTGGAGCCGCTCGCCTTCGGTATCGCTAGGGTGATGCTCTCCTCGGAGGAGCTCTGTGAGATCATCAACACATCTATGTCCATATCAGTAAGGACCTGGAGCACTTTCGCTGCAAGCCTGGGAGTGCCAACCATGCTCGCCCCACTCACGGTGATCAGGCTCACGTCGTTAATGTTCGTGATCGCCTTCACGACGTCCCCAGCCTTGACCTTGACTTCGCTGACTATGAATGTGCCATCCGAGTCAGGGTCCTTCAGGCTCTTGACCCTGAATGAGAGCTGGTACCTGGCAGCACACTCGAGGGCCCTGGGGTGGACAACCTCTGCCCCGAAATGCGCGAGCTCCATCGCTTCTGCGAATGAGATGGTGTCAATCATCTTCGCGGATTTCACTATCTTGGGGTTCGCCGTCATCAGACCGTCGACATCCTTCCACGCCCAGACCTCGTCCGCCTTGATGGCGGCTCCGATGATCGACGCCGTGTAGTCCGAGCCGCCCCTTCCGAGCGTGGTCTGGACGCCGTCCTGCGTCGCAGCAATAAACCCGCTGATGACTGGGATGATTCCATCGTCCATGAGCGGCCCAAGTGTCTGCCTGACCTGGAGCGAAGTCAAGTTCATCAGTGGCGAAGCGTCTCCAAAGCGGTCGTCCGTGACGATACCCGCTTCTCCCCCTGTCAATGCCTTTGCTCCCATGCCTAGGTCTTCAATCGCGCCCTGGAGTATCGGGGCGGAGAGCTTCTCGCCGTATCCCAGCACGTAGTCCTTCGACCTGGGCGTGAGCTCGCCTATATGTGAGATGCCGAGCAAGATATTCTTCAGCTCGTCGCAGCGTGAATCCACCACGGTCGTGGTCCGCTCGAGTATGTGCTCATCCATGATGGCGACTTCGGCGGCCTTTCGGTGTTTCGCACAGACGGATTCTATGAACTCACGGACGCGTTCTTTGTTTCCGTGGCTCGCGTGCTTGGCAGCCTCCGCAAGTGAATCCGTGACACCGTGCATTGCGGAAATGACAACGACAAGCTGCTGCTTCTCCCGGTGGAACATGCGGACTATCGTTGCCACCTTCCTCAACTTGTCGCCGTCCGCGACGCTGATCCCGCCAAACTTCATCACGATCTTCATGGCCGAACCTACCAGTAACAATGCCCAGGAAAAATAGCTATCGGGCGAAAGTCCTCCTGATCTCGATCAAATCTCTCATCACTGAGCTCGCGGTCTCCTTCCCTCCCGCGCCTTTTCCCACAAGGGTGATCTCCCCCGCAGGGTCTGTAAGGAACGAGATGGCGTTGAACGTTCCGCTCACGTTCAAGGGGTGAGTCGCAGGAATCTCCTCCGGTGAGACCTTCGCATCCTTCGACATCCTCCCGATGAGCTTGATCACTTTGCCCTTGTCCTTGGCGCGCTCGATGTCCGCCTGAGAGACTTTCGTGATTCCAGAGATGTTGACATCCCTTATGGAGAGGCTGGAGCCCAACACGTAGTTGGAGACTATCACGAGCTTGCAGGCTGTGTCGAACCCGCCGATGTCGTACGTCGGGTCGGTCTCCGCGTACCCGAGCTTCTGCGCCTCCGCAAGAGCCAGTTCCATCGCGGCGCCTTCGGAGGTCATCTGGCTCAATATGTAATTCGAGGTGCCGTTCAGAATGCCGCTGATCGACTGGATCCTGCTCCCTTCGAGGCACTTCTTGGCGAAGTCCAGGACCGGGGTGCCTCCTCCCACCGTCCCGCTGAACTTGAACATGACCTCATTGTGATGGGCAAGCTCAATTAGGGCAGGCATTGCGAGGGCTAGAGGCCCCTTGTTCGTGCAGATGACATGCCGCCCATGTCTCATGGCCTCGCGCACATGGCTCAATCCGGGCTCGCCTTTCTTTAGCTCCGTAGGCGTCGCCTCGACCATTACTTCGCATTCGATCTCCTTGATCGCTTCCAGCCCCATCTTCCCAGGGTGGTACGTGCGGTTCCCAAGCTTTTCGAGCGAGCCAGTTTGCTTCTTGGAGCTGAGCGCTGCCTTGACATCTATGCCATCTGTAGCGACCGCCGTTCCCCTGCTGTCGACTATGCCGACCAGCTTGGGCTTGAGCCCGAACTCCTTGGCCAACATCTTCGACTCAGAATCCATGAGTTCCGCGAAGCTCCGGCCGACGACTCCGAATCCTACCAGGAGAATGCGCATTTCAGCTCCCCTCCAGTATCTTCTCGAGCGCGTCCATGGTTGGTTCTATGGTCCTTGGCTTCGAGCTCTGAGTGATAGCGATGTCGGGGTCCTTCAGGCCGTGTCCGGTTGACACGCAGACCACCTTGGAGGATCGGTCGATCCTGCCGAGTTCGACGTCCTTGGTCAACCCGGCTAGCGCCGCGGCTCCTGCTGGCTCAGCGAAGATTCCCTCCTGGGAGGCTAGCTGCCTCTGCGCATTGAGTATCTCGCGGTCGCTCACGGTGAACACTGTGCCTCCGGATTCCTTGATTGCCCTTACGGTCTTCTTCCAGTTCGCAGGATTGCCTATTCTTATGGCGGTGGCTATGGTGTCAGGCTTCTTGACTGGAGTGAGATGGGATTCCTTCTTCTCGAACATCCTGGCCACGGGCGCAGAGCCTTCCGCCTGGATCCCGACAATCGACGGATGGCCGCTGACCAGCCCGAGCGATTCGTACTCCTCGAACCCTTTCCAATAGGCTGCCGAGTTGCCGCCGTTACCTACAGGTATGTATAGGAAGTCCGGATGCCCGTTCAACTGGTCGCAGATCTCGAAGGCAGCGGTTTTCTGCCCTTCAATCCTGAATGGGTTGACTGAGTTGAGGACGTACATGCCGAGCCTCTCGGATGACTCCATGACCATTTCCAGCGCCTGGTCGAAGTTGCCCTTGACAGAGACCACTGTCGCGCCGTGCATCATCGCTTGGGCCAGCTTGCCCAATGCAACTTTCCCCTCGGGTATGAGCACGACGCACTTCAGTCCTGCCAGACCAGCGTAGGCGGCCAGAGATGCGGATGTGTTGCCGGTGGAGGCGCAGATGACCGCCTTCATGCCCAGTTCCTTCGCCTTCGTGATGCCGACGGTCATGCCCCTGTCCTTGAACGAGCCAGTCGGATTCGTACCATCGAACTTGACCCAGAGCTGCTTCAGTCCGATCGCCTTGGCGATCCTGTCGCATCTGATGAGCGGTGTCCCGCCCTCGTTCAAGGAGTAGACCGTAACCTTCTCCCCGACCGGGATGAGCTCCCTGTATCTCCAGACCGAGAGCGGTCTCTTTCTGAAATCACTCTTCGAAAGCCTACGCTCAGCCCCAGCTCTATCGAGGTGGAGCTCCAGGAGATTGCCGCAGGAGGCACATGCGTAGGCGGGCTTGGCGGTATCGTGTTCCCTGCCGCACTCTATGCATCTCATCTCAAATGATGCCACAATTCCTTCCCCACGGAGTGCGCCTGCTATGATTAGTCAAAATATAAGTCCTTCGCACGCCTGGACGTGGCTAGGAAGGGATCTGACAGCAGGACTGGCTCCTTCATAGTGCACAATAATGTCCAAGAGCCATTCGGCGAGAGCATTTTAATATCGAGGCACGACATGCATGTGCGGCCAGGTGAACTTCATGCAGTATGACCGTGCGGTCGTCTCATCTCCAGCCACGATTGCCAATTTCGGCCCTGGCTTTGATTCGTTCGGTATCTGCCTCGAATCGCCTCGGGATAGGGTCTCAATCCGAAGGCTCGCGAAGGGAAGGCATGAACTCAAGATCGTAGGCAAGTACATGCTTCCTTCAGACCCGATGAAGAATACCGCCTCCTATGCCGCCAGGAAGTTGGCGGAGCTTTGCGGGTGCGCCGATGCCGGCTTCTCGATGACGGTTCGGAAGGGGATGAAACCCGGAGGCGGAATCGGGAGCAGCGCGGCATCATCCGTCGGCGGCGCGCTGGCTATGGCGGCGCTCCTTGGCATCAGAAACAAGGAGATCGTGTTGGAAGCTTCCGCAATGGGCGAGGAGCTCGTCGCTGGGTCAAGGCACTTCGATAACGTCGCCGCGGCGATCTACGGCGGGTTCACAGTAGTGTCCGACCTGAACACGAGAACGGTGCTCCAGGTCAGGCCGCCGGTATTCAGGATAATAGTGGCCATTCCCGAGATTTCCATAGCGACGAAGCGCGCCCGGGAGATTCTGCCTCGCGAGGTGCCTATGGCTGACGCAGTCTGCAACGTGGGTTGGGCCTCGGGCATGATTCATGCGATGATGAAGCAAAATGTCAGGATGATTGGTTCATATCTCGATGACAAGCTAGCCCTGCCCTATAGGAAGGGACTCATTCCAGGCTACGAGAACGTGAGGGACGCGGCAATCGAGGCGGGGGCGCTAGGCGTGTCAATAGGCGGCTCTGGTCCAGCGGTGTTCGCTATCTCGCTCGGAAACGCGGACAAGATAAGGAAAGCTATGGTTGAGGCCTTCAAGCACTCGGCTGATTTGAAAGCCGAATCATTCGTCACCGTTCCTGGCAAGGGAGCCAAGGTCGAGACCATCAGCTGATGAAAGGGTCCTAGAAGGCGATCCTCTCCCCCGGCACTCTCGGGAAGAGGGTGACATCCCTGATGTGCTTCTGCCCAGTCAGGAAACGAACCATTCTCTCTATGCCCAGACCCCCGCCGACGGTCCTCGGAATCAGGCCCTGGCTTGAGATCTTCAGATACGTCTCGAAGGCCTTCGTGTTGGTCTTCCTCTCGTTCATCTTCCTGACGATCTCGTCGTGCTCCCACTCCCTCTCGCCACCGGAGAGAGCTTCCCCATAGCCCTCCGGCCAGAAGACGTCGTAGTTGTGGAAGTAACCCCTTCGCTCCTTGTCCTCCCTGTCGTAGAACTCCCTTCTGAAGTTCATTATCCAGAGCGGGTCCTTGGCCTGCTCCGAGACGATCCTCTCGAAGTGCTCTCCGTACTTCTTCAAGAGGTCCTCGGACTCGTAGACCTTAAGGGGTAGTTTCGGGATCGAGAGCGTCCGGTCCAGGGCCCTTAGGTCGTGGCGACACTCCTTTGTGACGAACTTGAATACATGTCCGAGCATGCCGTCAACGAACTCAATGAAATCCTTCTTGGTCCTGTCCTTGAACTCGATATCGACCTGGGTGAATTCGAACAAGTGCCTCCCGCTCTCCCTCAGCTTGCCCTCCTCCAGCCTCACGTTCGGGGACATGAAATAGATCTTCTCTATGCCTTTGTTCAGCAGGGACAGCTGCTTGTGCAGTATCATGCTCTTGGTCAAGTGTAGCTTCTGCCCGTAGTACTCGACCGAGGCATCGAAGTGCGCGTGGTTCAGGGGGTCCGTCTCGGGCGAGAGGATGATCGGCATGGCCTGCACCACGCCGTGCTCGTACATGTAGTCGTGAATCGCCTTCAACGATGCGCTCTGCACCCTTAGAACGTGCCTGAGTCTGTCCGTCCTGATATGAGATATGGCCGCTTCCATGCGCGCACCCGATGAGATGACGGTGAAGCGACCGTGGTATTTCACCATTTCGACAATAAATCCGTCTAAAGCCCGAATATGAGGCAACAATAATATACAAATTCCGTCATTATGACGAAACATGTTGGATGAGAAAGACTCGGCAATCCTCTCTGAGCTGATGAAGGACTCGCGCAAGACCACGAAGGCGATTGCTCGAAGCCTAGGGATCCCAAGGGCTACCGTGCACGATAGGATCGTGAAGATGGAACAGAAGCATGTGATCAAGAAGTTCACCGCGGTGCCCAACTACTCCCAGCTCGAGCTCGGCCAGACCGCATTCATCCTCGTGCAGTTCTCTCCGGAGGAGGGATTGTCCCAGAGGGAGACGGCAGACGAGATAGCCGACCTCAAGGGGATATCGGAAGTCCACATGATCTCGGGCGAGTGGGACATGCTCCTCAAGGTTCGCGGCTCGAGCATGGAGGATCTCGGGAAGCTGGTGATTGACAAGCTGCGGGAGATCAAGGGCGTGGCGAGGACGCTCACTTGCGCGTGCTTCTCCACGGTGAAGGAATGAATCCGGCCTGGTCCGCTAGGTCCTCTTCTTGATGAGCTTGGCCGCGGTCTCAGCGACCTCGCTCCTGACAGGTTCGACCGTGTGTTCCTTGAATATGCGCTGGACCTCTTCCTGAGCCCTGGTCAAGAGGTTCTTGGACCCTTTCGCCATCCAGGTATCGAACGAGGACCTGTCAGTGACTATCGGCACGAAGTGCTCCGTCTTGTAGTGCTCCAAGGTGTGCCTCTGGCTAAGGTAGTCTTTCCCGATACCGACCTTGTGAATGACATCCAAGGCGAGCGTCTCGTCGTTGACCTCGACACCTTGTGCCATCCTGCCGATGATCCTAGACATCTCGTCATCTATGACGAGCTGCTCGAGCCAGATTGTCCTGCAGTCCTCTATGAGCCCTATGCCAGCGATCATGTCCGCCCCCGCCAGAATAGGCGTCACGGCGCTGGCGAACTTCTCGTAGGCGGCCTGCTCGTCCGGTTCCTTGGAGGTCGTGACGAACCCGCCCACAAGTGCCGGGAAGCCGTAGTGGTGCGCCATCTGCGCATAGGCCGCCGATGTCAAGCCATGCTCTGGACTGCCGCCGGCCCTTGTCGAGGATTTCATGTCCAGGTTCGCGATTCCGCAGCTGAAGACGAGCGGAGTACCGCGCCTGTGGAGCTGGAATATCGTGTTGCCTCCTAGCACCTCCGCAATTGCGAGCGCAACCGACCCAGCAAGAGTTGCGGGTCCCGTGGATCCTGGCCCCGGCATTACGTAGAAGCAGATCGGGATGTTCTCTTCTGCGATCCTGAGGCCAGCGTCCAGGCTCTCGCCCTCAATTTGGAGCGGTGAGAAGCTCGTGTGGATTGACGAGATCAGGGGCCTTCTCCTGAGCTCCTCCGTGCCGCCGGCTGCGGCAGCCGCGAGGTCGAGGACGTCCTCGACCTCCCACACACTCGTGTCGGTCGCAATGGTGATATGCTTCTCAGTGTTCTCCAGGGATGCCTGGAGGTCGTGTATGTGCCTTGTCCTCTGGGGGACATCTTGTGAAGTCACATTTGGCCAGTTGATGCCGTGACCTTTGAGAGCGTCGGCGATGAAGGCGCTCTTGGCAATGTCCGATTTCCGTGAGGGCCTTCTTTCCCTTGTCTCGAAATCCATGGCATCCGTGCCATTTCCATCGCTGCAGACATGAACGTGATCGAAATCGAGCCTGGCATCGTGTTTCCTTGTGCGGCCGTAGAATGTGACCACCCGGTCGTTGATCCGGGTGCACTCCTCCACCAGGCTCGGTGGGAACTTCACAACTGCGCTTTTCTTGTCGACATCGCACCCAGCCTCGCGAAGTATTTTCTGCCCTTTTTCGCTTCGAACAGCCATGCCTGTATGTTCGAGTATGTCGAGTGCCGCGTAATGGATGCGTTCGATGCCATCCCTGCTCAACAGATTGAGCCTGTTCCGGACGGGGATTGAATTCGCCATTTGCCCGCACCTGCGTTATACCGATCTGATGATTCGTTAATCGCGATCCGATCGAGACCTTGGATAAGATGACAATGTGGCCGAAGCGCATCCCTGCGCCTCGGCCAGTAATCGGTTTCTTCGCTCAGTGAGTCTTGGACTCTCCGCCCCACATTGGCTTCTTGGCCTTCTCGATGATGGCGTTGACCTTGCTCTGGACGTCCTTCTCGAGCGGCGGAACCTTGTAGTTCGTGAGTATGTCCTTGACTTTCTCCCTGGCCCTGTCCCTGAGTGACTTCGAACCTGCATGCTGCCAGGCGTCGTATGAGCGCCTGTCGATCAGGTCGGGCATGAAGAACTCAGACCTCATGTGCTGCATCGTGTGCTTCTGGGCAAGGAAGTTCTTGCCTGGGCCGACCTTCTCGATCACGTCGAGTGCGAGCGTGTCGTCGTCCGCCCACTGACCTCTGATCAGCCGGGCGATTGCACCCACAATCTCGTTATCGATCACAATCTGCTCGTAGAACAGGCAGCTAGAGTCTTCGAGTAGTCCCACGCCACACATCAGGTCAGCGCCTGCCAGCAGTGGTCCGACACAGCCAGTGTAGTATTCCAGGACCGCCTGGTCTCCAGGCTCCTTGGCCGTTGCTGAGACACCGACGCATGACGGCATATCGTAGTGGTGCGCGAGCTCAGTCGCCATGGCTGATGAGATTGCGTGCTCAGGGCTTCCCCCCGCCCTTATAGTCGTCCTCATGTCCAGTGGCGCGTTGCCCATGCCGTATATGATCGCAGCGCCCGGAGTCGAGAGCTGTATCATCGTGAGCGCGCTTAGGACCTCAGCGTTGCCGACAACGAGCGAGCCAACGAGTGTCGCAGGTCCGGTCGCGCCTGGCTGTGGCATTCCGAAGAACACCAGTGGCACGCCCGCCTCCGCGAAGTACAAGCTTGCGTCCATTACACCAGCATCGTGCTGGAGAGGCGCGTATGTGCACTGCAGGCACGATGAGAGCGGCCTTCTCCTGTATTCCTTCTCGCCGCCAGCGGCTGCGTAGCCCATCTCGGTGAGGGTCTTTGCGTCCGATAGCGTCACGCCCGTCTCGTACATGACGTGCTTCTCCGTGTTGTTCAGGGATGCGTCGAAGTCGTGCAGGTGCACCGTGGATGGGTGCTGGTCAGTCGAGCTGACCATCGGCCAGTGTATGTGAACGTTCTGCAGAGCATCGATGATCTTGGAGGAGTTGGCAACATCCTGCTTCATCGAGGGCCTTCTCTTCCCCGACTCGAAGTCCACAGTGACTGCGCCGTTCCCGTTCGCGGTCATGTAGCTGTGCTTGAGGTCCAACTTCGCATCGTACTTCGGGTTCCTCCCGGCCAAGGTGATGCTCGTCTTCTTCTTGGTCAGGGCCTCTTCCACTAGATGGGAGGGCATCTTCGCGATCCGCGTCTTCTCGTCAACCTCACAGCCGTTGTCCTTCAGGATTTTCCTGCATGCAACGCTGTCAACCTGGACGCCGACCTTCTCGAGAATGTGCAGTGTGCCCCAGTGAATCCTCTCGAGATCGCCCTCGCTGAGGATGTTGAAGCGGACGCCCCGCTCAATGCCATATGACATTCACCTTCACCTGACCAGTCTCTTCGCTACATCAACTGCGCCAGATGCGTCGCCACTGTAGCCCTCGGCGCCGATCTCTTTCGCATACGTGTCTGTAACCGGTGCTCCGCCTACGAGGACCTTGACGGATTTGGTCTTCTTCTTCAGCGGGGTGATGACCTCTGCCATCCGTGGCATGGTCGTCGTCATGAGTGCTGACATCGCCAACATGTTCGGCTTGTGCTCGTCGGCCTTCTTCAGGAAGTCCGCCGAGGGCACGTTCACGCCGAGGTCGACTACCTCGAACCCGTTCGCCGCGAGCATTGTCGCGACCAGGTTCTTGCCGATCTCGTGGATGTCGTCCTGGACCGTACCGATGATGACCTTGCCGGCGCTCGTCCTGTGCTTCCCTTTCGGGACCGCGGGCTCGAGCACGGCCAATGCGGCCTTCATCGCTTCGGCGCCCATGACAAGCTCAGGCAGGTAGATCTCTCCCCTTCCGAACCTCTCACCGACGGTCTTGATCCCTTCCGCCAATCCTTTCTCGATGGCGACGAGCGGGTCAACGCCGTCCTTCAACGATTGCTTCGCAAGGTCGGCGATGGTCTCCATCTCGTAGTTCATCACAGCGTTTCTCAGCCGTGTTACTGCATCTTCCATTGGTTTTACCCCCGATAGCTGTCCAGAGGTTTTGCTCCCTCCGGAATTTTCGGAAGTCCAATCATCCATTTCCTGGATGATTTACGTCTTCCGTTTGAAACGGCATACTCGGTACCCTAATTAAGGTTTCGCTCAGTCGACATTGAAACGCTAGGACGATGGGTCTCATATTAGGTCCATCACGAGAAGTCGCAATCTCAATTGAAACAAAGACAAGCGTTTTCGATTCACCGGGCGACAATCGCCGCCGATGCTCAGAGACGAGGACGGACTGTCGGAAGGTTTTTCAGGGAAAAGGCATTCACCCTATTGTTGGAGGCAAGAAAATGCCCTGTGCAGTCGTACCTGTGATCGAGCTCAAAGGGACGAAGAAGACCGTGAAGATCGGCGCCAGCAAAACTCCTGTCATAGTGGGTGAGAGGATCAACCCGACGAACAGGAAGGAACTCATTGCCAAGCTGAAGGCTGGCGAGTTCGGCATCCTCGAAGGTGAGGCGAAGAAGCAGGTCCAGAACGGCGCGGATGTCCTCGACATCAACGTCGGCGTCCCAGGAATTGACGAGAAGCACGCGATGCTTGAGGCTCTCAGGATTGTCCAGGACGCAGTGGATGTTCCATTGTGGATTGACACATCGAACCCTGAGGTTCTGGCTACAGCGCTCAAGAATGTCAAGGGCAGACCTGGAATCAACTCAACCACCGGTGAGGAGAAGCGGATGGACGTCGTAATCCCACTCGCGGCCGAATACGGAGCGGTCATCGTCGGCCTTTGCATTGACGACGCTGGCATCCCGCAGACCTCGGAGAAGAGGATCCAGATAGCGAGGAGGATTATTGACAAGGCCGAGAAGCATGGCCTCGACAGGAAGAACATAATAATCGACTGCGTCGCCCTGGCCTGCAGCACCGGTGAGACTGGTGCGAAGGCGACCCTTGACACGATAAGGATTTGCGCTGAGGAGCTTGGGGTCAACACCACCGTCGGCCTCAGCAACGTATCGTTCGGCCTACCAGACAGGCCCATACTCAACGCCGCGTTCATGCTCATGTGCGCTGGCCAGGGAATGACCTGCTTCATTGGCAACCCGAACGATCCGAACATGCAGGTCGCTCTGAAGGCGTCCAGGGTCTTCTGGGGCGAGGACAAGTACGCGATGGGCTACCTCACATACTACAGGAAGAGGCAGGCAGAGCTCGCGGCTTGCGAGAAGAAGTAGGTCAGACCTGTTCCAGGAAACCCCTTCGGGAGTCTTCATTTCATTGCACGATCGGTGCAGAGGCTGTGCTGACTGCAAGCAGCACAAGAAGTAAAAGGGGTTTTGAATTGGCAGGCTCAGCGCCTTCTCAGCTTGGGGTTGAGCACATCGTCCACTGCGTAGCCTACCAGCGAGAATGCGAGAACCATCATCACGATTGCCGCACCAGGCGCTGCGATCCACCACCATGAGCCCAGCAGGAACGCCTGCTGCTCATATGCTGACTCGAGCATCGCGCCCCAGCTGATGATCCTCGTGTCCCCGAGGCCGAAGAAGTCGAGGAACGCTTCGGAGAATATCGCAACTGCGATCAGGAGCACCGTGTTCGCGAATATCAGTGGCAACACGTTGGGGATGATGTGCGTCTTGATGATGTGCGAGTCGCTCGCGCCCACGCACTTCGCTCTCACGATGAACTGCCTCTCCTTGACTGTGAGCACCTGCGACCTCACTATCCTCGCCGTCGACGGCCAGCTCGTGATGCCGATGACTATGACGACCCAGAGGAACTTCTGACCAAGGATGGCCATCATGACAATCATCAGGGGGAACCATGGGAGCACGAGGAAGAAGTCCGTGACCCTCATCAGCACCTCGTCCGTGATCCTGCCGAAGTAACCGGCTGCAAGGCCTATTGACGCACCGAGAATGACCGATATGAACGTGGCCACAAGCCCTACCTCGAGCGAAGCCCTCGAACCGTAGATGGTCATACTGTAAACATCCTGCCCTTTGTGGTCGGTTCCGAACAGATGTCTGATGCCCGTATACGATGACGGCGTCAAGGATGGTGGAAGCGGGTTCACCCATCCGGTTACAGAGTGCTCAGGCTTCAGGGTCGGGTTGCCGGGCAGAAGAGTTGGCTCCTGGTTCTCGAGCTTGTTCGGATCGGCGACAGTGGAGAGCCACGGAGAGAAGACCGCCATTATCGCGAATATCACGAGCACGATGAAGCCAGCGAATCCGAGTCTGTTCGCCGCGAATATCTTCCAGTTCTTCTTGAATCCCTTCCACTGGAGTTTGACCTTCTCGGCATCCGTGCTGGTGAACAGGGAGCGATCCCTGCGATACTTGCTCACTGTGAATAGTACTGCAATGATGATTATCGGGATGTCGATGAATAGCAGCATCCAATGCTGGGACACGAATGTCGGTTTCGCAACGATCCTGATGTTGACATCGTCCCAATCATAGTTGCCGTTGGCGTCGGTGACATTCAGCCAGATCGTGTAGTTGCCTGCCTTCGTGAAGTCGTACGCGACAGTGATTCCGTACAGGCGCATCTCCTGGCCCCTGTAAGTGAAGTTCCATGAGTAGTTCACGATGCCGAGGCCGACGTCGGTGGACCTCGAACCATCGAGCGATATCAGAGTGGCGTCCCTGCCAACCTGCAGCCTGCGCGGGGTTCCTGCGTTGGCCGATGGCGCAATGTTGTCATATCTTACCAGGACCCAAAGCGTGTCAGTGGAGTAGTTGCCGTCGAGGTCCGTCACATTCAGTGTCACAGTGAAGTTGCCAACGACGACGAATGTGTAGTTCACCACTATGCCAGTGAGATTGACATCTCCAGTGCCGTTGTAGAATGACCAGATGAACGTGAGGTTCGCCAAGCCGCCATCGTCCGTCGATCGGCTGCCGTCAAGAGTGACATTAGCTCCCTGAACTATGGTTCTGTTCGAACCAGCTTCGGCAACCGGGTCAGAAGGTGATTGAAATGCGCGCGCTTCAAGCCCAGTGCCTTGCGGGTTGCCCACAAGGAGCGCAAATCCGATGGCGAGCATGAGGAAAGCGCAGACCATTGCGCCCATGGCAACAGGTATGTAGCGTTTCATAGCCATCTTCCTTGAAGCGTTCCCCGTTTGTGTTGTTGAAATCAACGCATCGTCATTCTCGTTCACCGGATCACCCTCAGACTTGGACTCGCGGGTCAAGGTACATGTAAATGACATCTGCAAGGAGGTTGGCAACGAGGACAGCAATGGCCATTATGAGGAACAATGCTTGCAGCACTGGGAAGTCTCGTGCGTTTACAGCATCCCATGTCAGCATCCCCATCCCCTCGTAGCCGAACACTATCTCCACCATTATGTCCCCGCCGAGGATCCAGCCGATGCTGATTGCGGCGACGGTGACGACTGGCAGCATCGCGTTCCTCATCGCGTGGTTGTGGAGTATGTCCCTGTTGGAGAGCCCCTTCGCCCGCGCGGTCACTATGTAGTCCTCTGTCAGGACGTCCGTGAGCGAGTTCCGCATGATGAGCGCGTACTCGGCCATCACTTCCATCGCGAAGGCGAGCACGGGCAGGATGAGATGATACGCCCTGCTGACTATCTTCTGACCTATTGACATGTCCAGGTAGTCCGGTGGGTTTGGATCCCCCGGTATCTTGCCGTATGGACCGTTCAACGGGAACCAATGGAGCTCTCCAGCGAACACCATGACCATGACGAGTGCGAACAGGAACGTGGGCATGGAGTAGAATACCAGGGCGACGGCCATGCCGACGCTATCAGCCGGTTTGCCTCTCCTCCAAGCGGCATACCTGCCCAAGGCTATGCCCATGTATATCGCGAGGATGCTGCCGAACCCGATGAGGAGTAATGTATTGAATATGGGCTCAGGCAAACCGTCGGATATCGGTGCACCTTTCCAAACACTAGCGCTGATGCCGAAGTCCAACGTGAACACCTGGATAATATAGTAGTAGAATTGCGTCGGATATGGGTCGTTCAGGTGAAACTTTTCTCTGATGGCTTCCTTTATGTATATGTCTCCGGTCTTCGGGACGAGGACGTCCTCAGGACCACCTGGCATTATCCTGAACAGGAAGAAATTGAACAGGATTATGGCAAAGAGCGTGATCGTGATGTAGACGAGCTTCCGTGCGACAAACGATCGCATGTCCATTCATTTGCCCCCTCTTCTCATTGCTTCGTTTCGTCGCGCCCATCTCTGCGCGCCCTTTCGTCGAACCTAATATCCCGTCCCCTATTTGCTTTGTGCTTCCGATGCTATATGGGATGAAACAAAGAGGTTTGAGAGAGGCCCGTTTCCGGGCCCGATTCGTTCACTTGCTCAATCGCCGAGCGGGCTCCCGCCTTCCTTGAGCGACCCCTCCTTCTTCCTGCCCCTCCTCATGAGAAGGACGGCCGCGACAACAACCGCCGCTATGACTGCAACCGCGATCGCGATCATCAGTGGATCGATTCCACCATCGCCCTTTTTCCCAATGTACACAAGGTCGAAGTACAGCGGGTTCCCCATCCAGAAGTTGTCGACGCTCCTGCCTGGGTCAGTAGTCCAGTTGCCCCAGCCGCTGAAGGTGTCGTCTCTCCAGGCGTAGGTCTGGCGCACGTATGCGAGCAGGATGTAAGCGCAGTCCTCATACGAGATATTCTGGCAGTTGTCAACGAAGACCTTCCTCTGCGTCCTGTCGACCGTGTTCACGCTATTGGTGTAGTTCTCGTCGTAGGCCTTGTTGTCGTACTTGTTGTCATTCCAGCCAAACCACGAATAGCTCGATATGCAGAAGAGCTGGTAGTTCGGGTCGATGTCCGAGCTCCAATACCAGATCATCGAATCGTAGTTGTATGTGTAAACCCTCGTTGACATTGCGGCCTCATCCAGTATGATGTAGTTGATGTCAACACCGATTTGGGCCCATTGCCCCTCGAGGTATTGGGCGATGTCCCTCTCTTCTGGGTATTCTCTCCTCAGCAGCATCTCGTAGACGAGCGGCTTTCCCTCGGACACCCAGCCCTTCTGGACTGCAAGGCTATCACTCGTGCACACTCTAATCGCTCCTGGAGATGGCCTCTTGTATCCCGCAAGGGTCAGCATCTCCTCGGCTCGCGTGAGGTTGAACTTGAACTTGTCCTTCTGGGCCGCAGTCGGCTCGTAGTGCCAGTATGTGTTGATTGGCGGGATGACAGTTGTGGCCTCATCCGCAAGGCCGAGGTAGTAGTTCTCCACGATGTACGTCTTGTTCGTGGCTATTGCCAAGGCTTGCCTGACGACAGGGTCGAGCCTCGACGGGTTCTTTCCACCCTCTGGGTCCATCGAGAAGCCGATCTCAGTCCAGTACTGCGTGATCTTCGGGCCGTCGAAGGTCGTGATGTTCTTGGCTCTGCCAGCCGCGACGTCAGCCTTGATCGATCTGTAGGCTTGTGGGGGGAACGCTGCGACGTCAATCTCCCCGTTCTCCAATCCATAAGTCATCGCGGTCGAGTCATCGTAGAACTTCATGACGAGTTGGTCGAACTTGACTTCATATTGCGGACCCTTGTCTAACTTCCAGTGGAAGAGGGGATTCTTCTTCAGTGTGATCTTGTTGCCCGTTATCCATTCCTGGTAGATGTTCTTCGTGCCCATGAAAGGTCCAGTGCCCACAATCGGCGAATTTGGTGACTCGGCCTTGCTGAAAACGCCGGTCCAGTTGAAGCCGATGTCGAAAGCGCTGAGACCTTCAAGCAAGTGCTTCGGTAGGATCGGCAGTGAAAGCAGATATGCATATGACGCGGGAGCCCCCAAGCCCGTCCCCTTGTCCCAGAAGTAGATTCTGACAGTATAATCGTCGATCTTCACAGCTTCCTTCATGAAATACGAGTATGGCTGGTACGCCCACATCGAGTCGTAGTTCTTGCAGTTCAGATTGACGTTCCAGACGACGTCTTCTGCCGTAACAGGCTCGCCGTCGTGGAACACTGCATTCCTGGTTAGGTTGTACTGCCAGACCGAACCGTATGGCAATCCAGTCATGTTCTCGTCAGTGGTCGGCAATGCCCAGATCCCCAAGGCCAGGTCTGGGAACGGGTTCATCTGATTGTCGATGACATTCATCGAATCGTAGACGAGTCCATAGTAAATGTAAGCCGCATCGTTGAGTCCCACATATGGGTTTAGACTGTCAACCTTCTGCATGAAGCCGATCCGGAGCTGGCTTGGAGCCGCTTGCGCATTTCCGACGATGCCCAAGATTCCAGCGATCGGGATCGACAATATGGTCGCACTGAGCACAACCGCACACAACGAGAGAAGTCCAATAGCTCGCTTCTGCAACTTTGTTCCCCCACTCACGCCTATCGTTAGGCCATTCGCCCGAGCCCCAAAAGACCACCCTTCTGCCCGAGTCTCCGAGACCCATGGACGCCAATCCGACGCTGCCACGTCATTCATTTTTCGCGCCATCTGGCAGGCCCAGACACGGAATGAAGCCTTTGGTATAAGAATATTGCTACATTGAGAATCTTGTGATGATTATCGTTCAAGTTTCTGAGGCTCTTATGAAATGAAATTGCAAAAGGCGCGTCAGTAATCATTCAAGCATGCATACAAGACGTGTCCACGGTGAGATCATCTAGCGCAGGAACAAAATGAAGGAAGCGTATAGTTGAACATAGCTAATGTGCTTGACTGAAAGCACAGCGGTCTGCGCGGGAACCCGAGGGTTTTCTCGATTTCTGTTAGGGCCATTGACTGAGGGAAGGTGTGCCCAGAAAACGAATCAAATAAGTGATTCCTCGATGCACCGAATCGGACACTGGAGAAGCGCGAATATATATAGCTGGATTCACTTAATGACGCCCGTTTGTTGCTGAGCCATTGGTACTACGGGGGATACAATGTCTGAAGGGACAAATCCTAGTGAACCTGCTAGTGAGACTGCAAAACCAGAGACGACAACCGCTCCTGTTGGAAAAGGCGGCAAGAAGCTCTGGTTGATGATTGCGGCGATAGTAGTCGCCATTTTGTTGGTGAGCACAGCTCTCTACGCATTCGTCCTGACGGGGCTTAGCGTATCGGTCACCCCTAAGGTGCTCGACATCGATGCTGGCAAGACTGTCACATTGAACGCAACGGCCAAATGGGGCATTAGCAAGATAGGAGACAGTGCGAAGTACCTATGGTCCATAACGCCGACTTCGCTGGGCTCGTTCAACATGCGAGCTAGATCCTCTGTTCAGCTCACCGCTCAACTTACTGAGGGCGCGGGCACGGTTTCGTGTGAGGTCACCTACAAGGGGAAGACGGAAGTCGTCTCCAAGCCCATGACAGTCAAACCACCGTACCTAGACCTGATTTCAATTACTCCACAGACGAAGACAATGGTCCCAGGATCAAACTACACATTCACCGCGACACCCACATCTAGCGTGGCCCTACCGATATCGGGGGTCGCCCTCACGTGGTCTGTGTCTGGCACTGCTCAAGGCACTCTGAATGCCACGACCGGGTCCTCCATACGACTGACTGTCGGGGCCACTCTGGGCAATCTGACACTGAGTGCCAGTGGCTCTTATCAGGGAATCTCCAAGACGGGCAACGCCCTGATCACGGTCGGCAACCTGCCGCCGCGCAAGGTCGACTATGTCTGGTACGACATGTTCAACTGCTCGTTCGGTCCATGGTACGACAAGCGATGGGAGATATATGGGGCAGAACAGCCGATAACGCGCTCCTATCCGTACCTGTTCGTGTGGCACGGGAAACCGGATGGAAACGAGTACATCTACACGAACATGAGGCTGAACATGACCGGCAGGAACGTCTCGGAGGTCAACATGAATGAGAGAGTTGAGTTCCTTCCGTATATGAACCCGACCGAGAGGGGCGGAACCGCCGTTCTCAACTGGTATCTGCAATACTTGACATCTGATGAGATGCAGAAATTCCCGCCGGCGATTGCAGCATACGATGACGGTTGGGTCGTTTCTCTGAACGGTACCACGACTCTGGACAGGCAAGCCGCCAAGGCTGTGATCAACATCACGGATGATGGCTTCAACAATTTCAACCAATGGTGGAGCCTGAACAAGAACACAGTCAGCAAGAACTATGGCGACTGGATCAACAGTGAGGCAGGCACGGGCAAACGCCTAGACGTCTACGCCGCCTACGAGACCCCCTTGCAGATAATGAGCTTCGAGCTCGACGCATCGAAGGTGGGCGACAAGATCGTGCTCAGGTTCCAGGTGCTCAGCTGGGGCATGGAGATAGTGATGACGAGATGGATGCGGGAGTCGTTCATGCCGACGGAGTGGTACTTCGAGGACATGAAGTTCCACATGACCATCATGCCTGAGTGGTCCAAGATTGACATAGACGCTATCGTGCTCTATGCCGTCTACGCTTATGGAGCGACCCTTGACAACAAGCCAGTCTGGTCTTGGGAAGCGATGATGCAGGACTTCATACCTTCTACGATACTTCACCCCCACTCCGATTTCGACAAGTACCAGGGTTACACATATGAGAATCTCGCGCCAGGATGCATTCTCTACGGCACGCAGATGCCGTTCGACTATGTACCTGGTGCCTGGAACTTGACCAATAACGAGACGTTGACCTTCCGCTGGCCGTCGGTCGATAAGCAGCTGTTCAAGGTGCACCTGAGACCCGGCGTTGCCATCAACTACACCGACAATATGGTCGTGAAATGGTCTGAACCGATGGATTCCGACTTCCCGGGACAGATAACCGTTGACAACTCGACTGGGACATTGAAGTTCATCGGACCCATAGACGTGTGGGATTGGTCAAAGAATCAGACCGCCCATACGGATCTCAGCGATGAGTGGACGAGACTTGACGGTTTGCTACCGTACGGCATGCCGTTTATCGAGTTTGCCGCGCAGCATGATGTTGTCCGCGAACTCGGCGAGTTCAGGATAGGCTTCCCCAACTCAATCCCAGCCGGGGACTACGCTGACATGACCGTGACCGCGCTCGACCAATTCGGCAATGACTGGGAATCGTACACTGGCACAGTGCACTTCACATCAACGGACAGCGCAGCTGTGTTGCCTTCGGACTACACATTCGTCCCCAGCGACAATGGCACGCGCATGTTCAGCAATGTGAGGCTGATGACGCAAGGCACGAGGACAATAACCGTCTGGAATGTCTCGACACCGCTGCTGGTGAACAGCACGAAGACGGTGAATGTCCAGTCGATGAGGACCTCGCACCACTTCGGTGTGGATGTCTACTATGTGCCATCCGTTGGCGTCCCGGAAGACGTGACGATCACGACCTATGACCAATACAACCAAGTGTTTATCAACAACACCGGAGAGGTTGTCACGTTCTCGACGAACAGGACAGGAGAGGTCACGCTGCCAACGCCCTATACGTTCCAGGCTGGCGACAACGGAGTCCACGTCGTCGTGGGCGGCCTGAATTTCGCTGCAGTCGGATGGTTCACTGTCAACTGCAGCAACTCGACAGTACCCACGATCAAGGGTAGCCAGACGAACATATGGGTTGCGCCCCTGCCGGAAGAAGTGAACAACTTCACTGTAAGAGGCGTGCTCGACATACTTGTCGGTCAGTCCTCAGACGTGTACGTAGATGCGTACGACCAGTACGGCAAGCACTTCAAGCGGTATACGGGCGAAGTGCACTTCTACTCGAACGCGTCAGACTCCACGCTGCCTGCTGACTACACGTTCCTCGCGAGCGACCTGGGGACCAAGAGATTCGTCAGCGGCGTGTCGTTCGGCGTACCCGGCACATTCAATGTGACCGTCTGGGACACGGCGAACACGTCCGCGTTGGGCTCGCAGAACCTCATCTACGTGCAGCTGAGACCTACGGAGATCTCGCACAAGATGTACGACTTGTTCCAGCAGCCCTGGGGCGAGTTTTGGCCGTGGCGGTACAACATCTACGAGACGGACATCCTGTTGAACAGCGAGGCCGGAAAGAACACGATGGTCTACAACCCAGACAAGCTCGGCAAGCAAGGCATCATCTACGCGCCGTACAGGTGGAGCACAACCGCGAACAATATGACGACCCTCAATGTGCACCACCCGGAGTTCATGCCAGTCTTGGGCACCCTGAATGTGCCCGGAGCTGAGGCCGAGGTTAACATCTACTTCCAATACCTCAACCACGATTGGTGGAACAACTACTGGAGACCGGTCTGGAGCTCCGACGACGACTGGGTCGGCGACGGAATGATGACCTCGCAAGAGGGCGATGGTTACTACCTGGGAGTAGTCATAACAGCGACGATGAACCGAGAAGCGGCGGAAGAGTGGATTGGCATGCCACAAAGCGCTGACCCAACCACATACTGGGAATGGTGGGTGGAGTCAGACTACTACACCCTCTGGTCCGCCTGGCTCAACGATGAAGGGAACAACAGGTTGGACATCTGGTGCGGCTACGAGTACCCATACGTAGAATACTCCACGATGCTCAAGTTCGAGGCACTGCCTGGCGACCAAGTAAGGTTGACCATTGGCACGATTAGCGGGGGCATGGAGGTTCTGATGACACGGTGGCTCAACGAGACCGGCATCCTCTCACATGAGCCGTACTGGGAAGACTACAACATGACGGTCGACTACAACTCTGGCTGGGCAGACGTGACTTTCGATGCGGTTGCCCAGTACAGCATGAAGTCAGTCAGGGCCTATGAGAGCGCGACCGATGAGCCGGCATGGGCCTGGGAACCGCTCTTGGTCGACTATGTCACCAGGGAGAACTCGACCTTCCCCTTGCACCCATCGGAATTCGATCCATGGGGTGGCCGGAACTATACCAGCAGGCAAGCCATTGACCCAATGTATGGCGAGGACGTGCTTTACGATGCGGGTCTGCAGAACTTCAGTCTTAGATCGTACGAGGACTTCACCATCCAGCTCCCGATGGGCAACAACATACTCGGCTACAAAGGCGTGAAGGGCCCGCCTGAGGCGATCACCGAGCTCCTGAATGGCAACAAGACGGCCTACACGTCCCAAATGGTGAACGGATCGATGAGCCTCGGCTGGTACAACTCTGGTGGCGTCGACATAGGGTCGATGTACAACAACACCACGAAGACGATACACATGCAGGGTCCGCTAACGTTCGACGGCGATCGATTCTGGAACGGCGCGCTGAAGCGCGGCGCACCATGGATCGAGTTCAACGTTTCGATCGGCGGGTCAACTGGATCATTGCCGAACAGTGTTGTCAACGAGCCTACCACTCTAACTGGAGAGCCAGCGGTCCTGACCGAGCTGGTGGCACTCACCATGATGGCCGTCGGCATGCTGATGGTGATCGTGGTCTTCATCTCCGGCCGGCGCAAGTAGCGAGAAACCGCAAACCCGAAAAAACCTCTTCCCAATTCTTCTTATTGCTTGACAAGTAGCGTACGCTGTGCGTTCTCAGTGACTGCGATGCAGTCGTCTCCTCGTTCTTCCAGTTGCCGCACTGGCCAAAGACCTCAAAGGCACGCGCTTGAGCTTGATCGCATCATGTGCGCACAGCTCTTGGCAGCAGTAGCACCTGAAACACAGGTTGCGATCAATCGAAGGCCGCCGCTTGCCTTTCTTCAGTGCTTTTGCCGGACAGGTCTCAATGCATTCGTCACAGAGAGTGCACTTCGACCTTGAGAATACGGGCTTTCGCGCAATGCTCTCACCGACCAGCCACCCCATTGCGATAGGGATTCGGCCGAACGTTTTCGGAGCCGATGGCATCTTGAAATCCTTGATCCTGAAGGATTTCCTCTCACCTCCAATCACCTCGATCCCAGCAAGGTCGTTTGGCACAAGTCCTCTCTTGGAGGCGATTTCGACCGTGGGCACGCGTTCCATTCGTGTCCCCGCGATCTCCATGAAGAATGCGTCAAGTGCGTGAACATCGTCTGAAGCCAGGATCAATCCGAAGTTCCTGGCATTGCCTCCTGCGGGGCCATCCCCATCCATGCCCACGATGCCGTCCATAATCGTGAGCCTCGGCTTGACGCACTCTGCGAGGTCGACCAGGAGTTCCGAGAACGCCTTCGCCTCCTGCATCCTGAAGTGATACTCCGCCTTCTTCAAGCCCGGAATCAGGCCGAAGAGGTTCTTGACCGCGCCCGTGAGACCCGTGAAGGCATGGGTCTTCATCTTCGCGAGGGAGATTATTCCGTCGACCTTCTTCAGCAGTGAGACCAGCTCGAATGATTTGGCGACCTTCCCATCAGGGAACGGGACCTTGGTGGATTCCGTGAACAGTTCGAACTCGACTCTCTCCTGCTCGCACACCGCCAATATACCCGTCTGCTCAGCCAGATTCCGCAGCGCGCTCTCGTTGCCAATGCCGCTGCAAGAATCTCCTACCAGTGGTACGCCGCCCGCTCCCTTGACGAGCTTGATTGCAGCCCGGACTACTTCGGGATGGGTTGTCACAGCCTTCTCGGGAGGTCTTGGTGAGAGCATGTTTGGCTTCAGGAGGATTGTCTCCCCTGTAGACACATATCTTCGGATCCCACCTAACGCATCGAGACACTTCTCCATCGAGCGCATCAGCTCATGGCTATCATAGCTTTCGCATCTTGTGACAGAGACTTTCTGCATCTTGCTGTCCCCATTACTCGAACAGATCACGTTGGCAATAGGCGATGCCCGCATATTTCTCAGCCCGAACAGGAAGGGCTAGTGGTGCTTCTCCTTCGCCTCTGGGAGCGTCATGCAGAACTTAGCGCCCAGCTCGCTCTTCCCGGGCTCTCTGTCGTCGACCCAAATCCTTCCCCCGCACTTGTCAACTAGTGCCCTGCATATTGACAGTCCGAGGCCAGTGCCGGAAGTCTTCTCATCGGGCTTGAGCCGGACATACTTCTGGAACAGGAGATGCTTCTTGTCATCCGGAACGCCGTACCCACGGTCACTGATGCATACCTTCCAGAACGGGCGCCCGTCTTCCACCATCCGCTCGCATTCGATCTCAACCTCGACTTCATCATGAGGGTCGTACTTGACCGAATTGGAGAGGATGTTCACAAACAGTTCCTCCACCAGCGAGTTGGCCCTCACGAAGCACTCGTCGGGGACGGTTAGCTTCACGCTAATGCTCCTCCCAGGGAACGAGTTCTCCAGCCCCGAGACCACCTTCCGAAGCACCTGCGAGAGATTCACTGGAATGAAGTCGGAAGCGCTCATGACGCCAATCTTCGTGAGCTTCTTGACGTTCTCGATCAGGCCTACCGTCTGCCGTATGAGCTGAAGCGATTTCTCCAGGTACACCTTGTGGGCCGCGGGGACGTCTTTGCTCTTGGCGATCATCTCGATGTAGTTCAGGCAGGCGAAGTTGTAGTTGTTGATGTCGTGGAACATCAGGTCGTTGAGCATCTCGATTTCCTTCTTTGCCTCCTGAAGCTTCGAGACCACGATCGCGTTCTCGACGGCTACAGATGCCTGCTGGGCGAACAGCTTGCCGGCCTCGAGGTCGCTCACGGCAAAGAGCTGCCCGCGTGGTCTGTATATTTCGAGCACTCCGATGACGCCCTCGCTTCCCGTGAGGGGAATCGCCAGCATCGGATTGTGCTCCTGAGGGACCCCGGGTACATCCATTGAGCGAGGGTCGGCATCGACATCATCCAGCAACTCCGCCTTTCCTGTTCTTGTGACCGCGCCAACGACTCCTTCCTCGAGCGTTCCAGGCGAGGCCATGACCTCCTCCGACCAACTCCCGGCGGCGAACACGGGCCTGACCATCCTGTGGGTCCAGTCGATAATGTAGAAAGAGAGCTCCGTGTACGGGACAACTTCGCTCAGGTTCGAAGCGATGGCGGCGTAGATCTGCTCGGTGTTGATCGCCTTCTGGATCTCGACGCCCGTCATCACGAGTGAGTCCTGCAGCTTCAGCTTGCTCTGGAGCGATGATACCAGAGTCATGTTGTCGACTAATGCAGCTAGCTGATCACCGACCATCTGCAGCATGTCCGCGGTCTCCCAACCATACTCCCCGGGTTTGGAATGGGATATGTTCAGCGATCCGAGGGTTCGTCCCCTGCTTACGAGTGGTACGCAGAGCAGGGATGCGATCCGGCTCGTGTCCATCAATGACAGCTCGCCGTACGGTTTCCGTCCACCATCCTTGTCCGCGATCATTGCGTTTCCGCTGAACTTCAACTTCTCAACGATGCTGCCCTCGAAGGGGACCTTGCCCAACGACTTCTCAGTCCCTTGGCTGTCTGGATCAGGAGCGAGGACTTCGACCTGGCGTCCCGAATCATCGACGAGCCCAACCGATATCTGCTCGAAATTCACCAGCTTCAAAAGCTCAGAGCACATTCCGACGAGCGCTCTCCGTCTCATGTCCGTATCCGTCGATGCCAGCTTTGCGATCTTGTTCAGTATGTCCGCGCGATAAGCTTTTTCGCGGAGATCGTTCTCGACACCCTTCCGAGTTGTGATGTCCCTAAGGATTCCCGAGATGCCGATGAGGGTTCCTGCAGAATCTTTGAGATTGAAGGCTGAGAGCGAGCCGTGGAGCGTGGAGCCGTCCGCCCGCTTGAACTTGATCTCATAGTCTCGGATCAGGCTCCCCTGCTCGAGGAGCGAAACGAGGGCTTTCCACTCAAGCGCCCTCTCAACGAGGTCTTTCGCCAAGTTCTTCTCAGCGAGCTTCTCTTGTGAGTATCCCAGACTCCTTCCGAACGCCGGGTTCGAGTACAGTATCTCCCCGTCCTTGGTGCATACGAACACGCCATCGAGAAACTCAGTGACGAGGGATTCCTTGTCTATTGTGGGGGTCATTGCGATCTTGGCTCCGGAGATGGAAGGGAATTCGAGGTGGTCGCGTGAGATGCCTGGTGTCAACACCTCCTAGGAGCAAGCGCTCTTAAAAACTTTCTCAGCCGCAATCGCCAGTAATGCTATCATCGCGCGAGTCGGTGTCTTCTGGGCTACTTTGTGGCCGGCGACTGCAGTGGCTTTTTCAACGTGTGTGAACAACCTTCAAGTACGAGTCAGCTGATTCCCGGACGGCCCCTTGCCACGGTTGTGTGACTCGGTGGCTCTTGGATGTGGGGTAATGAGCGAAGACAAGATTTTGAAGAACCTGCAAAAGGCCGTACTAGAATATGACTCGTCTGCGGCAAAAAACGCGGCCAAGGCAGCCATAGCGGCTAAGATGGACCCGCTGAAAGCCATCGAGAAAGGGCTCGTGCCCTCGATTGAAACTATTGGCGAGAAATTCGAGAAGATGGAGATTTATCTCCCAGAACTCATGCTTGCCGCGGATGCGATGAGGTCCGCGCTGGTGTTGCTGCTGCCACTTATCCCGAAGGGCAGCAAGGGCGCAAAGGCGACCGTAGTCATCGGCACTGTCCAGGGCGACGTCCATGAAATTGGCAAGAACATCGTTTCCAGCATGCTGATGGCTGGCGGATTCAACGTCATCGACCTTGGTGTCGATGTGAAGACGATCACATTCGTCGAGGAGGCAAAGAAGGCGAACGCGAATATCATAGGCGCCTCAGCGCTCATGTCAAGCACGATTGGCTCACAGAAGGATATCATCGACTTGCTCGTGTCCCAGGGTAGCAGGAAGAAGCACGCTGTTCTCGTGGGCGGCGGGCCGACGACGAAGGAGTGGGCGAAGGAGATCGGCGCTGACGGATGTGGCATGACGGCCGTGGAGGCAGTGAAGCTCGCAGGCAAGTTCGCAAAGGGCAGGTGATTAAGTTGGTACAGATTCTAGATGTCATGCACAAAGCGCTAGAGGGCAAGCCGATGAGCGAGACGGACTACCAGCTCAGGAGCTTCGCCCCCAAGGTTCAGGAGAAGGTCAGGGAATACAAGATCAAGTTCGACCCTGGCAACCCGATCCCGAGCGACAACTCGCTCGTGGACGACATATTCCAGGCAGGGATGGAGCTCTTGATTGACGTCGGGGCGTTCTGCACCGACACCGGAAGAGTCATATCATTTACGGAGAAAGAAATCAAGGAAGCTCTCAAGAACGCTCCCTCAAAGCTGCACTTCGGAGAGGGCAAGGACAGGAAGCACCTCGTCGCAAGGAAGCCCGAGGACAAGACACCTCCCTGGTGCCTGCTTGGAGCCGGTGGAGGGCCGTGTTCGAGTGACAGGTCTTTCCTGACGCTCGTCGAGGGATACGCGGAGATACCGGAGACAAACGCCATAACCACCCCTGCAATCACGCGCGTCGGCGGGATGCGGGTTCGGCCAGCGTCGCCACTGGAAGTCCTGGCAGCCCAAAGAAACGCGGTCCTCGCCCGGGAGGCGTGCAACCGCGTAGGCCGGCAGGGCATCCCAATCATGAATTCCCTGGCGACGGCGGAATCGGACATCGCGTTCGCTGCTGCCCTGCACCCGAAGTTCGGGATGAGGCAGTCGGATGGCTACATGATCTGTTGCATGGACCCCATGAAGGTGGACTTCGCCAGGCTGAACAAAGTGACAGTGGCATTGTCCATGGGCGGCGCGATAGGCATGTGCTTCGGACCGATGCTCGGCGGCTATGCGGGCGGGCCGGAAGGAACGGCTGTGTCCAACGTCGCTCACCACATGATGGGCATACTCACGTACCAATCGAGCTGGCTGCTGCCCTTCACGATACATCTCAGGTACGTTGCGAGCAGCAGCAGAGACATGCTCTGGGTCATAAGCACGATGGGCCAGGCGATCAGCAGGAATACCCACCTCCTAAGCCTGAACTTGAACTACACGACCGCTGGTCCATGCACGCCGATGTGCCTGTACGAAACGTCTGCGTCGGTCACAGCTGCCGTGGTCTCAGGCTTGTCGATAGAGTCGCTCGGAGTGGCGACGAACAAGCACGAGGACAGGACCACCCCGGTCGAACCGAGGATCTCAGCGGAAGTAGGCCACGCGGTCGCTGGCATGAAGCGATCGGATGCAAACGAGCTCGTGAAGAAGCTCCTGGCCAAGTATGAGTCGAAGCTCACAGGACCGCCGATGGGCAAGAGCCTCTACGAGTGCTGGGACGCCGATGGGCGTAAGCCGTCGAAGGAGTACCAGGGAGTCATCAAGAGGTACAAGACTGAGATGGCAAGACTCGGGCTCGAGTTGAAGCCAGAAATGTACCGCTGAGTCCAGCTGTCCAAACCCCTTTCCTGACCTCTCTATCCAAAGCAAACAATATCAACGAGAAGGTCAATTCGAGTCACGGACCCCATGAATGCGCAGCACAAGCTCTTCCTGACCACCTGTGACATTGGTGAGCCGCGGTCCGTTAGCGCCAGTGACTGTGGGTTGTGCCCGCACGGCAGCGTAATGGACAGCAAGTCCAGGGTGATTTGCGCTGGCGCCACGAAGTTCTTCGTCACGCCGTGCTTCTATGACATGCGAGCCTCCGCTACGATCGCCGAGTGCGAAAGCTGCCGATGGGGTGAAATCGGGCCTGACAGGATCAGGGTCTACTGTTCTCGGATGTGACGGACAGGACTAATGCTTTGTAAGTCCTGGATCTGGTTTGAGGTTTGCGAAGCCAGGCCAACAGTATTATATAAAGAAGGCCAGCATATAGGATGCGCGCGGATGGGATGCATTAGTGACCTCAGCTTATGGCTCATACCTTGCGGGGTTTGAGCCGAAATCGGGGTATATCTACTTGGTCGAAGAGCGCAGGCCCAAATTGAGCTATGAACTGTTCGACCAGATCATGACAGCCGGCTACTCCGGTCTGGTCGTCACAAGGGACTTCCCAAAGAAGCTGCTGACGGAGAATGAGCTGGGCACCTGCAAAGTCCTCTGGTTGACCAATCTAATAGGCGAGGGCAGGATCAACCCAACGGCGATAGGAATCCTAATGGGGCAGATCAGGACCTTCATCGAAAACCAACAGAAGAGCGTTATCATCATCGACGGTTTCGAGTATCTGGCATCCACGAACACGTACGACCGAATGCTCCAGTTCATGAATCAGTTGAGGGACATCGTCGTCACGAACGATTGCATCCTGTTTGTCCCGCTTGACCCGCGAACCTTGAACCCGAGGGAGCTCGCAATGCTCGAGCGCAGCATGGAACCGATAATGCCGAAGTCCGAGGCCGACCAAGGCTTCGACAATATGCTGAACCCCCAGGATGAAGGCGTGCTCAGGCTTCTGGACGTCCATCCAAGATAGTCCTTTTAGAGTTTATGTATTCGCAAATGCCCGAGTGATATGACCTTTTGCAGTTCAATCTGGCAAGTTGGTCTCGAACCAATCGATCATCTCGCCAACATCTCGTACGACATCGGCCGCTCCCGCCTTTCTTAGAAGATCCTCGGGCACATCCCCCGACATCACGCCGATGAATGGGACTCCCGCGTTCGCGGCGCACTTGGCATCTATTGGGTGGTCACCAACGAATAGTGTCTCCTCTTTTCTCACGCCCAGTGCCGAGACGAGTTTGAGATAGGCTGCCGGGTCCGGTTTCGCCTTCGTCTCTGAGTTCCTGCACTCGATTGCATGCACGAGGTCTAGCATGCCAGTCCTTGAGAGTGCCAAATTCGCATACTCCTCGCACCCACGAGTCAGAATGCCTATCTTCATGCCCCTGCTGCGCAGGTACCTGAGAAGATCTGCGGCCCCGCTGATTGCGACAGTGCCATCGACCTTCTCAAGCTCGACCTCATCCATGATCCTGTCCAGCTCCGCAAGTCTGTTACGGATCTCGCTCTGTGGCACACCGGCATTCCTCATTCGGTCCTCGTACCTCGCCGTGATTGCCACGATGGTTTCGTTTGGACTGTATAGGCCAATATCCTCTCCATGGGCTGCCATCTTGCCAATCACAAGCAGCTTGAACTTCGCGAAATCGACGGTAGACTGCACGAGCGTGTCGTCCAGGTCGAATATGACCGCCTTGATCCCCCTCAAAGCTTTCCTAGAGAAACCCGCCATCCGTGCCAGCTTCCATCCGCGCGATATGCTGGCCCCGTGAATAAACCTTTACTTCCCAGAGGGAGAAGGTTGTTATCACGGTTGATTTCAAGGACAACACGTATATGAACGGCAAATGGCCATCCTCCGGACAAGAGATTGGAAGAGGTCACGAGGATTTTCCTGATGGGTCTGAAGTCAGCCATTATCCTCCCCCTTTCCCCCCTGACTCGGGCCCGCGTTCTCTTTCAATCTCTGACCCCCTATCCTATCATTCCAGTGCTTTGAACCATTCTTATCGGGTCCTCAGAAGTAGCTATATACTGTCATCCCAATCCTTTGTCCAGCAGTCGCGATGAAGGACGGCACGACTTGCCTTTCGGCTGCTGAGTGTTTGAGGGGGCGCGTGACTTGAGTGCTGAGAAATCGAATCCGGGCTCTTCTTCGGACGACGTGATCAAGCTCCGCGCCGGAATTGTGAAGCTCTCGAAGGAGGTCAGGGGGCAGTTTGGCTTCTACATGAAGCATGTCGAGTCCGGCAAGGAGATCACCATCGACGCGGACAAGATCTTTCCGCTCGGAAGCGTGTTCAAGATCCCTCTCATGGTTGAGGTCTTCAGACAGGCGGACGAAGGGCTCATCTCCCTCGACGAGAAACTCACTCTGGAGTCCAGGAACCTTTGCATTGGCTCCGGCATACTGCAATACATGACCCCTGGCCTGCAGCTCACCGTCAGGGACCTGCTGACCCTGATGATCATCGCGACTGACAACACAGCATCTGAGATGCTCTGGAAGCGGATAGGCATCCGGCGGGTCAACATGCTGATACGAGATATCGGGCTGGCGAAGACTTCCATATACCTCCCTTGGCGCGAAGGCTTCCTCCTGACAATGGGCAAGGGGCAATTCAAGGGGATGGCGTCCCTCGAGGCGGCCCGCCGATGGAAAGGCTTCAATGACATCGAACGAATGAAGGTACTCAACGATGTCGATCGGGAATACGCGAACTTGTCGATTGATGACTTCAGGCGCGAGTACGAGGACATGTACGGCGTCAAGGAGGAGAAGAAGTTCAAGACCCAGAGGGAGTACGACCAGGTCTTTGACAACCTAGGCACCCCGCGGGAGATCGGCACCTTGCTGGAGAAGCTGCTCAAGAACGAGATAGTCTCCCCAGAACGGACCAAAGAGATGCTGTCAATACTCATGAGAGGACACAGCGGTTCCGCGATTCCAAACTACCTCTCCGAGGACGTCCCCGTTGCTGCGAAAGCAGGCATCACCGCCGGATCCGTGAACAACGCTGGCATTATATTTGTGTCGTCGAAATCCCACATCGTCCTCTGCGTGTTCTTCAAGAACCTCGAGGAGAAGAACCCAGAGCGAGCGCAGGTCGCCGAAGGGAAGATATCCAGGCTGATCTACGACCACTTCTCCAGGGCTAAGGCACCGTGAGCCTGTCCGCACCCAGGTTGTCTCAGTCACGCTTCCAGATGATCTCCTTGTCTCTTAGTTCGGCAGCGAGCCCGCCCTTCCGGGACATCTCCCTCTTGGCCAGGCAAAACGGCATTATCGTGACGTTCGTCTCAGCCTTGATTCTCTCGGCCATATGGGCTGCGACCGATTTCGCTTCGGATTCCTGGATCGCACTGTCATCGTAGATGATTGCCACATCCACCTCGTCTCCAGGTGAATGCTCTCCCCTCCCTATGTTGCCGAACAACCTGCATTCAGAGATCCAGTTCATTTCCGCAAGGGTCTCTGCGAAGCTCCTGGCCGCCGTCCTCTGAGGGTCAGTATCGGGAACAATCCTGAGCGTTCGAAGAAGCTCCCTGTCATCAGCAATCCTGACGCTTGTTGCGTTGCCAATCTTCCTCGTCCTCACCACTCCGATATGCCTGAGTTCATTGATCGCCCTCCAAGCGGTCATCGCCGGAACCTTTGCCGTCCGAGCGAGTTCGTTGATTGTGAAATCCCTCTCAGGGAACGCCTTCAGAGTGCGAATAATCTCTATCCTTCCTTTCTTGGCCAGCGCGCTCAGAATCTCTCTCGAAATCATTCAAATCATACCTCAAATGATACAAGCATATCATAGATGGTATAAAAACTAGATGCATAAGTTGGGCCAGCATGATTGAACTAATGAAACATAAGCGTGGACGCAAGACGACATCCCGCTCCCGAGACTGTTGGCTCAGCCGAGCCATGCCAGCATTAGTCCACCCCCGATGCAAACCTATATTGTCGGCCTGGGGGATTCTCAAAATGGGTGCAAAGAGAACAGATGGACAACAAAGGTGTGGCAGCTATCTTCTTCGAAGTCGCGGACATCCTGGATCTCCAAGGAGTCACCTTCAAGCCGATCGCGTACAGGCGTGCAGCCAGAAGCATAGAAAGCCTCGAGGAAGACCTGAGCAAAGTCGCGAGCGAGGGCAAGCTGGAGGAGATACCTGGCGTTGGGAAGTCTGTCGCCAAGAAGATCGAAGAGATCCTCAAGACTGGCCAGCTGTCATACCTGAACAAGATAAGGACACAGATTCCTGCCGGTCTCCTCGAATTGCTCTCGGTGCCAGATGTCGGTCCGAAAACGGCATCGTCACTGTTCACGGAACTGGGCATATCGAACCTGGAGCAGCTCAAGCAGGCGGCAGAGGCGCACAAGCTCAGGAACCTGAAGGGGTTCGGGGAGAAGACCGAAGAACGGATACTCCAGGGTATCAAGACCCTCGAGTCCAAGGGCAGGAGGATTCTGCTCGGTGAAGCATACCCAGTCGCTGAAGCCTACATTGATTACCTCCGGCTTTACGCACCGGCCGAATTCGTGAGTGCCGCAGGCAGCCTAAGAAGGGGCAAGGAGACGGTCGGGGACATCGACATACTGGTCGGTGACGACAAGCCAGCCGGCATCATGGACGCATTCGTGTCATACCCAGAGGTCAAGGATGTCCTTATGAAGGGACCGACGAAGTCCAGCATCGTCCTCAAGAACAACCTCCAAGTGGATATTCGGTGCGTGGAGACCAAGAGCTACGGGGCAGCGCTTCAGTATTTCACCGGCTCCAAGGACCACAATGTCTCAATGAGACGAATCGGGGTCGACCTCGGCTACAAACTCAACGAGTACGGGGTGTATGAGAGGGATTCTGGCGAGATGGTCGCTGGGGCAACCGAGGAGGAGGTCTACAAGATACTGGGGCTGCCTTGGATCCCGCCTGAGATGAGGGAGGACAATGGGGAGATCGACGCCGCAAGGAAGGGAAGCCTGCCCGCGCTCGTCGAGGAGGGAGACGTCAAAGGCGACATTCATGTCCACACAGACTGGAGCGACGGGTTCAACTCGATCAAGGAAGTCATTTCCTCGGCCTTATCCAGGGGTTATCAATACGTCGCGATAACAGATCATTCGCAGAGCCTCAAGATCGCGAACGGCCTTTCGCCCGAGAAGCTGAGAAAGCAGGTTGAGGCGGCAAGGAAAGCCGATGAGGAATTCGCAGGGAGGATTAAGGTGCTTGCCGGATGCGAGGTTGATATCAAGTCCGACGGAACCCTCGATTATCCGGCCCAACTGCTCGAGGAATTGGACATCGCGATAGGCTCCATCCATTCGAGGTTCAGGATGGACAGGGCGGAGATGACCAAGCGGATGGTTGCGGCAATCGAATCTGGCAGGATAGACATCCTCGGCCATCCGACTGGCAGATTGATCGGCGAGCGCGATCCCTACGAGTTCGATTTCGACAAGGTGTTCGAGGCGGCGAGAGATTCCTCGGTGTGCCTGGAGGTCAACTGCTTCCCCAACAGGTTGGACCTCCGCGACGCTCACTGCCGCCTCGCGAAGGAAGCTGGCGTGAAGGTCGCCTTGGGCACAGATTCGCATAGGATTGACCAGATGGGTTATTTGAGGCTCGGAGTCATTACGGCTAGACGTGGCTGGCTGGAAGACGGCAATGTGCTCAATACTCTGAGCGCGAAGGAGCTGGTCGCTCACCTGAAGCGGAGGAGACGATGAGCGGGGAAGGCGAGCGGGCGAAAGTGCGGATGCGCGAGCTCGTGGACAAGATCTCGTACCATGACATCAAGTACTATGTCGAAGACAATCCTGAGATCTCGGACTTCGAGTACGACATGCTCGTCAAGGAGCTAGTGAAACTGGAGGAGGAGCACCCAGACCTCGTCCTGCCGGATTCCCCCACCCAGAGGGTCTCGGGGAAGCCCCTGGAGGAGTTCTCGCAGGTGGAGCACAAGGTCTCCATGCTCAGCCTGGACAACTGCTACTCGCCCGACGAACTCAGGGAGTTCAACTCGAGAGTCCACAAGTGGCTTGGCGAGGGCCAGAAGGTGGAATACGTTGTCGAGCTCAAGATCGACGGCCTGGGCATCGCGCTCCTGTACGACGGCTCCAGGTTCGTGCGAGGGGCGACCAGGGGGGATGGTCGAATCGGCGAGGATGTTTCGTCCAATCTCAGGACCATCCGGAGCATCCCGCTCAAGTTGAAGGAGGCTGGCGGACTCAGGACGGTGGAGGTCCGTGGCGAGGTCTACATGCCGACCGAGGGCTTGAGGGCGCTGAACAAGGAGCGGGAATCGGCCGGCGAGAGCCTGTTCGCGAACCCCAGGAATGCTGCCGCTGGTTCGATAAGGCAGCTGGACCCGAAGATAGCGGCCTCAAGACCGCTGGACGCGTACTTCTACACCCTAGACTACAGCGCGGACCCGATGCCAGAGACTCATGAGGAATGCCTCGAAAGGATGAGGATGAGCGGCCTAAGAACAAGCCCATACACGAAGAAGTTCGATTCGATAGAGAAGGTGATAGAGCACATCTCGTCGTGGGAGTCAAGGCGCGAACAGCTCGAGTACGAGATCGACGGGATGGTCATCAAGGTCAATTCGCTCTCTCAGCAGGAGAGGCTTGGTTACACTGCAAAGAACCCAAGGTGGGCTATAGCCTACAAGTACCCCCCCAAGCAGATGACGACGAAGCTCCTCGACATCCAGGTACAGGTTGGCAGAACGGGCGCGCTGACGCCCGTTGCCGTCCTTGAGCCTGTCCAGATCGGAGGTGTAACGATCACCCACGCGACGCTCCATAACGAGGACGAAGTCAAGCGGAAGGACCTGCGGATAGGTGATCATGTGCTGGTCGAAAGGGCTGGGGAAGTCATCCCGCAGGTTGTGAAGCCAATTGTGGAGAAGCGCACCGGGAACGAGAGACAGTTCAAGATGCCTCAAGCATGTCCTGTGTGTGGCTCGAAGGCCGTCAGGGAGGAGGACGAGGCGGTCCGCAGGTGCGTGAACGCCTCTTGTCCAGCCCAGGTCAAGGAGAGGCTGATGCACTTCTGCTCACGGGATGCGATGGACATCGAGGGCGTGGGGCCAGCTTTGATCGAACAGATGGTGGACCGCGGTCTGGTGACCAAGGCCTCAAGTCTCTACGGGCTGAGGAAGGAGGATCTCCTACAGCTGGATGGCATCGCTGAGAAGTCGTCGCAGAACATACTGGACGCAATCAAGGACAGCACGGACAGAGATTTCTCACGAGTGGTATTCGCATTGGGCATCAGACACGTTGGCAAGACTACGGCGAACGCCATCGCTGACGCGTTCGGCAGCATGGACAAGCTCGCCTCCAGCTCTGCAGAGGATCTAGCTGAAGTGGAGGGCATCGGGCAGATTGTGGCGGAGGCGGTCAGGGACTTCATGGACAACCAGAAGAACCAGGCACTGATATCCGAGCTGCGCAAGGCAGGTCTGAGGATGGAAGCCGCGAAAAAGGGTTGTGGTGTCCTCAACGGAAAGACTTTCCTGTTCACAGGCGAGCTGAAGTCGATGCCCCGCTCGGACGCCGAAGGGCTGGTGGCGTCCTTGGGGGGCAAGATATCGTCGAATGTAACGAAGGCGACGGACTATGTCGTTGCGGGAGAGAACCCTGGCTCCAAGTTCGCCAAAGCGAAGAGCATGAACAAGACCATTCTGGACGAACGAGCGTTCCTTGAGATGGTTGGTGAGCGCTAACATGCGGCTTTCACAGAACCAGGAAGCGCCGACATTTCGTATTCTGATAGCCAAGGGGCATTATTCTTATAGTCTGCGCGCCAAAGACTACTATGCTCAATCACATCTGCAGAGTGGGAACTAGCATGGCGGATCCGGTCGACGACAGGTCCAAGCAGGACCAGGAGGTGTCCGATGCAGAATCGGACCAATACCACAAGAAGCTCCAGAGGATTCTACGCTCTTCGGACCTGCGCAACCAACACCTTTCGGGCGGTGTCTCGCCGTTGGACCGCAGGCGTGTGAGCGAGCAACAGAAGGAAGCTGCTCTCTCCCCCAGGCTGATAAACCCATCATCCATCCTACTCGAGGACGAACCGCTCTTCCAGTGCACTGAATGCGACATGATCGTCAAGGAGTCGGACCCCTACTGTCCTTTCTGCGGCGCCATCTTCGCTGATGGTCCGCTTGCGACGGAGGAGGCTGCAGAGCCTGAGCCGGAAGTCCGGGCCGGGAAACCCCGGGTCGAGAAACCGATCGAAAGGGAAGAGATGGTCCGCCCCCAGAAGTTTGACCTGTTCGGAATGTTGAAAACCAGGTCTAGATCAAGGGACCTGATGTACCAAGAGGCGCTCAAGGGATTCCAGGGTTCGGCGAGGCTCCTTGAGGAGATCGAACGCCTGATCTCGGACATCAACTCTCTTGGGACCGACACCACCAATGCTAGGAGGCTGATGAGCAGCGCGTGGGAAGCGTGCAGGGACGGTGACTGGAACCTCGTGAGCACGCTCGCGAGACAGACCGAGGAGGTAATGGCTCCGAGCATTCCCGATCTTGTGAGGTCGGAGATTTCGCGGGCGAGGGAGTACCTCACCGAAGCGAAAGCAGCGGACGTGGACATCTCTCAGCATGTCCTGACGATCAAGAGCGCGATGCAAGCGCTTCACGCAGGGGATTATGACGAAGCCCTCAGGATCACGAAGGAGCTCATGGACTCGATCCGGGAAGATTCGATATCCTGGAGATGACCGCCAGGGCCGGCCGTTCTAGCTCTCTCTGGACACATCCGATACGAACATCAGAGAGTTTTTATCGCTGAGAGAGGTCTTCTCTCTCGCATATGACTGACGATCCTACGAAGTTGGATTCACTCGGATGGGAAGCCCTGAAGAAGGCTCTTAACCAGCGGCTGGTCGTCAGCAGGGTTAGGTTCATGCCGAGCAAGGTGAACCGAGTCTGGGTGGTCGAAACTGACGTTCGTCCGGTCATCGTCAAGAGGTCGCTCTCGGGCAAGTGCGGGAACGAATTCGAATCCTTACTCCAGGCTCGGCTGGCAGGGATCGAGGTTCCGTACCCTCTGATGAAGGATGATGAGTACCTCGTGATGGAGTACATTCCGGGAGATGCATGCGATTTACTAATCAACCGCTTTTTCAGCAACGCGGCGGCGGACGGGATTGGCAAGTGGCTCGCGAGATACCATGTTCTGTCAAGGGACGACAAGGCATCCAAGATTGTCGGGGATGCCGTGCTGTCGAACTTCCTTCTCCACGACGGCAGGGTGTACGGTGTGGACCTAGAGGACTCCAGAATCGGCAACCCCCTCGACGATCTCGGGCAGATGGCGGCCTCCGTACTCGGGAGCGAACCGTTCTTCACTCCCATAAAGTTCGACTTGTGCATGAGGTTGCTCAAGAGCTACGGGAGGGCGTCTGGCAATGATGTGGTCGAGAGCTCGAGGTTGTTCATCTCAAAGCACCTGCAGATCGATGCAAAATCAAGGCCCTTGTTCAGGCGGGTTTTCGTTCGCGTGGCGAAGACGCTCGAAGCGGGTTGGCCTAGACTCGCTTAGCTGTCTAGAGTAAGAAGGGTCTTCTACGAGGGCTGCTGGGACTTGTCCTCAGGCTTCTGTTCCGCCGCAGCCTGTTGGGCCTTCGCAGCCTCCGCCCTCTGTCTGGACCTCGCCCTTAGCTCCTCGAGCTTCTTCGTTATCTCGGAGATGCTGTCGACCTGTTCGCCGACGACCTGCTTGCGCTTGTCCAAGGTCTCCTTCATCTTCTCCACTTTGACCTTTTCCTGGGTCAGCCTCTCCATCTCACCGACGAGGTCTGCACGTCTCCGCTCCACGTCGTTGACGCGGTCCTCGAAGAGCGCCTCACGCTTCTCGAGGTCTTTCGCAGACTGAGATATCGACTCTTGCTTCTCGACGAGAGACTCCTCCTTGCCCTCGAGCTCCGCCAGCTTTGACGCTACGTGCTTTCTCTCTGCTTCCAGTCTGGCGATCTCCTCGTCAACCTTCGCCTTCGTCTTGCGGCCCTCTTCGTCGAGTCTCTTCTCCCTCTCAGCGAGCGCCTTGACCTTGTCCTCAAGGGATGTCTCAGCGGATCTCAGCCCCTCCTCCCTTCTCCTGAGGTTCTCTGTATCGGCCCGAAGCGTCTCTTCGCGTTCGCTCGTGACCTTCATCTGCTCCGCTAACGCAGCGTCCTTGCGAGCGATCTCGGCCTCTATCGTCTCAAGGTCCTTCTTGGCCATGACCAGCTCCTCGCTTGCGGAATCAGCCTTGACCTTGGCTTCGGTGATAGCTGCCTCTTTCGAAAGCAGCTGTCTCTCCCTCTCCGCCAAGGCTGCTTCGCGCTCGGTGATCGTCTCTATTGCCTTCTGTTGCGAGTCCGCGGAGTCGGACATGACCGCCTCTCTGCGCGAGATGTCCTTCTCGCGCTTGTCGAGGTCCCTGAGCAGCGACTCAACCCTTTCCTCGGATGAAGAGACCTTTGACTCCTGCTCATTGGCAGCGCGCTCTCTCGCATCTAGGGCGGCCATCCGCTCCTTGAGCTCCTCGTTGTCCCGGCCTATCTTTGCCAGCAAGGAGGAAAGCTCACCCTGTCTGGCCTCCGAGCCCTTCTCGACATCCGCCCTCAACTTCTCGAGGTCCGAGCGCTCCTGGTCGACGTTGCGCTCTCTCTCCTGTAGCTGCGCAATGCGTTTCTCAAGCTCCTCTCCCTGAGACGCGAGCAGTTCCTGCCTGGGCTTGATTTCCGCAAGCATGCGTTCGTAGTCGACCTTCTTCACCGAGACCTCATCCTCAGCCTTCTTCAGTTTCTGGTCGCGGTCGTTGAACGCCACCTGCATCTCCTCGATTTCAGCATTGGTCCGTTCAGAATCCTCGGTGAAAGCCTTCCTGTCTGCTTCGAGTTCGTTCATGGTTGCGTCGAGGTCGCGCTTGTGTGTCTCGAGGGTGTCCTCGAGATCCCTAAGCCTCTTCTCATCAGCCTCGAGCTGTTTCATCTTGGTGTCCAGCGCCTGCCTGTCCCGGTCGAGGCTCTGGATCCGCACCTTGGCTTCCTCGACCTCCTTATCCCAGTTGGCCTTCTCCGCGAGGAAGCCGTCGTAATCGTTCTTCAAGGTCGCTTGCTTCGCTTCGAGGTCGTGAGTCGCTTTCGATGCCTTGGCCAAGGCAGCTTCCGAGTCCACCATCGATACTGCGACTGCTTCCTGCATCTTCCGTATCAGGGCTCTCTTCGCCTCACTGGCCGCCTCGAACGCCTGCTGGTTCTTCTTGAGCATCTGCTCTCTCTCGAGCAAAAGTGTGACTCTCTCGTTGATTTGGACATGCCTTTCATTCACCTGCGTCTCGAAGTCCTTCAGCTCTTCCTGCCACTTCTCGGTCTCCTGCCTCAACCGGTCGAGCTCCATCCTGAGCTCCTCGAGGGCGACCCCTTCAAGCGCAAGGTCGTTCCTGTTCATGTTGAGCTCGTCAGAGGACTTCTTTGCGTTCTCCTGCTCCGCCTTGGCCCTCTGTTCGAGCTCGGCCAAGGACTTAAGCTTGGCGTCTATGCCCGCGTCGAAGGACTTCTCCACGGACCCGAGCAATTCCCTGATCAGGCTGGAGTCCCCGTCGTCTGGCACGTCCTTGCCGACTGTCACGAAATGCAGTTTGTCTCCCTTTATCACGAACCCGGAGAGCTTCCCTATCTGGAAAGCAACGGCATTCTGGAGCCCTCCCTGGGCCTGGATGGCTGCCAGGATCTGGTCGTAGGCCACGTCCGCCTTTGGGCTGAAAACGAATTCCTTGATGAGGCTGCCGTTCGAGTCTACCAGGAAACCCTTCGTAAGCTTCTTTCCGAACATTAGACCACATCCGACCTGGGGGGCGTCGAAGTATAGGTCTGTGAGGCTTGTGCCAGGGCAATGCAGAAAAGTCCACAAAATGCCCAGCAAGCCTGCAAACTCTTGTGTCGTTATTCGGCACCGACCAGATAACCTTTTCTACAATGGCGCACCCGACACGGGAAGGTCTTCCGGTGTACTGGCTTTCGGGAAAGCTCCATCCGCCCGGAATCAAGGCCGAAAACGCTTCAATAATGACGCGTTCGTGACCACGGACACCGAGCTGAACGCCATCGCGCCCGCGGCGATCATTGGGCTGAGCAGTGTGTGCGTGAAAGGGTACAGGACTCCAGCAGCGATGGGGATGGATCCAGTGTTGTAGATAAGCGCCCAGAACAGGTTCTCCCTTATCTTCCGGAAGGTGCGCCTGCTGAGCTTGATCGCGGACACAACTCCCTTGAGATCCTCTCCGATAAGCACAATGTTGCCTGATTCGAGCGCGATGTCCGTGCCAGTTCCCAGGGCAATGCCGATGTCGGCCTGGGCGAGCGCGGGTGCGTCATTGATTCCGTCCCCAACCATCGCAACTACCTCGCCCGTCTCCTGGAACGCCTTGACCGCTCCGGCCTTGTCGGCGGGCAGGACCTGAGCCCTGAACTCGTCTATGCCGGCTTGAGACGCGATCGCCTTTGCAGTCCTCTCGTTGTCGCCAGTTATCATCACGGCCTTGAGCCCCAACAACTTCAGCCCGGCTATGGCCTCATTGGCTGTCGGCTTGAGAGTGTCCGCGACGCCAATCAGTCCCAATACCTCTCTGTCCGAGATGCAGGCCATCACTGTCATCCCATCGTCCTCCATGGCCTGCATTTCCTGTTCTAGCGGGCCAAGCGCGACGCCCATCCGCTCGGTCATCCGCCTGTTGCCCACGGACACTGTCCTGCCCTTCACCGTGGAGGTGATTCCCTCGCCAGGGATGACTTTGGAAGCTTCGGGCGAGTCGAGGACAACCCCCATCCGCTCAGCCGCAGAGATCACGGCTTTCGAGAGGATGTGCTCAGAACCCTTCTCGGCGCTTCCAGCAAGGTACATCAGCTGTTTCTCATCAAATGCCTTCCCGAGCTTTGTCCTCACGACCTTCGGCTCCCCGACCGTGAGGGTTCCAGTCTTGTCGAATATGACTGTGGTCAGCTTGTGGGCGGTCTCAAGAGCCGTCGCGTCTTTGATCAGCACGCCCATCTGGGCTCCCCTACCAGTGCCGACCACAATAGCCGTGGGAGTTGCGAGGCCGAGGGCGCAGGGGCATGCGATTACCAGCACAGCGACGAAAGAAGTCAGTGAAAACGAAAGGACGTCTCCGACATCCCAGATGCTGGACCCTACGAAATACCAGAACAGGAAGGTCGCAACCGCAACCACCATCACGATGGGCACGAAGACCCCCGCGACCTTGTCTGCGACACGCTCGATGGGTGCCTTGGTCGATTGAGCGTCCTCCACAAGCTTGACGATCTGGGCCAGGGTTGTGTTCCTTCCCACCCTGGTGGCCTTCACCTTCAGCATTCCTCCCAGGTTCACAGTCCCGCCGACCACGGTGTCGCCGGGCACCTTCTCCTTTGGGATGGACTCGCCCGTTACAAGTGATTCGTCCACACCAGATTCCCCGGATACCACCTCCCCATCGACCGGCATTCTTTCACCGGGCTTGACGACAACCAGATCGCCCTCCAGAAGGTCTTCGACCCCCACCAGGACCTCCATCCCATCTTTCAGTGCAGTTGCCGTCGGCGGCTGGAGGCTCATGAGCTTGACGATCGCTTCTGAAGTGGCCCCCCGGGACTTGAGCTCCAGGTACTTCCCAGCGAGGACCAAGGTGAGGATCACAGCGGATGTGTCGAAGTAGACATCGGAGGAGGATATGAGGTCGGGGAGAAACGCCACTACCGTGCTGTACCCCCAGGCGGCCGTCGTGCCCAACACTACGAGCGTGTCCATGTTCGCCCGGCGGTTCCTCAGGGCCCAGTACGTTCCCTTGTAGTATCTCAGGCCAGCATAGAACTGCACTGGAGTGGCGAGGGCGAACAGCAGCAGGTTCCTTGCTATCTCATCCATCAATCCAGCAAGCCAAAGGTCATAGGTCATCGAGATGGCGGCTATCGGGATGCTCAGCACCGCTGCGAAGAGGAGAGCATCGAAGCCTCCCTTGAGCTCCTGCTTCCTTGCGATCTGCTCCGCAAGCACGCCCTCGACTTCGAGGACCTTATAGCCAGCTTCCTCGACGGCCCTCTTGAGCTGAGCCTGGTCGGCCTTGCCAGAATCATATTCTACGAGGGCCTTGCCGAGGGCGAAGTTGACCTTCGCATCGACGACTCCAGGAACCTCCTTGAGCGCATCATGGATTGTGAGTGCGCACGTGGCGCAATGCATCCCGCCTACGGTCAGCGTGAGCTCGTCCTTCGCGACATCATAGCCAGAGTCGCGAACAGCCTTGTCGACAGCTTCCGTGGACATAAGCCTGGGATCGTAGGTGAATGTCGCCTTCTCAGTTGCCAGGTTGACACGCACGTCCTCGACTCCAGGAAGTGAGGAAATGGACTCCTTGACGGTTTCGGTGCACGTCGCGCAGTGCATCCCCTTTATCCTGACTGATGCTTCTCTCTTCTCTTTCCTGGGCCTGGCCGTTCTTCTCCCCTCTTGGAAATGGCTGTGTGAGGGTGCCATGCCCGTGCCCTCTCATATCGGTTTTCCCGCCCTAGCGTTCTCTCCCATGGGACAAAGGATGGCCGCCGGTATTGCTCGGGGCAGACATAGCGTGTATCAATCAAAAAAGACATGTTATAATAGGAAACAACAGTTGGTTTGACTAAAACGGAGAATGTGCCAAATCTCCGCGGAGGCTCATCGGATTGACTGCAGCCTGCTCGAGAGATAGACTGCAAAGCCAACAGCTTCACCGTGTCTCCTGCATTCATTCAAGGGTTCCATCTTACCGAACGACTTTCTCGTCTTGTTCATAGTTATGCACATGAGCGGACACAGCAGAAGCCCGAGTTGGTCACAACTGTCCAATTGCCGGTCAACCCGAGCTGAGGGTCGGCAGGGATGGTTTATAGGATGGGTTCATGTTGCGAGAGGATTGCCATGGCCAAGATCACAGTGAGGATGTTCGCCACGGTCCGCGAGGCTTCAGGCGCCTCATCCTGCGAGCTCGAGGCATCGGACCTGGGCGACCTTTTCTCCAGGCTCATAACCATGTACGGCCCGAGACTGGGCAAGATGCTTGACAGCGTCCGGACGGACCAAGAGCGTCTGGTGGTCTTAGTCAACGGCAACAATGCTGTCCGTAAGAGCTTGATGGCGACCAAGCTCTCAAACGGGGACGAGGTCGCTATCTTCCCGCCAGTCTCAGGCGGCTGATTCGCAGGCGCACGAATGGCTGTCCGGGCAGTCGCTTCGGCGTTGCTGGTAGCTGGAAACGTGGCCGACTTGTTCTGCGAGGTTCTGTTACATCGTCATGTGGTGACCTCTGAGGTCACCTAGCCCGCGTCTCTCGCCCCATTCGGCTCTGACCGTGCGTCCCGTGAGGAGTCGCACAGGCTCATCTTCACCACATGATATGCCACAGAACCGTGCTGCGATAAGGTTTATATCGGTTCATCATATAACCGCGCACCAGGAGCTCAAAATGGGAAGCGAGGTAGAGAAGAAGGAGCCAAGGGATCCGAAGCACCTTCTCATGGCACTCCTTGTCGCTTTGATAGTCGTTTCGGCGGGCGCGGTAGTCTATGTCCTCTACACCAATTCAAAGGCGGTCGACTCCTCCGCATCACGCGCCATCATCGCTGGCGACACTGTTAGTTTGAACTACATCGGAAAGTTCTTGGACGGACGAGTGTTCGACACGAGCCTCTGGTATGTCGCCCAGGACGATGCATTTTATCCCAAGTCCCTTACCTTCTCAGCGCGATCCAACGATAGCTACAAGCCGCTCGAGATGACGGCCGGGAACTACGGCCCGGGCGGCACGATCAAGGGGTTCGCGTTGGGCGTGATCGGAATGCGCGTGGGCGAACAGAGGACATTGGTCATCTCCCCCGAGGACGCCTATCCGGTCAGCCCTGAGGCGATCGAGACGATCAACGTCACAGATCGGCTCCCGATAACCGAAGTCTGGACAGAGCAGCAGTTCAAGGATGCCTTCAACACTGACCCGATCCCGTTTGCTACCGTCAGTCACTACTTCTGGAAGTGGCCCGTGCTCGTTGCGAACATTTCAGGGGGGTACGTGACCACGCAGTCCCAGCCACCCGTCGGCATCAGCGTCTACCCGTTTGGTGACCCGAACACAGCAGAAAAGCCCACAGGCTGGGAGGTCAAGGTAAGGTCCTACGATCCGACCGCGAACGGCGGCATAGGGGAGATCGTCATCGAGCACATCGTATCTGCTGAGGACGTCTACAATGTCAAGGGGACCGACCAGGATGGTACTTCGTTCGTGCTGTCGTCGTTCGACGGTGCGAACGGCACCTTCCAGATACACAAGAGCGACCTAGCCCACGGTTACAACGGTGAGATCTCCGGAAGGACCCTCGTCTTCGACGTGACCATCGTCAAGGTAACGGCGGGCTAGACCGGCCAGGTACCTTCACCTTCTCCCTGAACAACTTCTCCGTGAGCATTCGGACGTATCTGTCAATCGTCATCTGCACGCTCTCGCTTCCGGCCAATACGAAGGCGAACACGGCAACGAGGAACCCCGCGAAGACATCTGCTGGCCAGTGAACACCCAGATAGAGCACGGCGAACACTATCAGGCATGTGGTGCCTGTGAGGAAGTACGCGAGCCTCCTGTACTCCTGGCCCGCGTATGCGAATATCAGCAGGGTCGTCATCGCGAGGCTGACATGACCGCTCGGGAAATCGTTGTTGAGCGGGTCGACGCTGGTGACCATCTTCCCCCAGTAGTTGTCGGCGTACAGGATCGGCGTGATCCCTGATTCCGGATGGGACCCGCTCACCGACACCGGGAACAACAGATAGAACGGGACTAGTATCGCATAGTTGAACATCATCGCAATCGCATACTTCCTAAGGTTCACACGGTCGTCCTTCACGAGCAGGAGTATTGGCGCATAGTACAGTAGGAACGTGAACAGCCAGGCGTATATGATCATGAAGAAGTCAGCGACTATCCTGTAGTCGAGCCTGTCCTGCAGCACACGTATGGCACCGCCGCTGAGGCTAAAGATCCAGTTGGTGAAGATCACCTCTCTCGCGGTGTCGCCCTGGTCCGCGAAGTGCTCCTCCAGGATGTCCTGCCCTTGGATCATTAGAGGGAAGAACGCTATCAGGATAACGTACACTGCATTGTACTTGAGAGACGCGAGGGCCTTCCTCCAATAAATCTCCTTCCAGCCGACCACGAGGATCAGCCCAATGAAGATGCCCAGTAACATGGTCACCGAATACAGCAAGAAGAACACTGGATACGAAAGGGCCATCCGCTTTCCCCGATGAGCCATCAACACGAGCGATAGAAATACTTTCCCTAGCGGTTGGCCAGAGAGCTCGGTCCGCGCGAGATTCCTACTTCGAGCGCGCGAGCAGCTCAGCTGCAAGCTCGTACGCCTTCTCGAGCTTAGCGGTGCAGATATCGACGGAGAACTCCCTTGCTGAGGAGACTGCGCTGAGCATCATCGAGTCCCCCCTCGCAAGACATCTCTGTATCGCATCTGCGCAGGTGTCGGGCTCAAACAGGCACCCGTTCTTGCCCTCGTGAACGAACTCAGGGATGGCCCTGAATCTGATTCCCGCGACGGGTGTCCCAGAAGCGAGTGCTTCCAGGACCACAAGCCCCTGTGTCTCGAATGTGGAGGCAATCACTAGTGCCTCGCAGCTCGCATACGCCTTTGGGAGGTCATCATCTGGTAGGAAGCCCGCGAAATTCACCTTGTCTTCGATCCTTAGGTCTCTGGCCATCTTCTTGTAGTGATCGGTGGCAGGACCTGAGCCAACAACCAGCAGCCTCAAGTCGGGATCTCTGGGCGCGAGCTGGGCGATCGCCTCGAGCACTATGTCGAGCCTCTTCTCGAGCGAGAGCCTGCCTACGTGAAGCAGAACCCTCTTCCCCTTGAGGCCAAACCTCTCCAGGAAGGCCTTGTCGTAGTTCTCTGGTGTGAACCTTGAGCAGTCAACGCCCGTCGAGACCACCTCGCACGCCTTCATCACGACCCCGTTCTCCTCGAGCTCGCGCTTGATCGGCTCGGACGGCGCTATGACAACCTCCGGCCTCTTCAGAAGGTTCCTCAGATAAATCCAGACTAGCTTCTCCATCAAGTCCTGTCGGATCGGCAGGGGGGAGTAGTATTTCACCGCTTCATTCGCCATCGTGTGGAACGTGAGCACGTGAGGGATTTTCAGCGCCCTCGCCGCGGTAAGGCTCAGTATCGCCATCGACGCCACACCGTGGGAGTGTATTACGTCGACCTTCTGGGCCCTGAGGAACTCGAGCATGTCCGAAGGCGACACCACGACCCTGTACCCTGGATATTTCTTGAACTCCAGCGAAGGAAGATAATGGACGGGCCACCTTACCACCGGCCTGATTCCCGAGTCCGGTGCCAGCACGACCACTTCGTGGCCGCGATGAGCGAGCCCCCTGCATACGGTCTCCATCGCAACCACGGCCCCGTCGACCGTGGGGTAGAACGAATCCGCGAACATCGCTATCTTCAACAGTTCACCCGGACTGCTGTTTGGACTTGATCCGCCTTAGCTTTGCTATGACCTCTTCAGGGTCTCTGCCGAGGAGCCTGATCATGGGCTCCTTGCCGATCCCGCCTTTGTCGAATATCACGTCTGGGACTCTGCCATGGACCTCTATCGCTTTGTGGACTCCCCATGTCATGGAGGAAACGCCCTTTGGCTCCTTGGCCCTGTCGAACGTTGAGATCGTGAGCCTCGCCCTTCTGCACGCTGCGAGGTTCTCCTGGGAATACTTGATGTTCATCGCCGCTCGGAAGTCAGGGTCGTGAGACGACGCCGCCAGGACGATTCTCGCCACATGCTTCGAAGCGCCGAATCTCGCGCACCCCACCTTCCTGGCCGTTGTGCCAAGCCTCACCACGCGCCCGTCGAATGCAGCGACCTCGTCCTGCTCCAGAGCTCCAAGCACGGCGTATCCGATGTTCGTTCCCACTTCGGGAAGCAGCGTCGCATCGAGGATGCTCTCGAGCTGCCTTCCGGCATCTTCCAGTTGCTCCAAGATCCTCGCTTTGCCAGCCTCGATTCTCAGGACTGCCAACGGATTCGCGCAGGGTATCCCGCGGCCAACCGTCTCCCTAGCCAGGATTGCCTTGTAGATCATCCCTTTTGATCTCCTCACGGCATCTTCGAGTTCATAGCCGAGCGCAAGGTTCCCCGCGATGGCCGATGCAAGGGCGCAGCCCGTTCCGTGTACCTCGGCGACGACCCTGGGGGATGCGATCTTCTTAGTGTGGTCGCCAACACAGAGGTAGTCGGCCGCCTCAGCGCCCTTGAGGTGTCCACCCTTGATCAAGACCGCCTTGGCGCCTAGCTCGAGTATCTCCACGCCTGCTCTCCGTGCGGACCTCTCGTCAATCACTTCGACCCCAGATATCTTGGCCGCCTCGCTGAGGTTCGGCGTCACTAGCGCACAGATCGGGAGAAGTTTGGTGATGAGCTCCATTACGAAGCCGCCCCTATGGAGGCTACTTCCGGTCGTGGCGGCCATCACAGGGTCCACTACAATGGGGGCGTCCACTTTCTTCAGTAGTGCCGCGACAGTCCTCACGATCTCCGCGCTGTAGAGCATGCCAGTCTTGACCGCATCAAGTCTGACGTCCTCGAGCACGGATTCGATTTGCGAAGCAATTACCGCAGATGGCAGTGGATGGATGGAGGATACCCGCTTTGTGTTCTGCGATGTGACGCAAGTGACTACCGAGCATCCGTGGACTCCCAAGGCCTCGAAAGCCTTGAGGTCGGCCTGCAATCCTGCCCCGCCAACAGAATCGGAACCAGCTATTGTGAGAGCGTTGGCCATTGCCATCATCAACGACGACTGCCAATAAATGACTTGTGCCACTCGCTGGCCTTGGCATTACAGTTAAATATGCGCTAGCCAATCGGAACGGTCGCGATGAAAGCGGAGTCCGGCCACGTCATTTTCAAGGAGAAGTTCAAGTACAAAGACCTTCAGGGATGCTTCGATGAGATTCTGACGGTCTTCTTGGAGGAGACCGACCAGGTCCCCGACGAGGACGAGATCATGCAGATGTTCCTGAAGATTAACATGATGGACATCGAGAAGAACCGGAAACCAGAGGGATATAACAGGCGGGGTAGGATGCGCCTGATATTCCCGATGACCTCCGGACGGAAGCAGTTCTATGTCCGGGCCGATTCGAAGACCGCTGAGATCGTGAGAGTGACGGAGCGCCTGAGCAAGATACTGAAGAAGGCCGGTGTCCACCACAACCTCGAATGGGACAAGCTCCAGATCATCCAGCCGTAAGAGGCCACATATCGCCACCCACTTGTGCAGGTAAGATGACAGCAAGCGACATCCAAGCGCGCGTAAGGAAGGCGGTCGAGGAGAGGGGATCACTCGATGGCATGCGCAAGTCGTTCAGGACGATTCTAGACAGGCAGAAGGAGAACGAGCGCAGGATCCCGGACCTCGAGACCAGGAAAGAGCGGCTCAGGAAAACAAAGGAGAGCTCTGTCGGAAATGGCGAACTGCTCGCACAGGCCATCGCCAATCTGAGGGAGAACGGTTTCAGGGTTCTTCTGGTAAAAACTTCCGAAGCCGCACTCAAGCTCATCAAGGAGGAGCTCAAGGGCTACGACCTTGTGGTCAAGTCCAAGTCGAATGTCACCAAGGAACTGCACCTCGCGGAGCACTTGGAGCGAGACGGCGTCAAGGTGATCGAAACCGATCTGGGCGACAGGATCATCCAGCTTGCGGGGTGCGCGCCGGCTCATCCGACTGGGCCTGCCTGTCATCTGACTCGGAAGGAGATCTCGAACCTCTTCACAAAGCACTTCGGCAAGAAGGTGTCCGATGATCCGATGGAGCTCACAAGTGTGATGCGCGACGAGATCGCTGAATACATCTCCAAGGCCAAGGTCGGCATCACGGGCGCAAACGCGATTGCCGCAAACGAAGGCGCCGTCGTGATAGTCCACAACGAGGGCAACGCGGCGAAGTGCGCAATGCTCCCTGACAAGCACCTTGTCGTGACGACCCTGGAGAAGATCGTGCCATCCCTCGACGACGCCGTCAATGTCACGAAACTTCAGACATACCTGTCTACTGGCAAGATCATCAGTTCTTACATCAACGTCATCACTGGCCCTAGCTACACGGCAGACATCGAGAAGAAGGTGTTCAAGGGGATGCACGGTCCCAAAGAGGTCGTTGTCATCCTTGTGGACGACGGGCGCCTCGCCGCTGCAGACAAAGAGCCACAGTATTGCGTCGGCTGTGGAATGTGCCTGCTCCACTGCCCGACCTACAACATCATCGGCCCAGTCTTTGGAAGCTCGGGGCACATGGGAGGGCAAGGGGTCTACCTCGACGGCTCAAGGGGCAAGATTGACGAGGCACTCGAAGCGGGACTCTATCTGTGCACGAGCTGTGGTGCCTGCACCGAGGTGTGCCCATCGAAGGTAGATACCAAAAAAGGAATATCATCTATCAGGCAATCAGCTAGAAAGTCCAAAAAAGGGAGTTTATCGGAGCACGACTTGCTGGTCGCGAGCTTGAGGAACTACGACAACCCGTGGCAGGTGCCCAGGAAGCAGAAGGGCAAGTGGGCCGATAGGCTCAAACTGAACGACAAGGGCGAGGTCCTCTACTTCGCAGGCTGCTCGACATCGCTCCTGTTCCCGGATACCGCCTCGAACGTCACAAGGCTGCTGCGCGAATGCGGAATAGAGCCAGCGTATCTCGGATCGAAGGAAAAATGCTGCGGCTCTACCGCGAGGAAGCTCGGGGAGTTGGACCTGGCCCACACAAAGGCAGAGGATTGCTACAAGGATTTCAAGGCGGCAGGTTCGAAGCTCGTCGTCACGTCTTGTCCTGGATGTTCTTCCGCCCTGAACCATTTCGAGGACCTTCCGAAGAAGTTCGGCATCAGGGTCCAGCACATTTCCCAGTTCCTCGACGAACGCCTCGGCAGACTGGACCTCCAACCCCTGAAGGGATTTGGTGTCGTGACCTTTCACGATCCTTGCGATCTTGGGCGCGCCCAGGGGATCTACGAGGAACCGCGCAGGGTCCTTGCAGTCGCCCTTGGCAAGAAGCCCGTCGAGATGGAGAGATCGCGAGCCAATTCCGCGTGTTGTGGCTCTGGCTCAGGCGTCAAAAGCGCCTTCCCCGAACTGGCGAGTGAGATCGCGAAGGACAGAATCAAGATGGCCAAAGATGCAGGGGCTGATGTCATCGTTACATCTTGTCCGTGGTGTGTTCAGAGCCTAAGGGACTGCCAGGGCGACAGACCAGGCGTAGAAGTGTTAGACCTCGTCGACGTCGTCGCCAGGTCCATGGCAAGAACCTACTCGAAGTGACCTCACGCGCCGAGCAAGTACTCTCTCACATTGGAGTACATTGGTCCCTGGGGGCTCAACACGCTCTTCTTCAGAAGCACTCTGTCCATCAAGTACTCCCCGTAGTCCGTCGCCGCATTGCTGCGGATTATCTCCTGCAGGTTTGCCATGCTCCTTCCACTCCTGGTGCGCGCAAGCGTCAGGTGTGGAACGAAGCCCTTCTTGTCCCTCTCGAACCCCAACTCCTTGAGCGACAGGTCCAGCTTGCTGGCTATCTCCTGGAGTGGCCGGCCGTCCTCAATGCCGACCCAGACCACGCGTATGTTGGACATCGAGGGGAACGCTCCCATGCCAAGCAGGCGGATCCTGAATGGAGCGACCTCGCTCGTCGCTTCTACGATCCTTGCGGATATCTGCTCGACGAGCTCCTCGCCGGTGTCGCCGAGGAACTTGAGCGTCACGTGAAGAAGCTCGGGCTTCACTATCTTGAGATCCGCTCTGGATCGGGCTAGCTCCCTTAGGAGCGATGCCAGGCTCTCGCTCGGCTCGATGTCTGCTGAGATGAACCCCCGGAACTTCACTGAGTCGGTATCTGCTCTGCTACATCATATCCTTTTCAGCGCATGCTGCCACGTTCGAGGGAGCGGATCTTGGCCCTGACCATCGAGATCCCCCCGAGTGCAATCACGAATGCTGCGAACAGCCCGATGAGCGAGGCAGAAGCCCCGAAGTTCTTCTCGTACAGTGTACCGAAAGAAGCTGCATAGTTGAATAGACCGTGGATTGCGACGGCCCCGAGGTAGTACGGCAGCCAGCTGGTCCCGAATCTCATCCTCCTAGAGACGCCCAGCCCAACTATGGATGTGGTCGTTGCGTGAAGCAGGGCAGAGGAGAGGCTGCGTACAATCGCGGTCGCGACGAATGCCGTTGCGCCATCTGAGAAGTAGGAGTTGCTTTCGTAGAGAAGGTTCTCAGTGGCAGCGAAGCCTAGGCCGACGGCGGCGCCATACACGATCCCGTCTTCTATGTCGGATAGGAAATTCCGTGCCCGGATAACCCCCGATGCCTTAGTCATCTCCTCAACGAAAGGGGCGATGACACAGGCGAGAATCAGTGAGCTCAGCCCTGGATCCTCCCCGAGAATCTGGTAGACCCTTTCGATATTCATGTCGAGGAGGACCATCAGGAGCATCTCGAGCACAACGGCGACCATGACTGAGACCGTGGCGCCGTACACGAAGATCCGAATGAGCCGTCCATATGGCTCACGCCCGTATCTCTCGGTGTTGCGGATCCAGACGAGATAGATCAGAGAAGGGACGAACGCCGCGAGCAGAAGGATGGTTGCGTCGATTATCCGCTGATCCAACCGAACACCGGAATCAGAAGACGTTAGTGGCTATTTCAAATTTCTCGGATGCGTGGAATGTGATTTGCTTGGTTTGCGCCGAGTGGCAGGAAATGAAAAGCAGCAAGAAAGAGAATGAAAGAGCCATAGAGCGCTACTTCTTCTCTTCAACTTTGATGGCGTTGTTGGGGCATTCATCAACGCAAGCGCCGCAGTCCAGGCACTTCTTCTCGTCGACGACGGCGACATCATCGACCGTGATGGCTCCCTCGGGGCACACGTCGACGCACGCACCGCAGGCAACGCACTCTTCCTTCGTGATTTTTGCAGGCATCCAGAGACCTCCGTTGGCAGTTGATTTTCATGAAAGCCTTCCTCCATATAAACGTTCTTGACCCAATCGAATCCTCTGCATTTGAAAGACGGCTCTCGCTGTGACATTCTGGCACAGACAGTACGATGCCCACGGCTTCCAATGGTTTCACGATGGCTCGAATCTCGGATAATTATTAGTCACGAGTCTGCTATGAGAGCCCGAGTGCAATGCAATCCGAGTTCTTAGGGCGATGGCTCTTCACGGGTGAAGGGGCGACGAGGGGTTATCTCAGGATAGAGGAGGGAACCTTGATGGAGGTCTGCGAGGGCGACGCACCCAGCGGGACCGAGAACGCCATCGTGCTGCCAGCATTCGTCAACGCCCACACGCACCTGGGCGATTCAATCGTCTATCCGGCTCCAAGGGGGACCGTGCAGGAAATCGTCGGTCCGCCGGACGGCTACAAGTTCAGAGTGTTGCGGTCCAAATCCGAGCGTGAGAAAGTCGCCGCGATGAAGGCGGCGATCGAGACCATGACGCAGACCGGCACGACATTGTTTTCCGACTTTAGGGAGGAGGGTATCACAGGAGTGGGCATGCTCAGGGACGCCTTCCCCGAGGATGCGCCCAGGGCGGTCATCCTTGGCAGGCCACTCGGCATCGACCAGGACCATGACCTCAGGGAGCTCTTGAAGAGTTGCGACGGCCTCGGGATGAGCGCCTTGTCCGATTGGCCGCTCGATTTCCTCATGAAGCTCTCCGCGGCCGCTAGGTCTGCGAAGAAGCTCTTCTCGATACATGTGAGCGAGAGCGCAAGGGAAGATATTGATTCAGTCCTCGACCTCCGACCGGACTTCGTTGTGCACATGACGCAAGCGACGGACGAGGACGTTGGGAAATGCGTGGCCGCTCGCGTTCCGATAGTCGTGTGTCCGAGGTCAAACGGCTTCTTCGGGACAGTGCCAAACATCCCGATGTTCCTGAAGGCCGGTGCGACCGTGGCCCTGGGCACGGACAATGGCATGATAGCCAGACCGGACATGATCCAGGAGTTGAAGGCTGCCCATAGGGTAGGCAGGATCTATGGCGGTATCTCGCCGAGCGATGCTGTCAATCTGGCGACGTCCGGAGGGCAAAAAGTATTAAATGCGAAGGCCAAGATAACTATGGAAATCAGCAGACTATCGGACCTGGTCGTGATTCGTGTCAGGGACGATGACCCCTTGCACGAGCTGGTCACAAGCGCGAGGTCCGAGGATGTGTCTGCGATCATCCGCGGTGGACGGATCGGGAGGACTAGACCTTGGAAATGAAGAAGATCCTTATCGCGACGGACGGCTCCGAGTACACGAGAGAGGCCGTGAGCACCGGCCTTCAGTTCGCCAAAATACTCGGAGCGGAAGTCACCGCGCTGTATGTCATAGACCAGACTTCATTCGTCACTTTTCCAGTCGATTCATCGATAGTAAGCGTGTACCCGCAGCTCGAGAATGAGGGAAAGCGCTCGGTGGAGGAAGTCCGAAAAGATGGTGAGGCGATGGGCGTCAAGGTGACGCCTGTGGTCGTCGAAGGCTCCCCAACCAGGAAGATAGTCGAGATGGCCGCGGATTTCGATCTGGTCGTGATGGGTACCTTGGGACGGTCAGCTATTGGCAAGTTGTTCATCGGCAGCGTGGCCGAGAGAGTCACTAGGTACGCCCCCTGCCCGGTCCTCGTTGTGAGAAGCAAGAGTAGGTGAACGTGCCGTGAAGGTAAAGGAAGTGATGACGGAGAACCCGATCGTCGCGGAGCTCCCGGGAACGAGGACCGAAGTTCTCAAGAAGCTTGTGAAGAACAACATCACGGGTATGCCGGTCGTCAAGGATGATGGTACGCTCGCGGGCTTCGTCACGAGGCAAGACATATTCTCGAAGCCGGATGAAGAGCAGCTTGCGCTCGTCATCAGACGCGACTGCCCTACGATCGGCGCGAATGCGAATGTCAAGGACGCGGCACGGATGATGGTGGAAAGCAGCCTTAGCCATCTCCCGGTGGTAGAGAAGAACAAGCTCGTGGGGATACTCACGCCCACTGACCTCCTGATAGTGGTCGAGAAGGACAATCCCCAGACAACGGTCGAGGAGATAGTCAGGTCACCTTGCATCCCGATCTACTCCGGCGCGCCGCTCACGGTCGCGCTTGCGACGTTCAGAGCGGCCAAGGTCTATGCGCTGCCCGTGCTCGACGACGACGCGAAGCTCGTGGGGATCATCACCGACAGGGACATATTCAACCAGACGATCGTTGACAGTTCCGTGGCGATGAGCGACCTGGGCATCAGCGACGATGAGGACAACTGGACCTGGGAGGGCCTGAGGAACGTCATGAAGCTCTGGTACGAGGTCTCGAGGGTGGACCTGCCTAAGCTGACAGTGAAAGAGATAATGGTCAAGAACCCGATGACCGTGTTCAGAAAGACGCTCGTCGGGGACGCGGCGAGGATAATGCGCAAGAACGACTTCGGGCAGCTGCCCGTGAGGGATTCGAAGGACAACCTCGTTGCGATGGTTTATGACATAGATGTGGTATCCACGCTCATCAAGTGATGCAAGATGGACACACAGGAACTGTACTCACTCTGCAAGAGGCGGGGGTTCCTATGGCCCGCCTATGACATCTACGGCGGCATGGGCGGGCTCTACGACTACGGCCCGCTCGGCGCGGCGTTGAAGCACAACATCGAGGATTACTGGAGGAAGCTCTACGTCTTTGGCGAGGGCTTCATCGAGATCGAGTGCCCAGTCGTCGCTCCCGAACCGGTGTTCAAGGCCTCGGGGCATGTCGATGCGTTCTCGGACATGTACGTGGAATGCGTGAGCTGCGGGGAGACGTACAGAGCGGATCACCTCGCTGCTGGCATGCACGACAACCCGGCTTCGCTCAACGAGGAACTGCTGGGGAAAGTCCTGCGCGACAACAATGTCCGTTGCGAGGCGTGCAAGGGTGAGCTCACATCGCCCAAGCGGTTCAACCTTATGTTCAAGACCTCGGTCGGCGCCGGCAAGGGCAAGGTCGCCTATCTGAGGCCCGAAACGGCTCAGGGGATGTTCGTCAACTTCTCACAGGTTTACAGGTTCGGCAGGGAGAAGTTGCCCGTGGGCGTTGTCCAGCTCGGCCGCGCATTCAGGAACGAGATATCCCCGAGGCAGGGACTCATTCGGCTTCGCGAGTTCAACCAAATGGAGGCCGAGCTCTTCGTACACCCGGACGACAAGACATGGCCGAGGTTCAAGCTCGTCAAGGATCAGAAACTCCCGCTAGTACCCAACTCTGGGGAACCGAGAACCATGGCTATAGGAGACGCTGTCAAGTCCAAGGTGATAGTGAACGAGACCCTCGCCTACTTCATATGGCTCACGTACAAGTTCGCGATCGATATCGGGCTCGATCCCGCGAGGCTGCGCTTCAGGCAGCACGCAAAGACCGAGATGGCGCACTATGCCTCAGATTGCTGGGACCTCGAGGCCGACATCGGTTATGGCTGGACGGAACTCGTTGGGGTTGCGGACAGAGGTAGCTACGACATCCAGGCACACATCAACCATTCGGGCGCAGACCTCACAGCATTCGAGCGCTTTGATGAGCCACGGGAGATCCAACAGGAAATCGTGAAGCCAAGATTCGACGCTCTCGGACCGCTGTTCAAGGGCAAGGCGAAGCAGGTCGCGGACGCGCTCGCCCAGCTCATCCCGGCATCCGTCAAGGGCAAGGACAAGGTCACCGTGGAAGTCGGCGGCGAGAAGCTGTCGGTCCCGTCGAAGTGCTTTGAGGTCGGGATGAAGAAGGAGAAGGTCTCTGGCAGGAAGCTGGTGCCGCACGTTATCGAGCCATCGTATGGTGTCGACCGCATCCTCTATTCACTGCTCGATCACGCCTACGTGAAGAAGGAAGAGGACTATGTGGTCCTGAAGCTCAAGGGTATGGTGGCACCCGTGAAGGCGGGCGTGTTCCCACTCATGGCTCGGGACGGCCTTGACGAGATAGCGTTGAAGATTCACGAGGCACTCCTCGCCGCAGGCCTTGCATCCTACTATGACGATTCGGGTTCGATCGGCCGCCGCTACGCGCGCATGGACGAGATAGGTACTCCGTGCTGTGTGACCGTCGACTATGACACCAAGAACGACGGGACGGTGACGATTAGAGGACGGGACACTGCCGAGCAGATTCGGATCAAGAAGGAGCATGTGCCGAAGGCGGTCGAGATGATCGTCTCGGACATGACATTCAAGTCGCTCGAGAAGTTGATGTGAGGAGAAAGAGAACCGACATGCCCTCGTCGCCTTCCAAAGAAGGACTCGCCGACGACCTCCCTCGTCCGCGGGACCTGTCCAGCGAGTTCAGGAAGTACATTGGAAAGCAGGTCAGCTACGCGACCCACGGCATCCATAAGTACCCTGCGAAATTCATACCGCAGATACCTCGGTTCTGCATCGAATCTTGTTCCGACATTGGCGACGTCGTGCTGGATCCATTCATGGGTTCCGGGACTACCCTTCTCGAGTCCTACATCCTCGGCAGAGAGAGCTACGGGATCGACATACACCCGCTTGCGAGGCTCATCGCCAAGGTCAAGACGACGCCGCTGCACCCAGAGAGGCTAGCAGCATATGCGGAGGAGCTTCTGCAAGGCATCAGGCAGGACGAAGGGAACAACGACAGCTGGATCCCTGAGATACCGAATCGCGACCATTGGTTCCGCCCGAATGTGCTCTCTGAGCTGGCGACGATAAAGAAGCATATCTGGGGAATGAAGGAAGGTGACCACCAGGAGTTCTTCAAGATATGCTTCTCATCAATCGTTCGGAAGGTCTCGAACTCCGACGACGACTCGCTGATACCCGAGGTGACGTCATTCCAGAAGAAACTAGACGCGCAGGGCAAGACATCGTACGACGCGGTGGCGAAGTTCGAGAATACCGTCCGGAACAAGATCATTGACGCATCCGACATGTGGAGGACCATGCTGGAGGTCATCGAGAGATACAAAGAGTCTCCCAAGGTCACCATCATCGGCAGGGACGCGAGGGACATTGCTCTCGAGGACTCGAGCGTTGACCTCGCAGTGACTTCCCCTCCATACGCGAGCGCCGTCCATTACGTCAGCGTCCACAAGCTCGAGATGTATTGGCTCGACCTGATCAAGGACACCGCGGAGCTCGATAGCAGGGTGGTCGGCACCGCGCGTGCATACCTATCGGAGTACAGACCTTGGGAACCGGCCACGAGCATGCCTAGGCTGAAGGCAGTGCTGGACGAGATGATGGAGAAGGACAAGAAAAGCGCTTACATCGTCTACAAGTACTTCGAAGGGATGAGGAAGAACTTCGGTGAGGTCAACCGGGTCTTGAAGCGGAACGGCAACTACTGCGTCGTTGTCGGGGAAAACACGTTCCGCAAGGTTCGGATCCCGACCTACAAGATACTCGTGGACATCGCGAGACGCACGGGCTTTGAGCTCTCCGGGTTGTTCGTCTACGACGTCATCAACCGGCATCTCGACATCCCGAGATGGAACGAGAGCAGGATCGAGAAAGACTACATCCTTGTCCTGAGAAGGAAAAAATCCGCACCCCGAGATGATATATTGTGAATCGACAAAGTCATGGCAGACGGATCTGTCAGGAAATCCGAAATCCGAACATCATTGTGTCTGGTTTCTGGCAACATCCGATTGAGAATGCGCTTATCCAGAGACAAGCTAGATGCGTTGATGTCCACGATTGAACGTCTAGACGCGATTATGCTGGCTAGGGGAATAGTTCTTATAGCAAAACCTCCTTCCACGCTCACTAGGGAGGAAAGTACAGTGCCCACTGCACAGTATTCATCGTTCGATAGAGGATTTGATGTTGAGCATGACGACACTCCGCGCAGGAACGCCCCGATCCTAGACAGGGATTCCACCACAAGGGCGCGGAAGGACGCCCCATGGAAGAAGGTGTTCGCGATCGGAGTTGTTGGAGTCATGGTTCTGGCTGCATTCATCACAATTGCGCCGGCGCTCTTCAACAAGGACAAGGCTCCTGCCTATGAGGAACCAGCCCACATGCTCGTGGGGGAGAAGTACATAACATACAAGATTGACAACATGTTCTGGCTGGGCACGAAGCCTGTAGCCATCGGAGGCTTCGATGCATATAACGAGCTCGGCCGTTGGAATGGCACTCCTGGCTATTCCGCCTACTACGATCAGAGGAAGGTGACATACAACGAATGGTTCGCTCGGTCAACCTACCCGTATGTTCAGACGTATGACACAAATGCCATCTATACAACTGAGACAGCCTACGCAGGGTCACTCCTTACCTCATGGTACAGACTGTCGATCGACGCATACAACCTGACTGAGATGGGTACCGGTCCAGGAAAGGACCCGATTTTCATGCCGGTCATGGGCACTGATACATTGCCAGGCGGCACGACGGTCATGAACTTCTACAGCACATACCTGACCCAGCAGGACTTTGTAGACATGAAGAAGACAGTGGGCACGGGACCACTGGCCAACAGGACCGTCCACTATGCAAACTGGTACTTTGGGATCGCGAACAATCAAGTGCCACCGCCAACCAAGGATGACGGTTACATCCACGAACTGCAGGGGCACTTTACCTTCGACAGGGCGTCGGCCATGCGACTCCTCAACTTGCCCGGCGCTACCGACCTGTATACTGAGTTCAACACAAGCAAGACTGCGATTGAGACCGCGTGGTACAACAGCTATAACACAGAGGCGACGACCACATACGATGTGTATACCGGTTATGACTATGCATACGGTCCAGCACCCTACATACGGATTATCCCGGACCCAAACTACTATGACGTCAACCCCACCGGAGAGCTCCACCTTAGGTTTTACACATGGTCGTGGGGCAACGAGGTCCTATTCGTCAGGTACATGGAGAAGGCCGGTGCGTGGAAGTTCAATCAGGCATACCCTGACAACTGGTATATCAACATGACAATCGGCCCGACGCAGGGCGACATCCACTCCAGGTCAGTCAACGGCTACAGCTTGCAGGCCTCTAGGGATATGAATGACTTCATTGGTGCATGGCGCATAGAAACGGTCCACATCGACTATGTGGGCAACAACGCCAAGACTGGCCACACTGGATACCCGAGTCCGTACAACCCGTATGACCCGGATCAGGACATAGCAGGGACTAACCGGACGGCGTCAGATTGTCCTGGCACGACCGGATACGGAACAAGGGTGAACTACTTTGCAGCGCCTCAGACGTGGGATCTCGCGAATGAGAAGTTGACAATTGTGCTGCCACCATCTAGCATGTCTGTTCCTGGCTATGTGCCCTACAGAGGAGCCTCAGACACATTGAATCAGGCGAAGATAGATGAGTACTACGCTCACCAGTACTGGGGAGAGCTGGTCATGGGCGACGGATTCCCGAACAGCGGTTCAACTAACCTCAAGAACTACTACAACGCAGGGACCAGAACCGTGACGATGGTGGGGCCGATCGACATGCCGAACAACCCCAACCTGGTCGTGCCAAACATCAATGAGACCGGCTCTCCGCTGTTCATGTTCGATGTTGCCAAGGTCAGCACGTTCAACCTCGCCATTCCGGGGTATTCGTCACCCTACCCATACGGTGCCGACCTCCCCCTGACAGTGACGGCGAAGAACAACACAGGCGCGACTGTCACGGACTGGAACGGCACAGCTCTGTTGAGCAACACGGCGGGAATCGCCGCGACGTTCGGCGCGACAAGCCATGTATACACGCCAAACGTGACCGGTGACAACGGTGTCTGGGCTACGACGATAAGGTGGAACTCCGGGTCTGGAACGAGCACCGTGAACGCCTCCGAGCAGAACAGGAGCCTGGAGGTCAACGCGGTGGTGGTGTTCAGCGTGGGTGCGCTGATACCCGAGTTCCCGACGCTGCTGATACCGGTGATTGGCGCAGTAGCCTTGTTCGTCGCGTTCAGACGGCGGGACAAGAAGAAGGCGTAGTCAGGCGCGATCCAAACCTCTTCCCTCAAATCTCTTTCCTGTTTTTGTTTCTCTGATTAGCTTTAATTGCGTCCTTGCACATTAACGATTCAGAAGAGGGATGGGAAAATGGAAGATGAATTGCCTCTGGAATTCCGCCTTTCCAGATTGACCGTTTACAGCCTCAGGAACCTGTGCGACTCCCGGAGAGTCCCGGGAGCATCGAACCTACTCAAGGACGACCTGGTCAAGTTCGTGCTCAAGAGCTTTGACCGCTCCGGGCTCGAGGAGTTCTGCTCGCAGCAGGAGGAGATATACTTCGTCGAGAATATGGCCAAGGCCATCAAGTGGGCCGCGAACCGGAGGATCGTTGATGTGGACCCTGAGAGCGACCACACGATGGTCGACGCAGTCTTCACGCTACGTCGATCGGACGGATACGAGGTCTACAACATACGCTTTGTCAACCAGACCACGGAGGATGTCGCGACCTCGTGCGAGTGCATCGATGCAAGGGAGAAGGGCCACTTCTGCCCTCACCAGATGTCCGTGCTCGTGAGGTGCCTGGCGGATGGCCTGTTCTCGCTAGACCAATGGACCGGCCCGATGACCCCGGAGGCCGAGGACCTCATCCTCGCCAACGTGTTCAGAAAGAAGAGGTCCAAGAGATGAGGGCTCTGCTGGCCAGGTCGGTTCTGACAAGTTTTATCTAGACTGACCCTTTTGTCAGGCAAGTCATGGCCCAGTACGATTGGCACACGAGCGAGCCAAAGTGGCAGGCGAAGTGGAAGGAGTGGGAGATCCACCGCTTCGACCCTAGGTCGAAGAAGGAGGTCTTCAGCATAGACAATCCTCCTAGGTACGCCTCCGGAGCACTCCACCTCGGCCATGCGTACGGCTACACCGTGATTGACTTTGCAGCTCGGTACAAGCGTCTCAAGGGCTTCAATATCTTCTTTCCGCTCTGCTTCGACGTCAACGGCACGCCTGTTGAGGTACGCGTAGAGAAGGTCATGGGCATCAAGGCTTCCGAAGTGCCGCGCCAAGAGTTCATCAGGATGTGCAGCGAGTTCGCGGAGAAGCACATCGGCGAGATGACACGGCAGTTCGAGATGCTCGGGGAGTCCATGGACCTGAGCATCTACTACCAGACCGATGCCGAGTACTATAGGCGTCTCACGCAGATCTCCTTCATACGCATGTTCAAGAAAGGGCTCGTGTACAAGGGCCATTTTCCAGTCAACTGGTGCACCAGGTGCGGTACCGCCCTCGCGGACGCGGAGGTGGACTACGAGCACAGGAGCACAAAACTGAACTACATCGTCTTCAAGGATGCGGAGACTGGAACACCCATCCAAATCGCGACCACGCGTCCGGAGTTGTTGTGCACCTGTCTTCTGGTGGCCGTTCACCCTGAGGACGCATCGAAGTCCTCGCTCATCGGCAAGGATCTCGTCACACCCATTTTCGATAGGAAGGTCAAGGTTGTCTCGGACCCCAAGGTAGATCCGTCCTTCGGCACAGGCACCGTCATGATATGCTCCATCGGCGACAAGGACGACCTCGAATGGATCATGAAGTACGACCTGCCGCTCGAGAAGGGCATCGACGAGTCGGGGATGATGACCCAGATTGCCGGGAAATACGCTGGCATGAACGTCACCGATGCCCGGAAGGCCATCATCGAGGACATGAAAGCCGCTGGTCTCGTCGTGAAACAAGAGCCTCTGGAGCAGAACATCGGTACCTGCTGGAGATGCCACACGCCTATCGAGTTCCTCAAGGTACCTCAGTGGTTCATCAAGAGCGTAGAGTTCAGGGATGAGGTCCTAAAGATGGTCGACGAGATCGTCTGGAAACCCGAGTTCATGAAGCTGAGGATCAAGGACTGGATCAACTCGCTTGCCTGGGACTGGGTCGTCTCGAGACAGAGATATTTCGCCACCGCGATCCCCCTCTGGGAGTGCGAGGACTGCGGAAAGGTGCTACTGGCCGAGGAGAAAGAGTGTTACATCGACCCAACCGCAACGCAGCCGCGAGTCGAGAAGTGCGAAGTCTGTGGCGGCAAGTACGTCGGCTCCAAGGACGTGTTTGACACCTGGATGGATTCGAGCATTTCGCCCCTGTACAATACCTTCTGGATCAGGGACGAGAAGTTGTTCAAGAAGCTGTATCCGATGACAATGAGGCCGCAGAGCCACGACATCATCCGCACATGGGCCTATTACACCATCCTCAGGGAGATGCTCCTGATCGGCGAGAAGCCGTGGGACGAGGTGATGATCCACGGATTCATAATGTCACCAGACGGAAGGCCCATGCATGCCTCCTCCGGAAACATCATCGACCCGATGCCGTTGCTCGGCAAGTACGGCGGAGACGCGATGAGGTACTATGCCTCCACATGCGCCCTCGGCATGGACCACGCTTTCAAGGAGCAGGAGCTGGTCCGAGGCAACAGGCTGGCGATGAAGACTTGGAATGTCATGCGACTCGTGGGCTCTGCGTGCAAGGAGAAGCCCAAGAAACCAAGAAAGATGCGCCCAGTCGATGCATGGATCATAAGCAAGTTCGGCGAGCTGGTGCGTGAAGTTGAGAGACACGATGAGGCGTACCAGTTCGACCGGTCGATGGCATTGCTCCAGGACTTCCTATGGCACGAGTTCGCCGACCATTATGTGGAGCTCGTAAAGCACCGGGTGTACTCGGACAAGGACGAAGGAGCGAGATTCGCCCTGTATGCGGTCGGGCTTGGTCTGCTAAAGATGCTTTCCGTGTTCTTGCCGCACGTTGCGGAGGACGCATACCAGGAGTCTTTCAAGCGGTTCGAGAAACCGATCAGCATCCACATAACCAATTGGCCAGAAGCCCCAGAGCGCGACGAGAATGCGGAGATCAAGGGCGAAGCGGCAAAGGAGATAGTCGCGTCGATACGGTCCTGGAAGTCCGCCCAAGGGATATCTCTCAACTCCGAGATAGCAAGAGTCGAAGCGGTCGGAGACGACATCAAGAACTTCCTGGCAGGCTCAGAGGACGATGTGCGCGAGACCGTGAAGGCAAAGGAGCTCGAGTTGAGGGAGAAGGTGGCTCTCAAGGAATCCGTCGCACGCATCAAGCCATTGTACCCGAAATTGGGACCGACTTTCAGGAAGGACGCGAAGGAGATCTCGGAGAAGCTGCAGTCGATGCAGCTTGGGTCAGATCTTTCCGCTGAATCAGGAATCGAGATTACGCTCGCCGACGGGAGGAAGGTATCGCTCAGCAAGGACTACTTTGAGATCGAGAAGAAGATTACTTCCGACCGAGGAGAAGTCAACCGCATCCAGGCAGGCAAGTTTTCCATCCTTGTCTACAGGTGAGCCGCGCGCAGATTCTGATTGTGGCTCGACAGTTTATAATACTGATATTACAATTTGCCAGATGCAATGGATAAGAAGGAACTTGTCGTCGATGTCCTCCGTGGAGTGCTGGACCCGCACACGGGTGTCAGTGTCTATGACATGGGTCTGATCTCGGACATAGTCGTGCGCGATGATACTGTCGAACTTACGTTCATGCCCACGAGCCCATTCTGCCCTGTTGGCATTGAGCTTGCGAAGGCAATCAGGGACCACGTGCTTCAGATAGATGGGATGAAAGCCTGCAACGTCAAAGTCGTCGGGCACATAAGGGCTGAACAGATCAACCAGGAACTCAGCGCCTAGAACCGTCCCTGATGATGTCCATCTTGATGCGCTTGTTCTGGATGTTGAACTGCTCGAGGCTCTTCATCGCCCTGAATGCGACGCTCTTGTGTAGCTCGATCCTGCTCGACTCGTCCCCGACCTCGACATTCCCGACCAGGTGCTCGATTATGCCTGTCTTCCTCTCGATGAACTTAATCAAGTCAACCAAGCCGATGCCATCCCTCTTGCCGATGTTGATCCTGAAAGGAACCATGCCGAAATGATCGGCGTACTCATCGAAATCCAACTGCCTCTTTACAGTATCTCTGCCCGTGCTTTCAGGCACATCGTGCACCGCGAGCTTGGTCCTTCCGAAGTTCTCGATCGCCTTCACCAGGTGCTGCTCCTCCTTGGAGACGAATGTGATGGCCCTGCCGGACTTGCCTGCTCTGGCCGTTCTCCCGATCCTGTGGACATAGTCCTCGGGGTTCTCAGGAATGTCATAGTTGAACACGTGCGTGACGTCTTCGATGTCCAGTCCCCTGGCTGCAACATCTGTCGCGATGAGTATCTTGATCTTGCCGGCCTTCACTTTTGTCATGACCTTGTCCCTCGCCGCTTGAGTCAGGTCGCCGTGTATTGCGTCTACGGAGTAGCCGTATGCCCTCAGCTTGTCAGAGAGCATGTCGACCATCCTCTTGGTGGAGCAGAACACGATTGCCAGGTTGGGCTTCTCGCCGTCCAGTATCCTGCACAGCGCCCAGAGCTTGTTCTTGCGGCCTACATTGATGTAGACCTGTTCAGTCTGAGGCACTGTCAGCGACTCTCCGCTGATGATGATGCTCTTTGGCTTCCTCATGTATCTCTGGGCCAACTCTCGGATCGCTTCGGGGAGCGTGGCAGAGAATAACATCGTCTGTCTCTCCCTTGGCACGCTCTGGAGGATCCACTCGATGTCGTCTATGAATCCCATGTCCAGCATTCGGTCGGCCTCGTCGAGCACGAGGAACTTGACGGACTCGAACGAGAGCTCGCCTCTCCTCATGAGGTCCATAAGCCTGCCTGGGGTGCCCACTACGATCTCCACCCCTCGCCTTATCTTATCGGTCTGGACATTGATCGATTGCCCGCCGTAGATCGCAACTGACTTGAGCTTCGTGTACTTCGCCATCTCCGCAAGGTCGCCTGCGACCTGGACTGCCAGCTCCCTCGTCGGGGCCAGGACGAGGCACTGAATCTTCTTCGACTCATGCAGCCTCTCAATGATCGGTATTGCGAAGGCTCCCGTCTTTCCCGTGCCGGTCTGGGCTTGGGCCATCAGGTCCTCTCCAGCTCGCGCGACGGGTATAACCTTCTCCTGTACCGGTGTGGGCTCGTCCCACTCGAGATCCGTGACCGCCCTTCGGACCTCCTCTTTCGTGACCAATGTGCTGAAATCCATCGTCTCTCTTCCGCTTCGCGCAAGCAAGACCAATGGTACTATTTTAATTCATTCGCCAACCAATATCTGGTCGGAGCGAGAGGGGCAACCGCCATGTCGAAAGAGAGAGAGTCATGGGAGAAGCTGTACTCCAAGCGCGGTCTCCAGTACGGAGGCAGCGGCGACATCGGTCTACTGAACGAAGTGTTGAAGCCCGGGATGATCGCCCTCGATGCCGGGTGCGGCGACGGTAAGTCGACCGAAGTGCTATCCAAGAAGTGCGAGGTCGTAGGATGTGACTTCTCCAAAGAAGCGCTCGCCTCGCTGAGGTCACAGAGGGATCCTGGTCATTCCATAGATTTGGTAGAATGCAACTTGATATCTCTACCATTTGAACCTGAAAGGTTCGATGCAATCGCATGCGTCCACGCTCTTTCCCACCTCGTTCGGAAGGACAGGCAGAAAGCGTCTGAGGAGCTCGCGCGCGTGCTGAAGCCCGGGGGCTACATGATGGTGGAAGTCTTCGGCTGTGGCGACCTTCGTTATGGCGAAGGTTCGGAGACGGAACCCTCAACCTTCGTTAGGGGAAGCGGAATCATGACGCACTACTTTGAGGAGGGCGAAGTCCCCGACCTTTTGTCAAGTCTAGAAATCCTGCTCGAGGCCGAGAGCGTCCGCAGAGTCTCATTCGGAGCTCTTGCAGGCAAGCGGCATCTTTTTCGAGTGTTCGCGAAGAAGACCTGAGCGGCCCCGGTTACGCGGCCTAAATGAAACGAGACTGCAGAATATGAGTGGATTCGTATCGTCCGAGCTAGACACCTGCTTCGAGCCAAACATATTCTTTCTGATCTCAATCCTGAATGTAGCATCTCAGCATGATCCGACAGGACTTTCTGCTACTGCGGTTGTTTCTGCTCCGATTCCTCAGGCAGCCTAGCACAGGCAATCCCGGAATAAGACATTTTTCGAACAATTGAGACCTTTCGAATTTAAATTCCTCTCAGACTATCGCAAGGACTGGCAGGGGTCTTGAGTGCGGCCGCCGGGATTTGAACCCGAGTTTTGAGCTTGGCAAGCTCAAGTGATAACCAGGCTACACTACAGCCGCATAGCCTGAGGCTCATTACACATGGTTGATTTATATCTTGTGCGAACGCCTCGCTGCGCTTCTCTTCTTCGCGTTCCACCACTGGATTGCCTCTCCGACGAGGTAGAGTGAGCCTATGATGCATGCCCCATTGCCGAGGTATCCCTTCCTCGCAAACTCGAAAGCCTCCGCAGGAAGCTCGACGATCCCATGAGGTCCGGTGAACTCCTCGTCAACGATCTTGCCGAGTCTCTCCGCAGGAAGCGCCCGCTTGTACCTCGCTTGCGTCACAATTATCTCGGCAGCCGTGGGAACAAGGGCCTTGACGATCCCCCTCGCGTCTTTATCATCCATGCAGCCGAGAACGTAGGTCAGTGGCGTGACCTTCAATTCCTCGAGGACACGCGCGGTCGCGGCGACTCCATCTGGGTTATGGCTCCCGTCGAACATGATCCACGGTTCTGATGAGACGATATCCAGCCTTCCCGGCCACCTCGCTGAGAGAAATCCTTTGCGGATTTCCTCATCGGTGACCATGATGCCGCGGCTCGCGAGTTCCTCGACCAGAGCGATCGCCGCTGCAGCGTTCTCCGACTGGTAGGCGCCCAGGAGGCGAGTCTTCATGCCACGGAGCATCCTGATGCCGGAGTAGTCGAACTTGGTTCCCTTGAGGGACTGGTGGACATTGCTCACCCTGAAGTCCACATCAATCCTCCTAAGCTTCGCGCCCTTCTTGTCGCAAGTGGTTTTGATCACGTTGAGTGCTTCGGGATTCCTTTCGCAAGTGATAGTCGAAATACCCTCTTTGACGATGCCCGCCTTCTCCCTGGCTATCTCTTGGACCGTGTTCCCGAGGTAATTCGTGTGTTCGAGCCCAATGCGCGTGATACAGGCGACCTCAGGCATGAGCACATTGGTAGCATCCAGCCGGCCGCCCATGCCGACCTCGGCTACAACGATATCTACCTTCTGCTCGCTGAAGTACCTGAAGGCGAGACCGGTCGTGAACTCGAAGAATGTCAGCTGCTTCTCACCATTCTCCTTGGCCATGTCCTCCATCGTGCCTCTGAGGTCGGAACCGATCCTTAGGACATCCTTCTCGGGAATCTCCTTCCCGTTGACCGCGATCCGCTCTCTGAAATCGACGAGATGGGGGGATGTGTACAATCCGACCTTCAGGCCGTGTTTCTTGAGTATCTCGGCTGTGAACTCGCAAACGGAGCCCTTCCCATTGGTCCCCGTCACATGAACCGACTTGAAATCCTTCTGCGGGTTTCCGATGCGTGAAAGGAACTCTGAGACGTTCTCCAACCCTAGTTTGATCCCGAACCGCTCTAGGTTGAACATCCAACTCGTCAGTTCGGCATAGCCCATGCTGGGTGACAGAGATTCTCGGTTCTTAAGCGCTTCTCTTGTTCGGTTCCGCGGTTTTGGATCGAAGCCAATCTGTGGTGCTCATCCTTTCCGACCTGGCCATCCTCTCCATTTCCTTCAGGACACCTGAACTGTACTGGGCTGCCTTCTTCGGGCGATCGTGGGAGCCGAGTCCGAGCAGTCTCGCCACCTCGCGGAGAATGACCTTTCTGCCAGAGGCGTTGAGCATTCGTTCCAAGGGTAGTGAGATTGCGAGCTCCGTGACATCCGGTGATACGAATGGGAAGCCGAGCGTCTTGCCTCTAGTGTTCCCGAATGCGACCAACGAATCCTTCTCCGAAAGCATCTTCTCGAGATCCCTCTCCATCTGTTTCCTGGGATCTCCAGACGATTCGTACTTCGCATAACCACCAAAAAGCTCATCGGCCCCACTGCCGACAAGTACCAGATCTTCTTGCGCATGCTCGATCACCGATAGCACGGGTATCGAGTACGCTACCTGAATTGGATTCACGGATCCTATTGCTTGTCCGGCTCTGGGAACCAGCTTCTCAAGGTCACTTCTCGTGAGTGTGATGACGTGGAGTGTCAATCCTTCGGTGTCTGCGTATGCCGTCACGTTCCGAGCATCAAACGATCCCTTCATGACGCAGGTGTAGCATGTTACTCTCGCAGACTCCTTCGCTAACGACGCGATGATAGAGCTGTCAACGCCTCCCGAGTACGCTACCGCCACTTCCTCGAAGCCGTTGACCGTAGTCCTCACGGATTCCCTCAGCGTCTCGAGGAGCTCCTTGGTATCCATAGCACTAGCTAAACATCACAGCAATCAGAAAAAACCATCGCAGGATGATTGAAGCATCCTGACAGAACACAATGCTAAGAGGTTTGCTGAAGCTTCTACCTCAATGAGGTCTTACTTCTCCCTGAATTCTAACGCAAGGTTTTCAGCTACGCCGTCGTCGTAAAGCTTCATCTCATCGATGTCTACGACGGCCGACTTGGCTTTCGGCTCGCACATATCGCTTTCTCTCCTTTCGCATGCCCCATTCGTGAACTTGGTTATTACTCTTCCGGCGAGCAAGTGAGGATGCCCACTCCCACCGATGGGGCGCTTTGCTGGCTGTTTCTTCCAGGCCAGGCGTTTACCAAAGGCTTAAAAGGCATCGAGGGCATTTACCTGCATTCACAGCTACGTAACTGCCTGATGGAGGGCACGTTGATGGCCGAAGACGACCTGATGAAAGTCAAAGTCTGTTTTATCGGGGACGCAGGCGTTGGCAAGACAAGCCTGATCAAGAGATTCGTACTGGATGTTTTCGACGACAGGTACATCGCGACTATCGGGACGAAGGTCACGAAGAAGATAGTCGACGTCCAGGGACCCGACGGACAAGCCAAGGTCATGATGCTGGTATGGGATATCATGGGGCAGAAAGGCTTCAGGGAGCTACTGAGGGAGGCGTACTTCTTCGGTGCCCATGGAGCGATTGCCGTGTGCGACGTCACCAACAAGGAGACCGTCGAGGAGCTCAGATACTGGATTAAGGCCTTGACCGATGTCGCGGGGGACGTGCCCATCGTTTTCGCTGCCAACAAGGCGGATCTGGAGAACGACAGAGTCGTTAAGGAGCAGGACCTAACTGAAATGGCTGCCAAGTACAAGGCCAAGGCATTCCCCACGAGCGCCAAGACCGGCCAGAACGTCGAGGCGGTTTTCAAGGCCCTCGCGCTGGGCATATCCGAGAAGATGAAGAACCAGTGAGTTGGCCAGTGGCATTCCCAAGTTTGATAACGGTTTGAGAACGCTTATAAGCCCAGCATCGACTATTATTCGTTCACCAGAGGCGAGCATCCATTGGCTAAGAGGGGCGGCAATTCTCATATAGCGCTGAGTGGAACTCTCTCCCGCGGACCCATGAGACCACTTGCAGTGCTCCTAGCCCTCCTCCTGTTCACCTCTCCATTGCTCAATATCCTTGGCGGTGTGACTCAAGACGCGCGCGCCGACTCGGTCCCCTCGTGGAACAAGATATTCCACCTGCACGATGGGAGTTCATACGGTACTGGCACCTACGATTGGATGAACTCCTCGGGCCCATACAACCCCCTCTACAGTGACTATGACGGCGACGGCATACCCGGAATCACCATAAAGAAGAACGTGACGCCACAAGGGCGCTTCCACAGCTGGATTCTGTACCCGCCGGTCAATAGAAACGTGGTGCTTTCTGGGGATCTGAGCGCGTTTGTCTGGGTTTACTCTTTCGGCAATGAATCAGGAACCCGTGTCATGGCGGAATTCTTTGATATCACGAGCGCTCAGTTCGCTGATCCCACCCTCGGCACCAAGATAGGAGAGAAGGTCGTTGGTCTCAGCCCGTACTACAATGTCCCCCAACTAGTGGAGTTGACAGTTCCATCCATCACCTACACGCTTCCGGGCAACCATTACCTCGCCCTCGTTATGCACAGGGATGACTCGCTCAACGATTGGTTGATCGTCCAATACGACAAGAGCGGTTTCGACTCCTATGTCGTCGTCCCGGCCTCCACATTCATCTCGATGGATAATGCCTGGACGAGGGACATATCCGGGACGCCCCGTGGTATCTTCACGGACCTTGAGCTGGTCATTGTTGTCGGGAACGTCTCAAATCCGTTCGGGGCATACGACATCCGAGGGGCCAATGTCACGGTTCTCTATGCCGAAAATGGCACAACTGTCGAGAACCTGAACCTGCTCGGAATGAATCTTGTCCAGTGGGACACGTCTGCGAACCCTTCGTGGAAGCTGCTCGAGGTGACCCTTCCGCCGCTCCCGATGGGGAGCTACATCCTCAACGTGACCTCGCATGATTGGCAAGGGTATCCGTCCTGGCTGAACATCACCCTGGACATCGTTTCCGTCGACCATTTCGGGGTGACTTCCCCAACTTGGGCGGAGGCTGGTTCGCCCTTCTCCATCACAATCACCGCCCTCAATGCGTCAAATGGTACCGTGACGAAATGGGTCGGGACCGTTCAGCTGCGGGCCTACCAGACTGACAAGGTCTCTTGGGGCAACGGGACCCTTTCGACCACCTCGGTCGTCTTCACATCGGGAGACCTGGGCCAAAGGACGATTTCGCTCAGCTACGACCACAGTGAAGAGCTGATCTACATCAGGGCAAGTTCCGGGTCTGCCGTCGGGTGGGGGCCGCTCATGAATATCACCAGCGGTCCGGTCGTCTCAATCGAGATGGTCCCAGCGGGACCTGTGGAGGTCACTGCTGGACTCCCTGTCGACCTCAACGTGTCAGGGAGGGATTCCATGAGCAATATCAATACGACATGGACCCCCTACTGGAGCGTGAGCCCGAACCTCGGCACAGTCACTTCATACGGCCTTGCAGCCACCTTCAGGGCGACGACCTACGGGGTCTGCAACGTAACATGCACGAACAATCTAACGGGCGCCCATTACAACATCACTATCACCATCAACTCCGGTGGCTTGTACAAGATCGAGATAGTGTACCCGTCGAGCCCTATTGTGATCCGCGAGGCCGAGTACCAGAACCTCTCTGCCCGGGGCTACGATTTCTTCAACAACACTGTGAGCATCGCGGGAGCTAACTGGACCACGACTACTACTGGGTCGCTGTCCGGCTTTGGTGAGAATGCCACTTATAGGGGAGGATACGTGCCTGAGACGGGCACGATAAGCGTCAGGTTCGGGCCCATAGTGTCGTCCATTGGCGTCACTGTCCTGAACGGTTTCTACGGGCCTTGGCTGAACCAGATTCCCGCACAAATAAGGAACGAGGATGTTGGGACATGGGAGCTTTCCCTCACAGGCCTTTGGCAGGACGTGAACGGAACCGGGACTCTCTCCTGGTGGGTCGAGGATGTGAACACATCGCTTGTGTTCATCTCCCACGATCCCGAGGTGAATTCGGTTGTCGTGTTCCACACGCAACCCGACCAGTCCGGCGAGGACCAGTTCTTGCTCTGGGTATCCGATCCTACTGGTTTCAGAACCTACCAATGGGTCTCCGTAAGGATCATCGCAGTCAACGACAAACCGAAGTTCGTGAACCTTTGGACCCCACTTGAGATCTATGTGAAGTTCAGCACACCGTACACTTTCGACTGGAGCTACTATGTTTCGGACATAGACAACACGAAGTCCGAGCTTTCGATGGCATCGGACAACGGAAACGTCACATTCGACCGGTTGGTCGCGACATTCATCTTCCCGCGAGGGAGCTCTGGATCAGACTACTTCAGCTTCGTGACGATCATCCTGATGGACCTTCTGGACGAGACTGGCGCAAAGATCGTCGTGAAGGTCACATCAGATAGTCCTCCGGATCTGAACAGTACCCTGCCTGATCGGACGATAAACGAAGGCGACATGAACGTCTGGGCCTATGACCTCGACCAGTACTTCTTCGACAACGACAGCAGCACCCTTTACTTCACCTTCGGCTTCGAGAACATCGTGGTATTCATCGACCCAGCTACTCACGATGTCTACCTCTCTGCGCCCCTCGAATGGTCCGGCGTCACAGAGGGGACGTTCAAAGCGAGGGATGACAAGGGCGCATTCAAGGTTGACACTGTGGCCATCACAGTGCTGCCCGTGAACGACAGGCCGATGGTGTATCCCATCCAGACGATCCATGTCCGCTATGGAGTGACCGCCTACCTCTACCTAGGTCCCTATGTCGACGATCCTGACAACTCGATGGAGTCACTGGCATACACAACCAACAGCTCGAACGTGACCCATGGCATCAGCCCTACGGGTTCCCAGAGACTGGAGCTCACTTTCCCAGCGAACCTCTCCGATCCGATGGCGCCATTCAGCGACCCCTATTTCGTGAAAGTTCTGTTCACCGTTACGGATCCTCTCGGACTCTCGAACGGCACGGACTTCTGGGTCTATGTCACCGACAAATGGCCGCCCGTGATAATCGCTACGAACCCGGACGAGCTCTATTACACGTTCCCAGAGGACACGTGGCTGAACAACACGTTGCTGCTCTATGATCTCTTCTACGACTGCGATGACACGACCCTTAACTTCTACATCGAGGGGAACTTCAAGCTGAACTTCACGGTCTTCCACAACGGAGCCGTGAACCTCACGGCGGCCGAGAACTGGTCCGGCATGGAGATACTCAACATCACCGCGGTCGATTCGCACGGTGGATGGGCTTTCCTACAGGTCTACATCGTCGTGACGCCAGTCAATGACCCACCGGTGCTGGACCCGATCAAGAACAGGATTGAGAAAGGAGGGCCGAGGAACATACACTTCTCGATCATTGGATACTTGCACGACGAGGAAGACGCATCAAACCTCACCTTCATCGCAACTCCGTCAGCCAATGTCCAGGTAGTGAGTGGAGAGATATACATCAGCTTGCCCGCAGGCGTCGATGTGATAACCGTGACTATCCAGGCGTACGATGGCGAATACTACTCGAACAGGGTAGAGTTCAAGGTCGGCGTCTCGAAGACGATGGCGGAACGGATCGGATGGCCATACTCGTTCCCGCTGGTCCTCTTGGCTGCGGGCGTCGCCGGTTACTTCGTCGCGACCAGGATACCGAGACCATACGCCCTCGAGAACCTCTTCCTGATCCACAATGACGGCAGACTCGTCGCCCACGTGAGCAGGGAGGAGAATACGACCATTGACAAGGATGTCTTGAGCGCCATGTTCACGGCCGTCCAGGAGTTCGTGCGAGACTCATTCCAGAAGGGTGAGGTCGGTCTCAAGAAGCTCGAGATCGGGGACAAGAACGTCATGATCGAGAAGGGCCGATCGGCATATCTAGCGCTCATCTACTCCGGCTGGCCGCAGAAGGAGACCTTCGACATGCTCTCGATGCTCTTGCGGGACATCGAGGAGCGATACAAGGCCAGGATGGAGAAGTGGAACGGTACCTCCAAGACCGTCGCCGGTGTCGAGAAGATGTTGCAGGACTACATGGCGAGCGCATACAAGCCGGGCGCGTGGCAGGAAGAGGCGGAGATAGCCGAAGAGGAATGGGTGGACATCCTCAACAAGGAAGCGTGATCTTCCTTAGAGCTGCCTCATGCCATACTCGAATACTGACTCCTTGGGCGGGCCGAGCGTCAAGCCATGTTTCTCTTTTAGCCTGAGCCCTATGGCCCTCCTCATGAACGAGTTGGGCATGCAGCCTGAATAGACCAGGGAGTCATGGAAGAACTTGAGGCTGAACTTGCCGCCCATCACGGCCTCAAGGTCTTCCCTCATCTGGAGCACTCCCAGCTTCCCGACGAAGTATGATGAGTAATAGGTTGGGGAGAGGGCCATTGCCTTCGCCTCTGCCATCGCTGCCTTACCTTCAGTTCCAGTTTCTCTGACAATGAGGTCGGCGGCCTCCTTGAGGCTCATCATGTTCATCGAGACCTTGACATCGGCGATCTGTCGAGCGAGCCTGAAGGCAAGATCGTTGAGAGTAGCGAGCCTGCCCATCGGAGTGTCGTTGTATCCCTGCGAGATCATCATGTCCTCGGTATAGAGCCCCCAGCCCTCAGAGAAGTCAGGGGACGCGTCGAGTATCCTTATGTAGGACGGGTTCTCGTTCGCGCAGATACCGTGCAGGTGGTGTCCCGGATACCCTTCGTGGACGGTCGTGTTCTGGATGGCCACGCGGCTGTGGTCCTCGAGCGAAGAAGGATTGCCCTCGTCAGGGGTCACCAGGAAGATGCCCGTCTTGTCGTTGTCAAACTTGCCTGGTTCGTATTGTGCCGCGTACGGGGCTAGATGTCGCATGAATGTCGGGGTTTCGAGAATGTGCAGCTTCTCCCCTTCCGGGACCGTTACCAGGTCCTTCTGGATTACATACTGCCTGGCTTTGACCGCCGATTCCCGGTACTCCTTCAGGACTCCCTCGAAAGTCGGTGCGTGGTCTCGCCTCATCTTCTTCAGAGCATCGTTCAGGTCACCAGACGGAACAATTCTCTTGGAGATATCCGACTTCTTCCTGTTGACGTCCTTGAGATGCGCTTCAGCGACCCTGACCGTCTCCTCAGGAGTCACCCCGTATCCTATCGCTGAAAGGTACTCCCGATACAGCTCTGGGCCTATCGTGAACTTGTCATCGGCGCGAGGCAGCACATCCTCCATAATCCACTGGTTGTGCTCCTGGATCGATTCAACGGTCTGCTTCACAGTCTTCCTGAGCCTGGCTGTGACCTTCCGGTCTTTTGACTTGGCTTCGCAGAGCGCTTCGATATTCCCTAGGAACCGAGGAAGTCGCTCGCCTGTCTCGTGCATTATCTCGTTCCACAACCTGTACGGAGTCTTCACGACCGTCTTGGACAGTTCGAGAAACTTGGGTGCCGCTTCGAGCCGACATGCTATCGAGTCCAACCTCTTCTCGAACGAAGGATGGTCACGAGAGAACAGGAAGAAGAGGGAGTCGCCGATCTCCGCCGACGCTTGCGAAAGCTTCTCGTGCATCTTGAGCTCCTTGAGCTCGAACAATCTCACCGAGAAGTAGTGAATCGCGAGGTCGCGGTCTATCTGCTCGTCGCCCGAGAGGGGCGATGGGTCGACCTTCTTCAGCGTAGAAACGAATCCCGAGAGCCGGTCTATTTGGAACTTGATTGCAGCGAGGGTCGGATCGGGCAGGTTCTCGTCGTACTTATGCCATCCAACTTGGGTTGCGTGCGATGGATCCCAGCTGAGGATCTCGTCCATCATGGATCGAGCTAGGTTCTGGAAGGAACTGTCTGCCATAGGATGATGCCGGTCGGCGAAATGTCCTGCCCACCATTTAAATCTATATCTTTGGTCAACTTTGCCCACAAACCTGCATCGGTGATGGCACTGGCTGGGCTCAGGAAAGTCATTGAAATACCCTTCGCAAAGGCTTATACCACGCACAAATCATCACTTGCACCCACATGTCTAGCTCACCTCGCCAGGCTGTTACAGTCACACTAAGGCGCGACCTGGGCCTTCTTGATGTCACCATGATCGGCGTTGGCGCCATGATAGGCACGAGCATCTTCGTGCTCATTGGCGTCGCGACGACCGAGATCGGTGCAGGGGTCATGCTAGTGTTCGGGCTGAACGGACTGCTCACGCTGTTCACAGCCGCGACCTACGCTGAGCTCGGTTCCTCTTTTCCCGAGGCAGGCGGGGGCTATCTATGGGCGAAGAAGGCGCTCGGCCACCCAGCAGGTTTCATGTCTGGCTGGATGTCTTGGTTCGGACACACAGTGGCCTGCAGCTACTACTCGTTGGGGTTCGGCTTCGCGATGGCGGCCATGGTCGGGATTTTCGACATAGACTTCTTCGGCCTGAGTGACGATGCTACGGTCAAGTTGTTCGCTGCCTTCGCTATCATGTTCTTCGTCGGGGTCAACTATGCAGGCGTCGGCGCTACGGGCAAGATCGGGACCTCCGCTACCCTGATCCAGATCCTCATCATCGCATTCTTCGTCACCTTCGCATTGCTCTACGCTCTAGATTCCAAGGGGATACATGTCATGGAGAACTTAGACCCCATCATTCCTGCGGACAAATCCATGACGGACTTGTTCATGGTGATGGGGTTCACATTCATAGCGTTCGAGGGTTACGAGATAATCGTGCAGTGCGGAGAGGAGGTCAAGGATCCGAAGAAGAATATACCGAGGGCGATTTTCATCGCCGTCGGGTTCGCCGCCATCCTCTACATAAGCGTCGCATTCGTATGCCTCGCAAACAGGCCGGTCTCATGGTTCGGCGATCAGGGTCCAAGTGGGGAGAATGCGGTAATCGCTGTCGGGAGTGATGTCATCCCGCTCGTCGGCGCGCCTCTGATGATCTTCGGAGGGATACTCTCGGCGATGGCCGCCCTGAACGCGACGGTCTTCTCGTCGTCAAGAGTCAGCTTCGCAATGGGACGCGACGGCTCGCTCCCAAAGGCGTTCGGCACAATTCATACGAGGAGGCGGATCCCTCACAACGCCATCCTTATTACAGGCACAATCATGCTCTTCATGGCACTGTTCTTCCCGCTCGAGGTAGTCGTCGCTTCGACCTCAATCATGTTTCTGCTTTTGTTCTCTCTCGCGAATATCGCGTCCATAAAGCTAAGGAACAGGCTCACGGAGATTGACATGGGCTTCAAGACGCCGCTGTTTCCGCTCTTCCCAGTCATGGGAGCGATTCTCTCGATCGGGATCGCAATCTACCTCTGGTGGTTCGTCCAGATGGGCTGGTACGTCGCACTCGCCTGGCTTGCGATTGGTTTTGTCGCCTCGGCCTTCGCGAATCCTTCTGAGGAAATGGGCTCCATTGTCGAGAGGAGGAGGATTCCCCAGAAGCCGCTCTCGAAGGAGGAGATCGAGCGTTTCAGGGTGTTCTTGGCACTCGAGGATCTCGGCGACCTGAGGCTCATGGAGACCGCTGGGATCTTTGCCAGGTATTTCAATGGCGACCTCACCGTGAACAAGATAGTCGAAGTTCCGAGGACTGTTCCGCTCGAGACCATAAGCAAAGAATACGTGGATGAGCTCTCAGCGGGGCTGAATAAGACCATCAAGGTCGCTCCGACGACCGTCAGAGTGAGGCCTCTCGTGTCAGTTTCCTATGATGTCGCTGGACAAATTCTGGACCAGACGAAGCACGATGCCGCGAACCTCCTCGTACTTGGCTGGAAGGGAACGCGGAGGCGCGGCGGTACGATACTCGGACGTAACCTCGATCGCGTCGTTCGTGAGGCCCCTTGTGATGTCGCAATAATCAAGACCAAGAGGCTTAGCAAGAACATCGAGAATATTCTGCTGGTCGTCGGGGGCTATTTCGAGACAAGAAAGGCCTTGCTGCTCGCCCTCCCGATCGCGAAGGAGTACGGGGCGAAGATACAGATCCTCGCGGTCATAACGGACGACAGCCAAGTTCAGCTCATGCGCGGGAACGCCGAGCGCTTGAGCAAGATGGCCGAGCGCATCAAGGTCCCCAACGAGGTGAAATTCGTTCACTCGAAGTCTCTGGTGAACACAGTGCTGGAGCTCTCCCAGTCCTGCGACATACTCGTCATGGGCTCAGGACCTCAATCCACGCTCGAGAGAAGCATGTTTGGCGCGGTGTACGACCGGATAATCAGGTCCGTGGAAGTCCCGGTCCTGGTGCTGAAAACATCAAGAGCTGGCAAGTCCAGGCCCTTTCCCACCCTGGACCAGACCAGGCCTCCGGTGCCTGGGCTCGACTAGGACCCAATTCCGCCGAAGAGCTCATCTACTGCTCTCCTAGCAGTCTTCGTCATGTCCATCGAGCGAGCTTCCTCCCTAGTGACCCATTTCATCTCGGTCACCTCTTGGCTGAGCCGCTCATCGCCACCGACCACCTTAGCCAGGAAGTCGACCAGGACGTAATGATACCTGATCTTTCCCGAGTCATCCTTGTCGACCATGTCGAATACGTTGATCAGCTCAAGAACCTCAATCTCAAGTCCCGTCTCCTCAAGAGCCTCCCTGACGCAAGCCTCTGAGAGTTTCTCGCCGAGTTCGACAAGCCCACCAGGTACGCTCCACTTCCCTTCCCCCGGCGCAAAGGCTCTCTTGACGAGGAGTACTTTGCCGTTCTTGATGATCACGGCACCGACTCCTATCAGCGGTGCCTCCGGGTACTCGCGCTTTGACTTGCTGTTCTTCTTCTCTGTGGTCATTGTGAGACCTTCCTTCTCCCGATGTATAGAATGATAATGATTGCCGCCGCTGCCACAGTTGCGATTGCGAAGATCAGTAGCGGACTGGTCTCCTTGTCCAGAGGCTCGTTGAGCACGAGCACCGCCCCGAGCAGAGCCTTGGTGACTTCAGTCATGAGTTCTTTTGACAGGTGCTCCGATTTGTCATTCGAAGTATGATAGTACGGATTCGCGAGAACGCCCGTGGTCGTGTTTATCTCCTCGATCATCAGCATGCTTGGATAGTCTGCTATCCAGAACGGGTAGTGGTCGCTGTATGCCATCGTCGGGTCGACAATTACACTCATGCTCAGATTGACACCATACATCGATATTGATTCAGCAGTCGCATTCGCGAATGGATCTTCCTCATGGTCGACGTACACATTCACTCGATTCTCCTGGCCGAGCTTGTAGCCGATCATGTCCATGATCGCCGTTCCCGCGTACTCAGTGCCAATAGTCCTCTCATGCTGGACGAAGTATGCGCTCCCGTTCAAACCAGTCTCCTCCGCTGCGAAGGCCACGAACTTCACACTGTTCCGGACTTCTTGGTCATGGAGCACCCTCGCCAGCTCGAGCACGGCAGCAACTCCTGAGGCGTCATCATCCGCTCCCGGGGCAGGCACATCGTCCATGTTGGAGTACTGGTACATGGTCATCGTCGCGCTGTCGTAGTGCGCGCCAAAGAGGTACTGAGGTGATCCGGCCGAGCTCCCCTGCAGAGTAGCGACTATGTTCCGAGAAACGTGGTCCCTGACGATGAAGTCCTGGTACTCGACCTTGAGGTCGAGGGATGTGAACCTGTCGTAGATGTATGATTCCACGCTCACTATCGCAGTCTCGTTGTATATCCTTGACCCGAAACCCTCGAGGTGTTGGACGGTTTCCATCATCTCTTCACCCGAGACGGCTTCGACAAGGTCCCTATACTTCGGTCCTGATCCCCCCGCCTCGAGTGGAGGCAGGATACTCACAAAAACGAGAACGACAACGGCAAAGACTGAGAACGCGCTCATCGATGTGAGGGCCGACCTTTCTTTTCGGACAACGGGTTCGTTGACAATGGGTGCTGAATCCGCTGACATGGGCAGCAAGTGATTGGCAAAGAGCATTATAAAGAGCTTAGGCCATACTTTGCGCGTGGGCATCGCCGAGTGTTTTGAATCGGTCTCCGAGCAACTGGGATTGGGCCCGATCGTCGTCGATTACCATCCGTATGCCGAGCTGAAGCACACCTGGCGACAGAGACGGGGCATGCTGGAGTTCAAGATAAGTGACTACTTGAGGGACGCTCCTGAAGGCGTGAATGAGTCGTTGGCCTGGCATCTGCTCTCTCATGCCGCGCATACGAAATGTCCCGATGGTCGCAGAGATCCCTACCTCTCCTACGCCAAGTCAAGAGAGCTTTGGCTCAGGAATCGTGACAGATATCTTTCAAGGGCACGGAACCTCATGGTTGAGCCTAGGGGTTCGGCGAGGGATCTCAGGACCGTGTTCGATTATGTCAACGCGAACTACTTCTCCGGAAGGCTGCGAACCCCGATTCTGGCATGGTCGAACGAGTCGCCAAGACAGCGTCTGGGTTTCTATTTCGAACCACTTAACCTCATGGCGGTGAACAGGGTTCTGGACTCGGAACGAGTGCCAAGATACGTTCTGGAGTTCGTCGTATATCACGAGCTGCTGCACCACGTCGACGCAGTGAATGGCAGGCGGCTGAGGCGGATCCATCACACGAAGAGGTTCAAGGCGCAGGAGAGAGCCTTCTCCAGCTACGATGAAGCTGAGAGATGGCTCATGAAGCTGGCGAGCAAGAAGAGACGAGGAGTCTGAGGGCGGTGTCCCCCGGGCGTAACAGTGCGGTTCACGGCATGCGAAGGCACTCTCGCCGCCCTGACCCTCCCGGGGGTTGTGTTGTGCGTCGCGTTGTCCCCTACACACGCTCCGGTGTCTCACCGCAAGTTCGTAGAGGGACCCATTGATCGACGCACTGTAGCCTGGTGTCGGAACACTGCTTCATGTATATCGGCAGCATATTCTTCCAGGCAGATGGCAACTAGGCTGCTCCAGCAATATATCATTTTCCCCTCCAGGCAGACCCTGATGGGACATGCCCAGCTTCCGGAGCCCCCTGACAATACTTTTTATATGGACAAGTCATCTAAAAGATCGATGGCAGCGCTCATTGGCTGCTCCGGGTGGTCATACGACGACTGGGTAGGACGATTCTACCCCGCAGAGCTCGCGAAGAAGAAGGGGGAGTGGTTAAGCTACTACGCCAAGTTCTTCCCGACTGTCGAGATCAACTCGACATTCTACCGGGTTCCAAACGACTTCATGGTGAGATCATGGATAGAGAAGGGCAAGCAGAAGCCTGGCTTCGAGTTCTCCGTCAAGCTCCCTCAGATGATCACACACGAGTCCATACTCAAGGAGGATGCTGAGAAAGCCGCAGCCCAGGCGTCCAGCTTCGAGGGCATCTGCGTCAAACCGCTCAATGATGCAGGTCTGCTCGGAGGCGTCCTGGTTCAGCTCACGCCATACTTCAAGCTGGAAGGCAGGGAGAGCCTTGGGAGGTTGCGTGCGCTCTTCCAGATGCTCAATACTGACAGTTACGATTACGCAGTCGAGTTCAGACACAGGAGCTGGCTGAACGAGCGCGGGAACGAGCTCGCGGCTGACGCACTCGAGGCGCTTCAAGAGTTCGGAGTCGCGAACGTGATCCTGGACGGGCCGGGATTCCCGGTCACGCGCTCTCTCACCGCGAAGCATGCGTATGTGAGGTTCCACGGAAGGAACTACGACATCTGGTTCAAGGAAGAGAGCGAGGATGACTACAGGTTGAACAGGTACGACTACCTTTACACCCACGACCAGCTGAGCCCCTGGGAGCCCAGGCTCAGGGAGGTCATTGTCAACAGCGAAAGGGCGAGGATATACTTCAACAACCACGGCCGCGCAAAGGCCGTCAAGAACGCCTTCCAGATGATGGACATGCTTGAGCTGCCTCACGAGGAGAAGGACATCGACATACAGGACCAGATGAAACTGGACAAGTTCGATTGAGTCAGCCTACCAGGGATGCCTTGCTCGTGCCGTCCTCCTGCTCCTGGACTCTGATGACATAGTTCATCGAATCCTTGACGTCCTCAATGTGGGTTATGAGGAATATCTGTCGGAACTGGGACGAAAGGCCAGCCAGTGCTGAGAGAACGCTTCGCTTCCTGTTGGGGTCCTGAGAGCCGAATATCTCGTCCAGTATGAGGAAGTTGATCGGTGCTGCACCGGTGCGGTCTGCGATTATCCTCGAGATGGCGAGCCTGAGGCTCAGGTTCGCAAGGTCGGCCTCTCCTCCGGAGAATCTCGATATGGGGTAAGAAGTCCCTTGGTCGTCTATCTGCATCTCGTAGTCTTCGTCCAGCTCAACGCCGGTGTACTTCCCCTCGGTCATTGACTCCAGGCTCCTGGACGTCAACTCAGAGAGCGCTGGTGCAATCCTGCCTATGAGATGGTCCTTGAAGTTCGCCACGGTCTCCTCGAGGAGCGAAAGGTCGTCCGCTTTCTTCCTGTCCTCCTCTATTGCCTTCTTCTGTCGCCTAATCTGCTCGATTTCGTGGTGCGCCCGGTCGAGCTCAGAATGTGCTCGTTCCATCGTCGTCGAGAGCTTTCGAGCGTTGTCCTTCGCCAGGTTCAGTAATACCGTTTTTTCATCTAGCTCCTTGAGTTTGGAATCGAACAACGCCTTCTTTGGTTCAAGCACTCGTACCATGCCTGCCAGTGTCTCCTCTTCAACCGAATTCCTCTTGATGGAGTCCTTGACGCTCAGGAGGTCGCGAGCGTAGTTGTCCATCTGCTCCCTGATGCTCCTGAGCTTCAGGAACTCCTCATGAGACTGCCGCAGTCTCTCGAAGTCGCGCTTCACGCGCGCATGCTCCTCCTCAGTGAATGATATCGCTCCGATGTCCGAGAGGGCTTTTCTCCTTTGGTCTATCCGGATTGTGACCTTAGCCAGTTCCTTTTGTTTCGCCTCGATCGAAGCCTCCATCTGTTTCCTCTTCACGACCTTCTGCTCCAGGGTCAGCCTCTTCTTCTTAAGGGCCTCCTCTTTCCTGACGACTCCCTGTAGCTCGCCCTCCTGTTTGGCTATCGCTGAGAGCTCCTCCTTCGCCTCCTTCTCTGCAGTTTCGGAGCTCTCCGTCAGCTTCGATAAGAGGAGCTCGTAGGCTTCGTCCAACTTTCTCTCACACGTGGGGCAGGTGCCGTCCTTGCCCGCTTCTCGGATTTCCTTCAGCTTCTTGCGATCCTTCTCGGCAGCTGCCTTTCGTTCCGCCGCCTTGGCTTTGAGTTCTCCGATGTTCCTGGCGATGTTTGCGCGCGAGTCCTCGCATTCCACCTTCGACTTGTCCACCAGTTCTAGCTCATGACTGACGTCTTCGCCACTCGCGTGGCTCGTCTCGAACTCGACAAGGTCTTTCTTCAGCTCCCCCTCGTTCTTCTCGTCTGCCACGATCTCGGTCCTGATTGATTCCGCCCTGTCGTGCTTCGCCTTCTCCTTCTCGAGCGCATCCTTCCTGTCCGAGGTGACAGCCCATTCCTTCTCCTGCCTCTCGAGAGCTGGAAGTCTCTCGAGACGCACCTCTGCGTCCGCGACTCTCTTCTCGATTGTGCTCTGCCTCTCCCGGAGTTCCTTTATCGTGGATTGCTTCACCTTGAACTCCCCGAGCGAGGCGTTGTACGCGTCGACGTCCTTCTTCAGCGTGTCCCTTTGGGCGCGAACCCTCTCGGCCTCCTTGGCGGCAAGATCCTCCCTCGCCTCAGCCTCTCCCAAGTCCTTCGTCGCCTTCTCATGAACCCTCTCGAGTTCCGGAATCTTCTCAGCCAGCACCATCTCTTTCTCGCGCCCGTCCTCCGTCAGCAGGGTCTTCTGGGCACCTTCAATCCTCGAGAGCGCATCCTTCCGGTCTGAACGAACATCTGCCAGGAAGTCATCGACTCCATCGATTCGCAGCATCCGCAGGACGACCTTCTTCCTCTCCCCCGCAGCCACGTTCTGTAGCGCGTTGAGCTCCTTCTGTCTAGCGAACACCGATGTGAAGAACGACTTGTGATCCATCCCGATGAGCCTCTCGACCATCTTGCGGACAGGCTTGTCGCCTTCAGCAAGTACCTTTTCCTTGGTCCTCAGCTCCGCCCTCATCGTCAGGCTCTTTCCCCCCATCTCCCTGACGATTCTATACTCAGAGCCGCCGAGCTCGAACTCGACTGTCGCGACGCAGGAATCGTTCGTGCCAGCGCCCGATCTGCGGACGCCCTCCCTTGAGGTCCTCACGACCTCCTCGACGTTTCCGAACAGCGCCCAAGCGAGTGCCTCGATTATCGTGGTCTTGCCCACGCCGTTGAGGCCGAGTATGCCCACTATCCCGTCCGGGAACTGCAGCTTGAGCTCCCTGAACCTCCTATAGTTCTTGAGCTCTAGATAGGAGATCCTCATTCTTCATCCCTCTCGAGGTACGGCATGCCCATCTCGATCAGCCGCTGCTTCTTCTCATCGATTATGTCAAGGGATGAGATGTACTTCCTGAACTCATCAGCGAGCAGCCCAATCTGGGTATCCCCCATCTCTCTCTTCCCGTCCGCCTCAACCCTATCGATCTTCAGCTCGAAGTGAAGCGCACTGCTCCCGAGGCGTCTTATGGCCGACACGTCGAGGGACTTGTAGGCATCGGGAGCTATGTTCCGTATGACCAAACGTACGAGCTTCTGGTCGATGTTCGCTAAGCTCAACCGATCTCTCGCCTCCCGGAGCAACTCGGAAGAGGCCATGCCGGCAGCGTCGATCGGTCTGATGTCCAACATGTCACGGACGTCAAGTGCGTGGAACTCCACCTTGTGAGATTCGAGATTGACCTCGACGATCCCTTTCTGCTGGTCGGCCTCGCCAAAGCTGAGCCTCTCCGTGGATCCTGCGTAATATGACCTGTTCGTGACTTTGTCGAATCTATGGAAGTGGCCTAGGGCGATGTAGTCCCACTCGTCCGCGAGATGGTCAAGAGGGACAGTCTGCTCGTTGAACTCGTCCATCTTGTATGTCTTGGAACCTAGTATGCCCGCGTGGAGCAGCATCACATTGAAGCGCGTCTCCTTTGACGGCTGAGTGCCCGAAACGATGTCCGTGAGAGACGGAGTGGTAGAATGCGGTATCGCGGAGACGCTCATGTCTCCGATGACTATCCTGGAGGTGCCTACCTCGTGGACTGGATGCACATGTTCCAGGTGCTCGAAAATCCGGAATATGTTCCCCGTCTCCTTCAGTCTCGGGGTCGAGTGGTTGCCAGAGATGAGGACCGTTTCGATGCCAGCCTCGGAGAGCCTTAGGAGTTGCCTGAGGGCGAAGTCGATAGCCCTGTTCTGCGGGCGGACGGTGTCGAAGAGGTCCCCGGAGTGGAGGACCGCATCGGGCCGCAGCTCCAGCGCCTTGTCGATTGCCTGTTTGAATGTGTCGTAGAAGTCCGCCTCCCGTTGGTTCAGGCCTTCAGGGTTCAGCTTCGAGTACGCGCTGAACCCAAGATGTGTGTCGGAGATGTGGATGATCCTCAACGCCTTCCACGCTCCATCGCCGTGATGATGTCCTCGATCTCCGCGAGGTCCCGGGAAGACTCAAACGCTGGATACGCCTCCCTATGCTCGAAAATCTCTGCCAGCTTGATGTCTATCGTCTTCGCGGATCCCCACAGGGCGATGATGGCGACGGCGATGATGACTATGGTCACAATGGCGAACGCAAGGTCCTGCTGGATGACTGGTCGAATGATGGGCGACACCGCGACGAAACCGAGTATCACGTAGAACCCAAGGATTGCATACTCGAGGGCTCTCGTGGTTGTCTCGTATCCGACGGACTCTGCGGATTTCGTACCCAGGATTGCCTCGCTCACCGATGCGTGGATGAGGAAGACAGTTCTGCTCCACAGGCCGATGAGCGTGAAGATCACGACGACTAGCGTGCCAGCGACGATTGCTGCTAGGGCGATGTCCTCGTTGCCTCCCACGAGGTATGCGTATTGGTCAGCGTGGGGCGCCGTATTGACTGCGAGGGCGACCGCGGTAAGCATGACGATTATGTACACGACCAGCCTAGTAATACTGTTCCTCATCTCGTTTGATATGTGCACAGACGACCTCGAACGCCTCCTCATGTTCCTAACAACGAGGTTCAGGTAGGAGGCCATGTACATGACGGATCTCGGGGTCCTGCCCTCGAGTGCCCTGGACACCTTGTCCGTGTACTTGACGGAGTACGGGACCACCAGCGCAGTAATGGTCGTTACGAGCACGATTGTTGGATAAATCTCAGGCCTGATGTCTGCCGAGCCGACCGCCACTGCAGCAATCATGAGGGAGAACTCGCCGATTGCGATCATGCTCAGTCCCGCGCCGAGCGAGTTCCTCGCGCCAAACCCGCAGATGAATGTGGAGAACGTGCATGCGAACATTTTGGCAAGCACGAAAACGCCCGCGATTATGAGCACCCACTTCAGGACGTTAACCGTGAACAGGTCGAGGTTCACCAGCATTCCAACGGTGATGAAGAATATCGCACCGAACAGGTCCCGAATGGGCTCTACCCTCCGCACGACATCCCCGAGGTACTTCGTCTCTGAAACGATGACACCCATCACGAAAGCGCCGATGGCCTCCGAGAACCCGATCCAGCGGGCGAAATAAGCCATTGAGAACGCCAGTCCAAGCACCGTGATGACCATCAGCTCGTTGGAGCGTTGCCTGCCGACGTAGTCGACCAGTCTCGGGACAATGGCCACCCCGAACACAACCGACGTGATCATGAACGCCCCCATCTTGAGGACCAGCTCCCCTAGCTGGGACGGTGTGACCGCGCCTGTCGAGATGAGACCAGAGACACCTGCGAGTATCAATACAGCAGCAAAATCCTCTACGACCAGCAGGCCGACGATGAGGCGTGCCTTTTCGTCGTCCAGGCCTCCGCTCTCTCGCAGCGCCCTGACGATGATCATCGTGGATGCGACCGACAGGATCGCGCCCAGCAGGGACGATTCGAGCTTCGTCCAGCCGATGGCGATCCCAAGCTGGAAACCGATTCCTATCATGATCAGTATCTCGAGCGTGGCCGCCGTGATCACTGTGACGCCGATCCTCCGAAGCTGCTTGAAGCTGAATTCAAGACCGATCGAAAATGTGAGCAATATGATGCCCAGCCGAGCGAGCAGGTCGACTATGTCCCGGACAGAGATCTGCATGTCCTCTGTAGTAGTCACCTGGACAGAGGTTACGATTGGACCGACGACCATGCCTGCAAGAAGATAGCCGAGGATGAGCGGCTGCCTGAACCTGTGGAAGAGGACGACGATGACGGCAGCGACTGCTATGACAACTGCCATGCTCATCAGGAATGCGGTCTGTAGGTCGGCCATTCTAGATGCACCGTTGCCCGTGAATCGCTTCCGCAGGCGTCTTCTCGCCGCTGCTTCTGGCCAGACGCATGTCGTTCATCTTACTTAATTGTGGCTCTTCCAGCAGGGGTTGCGACTGCAGTGGAGTCTAGGGTCCATGAAAGATTCAAATGGCCGCAGGTTCATCAACGGCTGGGATGCCAAACTTCAGGACAAGGCTTTCGTCGCCGCAACAAGACCAGCCTTTGCGCGTCAAGCTTTTCGGAATCGGCAGCGCCGGATGCAATATGATAGAAGGCACGCAGTTCCCGACGGTCGCCTTTTCCACATCCAACGCGGATCTGGCGAGATCGCACGCTAACAGGAAGCTTATGATGGGGGTCGAGAGGTTGGTCGGCGTCTCAGATTCGAAGCAGTCCGTCTTGAAACACCTTCCATCGATCGCCGGCCATGACATACTTGATGTGTTCAACAACACCGAGGTCGCATTCCTGTTCTCCGGACTGGGCGGCATAACCGGAAGCCTCGGGACCAAGCTGTTCTCGTCGATAGCGAGCGCCCGCGGCACCCTGGATGTTGTTCTCGTCGCAATGCCCTTCTCCGCCGAGAGCATCCGACGGAGGGAGATGGCCTCTCGGATCCTCTCCGAAATCATGAGCTCTTCCTCGCTGTGCTTAGTTTTCGATAACGACAAGCTCTCCACCCTCGCACCGAACCTGGCCATTTCAAGGGCTTTCAGCCTCATGAACGGCATCATGATGAGGCCTGTCATGGACCTATGCGCCACCATGTCCAGAACGGATGTCCCCGTCGTCAAGCAGGTTCTCTCAGGATCGAACTATGGACGATTCGGTTTGGGCTTGGCGCGAAGTGATGAGAGAGTGGAGAGAGTCGTAGGTGAATCACTCTCATCTCCCTGGTTCGATTTCCCTCAGGAGTCCGTCGATGCCGTAATTGCCGTGTACTCAGCGGCGGACCCCTGGGACAAGGAGGCGGAGAAGATTCTTTCTGCACTTGAGCAGCATTTCTCCAAGGCAAGACTCTTGTGGGGTATGTATTCTGACCCTGCCCTCGGAGATAGGATTCGGCTTAGCCTTGTGTTGTGCAGAAAGAAGTAGCTATGTGGAGTAGGTCCTTTCCAGTGACATTAATCCAGATGCTCCACTAGATTGGCCTGCCGTCGATAGAATTATATTCGGATTTGCCCTAATCAGCTCGAGGCTGCTTGGCAATGAACAAGATTGTCGAGGGTGTGCTCGTCCTTGTGGCAGTCGGGATGATACTTCTTGGAATGATATTCGTCATTGCATCTGGAATCGAGAACCTCGCAACTGGTTTGGTGATGATCCTCGTGGCCGCCTTGATCCTCTACTACATATACAGGAGCACGAAGATCGAAGCTGCGAAACCCACCCTCGTCAGCCAGACCTTCAACGTGAAGATGGATGGCTCTGGCAAGTTCAACGAGAAAGGGATGACATGCAGATCCTGCGGGGCGCCCATCACGGATAAGAGCATCAAAGTGGTCGAAGGCGGGCTCATGGTGACGTGTCCATACTGCAATGCGGTCTATGCGGTCGAGGAACAGCCGAAATGGTGAGTGTGGTGAGGGCGCGGTTTCCTTGATTCGAATCACTTCCAGATTGGTTTGCGTAACCGTCGCATTCATCTTCCTCTTCCTGTCGTTCTCCGGCATGGCTACGGCTAGGAAGGTGAGTTCAAACCAGCTAAACTACAGCTTTGCGCTCAACGAGGAGTCCGTCACCGTGACCATCAAGAAGGATGGGAGCGTCGATATCGATTACTTCTTCAACTTCACGAATTATGGTGACTTGGACGGCATCGACATCGGCCTTCCCAACGATCACTATGACGCCGATACTGCATGGGCGGAAATCGTTGTCGATGGCGCTATCTACGAACCAGCGCTCATACGCAAGTCTCCATACGTCGAAATTGGCGTGGCGGTCGAGTTCGACTCGACCACGAGATCGGCGATAGAGGTGAACGGCAAGACTTTCACGCTCCGCTTCCGCGTGAACAACCCTCACATGGTCTACGAGAACGAACTCCTGAAGGATACTGTGGGAATTCAGTTCCGGCCAACCTGGTTCAGCTCGGAATATCAGATGGGACCTACTGGAAGACTTGAGGCAGCGCTGATCTTCCCTGAGGGATTCACTGATCCAACTCAGGCGGTATGGTTGCAGAATCATCCGTGGGCCTACATCTCCTTTGACGACGGGTTGCAGAGGGTCAAGGCTTATTGGAACGCCACATTCGTTTACCCCAGCTCCCAGGAGGTTGGGGAATACGATTTTGGCGCCGGCATCCCGACAAGCTATGTCGACAAGTACTACAAGAAGTCGGCCTGGGACGCTGTCGGCAACTTCTTCGGGAGTCTGACCGAACTCTGCGTGACACTTCTTCCAATCATCATCATAGCCGCCTTCTTCGCGATAGTCGTCGTGGCAGATTCGAGGAGGACCAGGAAGAGGGCGATGGACTATTTCGAGCCAAGGCTGAGCCTCGCAGGCGCCGGACCGAGGAGGGACCTCACGGCAGTCGAAGCCGCGGTCGTGATTGAGAGGCCTCTGGAGATGGTGGCAACAATGATACTCTTCTCGCTTGTCAAGAAGGGAAAGATACGGATTCAGTCCGAGGAGTATCCGATGAAGCTAGTCAAGCTGGCGGACACTGCCGACTACCAATACGAGAACGAGTATCTCGCATCGATCGATGACGATGGAACTGTCCTCCGAGGCGGGCTGAAGACGACCATAATTAACCTCATAGAATCCACCAGGAAGAAGCTCGAAGGCTTCGACTACTTCGAGACCAGACGCTACTACCGGTCGATTTGTGATCGCGCTTGGGCGCAGGTCAAGGCTGCGGGCACGCCCGAGGAGTTCGCGAAATGCCTGGATGACCAGAACGACTGGATGATGCTTGACGAGCAATACGAAAAGAGGATGGAACGGGAGTACATCTTCATCCCGACGCACTATCCATCGACAACAACGCATACGGTCAGGACCCAGACGCTCGGGTCCGGCCAGAAGGGCATCCAGGACATCGCGAAGAGCTATGTCTCGAGGGTCAAGTCCTCGTGCAACAACGTCGTCAAGAGCGCGAGGGACTTGGGCAAGGAGGTCACTGCCATAACGAACCCTCCTCCCGTCGTCACGACCAGCTCGACGAGTGGCTGGGGCGGTGGTGGAGGTTCAGGAGGAGGATGCGCTTGTGCATGCGCGTGTGCGTGTGCCTGTGCTGGAGGCGGTAGATGAAGCCTCTCTCGTTCCTTCCGAGCGCCAAGGCCGCAGGCCTGAAACCAGGCACCTACAAGTACGACGGAACTGGCGAGCTGTCACATCACAGGTTCCATCTCCGAGTCGACCCAGCGAACAAGGGAGTCCTGATCGTCGACGCGTCCAAGCTGGTCTTCCTGAACGGCACGGCGCTGGACTATGTGAGATGCATCCTGGAAGGCAAGACGAATGCTCAGGCTGACCGATACATGCGTCTTCGATACAAGCATCTGAGCAAGGCGACCGCGGAGAAGCACTACGGGCAGATCAAAGCCCAACTCACCGAGTTCCTCAAAGGGAACCTCAATGTGATTCAGACGATCGGAACAGACACCTATTCGATTGGAGCGGACGACCTGCCATCGCCGTACCGTATGGACTTGGCCCTGACGTACAAGTGCCAGAACGACTGTGGCCACTGCTACAACGAGACCAAGGAGAAGAAGGAACTGAAAGTCGAGCAGTGGAAGAGCGTGATCGAGAAATTGTGGAGCATCGGCATACCTCACATCGTTTTCACGGGCGGAGAACCGACCCTGTACAAGGGTCTGGAACAGCTGATTGCGAAGTCCGAGGAGCATGGGCAGATCACCGGGATGATTACCAATGGGAGGAACCTAAGGAGATCGGGCTACCTGAAAGAACTAGTCAGGCTCGGCCTCGACCATGTCCAGATAACGGTGCTCTCGCACAAGGAGTCCACACACGACAGGCTTTGCTGCTCGACTGGCGCGTGGAAAGAAACGGTCGAGGGTCTCAAGATGGCCTTGGCGGAAGACCTGTACGTCAGCACCAACTCGACGATCATGAAGTCGAACTATGAGGAGATCGAAGAAACGATGCGCTTCCTGATCGGTCTCGGAGTCAAGAACATCGCGTTCAACAGCATAATTAGGTCCGGAAAGGGAGAGGACGCGGAAGGTATAACATTTGAGCAGCTCTCCGGGCTCCTGGCCAGGCTGAGGTCCATGGCCACGGAATCTGGAGTCAACATGATCTGGTACTCCCCGACACCGTACTGCGAGTTCAACCCGATCAACTACGGCCTCGGGATCAAGCAGTGCACTGCGTGTTCGATCAACATGGCCGTTGAGCCGGACGGGACAGTGCTTCCGTGCCAGAGCTACTACGAGCCACTAGGCAACATGCTCACGGACAATTGGGATACCATCTGGAACCACGATTTGTGCAAGAGCATTCGGGAGCGCAAGTACCTGGACGACAGGTGCGTCAGCTGCCAGCTGAAACAGGTCTGCGGAGGTGGTTGTCCGCTTGCGCAGAAGCATGGCGACTACATGTGCCTGGACAGGCACTCATCGATGTGATGGCGTATTTCATTGCCGTTTCTTGGCATACGCGTAGAAGATTGGGTTGAATTGGAATAGCTCACCGCTCTCGGCTGAGCGCATCCAAATTGTGCGAAGCCTTTCGAGGCGTGTCTTGTCGAGTCGGTGGGAGACCGTCATCTCGATCCATCGCCACTCGTCTCTCGCTTCTTCCTTCAACCTATCGATGCTCCAAATCCCTGGATGGACACCCATTTCCGCCTTGAGGCCGCATGCATTGAATAAGGATCTTAGCTCACGGCCAATGAGCGGGTCTCCGCCCTCCTCCTTGATGCCTTCGACTATCAGATCCCTTAGCTCGGAGAGCTCATCCGGGTAGTCCAGCCTGGCGCCAAAATCGGGCTCTGCGAAGCACACGATCGCGTGGCTGGACACACGCTTCATCTCGGAGATGACCTTCTGGGGGTCGGGGACCCAAAGCAAGAGAAACGAGCAATAGGCAATGTCGAACGAGTTGTCATTGTAGGGGAGATCCTTGGCGTCCGCTTCCTTCACATCCAGTCCTTTCGCCCTGCAGGCTTTGACCATGCCCCTGTCGATATCGATGCCGGTGATTTGCATCACAGGAGAGAGCTGTTCCAGAACGAAACCTGGCCCACAGCCGACGTCTAGCGCTGTCGGCTTCACAGAGGATGGTTCGAAGTCCTTGAGGATCTCCGTCCGTAGCAGCCACAGCCAGTAGTCCTTCATCCAAAGCGACTGCCTCTGGAGCTGCCTTTCCATATCGGCCTTGAGCCCTGGCATTGAACACCGCAATCGGATTCTCTCACAATAGTCTTTAGGTGCACCGGGCACCAGCAACAATTCTCAGAGCTTCCTCCTCGAGGAAGTGCAGCTTCCCGGGAATGACGATTGCGTGAAGCGGTCCACCAAAGTCGACATGCACAAGCTCCGCCAGCCTCCCAGCCTTCGCCAAGCAGTCGGGCGCTCCTGCCCGAGCGACAACGCAAACAAGCGTGTTGTCCGAGATGACCCCTCGCCCCACTCTCCTCTCCATGTCCTGCAGGAGATGCATCGCCTCATTCGCGGTCATGTATCTGGAGTCCTCGGCGTTGATGTCCAGCAGGACGAGAGTATGGAGACCTCGTGAGAGGTTCTCGGCAATCACGTCATACGGGCTCGTCGGCGAGTATCCCTCCTGCGGGAACGGGATGGTCGTCGTTCTCCCGAACTTGTAATGCTGAAGGCCAAGAATGCCAGGCACGGCGGTAAGGATGGATGACCCATGAACTATCTCTGTCTCCAGTCCCTTCTGGATCGCCCTTAGCCGGAGATCCACGTGAGTAGTCGCGCTCATCGGGTCGCCGGCGATCAGAAGCGCGACCGTGTTGCCTCCACATGCATCAAGAACATTCCTTCCATCTTCTACGGCAACTCGGTCAAGGAGTACGATCTCCTTGCCAGTCATCTTCTCGAGTCTGTCAAGCGAACCTTCAGACAACATGGATGTGTAAGCCTCAGCGAGCACGACATCTGCTCTCTTGATCTTCTCAAAACCCTCGAGGGAGACGCCATGCTCATCATGGAGTCCAAGCCCGATGAAGATGAGTTTCCCCTTCCCCCGTCTTGCGGCCATCAGCCACTGAATGAATCCATTGCATAGATTAGCCTTGCCCAGACGATTCCTCCGATTGAGTTATCTATGCGCCAAGCCGATTTGGTCCCTCGATGGAGACCCTCTGCGTCGTTGTTCCCAAGAAGAAAGCTGAGCCCGTCAGGAAGCGCCTTCTCCAGAAAGGCATCCTGAGGAGGGACCTTCAGATTCGCTCCGACGCAAAGAACGTCTACCTTCCAGTCACCCAGCGCGTGGATCTTGGCTACCCCGTTGAGGCCGTGGAACTAGAGGAAGTCGAGGAACAGGTCAAGGATTACAGAGTCCTAGTCGACATACCTGATGAGCTGAGGACCTTGCTGCCAGCGTCATACGACACGCTAGGCTCAATAGCCATTGTCAAGATGGCTGATGAGGTAGTTCCATATGCGAAGCAGATCGGGGAGGCTATCATCGCTACCCAAAAGGCGGTGAAGACCGTGTGCATGGACTCCGGCGTGGCCGACCAGTTCAGGACCCGCAAGATCAAGGTGATCGCCGGGGAGAAGTCCACAGAGACGGTCCACAAGGAATATGGAATGACCTTCAAGATGGACGTGTCCAAGGTCTTCTTCTCGCCGCGTCTGGCCACTGAGAGGGAGATCGTGGCAAAGCAGGTGCAGCCAGACGAAGTCGTGATCGATATGTTCGCCGGGATAGGACCGTTCTCCATCCTGATTGCCAAGACCCGCTCGCCAAAGGCGGTCTACTCTATTGACATGAACCCCGAAGCCATCGAGTCGATGAAGGCCAACATCTCACTCAACAAGGTCTCCAATGTGACACCGGTGCTCGGAGACGCAAGGGAGAAGGTCGCAGACCTCGAGAAGGCAGACCGGATAATCATGAACCTCCCACACAATGCCAGTGATTTCCTCGCCGATGCGATCAGAGCGCTGAAGCCAGGAGGCATAGTCCACTACTACGAGATCATGGAGGACAAGGACCTCCAGACCAGGATAGATGCGATCTCTGCGACAGCAATGAGGGAAGGGAGAGCACTGAAAGAGCTGGCCAGGCGCAAGGTCAAGAGTTACTCGCCCACGATGACGTTCTACGGCTTCGACCTGCAATTCCTGTGAACGGAACAGCTACTTCTTCGAGGGCTCTAGAGTGATGCCCCGCTGCCCGTGGTAGTTGCCTGACCGTTCCTTGTAGGATTTCTGGGGTAGAGAGGATAGCTCCTCGAACACGACCTGCGCGAACCTCTCGCCTATTGGGACTTGGACGGTCTCCTTGGAAGCGTTGTAAGCTGAAAAGGTCAAATTGCCGTGGAACCCTGCATCGATTCTACCAAAAGAAGACAATATCCCTTTCCTTACCCAGGTCGTCCTGATCCATATCTCACCGACCAGGTTGGGCGGGAGCATCAGGTACTCCTTGGTGCCTATGACGAACCAGGAGCTTCCAGGGACTTCGACGATGCCCTGCGCGACTTTTCGGTCGATTGAAGGTATGAGAATCTCATCTATTGTGACGTCATAACCATTCGGAGTGAGGTTCTTCTCGTTGAATCTCTCGATCTTCAGCGCCCCAGTGGAGATCATCGCGAGAATGTCAGTGTCAGAGAGGACAGCCAGTCAGTTCACCTCTTCCTAGTCGTCCTCTTTGTCCGTTCCTTCACGACTTTGTGCCCTTCTGCCGTCTCCTGCTGTTCGATCCGCCTAGCAGCCTCATCCGCCAATGTCTTGAACCTCTCGAATGCCGGAGGCCACTTCTGCTGAAGTTCGACTACGAAGCTTTCCGATATCGCTTCCGGGCCACTGAACTCGATAGGGGCGAATCCTTTGTCAGCTAGCTTCTGGTTGATTGGCTCGGCCGTCTTCGATATCCGCTCCCACTTGAAGAGCTCGGCGATGCCTTCGAGTTCCTTCACAAGGTCGCCGATGTATTCGATGCCGAGCCTGGCCAGAAGTCTCACATACAAGTCCTTCAGTTCCTTGGTGGACTTCATTGCTGACTTCCTCAGAGAATCCGTGAACTTGTCCAACTCCTCGTCGTCCAGTTGGGCAAGTTTCCTGGGTGAGGATGCCATCGAGCTCTTCGCCTCGGCGAGCAGTGCCGGCTCCAGCTCGGTCTCGATGGTCCTTATGATAACGATCCCGTGCCTGGCGAGAGCGGCCTTTGACTCTGTGAGATCACGCAGCAGTCCAGGGTCGAGCGAATGGGCCATCGTTCTCCCTTATGGGTCAGATTGCCGTGAACCCGTCGACGGTCTTCTTGTCCAGCCTCTTTACCAGCTCGACCACGAGCTTGATAGTGTTCTCTATGTCAGTGACGCTGCACAGCCCCACATGCGAGTGTATGTGCCTCGTCGGCACTCCCAGGACGACGCTCGGACATCCTGCGTGAGCGATGTGCACGACGCCCGCATCCGTTCCTCCGGCCGCGATCTGGGACAGCTGGTACGGTATCCTCGCCTTCTCCGCCGTCTTGATTACGAGCTCTACGAGCCCCTGGTTCGGGATCATGGACGAGTCGTACGTGGTCACGGACGGACCAAGCCCCATCTTCGTGGGCGCCTCGTTGGGCTCGATCCCCGGCACGTCGCCTGCGATGTCGACCTCTAGCGTGAGACAGACGTCTGGCTTCACGACATATGCGGTGGTCCGCGCACCTCTCAGCCCGACCTCCTCCATCGTCGTCGCGGCTCCGACGACCGTGTTCGGGTGCTTGATCTTCTTCTCTGCGAGCGTCCTCACGACCTCCGCGGCGATCAGGGTTCCGGTGCGGTCGTCGAACGCCTTGCCAATCGCGATGACGTCCGAGCCTTTCTTCTTCCCGTCCTTGTAGACGACCTTCTTCATGGTCGAGAACGCGGAGTCTGGCATCACGGGGTTGCCGATCCTGACGCCCATCGCTTTCGCCTCTTCCTCGTTCGACGCCCCTATGTCGATGAACATCTTCGCCTTCATGACGACCTTGTCCCTCTCGCTCGCAGGGAGGAGATGCGGAGGTTTTGCAGCGATGATCCCTGGAAGAACTCCCTTTGTCGTCTTCACCTTGACTCTCTGCCCTAGCAGGACCTGGTCGAACCAGCCGCCGAGCGGATTGAACGTCAGGAAGCCCTGCTTGCTTATGGACGACACTATGAACCCGACTTCATCCATGTGTCCTGGCAGAAGGACAACCGGGCTGTTCGATGTGCCTTTCTTCGTGAAGAGCAGAGATCCGAGTTTGTCCGTAGACACACTGTCGGAGAACTGAGAAACGTAGTTCTTCACGATTCTTGCTGGCTCTCTTTCGAACCCAGACGGTCCGAAGCAGTTGATTAGCTCCTCAAAGAACTTCATCGCTTGCTGGTCTATCAGAACAATCACCTTTGGCAAAGCAATAGGTTAACGATAGATAATTGTTGCTGTCGTGAGGCTGGACGCTGCTCGGGGTAGCTCTCGGGCTTTCTCCATCCATTCGCTCCGACCATTGGGAGAAGTTATAAATTCGGAGAAGGTCATCCAGCGTGCCGGCGGGAGGCCAGGTATGTCGGTCGTTTTGCCAGACCTCAAGTACACGAAGGACCACGAATGGGTGAAGGCGGATGGAAAGCTCGCGAGAATCGGGATAACCGACCATGCGCAGACTGAGCTGACCGAGATAGTCTTCGTCGAGCTCCCGAGTGCTGGCAAGGAAGTGAAGGCCGGCGAAGTGCTCGGCAATGTCGAGTCGGTGAAGACCGTGTCCGAAGTGTTCTCGCCGGTCTCCGGGGTCGTCAAGGAGGCCAACGGAAAGCTTGTGGACTCCCCCGAATTCCTGAACAAGGACCCATACGGCCAGGGCTGGGTCGCTCTCATCGAGATGAGCGATCCTTCGGAGCTAGGTCCGCTCATGTCCGCTGAGGACTACAAGAAGCTCCTCGGTGAATGATTCGGGTTCCACAATCTCGCTGGACATACTCTGCGCCGATTCTCGAGGAGTACGAGTCGCATGAAGAAGGATATCACAGCCGACGAGGCCGAAGACTGTTTCTCTGGGTTCCCGGTCGTGCTCGGCACGGTCGGGGGAGCCAAGGACAACATAATCACGCTGGCTATGTGCCACGTGTTCTCATTCAGTCCGCCGTTGATGGGTGTCGGGATCGGGCCGAAGCGGTTCAGTCACGGACTCTTCAAGGAGAGCAAGGATTTCGCAATCAACATACCGAACAAGTCGCTCCTCAAGGCGACCGAGATATGCGGCTCCAAGTCAGGCAGGAGGGTCGACAAGTTCGAAGCATCTGGGCTGACAAGAGAGGAGGCGGAGAAGATTTCTGCTCCGTTGATCAAGGAGTGTCCAGTCAACATCGAATGCGTGAAGGTCAAGGAGATCGAGGCGGGCGACCATACCTGGTTCGTTGGGGAGATTGTCGCCGCGAGACGTGATGAGAAGTACGACAAGAACGCGGATATGCTTCTCTACTGGGGCGATTACAGGACGATCGGTGAAGTCGTGAAGTAGGTGGGAAGATGGACGTCAAGGACGCGATTCAGGCGAGAAGAAGCATTCGGGCATACGAGAAGAAGAAGATCCCAGACGACACGATGGCCGATCTCCTGGACTCGATGAGACTCGCGCCTTCCGCGAACAACCAGCAGCGATGGACCATCATTGTCGTCACCGATGATGAACTCAAGAAGAAGCTCGTGTCTGTTTCAGGCAATCAGCGTTTCGTGGGGGAGTGCTCGGCTTACCTTGTAGGCGTCACTGAGCCGGGAGCGCACTATTCGACCGTCGACATGACGATAGCATTGGACCACTTGACTCTCCGGGCAGTGGATCTCGGTCTGGGGACGTGCTGGATAGGGGATTTCGAACCGGACAAGATCAAGGGAGTCCTTGGCGTGCCAAACGACCGTGATGTGGCGATCTGCATGACGTTGGGCTACCCCGCACAGAGCCATGGGACTCGGAAGCGGAAGAGCCTCTCGAGCCTCTTCCATGCCAATAGATGGGGGAAGCCTTGGGTCTAAAGGACAACGGTCATCCTGGCAAAACTATAAACTCGGAACTCACCATAGCTGTACTGGGGAAATGATCATGAGGTGTCCGAGTTGCGGGGCTGACAACCCTTCTGAGTCAAGGACTTGTTTCAGGTGCAACGCAATCTTGACTTCTACCGAAGTGGATCGGTCAAGGCATTGCATATCCTGTGGGAGAACGATCTCCTGGGATGCGAACGTGTGCCCCTACTGCGGTCATGATTTCAGGGCTCCGCAGATTACTCAGGTGATCGAGCCGATCAGCTCGGGTATGAAGATCCTCTTCTACATCCTGTCGTTTCTCATACCGCTTGCTGGCTTCATTATCGGCGCCATCTATTGGACGAAGCCGGACGAGCAGAGCAAGCATGTTGGTAAGATGTGCATAATCTTCGCAATCGTGGGCATATTACTATCAGTCGGACTAGCCGCAGTCCTGTACGTGATGGTGCTTGGTTTCGGGGGACAGGTTGATACGACTCCCGCTTTGGTGATCCTGTCTAGATCCACAATATCCAATGGGTTAAGGTTCGCGCTTTCGCAGCCCACGATTCCTGTTGTGTGGGACGACATCGCCATCGAGCTTTCCACTCAGGTAAGCGTGGCAAGCTGGCACCCGCACTATGATGGTCTTGCAGGCTCGGGTCTCATGACTGACAACCTAGGTGCCATGCCACTTGGTTCCATGACTGTGTATTGTAGTGTGTCGGACCTCATTGGCAATGGGTTCATAAACAATGCCGACTACTTCGAGTTGACCACCTCGGGAACGCCCACGTTCTCGCCTTCGACGACCTATAGTCTGACGATCATCTACGAACCAACAGGGGGCCAAATGGCTTCAATGGATTTTCAGGGGTAGTTTCTCCGATTCTCTTCCAGCACCAAGCAACCGAAAGTCAGCCTGAAAATCTATAAATGCAATCAGGCTCTTCCAGTTGCGCAGCTTGACCTGCCGGAACAAGATGCTTCGGAGGGCCCACCATTGTATGCCTACAACACTTGTCCGAGAGATTGCTATGACACCTGCTCTATCATCACCAGGGTCAGGAACGGCAAGCTGCACGCGATCGAGGTCAATCCCAAGCAGCCCTTCACACAAGGCTTCTTGTGCCCCAAAGGTCAGAACCTAAGCCAGTATGTCTATTCGAAGCAGAGAGTCCTCCACCCGATGAAGCGGACGGGCAGGAAGGGTGAGGGAAAGTTCGAACGAATCTCTTGGGAGCAGGCGCTGGCGGAAATTGCAGAACAGATAAGATCGAGGACTACCGCCTATGGCACAGACTCGATTCTCCAGTATGACTATGCTGGAACGATGGGATTGATCCAGAGATACTTCCCGAGCAGATTCTTCAACGTCATCGGCGCGTCGAGGATAACTCACACGATATGCTCGCGAGCCGGAGACAAGGCACTCGAGATCGTCTATGGTTCGAGCCTCGGGATGCTCCCAGATGAGATTGAGAAATGCAGGCTCGTCGTCATCTGGGGGATGAACACAGCATGGAGCAGTCCTCACGGGTACGAGCTTCTGAAGAAGGCTCATAAGCGCGGGACCAAGATCTATGTAATAGATCCTATCAAGACGCCGACTGCAGAGATGGGCATCCACCTACAAATCAAGCCGACCACAGATGCAGCGATGGCTCTTGGTTGTATTAACCACATCATCGAGAACAGACTCTACAACGAGGAATATGTCAAGCTGAACACCACTGGCTTCGACCGCCTGGTCGAGATATCGAAGAAGTGGGACATGAACGCAATGGCAAAGATGACTGGGCTTTCGACCAGAGAGATGGAGGACTTCATCGCCGATTATGTCTCCTTGCGGCCAAACTGCATCATGATGGGTTACGGGATGCAGAGGAACAGGAACGGTGGGGAGATGATAAGAGCGATATCCCTCTTGCCCGCACTCATTGGCGAGAACCGGGGCTTCTTCTATTCTACAGACCTGGATGATTTCGACAAGGGTTATCTCGAGGGTGCGAACCTGACTTCGCGCAAGAAAGTCTTCTACAACATGGTGGACATTGGCAGGACGCTCGACTCGGGCAAGATCAAGATGGTTTTCGTCTACGATTCAAACCCGTTGGCGACTCTCCCGAACCAGTCTCTCGTGCGGAAAGGCTTCTCAAGGGAGGACATGTTCGTAGTGGTCCACGATCTGTTCATGACCGACACTGCAGACTTCGCAGACATCGTCCTTCCGGCCACGAGCTTCTTCGAGCATTTCGACATCAACACGTCGTACTTCCACCAGTACTTGTCGCTCAACGAGAAGGCTATCGAGCCTCTGGGGGAGGCCAAGTGCAACAGCGACTTGTTTCGCGCACTGGCCGCAGCGATGAAACTGACGGCGAGGGATCTGTCGGAGGAAGATGAGAAGATTGCGAGGGCGCTCATATCGAAGAGCAAGGCCGTCGACGGGACCTTCGAGGACCTGAAGAAGAAGGGTTTCATCAAGCTGAAGATCCCGAACAGGATGGTGTTCAACACTCCCACAAGGAAGATTGAATTGTTCTCGGCCACCGCAGCCTCAGAAGGTCTCGGTGGAGGGCCATCTCACGTCGAAGTCCAGAAGCGCCTGCCGTACCAGTTGCTGTCGCCAGTTCACAAGCTCCTTGTCAGATCCCAGTACCACCAGATGCGGCAAGAGGTCACCCCGGTAGTCTACTTGAACAAGAAAGATGCCGAGGATGAGGAGATAGCGAGCGGTGAGGTCGTTACGCTCTCCAACGAGTTAGGCGAATGGAGCGTCAAAGCCGAGGTCTCAAACGCGGTGCCTCGCGGTGTCATGCTCACCTATTCAGCCCTTTGGCCGAAGCTCTCCGGAGGGGAGAACGTGAACTTCCTCGCGACGGACTTCGTCCAGAAGTATGGTGGCAACTCGGCCTTCAACTCGACTTACGTTCGCGTGGCCTAGGAAACCGGGTCGTCGGAGGTGTTCTCGGCGATCCTCTGCCCGAAAAACTCTGAGTGGATCGCATTGATCGTGTTCTTGAGATCCTTCCTGTCCACTGTGAAGTGGTACGCGACCATCGATGCGCCCGCCGAGATGAGGTCCACGTTCACGCTCTTGGCCGCGACGGCCTTGAACACTCGGGCGGCAACACCTTTCGTGTAGCCGAAACCCTCGCCCACAGTGCAGACAAGCGCGACTCCTGGGTTGATCTCGTAGCTCTCCCCGACAGGTCCCATGATCGACTTGATCGCCTTTTTCGCGTTAGGAATGTCGCTCTCATCTATGAGCACGGCGACGCAGGTCTGGGATGTAGCGGTTGACACAACGTTCACTCCAGCCTTCGCAAGGCAGCCCGTGATGTCCGCCAAGAAGCCGGACTTGTACCCGGCGCCAGTGTCGTAGACCTTAAGGGTGGCGATGTTCGAAAGGTAGGAAACACTCTTGATGATTTCCTTCCGGGCAAGTTTGGAGTTGCCGATGATCGTGCCCGGGTTCGTCGGCTTGAACAGGTTCTTTATCACAATCTCGATTCCCTTCAGCCGCGCGGGCTGGACTGCCCGTGCGTGAAGTACCTGCGCTCCAAAATACGCGAGTTCGGCCGCCTCCTCGTACGATAGCCGGTCGATCTGGAACGCATCCTTGACCAGCTTTGGGTCTGCGCTCATGAACCCATCCACCTCCTTCCAAATCTCGATGGGATCTGCGCCGGTTGAGTACGCTATCACAGCGGCAGTGTAGTCCGTACCGCTCCTTCCGACCGTTGTCACGTGCCCAGTCTCCGTGATTCCGAAGAATCCGGTTACGACGGGCACGATGCCTTTCTTCACAGCACTCTCGAGCGTTGCCCCCATATTCTTCTCGCACTTGTCCAAGAGCGCTACAGCGTTGCCGTGTTGCTGGTTCGTGATCATGCCGAGCGCGTCCGTCTCCATCGGGACAGCATCAACTCCTTCATGGCTGAGCCTCGCCGCGACGACTATGGCGGATACTCTCTCGCCGAAGCTGAGTATGAGATCGCTGGTCCTCGGCGTGAGCTCCTCGGTGTAGTTGACGCCATACAGGAGCCTCTCCAGCTTCGTTATCTTACCCTCTATCATTTCGAGTGCTTCTTTCCTGTTGGAGCCGTCTTTCTTTGGCAGCATGTCGACATGCCGCAATTTCATCGTGAGCAGGAAATCGTCTATGTCCTTCTCCTGGCGTGGCTTTGAGATGAAATCCTTCAGGGCGTCTGTGACTCCAGACGCCGCGGAGACGACCACTATCTTGTCCGTCTTCTCATCCTTCACGACTCTCGCCACTCTGTGGAGAGTGTCCTCCGCGCCGAGACAAGTCCCTCCGAACTTCATCACCTTCAAGCTCCCACCTCCGACTTCCTGGCATCTTTGCCCGTGTAGTTCGTCGATGACATCCTGCTATGGACCGTGATCCTGTCAGGATTGTGTTCCACCTCGACCATCCGAGGCATCTTCCCGCACATGGCCACAGAACCGCCTATCATCGCCAACCCTCCGATGAATCCAGATACCTCCTTCAAATCGTCGAAGCAGTTCGACAATGAGTCAATGTCTTTCACGCGGTTCCCGATAGCAGTGGCCAACGCATCTGCCAGCAGGGCGTCTTTGGCGATCGCTACTGCTGCATCTGAGTTCCCGAAGCTGATCGAATGACCGAGCTTCCCGCTGGAAGTGCATATGCCGATGATGCCATTCGTCGGTTCAAGATCGAGCGCTGCTGCTGAGTCGGAACCTGGTTCGCTGAAGATCTCCATTGTAGCAGGTTTCTCCAGCATGATGGCGACATCTCCCCCGTTGTCCACCCAGCCGTGAGCGCATCCTTCGGCAATCATCGCCTCAAGCGCCTCCTGGGCTATTGTGCCAGCAACCGTCGCCATCGGGCCGACAGTGGCTGCTCTGGAAGCAGTGCACATCCTTTCGATTACTCGTCCTGCCTCCTTGTCCGGCTCATAAGGCTCTAGTGTGGTGAGGAAGAAATCGTCCCTTCTTATCTGTCTTTCAATCTCGTTCCGGGTGCGCTTAATGGCTTCCACTGCCAGGCCCACGTATCTCCTCTCAGCCGCAATGGTTGCCGCGGTCTCCTCGATCTCTACCTTCGCCAGGACGAACTCACTCATATCAGGATCTCCATCGCCCTCGGTGGACACGCGTCAATGCAAACGCCACACGCGACGCACTTCTCTTCGGTGAAAGTCACCTTCCCGGTCTTCGGATCGTATTCTAGTGCCTTGGTCGGGCATATCGAGACGCACATCCCGCAGTGAGTGCACACGTCGTCGTCCCTTCTCACGCCCTCCCTGATGGGCCGCACGCTGACGCCACACCCTTTCAGGTAGTCGATGCCCTTCCTGATGTCGTCCGCCTTCCCAGAGAGCTCGAGCACCATCTTGCCGCCGAACTCATCAATCTCGGCTCTCAGAATGTTGACAACGAGATGATGCTTTGCGATCAGGTTATGGGTGATTGGCTGGTTCGCGGCTTCCGGATTGAAGTTGAGCACTACCTTCGTCTTCATCTCACATCGCCTCCTTCTCGGTCCTCACATCTAGCGGTTTGAAAACCCTGTCCAGGGAGAAGTTCTGGACGGGTTTCTCAATCATGAACTCGCCCTTGATTATCTTGTTCCTCAATATCTCCGCAATCTGTCTCGCCTTGGGGAGGCTCGAGAGCGAGGAGGTCGGCACCTGCTTGCCCTTGATCATTATCTCCCCAGACCTCAGCTCGGCGTAAGTGACCTCCCTGAGAACGGTCCTCGAGCGCGTTTGCTCGCTGTAATCAAACACAGCCGTCGAGATCTGGTCGTTCGTGATGGCGCAAGCCTTCGCCATCTCCTCGTCCAGGATCGGGATGGGAATGCCGATTCCGAGTCCGAGTGATGTCCCGTACTTCGTGAATGTCAAGCCGCGCACGAACTCAGGGCTCATCTGTTTCAGGTCACCTATCACTGCCAAAGACCCTGCTGGTCTCTTGGGGACTCCGGCCGGCGTTCTCGGCACGCCAGGGTTGAACTGCGTCCCCTCCCAGGCCACGAACCCCTGTGCTCCTCCGAGGAAGATCCTCGTGCCAATGCCGATCGTCCTGTAGTAGGGGTCATTCAGCAGGGGCGAAAGCTCTCCCGCGCTGCTGAAGGTGGCATTTCCGAATTCCGGCAACAGCTTCCCCATGTACGTGTACAGCGTCTTCCCTGACGAATTCGTGGCTACGGCATAGTTCTGGTAGCAGTTGCGTGTGTTGAACAGGACCGCCTGGTTGACCGTCTTCAGGCTCACGTAGGTGTCGATCTCCTTCCGGGGGTAGCAGTCAGTTCCGTATGCAGTCGCCCTCAACCTGACCGCCTTGCCACGGACGAGGTCTTCAATCACATGCGCCCCACCGTGCATCATGTTGTTCGACTCGTCCAGCTCGGTGGCTCCGAGGTATGCGTCCACTGCCGCGAGACCCGTGTAGGCCGGTATGCCGTCCAACCAGACCTTCTGCATCTTGATCGGGGGGTCGGAATGGCCGAAGTTCAAGTAGGCGCCTGAAGAGCACATCGCGCCGAAGGTTCCAGTGGTGACGATGTCGACCTCTCTCGCGGCTTTCTTTGTTCCGTTCGCCTTCACGAACTGCTTGAACTCCTCAGCAGTCATGACGACGACGGTCCCGTCCGCGATCTTCTTCTTTATCTCGTCGTAGTCCTTCGATGCAGTTTTCTCTTTGGTTTCCTTCTTTGTCGTGCTCATATCAGACCCTCCTTGTATGCGAGCTCTGCGTTCAGGACTGAGCCTCCGGCTCCGCCCCTGATCGTGTTGTGTGAGAGCAGGTAGAACCTCAGGCAGTCCTTGCTTATCCGAATTCTCCCGATTGTGACCGCCATGCCCTTGGCGCGGTCCGGCCAGCCGGCGTCGACATCCAGCAGTGGTTGAGGCCTGTTAGGCTCCTTCCGGACGATGATCGGTTTTGTTGGGGCGCTTGGCAGTCTGAGCTTCTGCGGCACCGCCGTGAAACCTTCGAGCGCCTTGATTATCGCCTTCTCATTCGGTATCTTCCGATCCCTGATGAAGACAGCTTCCAGGTGTCCGTCACGCACATTGACCCTTGCGCAGGATGCTTCTATGTTCACTGGTGAGTCTACGAACCTGCCGTTCTTGTATGACCCGAGGATCTTCTTGCCCTCGGCCTTCATCTTGTCCTCCTCGTTCTTGATCCATGGAAGGATGTTCCCGAGGACGTCCATGGACGCAACTCCGGGGTATCCAGCGCCAGATAGTGCCTGGTAGGTCGCGACATCGACCTCTGTGAACCCAAAGGCGTCCACGAGTGGCTTGAGCCCGACTGCAAGACCGGCAATGGAGCAGTTCGGATTCGTGACGATGAATCCGCCTTTCTTCCTTCTCTTCTTCTGGACATTGACCGCTTCGAGATGTTCAGGGTTGATTTCCGGAATGAGGATCGGCGTGTCGTTCTCCATCCTGTGAGACGCGGCGTTCGAGAAGACCGCGATGCCATTGTTCGCGCAGGCGTCCTCTATTGGCCCGGCGACGTCCGACGGTAGACCGCAGAAAGCCACCTCGATCCCATCCTTGGCCAGTTTCGCCGGATTTGTGTTCTGGATGACCTCTGAGCCGAGCTTCTGGTCGAGTGCGATGTCGCTCAGCCTCCAGACGTCTGCGAGCGTCCTCCCTTCGGACCTGTCGGATGCACAGTAGGCAGCGACCTCGAAGTACGGGTGCCCGTCCAGCATATGAGCGAACCTCTGCCCTATCATTCCGCTCGATCCGAGTATTGCTGCCTTTCTCTTTCCCATCTTATCCCACCTCAAGGTAGTTCCTGTTCGTTTCAATGATTCTCCTGAACTTGACTGGATTCGTGTCCAGGGATGCCTTCCTGACCTCCCGGAGCACTTCCTCGACTTCGGCGAACATCCGCCTCGTGGTCGGGTTCAGCGCTTGGATGTCGTGGTACACCCTGGTGCTCTCCTTAGAGAGTTCGGCAGCCATCCTCGTGAGCTTCGAGAACGAAGGCCCCTGTACTGATCTTAGCTCTGTGAGCTCATTGCCTGATCTTGCGAGCGTCCCCGCGAAGACCAAGGAACACAAATGGGATAAGCCTAGAACGTACGCCATCAGCTCATCGTGCCTATCCAGGCTCACATGGACGATGTTGGCACCACTGCCCATGAACAGTCCCTTCACGAGTCGGAACCCCTTCTCACTCCCGCAATCGCAAAGGAGCACGTTCTGCCCCTTGGGGTTCGCAATGTTCGGACCGAACATCGGGTGAGCGCTCGCAACCTTGATACCCTCCTTGGCTGCGGACCTCAGCTGGCCAGCGATGTGCGACTTCACGCTGCAAATGTCGAACACCAGTCCATCCGGCCGGATATCGATGACCGCCTTAAGGTCGTCTGGGCACGCTCCGAGCGGGCTCGCAACGACGACCAAAGTCGCTTCTTTGGCATCCCTGCCAAGCGATTTGAGATTGGGGTAGCCATCAAGCTTGCCTCGAGGGTCCCATACCTTCACATTCGCCCCTCGGTTCGATAGTCGACGGCAGCACCATGCCCCCATGCGCCCTGACCCACCGACCACGACGGCCGTCTTGCCGATCAGGTCCTTGTCCTTCTTGGTCTTCTGAACCTTGACTGCGTCCGAAATCAAGAGCTCAGCAAGTATCTCAGCAAACACGGAATCGACTCCTCGAGTTCTTGCGGTCTTCACGAAGTTGGAAATGACCTGCTTTTCTCTCGGGCGATCCCTGATCGGGATCCCGTCCTTTTCCTTGACCAGACCTATCTCGGAGGCAACTCGCTGCCTTCTTGTGACGAGATCCAGGATCTCCGCATCGATGCGCTCGATTTCCGTCCGCAGGATCTCAATCTCACTCTTTGTCAAACGAATCCCCCCTGCAGCATAAGGTCCAGGATGACGGAAGCCGCCGAGTTTTCCACGACTGGGACTGCTCTGGGAACGATGCACGGGTCGTGTCTTCCTTTGATTTCAAGCTTCACCGGTTTCCCATTTACTATGTCCGCACTCATCTGCGGTTTCGCGATGGATGACGTGGGTTTGAATGCGATTCTGAATTCTATTGGCATGCCGTTCGAGAGGCCTCCAAGGATGCCTCCTGCGTTGTTGGTTTTGGTTATGATCTTGCCGCCCTTGACCAAGAACGGGTCGTTGTGTTCGCTGCCTCTCATGGACGCACACCTGAACCCGGAACCGAACTCCACGCCTTTCACTCCAGGTATCGAGAACATCATTTCCGACATCTTGCTCTCGATCGAACCAAAGAACGGCTCTCCGACGCCCACCGGGAGCCCGCGGATCGTGCACTTCACCACTCCGCCAATGCTGTCTCGCTCCCCGTGCGCCTTCAGGATTTCCTCGGTCATGAGCTCGGCCGTTTTCCGGTCAGCGCAACCAACTGCATTGGCACGGACGGTCTTCTCGGCGATGCTGAACGGAACTTCCTTCTTGAGCACGATCCGACCGATCTGGACGGTCTGTGCCAGGGATGCAATGTTCTTTCTCTCAAGGATCTGCCTGGCGATTGCGCCTGCTATCACGAGCCCTGCGGTCATTCTCCCGGAGAACTGCCCGCCGCCTCTGTGGTCGTGGTGCCCGCCGTACTTCACGACGGCCGGGTAATCCGCATGGCCTGGCCGTGGGACTCTGAGGAACGCATCGTATGCCGACGAATCAGCATCGATGTTCCTTACGAGTCCGACTATTGGCCCGCCTGTCGCCCGCCCGTTCCTTATGCCCGACAATATTTCCAGCTTGTCTCTTTCCTTTCTCGGAGTCGAGATCAAGCCCTTTCCAGGCGAGCGCCTGTCCAGCTCAGCCTGGATCATCGCCTCGGAGACTTTAGAGCCGGCCGGGCATCCTTCGATCTTGGCGCCCACGCAAGGCCCGTGGCTCGTGCCGAATATGCCTATCCTGTACTTCGTGCCGAACTCATTCATCTCCTCACCTCCAGGCGACAGCCGAGCTGATGCATATCCCTCAGAAATCCAGGATATGAGACCTTGTAGGACTGATCATCCTCGATCCTGGTCTCTGTTGAAGATACCAGAGCGGCAACCGATGCAGCCATAAGTACCCTGTGGTCTCCATTTGTATGGACCACTCCTCCCTGCAGTCTGTCGACGCCGACAATCTCGCAACCGTCCAATTTCGGCCGTATCCTAGCCCCCATCGTCTGAAGGAACGAAGTCGTGGTCGCAATCCTGTCGCTCTCCTTGTGCTTGAGGTTCTCGCCTCCGCTGAGAACCGTCTTCCCTTCGGCGACGGACCCGATGACGGCGAGAATCGGAAACAGGTCGGGAGTGTGCCGGACGTCAATCTCGGTCCCTGACAGGTGACTTCCAGCCACGCGGACGGAGTCATCCGATGTGATGGCCTTGGCGCCGAATGCTCTCAGATGATCCAGTATGGCCTTGTCGCCCTGTGGCGAATGACCTGGAAGGTGCTTCACAGTCACATCACCACCAGTGACGGCTGCAGCCGCAAGAGGGAACGCCGCGGATGAGTAATCCCCAGGGACCTCGTACGAGTCCTTGCGCAGTACCTGTCCACCCGGAATCTTGAAAGTGTCTTCGTCATCTTCGACCTCAGCTCCGAATTCCTTCAGCATCTGGAGGGTGATATCGACATATGGCCTCGACCTGAGCTCCCCTTGGACGGCAATCTCAGTCTTGTTCTTCTTCTGCGTGCTCGCGATGAGCAGCGACGACACGAATTGAGAACTAACCCCGCCAGGCATCTCGGCCCGGGCTCCAGATATCGGCCCCCGAACTGTCAGCGGGGGTGTGCCCGTTTTTCCCAGGTAAGCGCACCTGGCGCCGAGCTGCTCAAGCGCTTCTACGAGAGGCCCCATCGGCCTTCTGACCAGGCTCTCGTCCCCGGTAAGAGTAGTCGAAGATGGCAGCAGCGATGCGACGCCGGTCATCAACCTGATGGTCGTTCCCGAGTTCCTAGCGTCTATGACGCCGGGAGCAGCCCTGAACTCGTCGCAGAATATCTTCACTGAGTTCGGACCTGGCCTGACCTCGGAACCCATTGCGAACAGTGCGTCCAGGGTCGCTTTCGTGTCCTCTGAGATCAAAGGGCTCTTCAGATGGAAGTGATCGTGCGTGAGAGCTCCGAGCACCATCGCCCTGTGAGTGTACGATTTCGAAGGGGAGGCTGTGACAGTGCCTTTCGCAACGGACGATCTGACTAGAATAGTCGTGGGACCACCTCCCGCGCCGGGGTGTTGTTGATTCTTGCTCTCAGCACCTTTCCGTCGAACTTGTCCAGCACCTTCGTCAGGTCTCCGACATCTGCCCTCGAACACACGACGGTCGTCGCGGGTCCAGTTCCAGAAATACCAGCGCCCAACGCCCCCTTCCTTCTCGCGGTCTCAGCAACTTCCTCGGAGACGTCCAGTATCTTGGCGTATGCCCTTGAGTTGAGTTCCATGGCCTTGAGGTACTCCCCTCTCATGGCGAGGTCGAAGGCTCTGTCGACGCGGTCCCCAATTGGGCTGAAATCGAGCAACTTGACACTCGCCTTGGTTATCTTACGATCAGGCACGTGAATGAGGACCTCTAGATCGGAATCGAGCTGCCCCTGGCTGAGGACTGTGAAGCTCCTGTTGTTCGTGAGCACCACTCCACCCAAGAAGCAAGCGCTCGCATCGTCGAACGCACCCGTGACTGTGACACCGGCTTTGACCGACTCCTCTATGCCCGTCAAGATGAGGACCATGTCCTGCATCTCCTTTCCGAGGGCGCGGGCGGTTGCCAGCGCGACGGCGTTTGAGACCGCGCTGCTGCTCTTCAACCCCCTGGAGATCGGTATGTCGGACCTCACGTGCACCTCCCCGTGAACCTCTGTGCTGGACGCCTTCGCAGCAATTGACCGAACGCATCCAGCCACGAGGTCGTGACCCTCGCTCGACTCCCGAAGGGAGATGTCTCCCTTGCCTTCCTCAATCTCCACTGTTGCATCGGTCTCGAGGGTGATTCCGAACGCGGCCCCTTTGCCAGTTGCGATTGCATTGACTATTGTCGCCGCGCCCCTGCATGCAGCTTTGCCGATTATTTCAACGCCCCCCTCGCCGCTTCGCGCATCGCATCGGTGCTAGGGGATTTGCCGATCCAGAGCCGATAGGATTGCGCTCCTTGCTGGACGAGCATCTCGAGTCCGCCATAGGCCTCCGCGCCCATCCTCTTCGCGACCTTCATTGCCATGGTTTCCGGCGGGTTGTAGATGATGTCCACGAACACCGTCCCTGGCCTGAAGAGGTATTCCCTCACGGGATTGTCATTCGAGACGCCTTTCATGCCAACAGGAGTGCAGTTCACGATGAGGTCGAATTGCCTCCTGCCTCGCCATATTGAGAGCCAGGTCGCCGAGCGTCCTCCGAACTTCTTGGCGAGCCTCGATGCCCTTCGCCTTTCGATGTCGATCACGGTGATTCCGGCCTTCTTCTCATTCAGTACATGAGCGACCGCCAGGGCTGCGCCACCCGCTCCTACTACTAGAGCACGGGTTTTCTCAGAAATGTTCATTTTTCCTTCAATCAGCTTTGAGAACCCAGTTACATCAGTGTTTTCTCCAACAATGTGCTTCTTCCCGAAAGTAATCGTGTTCACTGCACCCGTTGCCCTCGCCGCGCGGTCGAGCACGGTGCAATTATCGAACGCCCACCACTTGTGCGGGATGGTCACATTCAAGCCGACGAAACCAAGCCGCTTCAGCCAGAGGAGCTCCTTCTTGTTGAGTCTGCGGGGTGGGAAATCGAGTGGGACGTATGCTCCAACGATGCCTGCCTCTCGGAGCGCCGCCTCCTGCATCGGCTTGGACACTGAGTGGGAGACTGGATGTCCCAGCAGTCCTAGGAGCGTCTTCTTGTGGGTTAGGAGAGCGCGTTGAGTGGCAACATCCAACTGACCGGGCGCGGCCTCCTTGTCGGGTAGGCAGGAGTACGCGAATTCGCAGCCGATTGTATCTGCGCATGTCCTGGTCAGCTGGCCTTGTGTGCCCATCCCGATTAGGACGAACTTCCTGCTCGTCTTCGAGAACTCCAATCCGAGTCTAGCTAGCATGATGGCCTGGGATGCATCTTCGCACACCATGGCCACTTTGCCTACGTCTCCGACGCTGCAAGTGGCTTTGAGAGCACTCTCGACTACACTCCGTTTCACTGGTTTCTCGAAATGGTGCGAGACGATGGTGACTGGCTTGATCTCCTCTGATTCGAGTTGCTTCAGGACCTTCATGTCTCTGCTGAGTTCAAGGTCGATGTACTCGAAGTCACAGCCGATAACCTGCTGTATCTTGTGTACCCTATCCGCCTTCTCCAACCCGCTGCTCCCGCCTTCTTGTCTAGATCTTAGAGTGGCGATTGCGGGACCGCGAACGACACTGCGGATCTTCCTGATGGTGTCTTCGCTAGTGCTCTCCAGCTTGTCCAAGCGGACTTCCACAATGTCTGCCCCAGCTTCGAACCCGGCCTTTGATGAGCTCGCAACTCCAGAGATGCTTCTCTCGACAAGAGAAGCGACAACTTGTGTCATTTACTTCTCCCGTATCGTTTCCTTTACGTACATACCGAAGTGCCGGCCACCTTTCTCCTGCTTCAGCAAGATGGGGTCCCCCAGCTTGAGCTTTGAGACCGACACGATCTTCCCTTTTGAGAACACTCTGATCGTCTCAGCGTTCTGAACGATTGTGGAGAACCGTTCGCCGTTCACGTCAGCCTCGATGAGCAAGAGCGGTCTGCGCTCGACCTTCGTTCTCCCGACGACTACCTTCCTTGTGTGACCATCAACGCCAACGACCAATGCCTCGTCCCCTCCCATGAGCTCCGAGAGGTACCTTGTGCTGCCGTCGGGCATCAGGATGTAGGCGTGGACAGGGCCAGCATTGACCCTGAACGGTCTTGACGCTGCGTATTCAGATTCCAATGTCTCGGAGTGGATCATGAAGAGGCAAGACGACTGGTTCCCTATTAGCATCCCCTCGCCTATGTTCAGCATCGAACAGGTGTCGATGCACACTCTGTCGCCGAGCCCCAGCTGCCTGAGCGCGGTGATCTTGCCCTCCTTGAGGTCGAGCTTGGGCGATGTGTCCTCCACAAGCTTGCGCAGTTTCCCAAGCTCCTCAAGCTTCTCAGGGACGAAGAGTACTCCATCGGCTCCGCGCTCCATGGTCTCGAAGAACAGCTTCACCTCTTCCGTGTTCTTGGCCAGCATCAGGAGCTTCGAACCAGAACCTTGGAAATGGACGATGAGATTCTCCAGCGGGATAACCTTCCAGTCCTTCGCAGAGATGACGATCGTGGTCTGCTTGTCCGAAAGCCTCTTCGCCTTCAGCTCGTCCTCTTTCCTTTTCAACTCGATGAACGAGCCGATCACCTTGCCGTCCTCGGTGAAATTGCTACCGTTGAGAGTGATCGCCCTGAACCTCCCCAGGCTGGTGAAGTCATCGTCGCGCTTGTCGAGCACGACCGTGTCGAACCCGCTCTCTAAGGCGGCGAGAACGATTCTCTTCCTGTTTTCACTGCTGGGCTGGAAAAGGGCGCCAACCCAGATGTGGCGGTCCATCATTGGATCACCGCCTATATGCGTCCTCTGCGCGTATGCCCTGGAAAACCACTTTCGATATCGCCCTCGTGATGAACGCGACATCGTCATGCTGGAAGACGTTTCTTCCGATGGAGACGCCCTTCGCTCCGGCGGCCATTGCATCCTCTACCATCTTGAGGATTGCTATGTCGGAATCCATCTTCGGGCCGCCGGCTATCACAACTGGAATCGGCGTGCCCTTGACGACCTCCTTGAAGGAGTCTATTGAGCCTGTGTAGTTGGTCTTCACAACGTCAGCTCCGAGCTCAGCGGCAGCCCTGGCGCAGTGCTTGACGGCTTCAATATCGAACTGGCTTTTGACCTTCTTTCCGCGCGGGTAGCACATTGCGAGAAGTGGCATCCCCAGCTCTCGGCACCTGTCAGCGACCATCCCGAAGTCGGCCACCATCTCATCCTCATGGTCCGAAGCGAGGTTGCAGTGGATAGAGACCGCATCAGCTCCAAGCGTGGCGACTTCATCGGCTGATGCGACAAGCACCTTGTAGTCTGGATCTGGCGAGAGCGAAGTGCTCGCGGAAATATGCACGATCAGTGCGAGTTTGTTGCCGATCGAAGGACCAGCAAAAGGGACCAGGCCTTTGTGGATCACGATCGCCGAGGCCCCACCCTCAGCGACCTTGTCGATCGTCGCCCTGATATCAGCAACTCCCTTGACAGGACCCAGGGATATCCCGTGGTCCATCGGGACTATGACGGTCTTGCCACTCTTCTGGTCGAAGATCCGTCTCAGCCTGATCGTCTTTCCAACCATGTGCTCACCAAATTGATACCGTGCTATTCTTTGTCAATGCCAATGCCATATCACTGGACATATAAGTCCGTTGCTGCCAGAAGGCAGTTTAAAGGCGTACACTGGTCGCAATATTAATCTATTACTGTACACATGTTGTCATCGGTAATTATGTGGGACAAGATTTCGAACTATTTTGAAAAGTACCCGTCCCAGGCGAAGGTTGCCAGATACCTTCTCAAGTACGGTCTGCGCATTGACAAGGACCAGGTCTTCTGTGGCGATGTCCAGATCGCCGACTCGGCGCTTGCCCGCGCTGCCGGGGTGGACAGGAGAGTCGTGAAGTCTACTATCGACACGATCAAGAGCGACCCTACGCTCCTCAAGTTCTTCTCGCAGCTGTTGCCGACGAACCACTTGAAGAACGCAGCATCCGCCATGGGCTGGAGCGCAATCGAGATCGTCCCAACCAATGCGCACGAGCCGGGGATCATTGCTGCTGTTGCCGACATCCTCTCGAAGGGAGGGATCAGCATCCGGCAGGCGATTGTGGACGACCCGATGACCTCCGAGGAACCCAAGCTGTTCATAGTCACCGAGAGCCAAGTGCCATCGGACCTGATACCCGTCATCCGCCAGGCCAAGGGCGTCAAAGGCGTCATGATATACTGACCGTCATGGTCTGGTGAGCCGAATGCCACCGATGAGCGATGATTCGAAGGCGTACTCAGCCGTCGCAGTGGCAATGGTGTCCATCTCATTCGCATCGATATTCATCAAGTGGAGCGAGAGCCCACCGTTCGTGATAGCAGCGTACAGGCTCGGGCTAACCTGCCTGCTGCTCCTGCCGTTCATGCTATGGACGGGTGGTTTCTCCAAGATTCGGGCTTTCAACAGGAAGGAAGCGCTCCTTGTTCTGCTTAGTGGTGTCGTGCTGACTTTCCACTTCGGACTGTGGATCGTCTCGCTGACCCTCACTCTGGTTTCTACTTCGGTCATATTAGTGACCTCGCACCCGATCTTCGTCGCAGCGATCTCGCATTTCCTGCTGAAGGAGCAGGTGAAGCGAATCGCAGCTCTGGGAATCGCTATCGCATTCAGCGGTGTCGCCGTGATAGCCATCAGCGACTACGGAGTGGGCAATGATACGCTGCTTGGTGACCTGTTCGCCTTCCTAGGGGGAATATGCGCAGGCATCTACTTCCTATCTGGACGTGTCGCAAGGCAGACCCTCGCGGTGGCACCCTATGCGTTCTCCGTGTACGGTATCGCCGCGGTCCTCCTCTTCCTCTCAGGAGGTATCGCCGGTGATAATCTGATGGTCATCGACGGGCGCGAGCTGGTCCTCTTCCTGCTCATGGCGATCATCCCCACGATACTGGGGCACACGATGTTCAACTACGCCCTGAAAAGAGTTCCAGCTCACATAATCTCGACCAGTGTGCTCGGGGAGCCCGTGGGCGCGTCGCTCCTCGCATACTTGCTCATTGCTGGTGAGGAACCTGGTCCTGCAATAATCCTCGGGGGGGCGTTGGTGGTCTTCGGCCTCTATATCGTCCTTACGAAGGGCATGGCTGAGGAGAAAAGCGTTGTTCCCCCAGCTTGAAGCGACTTTAAGGTCGCAAAAAAGAATAGAAGCCGGACACATATCAGGTGAAGCGAGAAAATGGCAGGCTGGAAGATCTGTCCGCAGTGCAAGTATGCGAATGAGGAGAACGAGTTCTTCTGCAGGAACTGCGGAAAGGACCTGATGCCAGCCGTGCAGCCTGTGGGGCCACCCTCATCTGATGAACCAAGGGCCCAAGCCGAGGCAATGAAATGCCAGAGCTGCGGAAGCGCGGTCAGCCCTCAGTCTGCCTACTGCAAATCCTGCGGCCGTCCCGTTCATGCCCAGCATGCCCCGGCTCCGCAGCCACCACCGCCCCGCTACCTCTCTCAGGCTCCGACTAAGATGTGCGCCCAATGCGGCCGGCACATACGGTCCGATGCCAAGTTCTGTCCGTACTGCGGGTTCACCTACTCGACTAGCAGGAACTGCCCGTACTGTGGGATGCAGGTGCAGGTCAACTCCCAGGCATGCCCATACTGCGGCAGGTCGTTCGTGCAAGGGAGCAAGATGGGCGCGGGGATTGCGACCGTTCTGTACGTCCTCTCGTTCCTGCTGCCGCCGCTCGGTTGGATAGTCGGTCTCGTCTACTACATGAAGCCGGAGGAGGAGTACAAGACCGTGGGCAGGATCTGCATAATCGTCGCGACAATCTCCTTCATGCTGGGCGCTATTTGCCTGTTGATACCAGTATAGCCCTCTTGCACTTGTCTCTGGAGACCTGCGCATGGCCATCTCGCGTTCAGCAATGGCAGGTGCCGCCGTATCGGTTCAAATGACTCTCAGGATGGGAAAGCCAGTGGATGGAGTACGATTGATCCCCCGGCGAATTGATGAATTGGGTGCTCCCTTGAGACTCCAATTCGCAACAACTGAGAACATCTGACATTCGTACCTGCTTTGGCACCCGCACCCTCCAAGTGATTGGTCTAGGAAAGAGTCAAAGAGGAGAAGTGCCAATCAGCCGCTGAGGGTTCTGTATTTGAATGGGGTCAAGAAATCGCTGATTGGGGCCGGATTGATCGGTCTTGGACTAACAATAATGATGTCATCTCCGTATGCAGCACTTCATCTCTCGATTGTCACGCGAGTTGCAGGCTACACAGCTATGTTCCTTGTCGGTTTCGTATCAGTTCTTTATGGAACTGGGCTGATTCTTTTGGCGAACAATCTTTGGGGACATTAACGCCAAGACAGACCTTCCCGGAAAAGGCTCCAAGGAACCAAAGGCGAACGGATGTCCATGGTAGGTCTCTTAGTCATGCGTGGAGATGTTCGCCAACATGGGTCGAGGTCCAGTCAACGCACCCCCACTTTTCTACCCCCAGCCATCCCGCACGGAGGCTCAAAGGAGAGGAAGTCCTCCGATCCTGTTCATGGCTGGAATTGTCGTTTTGATGGTGTTTGCCCTTTTCACTCTGTCTTATCTGAGTACCGATCGCTGGCCTCTTGGCGCGTTGATTATCGTGGCTGGCCTGTTCATCACGGCATATCTATGGAGAAGATTAAGGAAAGGCCAATAGAGTCCGGACCATACCCTGGTATGGGAGCGGAGTCAATGGTTATCTCGCCTGGGAAAAGACCATAGGGGAGGAAAGGCGATTCTTACCGGGATAGTCAAACGGAAGAGGGGCAGAATGATCTGCGAGACCTGTCGTTTCCATCCTGACTGTGACTTGGAGCCCCCAAAGGACAATGAGACATGCTCCTATTTTGAGCCAAAGCAAAGGCTCAGGCTGACCTTCACAGAAGATGGGTGGAAGATGGGAGAAGTATGAGAATCACTCGCCATGCGCAGGAAAAAGATAGGGGTTTGTGCCGAGATTCAATTCCGCTTGATTGACCGTTTCTTGACGAATGATTGGCTAGGGACACCCGTACCTTTCAAGTGAAAAGGCTATTATGTACCCGTGCCTCCTCACTAGCATGGCTCTGAACTTGGACGACGTCGACCGCAAAATACTCAGGGAACTGCAACAGGATGGGCGCGCGTCCTTCCGCGACATATCATCGAGGATCAACATCAGCACCCCGACTGTGAGTGCCAGGGTGCAGGCGATGCTAGATGTCGGCCTGATAAAAGGCTACTCTGTTCTGCTCGACTCCGATATGCTGGGGCAGGTTTCGGTCGCGCTCATCATCGAATCGAAGCCATCTGACATGGAAAAGGTCGTAGAGAAGATCAAGGAAGATGAGATAGTGAGGCAGATTTACACTCTCTCCGACTCGAGGATACTCTGCTTACTGTCGTTCTATAACCAGATCAAGTACCGGAGGTTCCTGGAATCGCTCGCCCAGATACCAGAGATAACCAAAACGAACAACTCGATGGTCATGCGCACTGCGAAAGAAGTCCCGAGGGCAGCATTGACGGATGAGGCGGGCCTTCTCATCCGGTGCTACTATTGTGGCCACATGATGAAGGATGAGGGTGTCAAGATCAAGCTAGACGGCAAGTATCACTACCTCTGCTGTAGTGTTTGCGAGAAGCTCTACAGGGAGAAGTACGAGAAGCTCAAGAAATCCGCGGGAGCGAAGCTCGTGCACGAGCCACTAGGTGCCAAGGCAGCTCACGAGCACGCTTAGCCATCTACCGAGTTCAGACGTATCTCTCGGGATTCTTGTCGAAAGCCTTCTTGCAGCCTGGGGCACAGAAGAAGAATTCCTTCCCATTGTACGTCGATTTCCACTTCGCCGTCTTCGGGTCCACTTCCATCTTGCAGATAGGATCGACTGCCATTCTTTTTCCCTCTCAGAGCGTATCTGTGGGAGCGGAGCCAGGGTCTTCTCATTCGCGGGGCGTTGGTAAGAATCCAGCTCCGCTCCGCGTCTTGATGTATTTCCCGTAGAGGGGATATTCATTGTGCCTTACACGAAAGCCCACTCACCGGAAGAGCCCACGGATTGTCATAGGACAACGCTTATATTCGGGAATCTGGTATGCGCACTACACGACCTGGTGAATGTCGATGCCAATATTCGAAAAATCGTCCGAAAGCTCAGTCACGCGCGCAATCATTTCGCAGTTCGCGAAGGATATGGACGGCTTTGCCGACACGGATGTTATCATAATCGGTGGAGGCCCCAGCGGCTTGATGGCGGCGCGAGACTTAGCCCTGAAGAATGTCAAGGTGCTCGTGGTCGAGAGGAACAACTACCTGGGTGGTGGATTCTGGATTGGTGGGTTCCTGATGAACACCATTACCATCAGGGCACCGGCTCAGAAGGTACTGGACGAGCTGAATGTAAAGTACAAGATGTTCGAGAAGGGGCTGTACGTCACACCCGGACCGCTGGCTTGTTCGAAGCTGATTGCTGCTGCTTGCGAGGCCGGGGTGAGCATCCTGAACATGACTTCATTTGATGACATAGTCCTGAGAGAGAAGAACAGGGTCGCTGGCGCCGTCGTGAACTGGACCCCCGTCAGTTCTCTCCCGCGGCAGATCACATGCGTCGACCCAGTCGCTCTGGAATCCAAGCTTGTTATCGACGCCACAGGACACGACGCGATGGTCGTGAGGAAGCTCGAGGAGCGCGGCCTGATCAAGACGCCCGGTTTCGGGGCGATGTGGATTGAGAAGAGCGAGGACGCCGTTGTCGAGCATACCGGGCTGGCACACCCCGGCCTAATCGTTGTTGGCATGGCCGTGTCGACAACATTTGGGCTGCCGAGAATGGGCCCGACCTTCGGTTCGATGCTTCTTTCCGGAAGACGCGGGGCTGAGGTCGCCTATGAGCAGCTCAAGAAGGGCCGCAAGTAAACGGCTTCGACAAGTGGACATATTCGCTCCCGAGAGCGGCCCCATCGACGGGTTCGCCGAGGTTGCCAAGTACGTCAAGTCGATTCTCCCGAAAGTCAAGGTTGAGCTGCGCCCACGTGCCCTCAATGCTGTGAAGAAGGATCTCGACATCGTTGCGGGCAAGCTGGCTTCCGCGAGGGTGAAGGACCCTTCAAAGGACCAGCAAAGCTTCGAACCGATGTTCGGAGAGGTCGATTATGAGCTTCGGACTATCAAGGGGAGCGTGAAACCCACAGGCGTGGTCTACGACGGCCGGAAGCTGCAGGAGTTGTTCCTCTCCCTGCTGGGCAAGGACGAATCCCTTTGTTCGGCATCGGTCGTCCTCACAGACAGACTCATATCGACTTTCTCAAGAGACGACCTCAGGCATCATCTCAGAACGGTCGTATGCGGCTTCCCGAGCATTGTGTCCGTGCCGGGAATCGTTGAAGCCCCCGCGAAGCCAAGAGAGTACTACCTTATGCGACAGAGGCTCGAGATGTCGGGGGCCGGCGAACTTCAGATGGAGCAGCTGAAACATGCATTCAGGGGCAGATTCCTGGACTACGGCGACCCTGAGACCGTTGATGTGCTCAAAGGGCTGGTCTCTCAGGCAATCGTGTACCATCTCACGCTCGAACCGTTCTGCAACAAGAATGACTGCAGGCTATTCAATGCTCATTGGCAGGAGGAGCTGATCAAAGCGCAGATCAAGTCGGGCCGGTTCTGCAAGAGTCATGCCATGCTCCTCAAATCGCTAGGAGAGAACCCTGTTCTTCGCTGGTGAGCGCAGAGAAGTGATCTCACCGCTCTCTAGACAGCTCATGGAAGTGCGACAGGTCGTTGACCGAGAATTTCTGCTTCTTCTCCTGCTCCATCGCCATCACCGCCGCTCTCGCCCCCTGAATCGTCGTGAAGAACGGTATCTCGAGCTCCACTGCGAGTCGCCTCATCATGTATCCGTCCCTTCTCGCGCCTGATGCCTCAGTCGGCGTGTTGATCACGAGCTGGACCTTGCCCTGCCTCATTAGAGAGAGAGCATCGGGTGAGCCGTGCTCCGAAATCCTGTAGACGACCGTGGACTCAACGCCTTTGGACCGAAGGACCTCGGCTGTCCCTTTGGTGGCGAACACATTGAACCCTATCTTCGCGAGCCTTCTGGCGAGATCGGGCACATGCGTCTTATCCTGGTCCGCGACACTGATGTAAACGCTCCCCTCCTTGGGCAACTTCTGTCCCGAGGCCACAAGCGCTTTCCAGACCGCCGCTGGGTACGTCGCATCGATCCCCATCACCTCGCCGGTGGACTTCATCTCCGGCCCGAGTATGCAGTCGACGCCCGGCAGCTTGAGGAACGGGAAGACGGATGCCTTCACGGCAACGTGCTTGATCTTCGCCTCGCCATGCAACCCGAGCTCCTTGAGCGATTTGCCCAGCATGACCTTCGTGGCTACCTTGGCAAGGGGCACTCCTGTCGCCTTGGATATTATGGGCACTGTTCTGCTCGCTCTCGGGTTCGCTTCCAGCATGTAGACAACGCCCTCCTTGTACGCCAGCTGAAGGTTCATCAGGCCGATGGTGTTGAGCGCAAGAGCGACCTTCCTAGTGATCGACCTTATCTCGTCCATCGTGTCGGGCTCCAGGGTCTGGGGCGGCAGGACCATGGTCGCGTCACCGGAGTGGACCCCTGCCTCCTCGATGTGCTCCAGGATTCCTCCTATGTAGACGTCGCTCCCGTCCGAGACGGCGTCGACGTCGATCTCGATCGCATGGGTCAGGTACTTGTCCACGAGAATCGGGCGTTTCTTCGAGACCTTCACAGCGCTCCTCATGTACGTCTCGAGCTCCGCCTCGTTGTAGACGATCTCCATCGCCCGTCCACCTAGCACGTAGCTCGGTCTGATCAAGACTGGATATCCAATCTCCTGGGCAAGCGTCTTGACCTCTTCAAATGAGAAACCCGTTCCGGACCTCGGCTGTTTGATCCCGAGGTCGTCCATCAGCTTCGCGAACTTCTTCCGGTCCTCCGCGAGGTCGATTGCGTCCGGGGAGGTTCCGAGAATCTTGGTCTTCTTTCCTTTGAGTTCCTTTTGGAGCGGCAATGCGAGATTGATTGCCGTCTGGCCGCCGAACTGGAGGACTATTCCGTCCGCGTCCTCCTTCTCGATGACGTTGAGGACATCCTCTGTGGTGATGGGTTCGAAGTACAGCCTAGATGAGATGTCGAAGTCCGTGGAGACTGTTTCCGGGTTGTTGTTGATGACTATGGCATCGATTCCTTCCTCCTTGAGTGCCAGCACGCCGTGCACACAGCAGTAGTCGAACTCTATCCCCTGGCCGATGCGGATCGGTCCTGAGCCGACCACAATCACCTTCATGTTTGCGGAGGGCCGGGCCTCGCACTCAGATTCGTAGGTTGAATAGAAATAAGGCGTCTCGGCCTCGAACTCTGCTGCACATGTGTCGACCATCTTGTAGGTCGCCTTCACACCTGCGTTCGCGCGCATGTTGCGGATGGTCTTCTCCTCCTTGTTGGTGATGAGCGCGATGTATTCATCGCTGAACCCGAGCTTCTTCGCCTGCTTGACGGTGTCAGAATCCAGCTTTCTGATTAGCTTGTCCTCCATTTCGATGATATCATTTATTTTGACCAAGAAGAACTTGTCCCAATTCGTGAGACTACATATTTTGTCCAAAGGCATCTTTCTGCGGATCGCCTCGGAGATCATGAACAACCTGAGGTCCGTCGCGGCCGCCAACTCCTTCTCGATATCGTCGTCGGACCACCTGTCCGCCTCCAGCCCGACCCTGTCGATCTCGAGCGACCGGACCGCCTTCAGCAACGCCTCCTGTATGTTCCGCCCGATCGCCATGACCTCGCCCGTGCTCTTCATCTGAGTACCGAGCTTCCGGTCCACTGTCCTGAACTTGTCGAACGGCCAGCGGGGGATCTTGATGATGACATAGTCAATCGATGGCTCGAACGCAGCGCAGGTCTTCCCAGTTATCGCATTCGGTATCTCGTCCAAGGTGCGGCCGATCGCGATCTTCGCAGCTACGCGCGCAATCGGGTAACCGGTCGCCTTTGATGCGAGAGCTGAGCTCCTCGATACTCTCGGGTTTACCTCGATCACGCGGTACTCACCAGTCTCGGGATGCACGGCGAACTGGATGTTGCACCCCCCTTCTATGCCCAGGGCCCTGATGATCTTGATAGAGGCGTTCCTCAGCATCTGGTGGTCGGAGTCACTCAACGTCTGCGCAGGGGCGACGACGATGCTCTCTCCGGTATGGATTCCCATCGGGTCGAGGTTCTCCATGTTGCACACGATGATGCAGTTGTCCTTCGCGTCTCGCATCACCTCGTATTCGAACTCCTTCCACCCGATGACGCTCTCCTCCACCAGCACCTGGTGTATCCTGGAATAGATCAGTCCCCGGCCCACGATGTCCACGAGGTCCTGCTCGTTGTACGCGATTCCTCCACCCGTGCCGCCAAGCGTGAAGCCTGGCCTGATGAGGACCGGGTAATTGCCGATCTCTTCGACCGCCTTCTTCGCCGCCTCGATCGAGTTGACGGTCTTGCTCTTCGGGATCGGTTCGTTCAGCTCAAGCATTTTCTTTCGGAAGAGCTCCCGATCTTCCGACAAGGCTATCGCCCGTGGTTGGCTTCCGAGAAGTTCAACCTTGAGCCTGTCCAGCGTGCCGTCCTCGGCGAGTTCGGAACAGATGTTCAGCGCGGTCTGCCCGCCCATACCCGAGAGGATGCCTTGTATCCTCTCCTTCTCTATGATCTTCGTGACCGTCTCGACGTTCAATGGTTCGACATAGACGACATCTGCGGTCTCGATGTCCGTCTGGATCGTGGCTGGGTTCGAGTTGACGAGGACCGTTTTGTACCCTTCCTCCCTCAGAGACCTGCACGCCTGCGAGCCGGAAAAATCGAACTCTGCGGCTTGTCCGATGACGATCGGTCCTGAACCGATGACCAACAGCTTCTTCAGGTCGGCCCGTTTCGGCATCAGGACTCCTCCAGCATCTTCTTGAATCGGTCGAAGAGGAAGGTCGTGTCCTGCGGCCCTGGATGCGCTTCTGGGTGGAACTGGACTGAGAATATGGGGAGCTCCTTGTGTCTCATCCCTTCGACCGTCCCGTCGTTCAGGTTCGTTACTGTGATTTCGAGCCCTGCATCTCTTGCTGAGTTCTCATCAACCGCGAAGCCGTGGTTCTGGGACGTGATGTAGACCCGGTTCTCGAACTTGACCGGCTGGTTGATCCCGCGGTGCCCGAACTTCAGTTTGTACGTCTTCGCCCCGAACATCAGTGAGAGCAGCTGATGGCCGAGGCATATGCCCATCATCGGGTACTCATCCTTTAGCTCCCTCAGCGTGCTCACAGTCGTCGCCATAATGTCAGGATGCGCGGGGTTTCCCGGACCGTTCGAGATGAAGATGCCGTTCGGTTCCAGCTCCCTGACCTTCTCGGCGGTCGTATCGAAGGGGAGCTGGACAACGTTGAATCTCTTTCGCAATTCACTGACGATGCTCGCCTTAGCGCCGCAATCGAAAAGAGCGATTGTCTTCTCATGATCGTCATCGAATCTAATTGCTCGCTCAACGCTGACCGTCCGGACGAGATTGGTCTCCTCGGGATGAGTCATGCTGCGGACGTTCTGGAGCAGTCTTTCTGGATCTGAGGCTGAGATGCCTCCCTTCATCGTGCCGAAATTCCTCAGCCTGCGGATCAGCGAGCGCGTGTCTATGCCCGCGATTCCTGGAACCCCATGCTGGGTGAGGAAGTCGTCGATGGTCTTCTCCGAGCTCCTGTGGCTGGGTCTGGGGCAATTCTCTTTGACTGCATATCCCCACACCTGGACCTTCTTCGACTGCAAATCGGTCGCGTTGACACCGTAGTTGCCAATCAGTGGATAAGATGCAGCCAGGATCTGTCCGCAGTACGACGGGTCCGTGAGGGATTCCTGATAACCAGTCATGCCCGTGGCGAATACAACTTCACCAAGAACTTCGCGCGCGGCCCCGAAAACCTCCCCCTCGAAAACCGTCCCATCCTCGAGGACCAGGAAGCCCTTCATCCGGTACCGACCTTTGGGGTATTTGGGGAGGGGTTAAAGAAGGTTGTTGTGGCGCATCAGACTTCCAGCCACGCATATATCCGATTTGGAACATGTGCACAAGCTCTAGGAGCCAGTGTTTCCGTGATACTGCGCCACGGGAAATCCCATGTTAGGGTCGAGCGGAGCAATGGCTTTTAGAGCTACCAAACCTCTCAGCCGTTAAGGAGCGCACCATGTTCCCTTCCCACTGCAAGGAAGTCAGCGTGAAGAAGGTAGACTTCAAGCTCACGACGGAAAACATCAAGGATTTCCTCAAAGGCAAGAAGGCGTACATCCGAACCAGATATTTCGTGTTCCACTCGGAGGACGAGTGGGCTGTCGCGCTGATAGTCAAGAAACCGTCCAATGAGGTCCTCCAGCCGATCGCCTCCGTGCACATTCTCTCGCTGCCGGATGAGACAGGATTCGTCGAAGACCAGTCCATGGATGTGCTCTCCGCGAGCGCGATGGGCGCCCTTCGGGAATCCACTGGTAGAAAGTGTGTCGTCGTGAGAGGCAGGGCTGAGCATATCTCATTCTTCATAGAGGAACCGCCATACAGACTGACCATTTTCGACGTGGTTCCTCCGAGACCATCCAAGCTCATAACACTCGTCCACAATGCGCTCGAGACGGACCTTCAGGACAAATACGTGAAGTTCGAAGCCGTCGACGTCGACTTGAACGAGCTGGCGAAACAGGTCAAGACGAAGATAACCATGTTCCCATGCCGAGCATCTGGATTGACATCTAGCAAGAGAATGCTGTTCCTCGATGAGACGCCGGAGCTCACCAAGGACGAGCTCAAGGAGATAACACTCGTCGGGTGCAGCTTGTCAGCACGGATTTTCAAGGCGGTGTACGGTGTCGAGCCAAGAATTGTGAACATGTGCCCACAGGACCTGCTAGAAGACAAAGGGCTCAAAGGTCCAGTTATCGTGAAATGCTGCAAGATCAAGGAAGGTTTCGAGACGAAAGGCGACGTCGCGATTGTGCCATGGGGCGTTCGGGCACCTGAGATCAAGGCTGCTCTGAGATCCATCCTTCGCTAGATGTCCAGCTCATCTTCCCTGAAAGCCACGACTGGGCATGGACCCAAGCATTTTTCGCAATGGATGCACTTCGTGACATCAATCGAGATCCTACCGTCGAGGAGAAGCGCGCCAGCGTCACACCTGCCAACGCAGATCCCGCAGCCTGCGCAGTTCATGGCCCGGAACACGACCTCCCTGAGCTTAGATGCCTTTGACCTCAACTCCTTCTCGTCCTTCGCCTTGATCATTATCGGACCCTCGGCGAAGACCGTCATTCTCAGGACCTCGACGATATTGCCATCCGGAGAGGTCGTCACCGCACCGATAATGTTCAGCATGTTCGCGACCCTATCCATATCCAGGGGTCTGCTAAACACGCCCTCCATGCTCAGCCCCTCAACGCAAGGGCTGTACCCGCTCGTGCTCTTCAACTCAAGCGGTTCGGTCACTTTTCCGCTGCTCACCGGAGCTGGCAGTTCCCAGCCCGCAGAGCTGAGCTCATCGGCGACCGATTTCGGCAGCCTTTTCCATCTCCAAAGATCGAATTCTAGCCATGACCCCGTTCTTCCGGTTCTCTCCGCATAGGACTTGACATGCTCCTGCCACCGCGCATACTGGTTGCTGATCTCCTTGACTCTTCTCAGTTCGGCCAGATCCGACGCGGGACACATGAAGCAGCCAATCCGTTCCAGCCCCTGCTCATAGAGCGGGTTCACATTCGCTCCTTTGGAGAAAAGATACATCCAAACGTGGAGCGCGGTCCATTTCTGGATCGGGGATGCTGCAAGTTGGTTCGGGGTCCACGGATTTCTCCAGACCTTACCCTTCCTCGCCCTCTGTTCGGACTCATAGGCTCTCTGCCCGATGAAAGAAAGCACTCCGTTCGGGAAGTTCTTTTGGATTAGCCGGGTCGCCGGGCCAAGCTTGCACGTCTTGCAGCACCACCTGAAATCCTTTGCTGGCGGACCGAAGTGATCCAAGTTCTTCCAGAATGAATCGCCTGCCGATTCCTGAACGAGCTCAAGCGAATGCTCCTCGGCGATTTCATGGACGTTTCTCACCGTTTCCTCGAATTCGAGCCCTGTGTCGACAAAGAGAAGCTTGGGTTTCACACCAGCGTCAAGGACGAGAAGCAGCGTTGCAAGACTGTCTTTGCCACCACTATAGGACACGGCAACGGGCAACTTGTTTTCCGCGATAGTGTTCCTGATGAAGTATCTTGCTTCCTGGACTCTCCTGGAAATGACCTCTCGGTTCGCCACAAGGACGTCGTTCCAAGTCTTGGGTTGCCTATCCTCGATTGCCTCGTTCCCTTCGACTATCCACCTCGTCTTTATTGCCGTACCACGCCTGTGCTCCATCATCTCAGCTGCGGACATCTTGGATGTCCCGACGGAGATCGCGTTTCCTTCAGGATCCAGGACAAGAACCTCTGCGCCTCGCTCAATGTTCTGATCGCAATCAATCACACCAATGGCGAGTGTGCTGGCACTTTCCTTGCGGATCGGTTCGACGGCGCCAGCATCTATCTTGACCCAGCTCTTATGGACGTATGGGGCGATTGCATTCGCACTCACTGGCCTAAGCAGGAACTTCTCGCCGCCGGTGAGGCTGAACCGTACAGCCCCGACGACCTCCCCGTCGGCGATGACCTCGTCCATCCTATCGATATCGGGGGCTTTGTTGAGGAGCACTATTCGTCCGTCTGGGATGACCGTTCTGCCAGTCCCCTCCCCGAACTGGGCGTCGATCAAACGCCTGACCCTACCGATGTCCGAGCCAAAAGCGGGCCTCGCATCGCCTGGCGGAGTGAGCTTGACCTCTCTCGTCTTGCCTCCGCAGATGCCGCATGAAGCCTGCTCGAGTATGGGGATGTTGCACTTGTCGCACCAGCGCAGGTGGATCTTGCCGAGTCTAATCTCGCCCACGCTAGTCTGGAGAGAACCGTCGTATTATAGACTTTCCAATTGACGGCCTACTTCAGAGTCTTCCACTGCTTGACAACGCTCTCGACCGCGTCCTTTGCCCTGTCCACCCTGTCCTGCGCCTGGAGCCTGGTCATGCCAGGCCCGGATATCCCGAGGCCGACGGGCTTCTCGTACTCGACCGCAAGGTCCGTGATCTTCCTCGCTGCCTGGCCAATCACTATCTGGTCGTGCTCGGTCTCTCCCTCAATCACGGCGCCGATCGTCACAACGCCGTCGATGCTCTTGTCCTTCACGAGCGTCTTGACGGCGAGTGGGATGTCGAAGACACCCGGCACCATGACCACCCTGGACACCTCGGCATCCAGGAATTTCGCGTGCTCCTTCGCCCTCTCTAGCATCATCTGCGTGATGTCGAAATTGAATTCGCTGCAGACGATGCCGAGTCTCATTTTTCTTGCCATTTCTCACAACCTCCTTTCTTGATCCTCAACTGATTGGTCCAACGTCCCCGAACCCCTGCCTCAGCCCCTTGCCGGCATCCTTGACCAGCTTCTCTGGCCTGAAGAGCAGGTTGTAGGCGTTCGCCGCGTGCTCGCGAGAGCGCCTCTCCGCGAGCCATGCGAGTTCCCTCGCGCTCTTCGCTTCGTCCTCGTGGACGAACACCTCGACTATGTGCTTGTTCGTGAGCAGCTGGACTTGTATCAATCCCGTGGAAGCCTCGTGGGCGCAGACCTTGTCGATCTGCTCCTTCCCCGGCATCCCAAGAGCGATGACGATGTCGCACCCGTCCTCCTCGATGAGCTTCTTCGCGGCCACGGGGAGGTCCTTCACGCCGGGCACGGTGCGCCTCTCGATCTTGTAGCCAGTCCCGGTCCTCTTCAGCTCGTCCACCGCGAAGCCGCCCATGTCGACCCTTGCGAAGGTGGTGTCGACGACGCCGATCCTCTTCATCGGTCCTCGACCTCCTTGAGCTTGCTCTCGACCTCGTGGAACTCGATGATCTTGGTGATTATCTTGCGCGTGCCGTCCAGGTCGTGGTCCAGATGCGGCATCCTGACGACCTTGACCTTGAGCCCTCTCTTTGCGAGATCCTTCTCCAGATCCTTCTCCTTGAAGGGTTGATCGTAGCCGATGGTGATGATGTCCGGGCGCAAGTCTCTCACGATTTCGTATATGTCCCCGCCTTCCTTCCCGAGGACCGCCTTGTCAACGGGCTTCAGCGAGGCAACGAGCTCGAGCCTCATCTTCTCAGGAGTTATGGGCTCGTGCTTCCGTTTCCGGACGGTGCTGTCCGTCGCGACGACCACGACGAGCTCGTCGCCCAGCCTCTTGGATTCCTCGAGGTAGTGGAGATGCCCTAGATGGATGATGTCGAAAACCCCTGTGGCCATGACGCGGACCATGGTCTCTCACCCGTGCCCCTGCTCTTTCCAGGCCCCGACGATCTCGGCGCCTTCGAGGAACACGAGCCCACGCTTCTTTGCATACGCTTTCGCCTTCTCCTTGGAGAGCGCCTTCCCGTCATCGCCCATCATCTCGCAGACCGTGGCCGACGGGACGAGGCCGGCCATGATCACGAGCGCGGTCGCGAGCTCCGTGTGTCCGAACCTCGTCTCGAGGATCCTCTGAGATGTGTTGAGCAGGTGTACGTGACCCGGCGCCCGGAAGCTCTTCCCGAACTCCCTCTTGGCCCATCCGTCCTCGGATGTGAGCGCCCGCCTCGCGAGCTCCGCGAACTCCTTTATCGTGAGGGCGCGGTCGTCATCGGTGATTCCCGTGAATGTCCTCCTGTGGTTGATCGTAATTCCGAACGCCGACTTGACATCATATGGGATATCGTTGGGCATCAGGTTCCTCATGACGGGGTAGTGTTCCGCCATGCCGAGGAACAACTCGGAGAGGAACGGGAGACCAAGAGCCCCCTGTATGCGCGTGTCGGCCGTGGTGCAGATGAGCCCGCCTGCGTCCTTCCTGAGGAGCCTCACTGCTTCTGAGGTGACGAATTCCGAGGCGATGACCATGTCGGTCTCCTCCTCACGTCCGTCGGCGTCATAGACTAGGACCATGTGCCCTTTCTTGAGCTCCTGGAGCGCATCTGGCACGCCTGCTGAAGCCATCATCGGGCGGATGGCCGGCCTGAGATATTATCGATGTTGTAGTTACCAACCGGTCGGTATCAGTCGACTCTTCTTAAAGCCTCAGCCGGCGCCAGCCTGGCAGCCCTGCGGGATGGCGGCAGGGTCGAGACGAGCGTTATCACGAACGCCACGAGAACCACGAACAGTATCTCGCCCCAGGGTATGACGAACGGAGAGTACTTGGAGAACCCGCCGAAATCCCAGAGCCTATAGGACAGCGCGAGCCCGAAGATGACCCCAAGCACGATCCCGAGGAGGGCGACGAATGAGGTCTCGAGCAGGAAGGTGTTGAGCACCATGGTCCTCTGATAGCCTATCGCCCTCATCACGCCGATCTCCTGCCTCCTCTCTGCCACGTTCCTGATCGTGATTATGCCCAGGCCCGAGATGCCCACCACCAGGCCCATGCCCAGGAAGATCTCCATCAGCTGCATGATTGAGGAGACGAGGGTCATCAATGACTTGATGGTGTCCCTGACCACGAAAGTCATGAGGCCGTAGTCGACGAACGTTATTTCCAGCTGCTTAGCGACGTCCTTGTCGGTCATCTCGCTGCCCGGTGCTGTGCTGATGAACAGCATGTTCTCCCGGGCCACCGGGGAGTGGCTGAGGACGAAGTCTCTTGACGTGAACACGGCTATGTTCATGGTCTGGTCGGTGAGGCCAATGACCGTCACGTTCGTCATGGCGCCGTTGCCCATTATTATGGTGAACCTCTCTCCCACTGCTAGCCTGAGCGTGCCGAAGCTGGGCCCGAACATGTTGCCCTGGACGGTCCCGTCCAGTATCACGAGTGTCGGGTCGATGACCAGCGCCCGCCACGCGTCCTCGTCCGATCGATACGCCTCCGACCGCTTCGCGAGCGAGAACTTGTTGTCTTCGAGCATGGACTGGCTAAATCCGATCATGCTGTAGGACGTGCTCTCGTTCGAGCCTTCCTTTAGCAAGGAGATCGGTGCAGAGACGGCCTGTTCGACGCGGTCGACCACTCCGTCCGCAGTCAGGTTCGAGATTCCCGTGGTCAGCTCGTTCGCCGGTATGTCTCTGATCGACATACCCATGATCTCGAAGCCGCCCGAGAACTGCTGGGCCGTTGCGTCGACGCTCTCCCTCTGGAACGAGGCGATCATCGAGATGACCGTCACGGTGAACATGATAAGGGCGAAGATGAACAGCGTAAGACCAGTTCTGAACCTTTTGTTCATAGGATAGCTGACCGCCGCCTTGAACACGGGCAGCATCGACTTTCTCTTGTTGAAGATGCGGGTGAGCCCTTCGAGCATAAGGTCGCTGTTGAAGATGACGATTATGACTCCCCCCGTTACGAGCAGGACCCCGGTCACGATGAACATCTCGATGTTCCCCGGGACATCGCCGAATATCTGTCCCTTGAGATCCGTCGGGTCCAGGGTCCACCAGACCATGAACAGCCCCGTCAATGTGAAAGGAATCCGCGGGCCGACGAACCTCAAAAGGACCATCGATGCTCCTAGCGCGACCAGGGCCGGACCGGCATCGATGCCGGCTGCCTGGTCCGCGGACGCTCCGATGAATGTCATGATAATCCCGAAGGCAACACCCGCGATGCCGAACGCAATGTACTTCGTCTCCGACTTTGCTAGGATTGGCTCCGGGATATCCCTTATCGCCCTGACGATGTTGAGCTTGCTCACGCGCCAGGACGCCACAGCAACGGTGAGGAGCGTTAGGAGGAATCCTGCGCATGCAGATATGACGAGGCTCTCGGATTTGAAGTGGAGCGCGAAGGCGAGCCCGCCCCCGAACACGACCGTGAACAGACTCATCATCACCGCGGCGATCAAGAGTCCAGCAAACGCCCCGACGATGGACGCGAGGATGGCGTAGACTACCCCTTCGAATAGGAATGACTGCGTCAGGTCGCCCCTCTGCATCCCGATCGCCCGTGACACGCCCATCTCCGGCTTCCTCTCTTCTGCGAGCATGACGAAGATGTTGATTATGAGAGCAACGCCAGCTATGATCGCGAAGGAACTCATAACGACGAATATCTGCGTCACCTGATCCGAGGCCTGCTGGGCCGCGTCAATGCCGTCCTTCTTGATCGTGCTGAACTCGAACACGATGCCGTCCGGCAGATACTCCTCCAACTCCGCGATCGCTTGGTCCGTGACCTTGTAGCCGGACTGGGTTGTCCCGAGGTTTGAGATGTCGATCTTGTTGATCATCTGAGGCTCATAGACGAGGCTGTTCTGAGCGAGCGTCAGGTCGACGAAAGCGAGCCTGGAATTCTGCCATCGCCCAGCACCCGAATCTGCGGCGATCTGTGAAACTACCAGCATCTGGGGGAGACCAGTTGATGTGACGATCGCGAGCGTATCACCGACGTCCGCATCAATCTCGTCCGCAAGCGCCCGGTTGATGACGATGTTCCCGTTCGTCAAGTCCGCCGGGCCCACAGGATATCCGTTCTCGTCGACGAGCGGGTTCAATTCGTTGTCGAAATCGACTCCGAAGAGCACTCCCGTCGGGTAAGGCACGCCGGTCGCCAGGTTCATGACCGAGATCTGGGTCCTTATCGAAGGCTGGGCTCCATCTAGATATGAGAAGTTGCCGTCCTTGATCTCGCTGATCAAATCGTATGCGATGTTCTGGTCGATGTAGATGTCTTCGCCGGCGGCGTTCTTTGCGGAAATGACGATATCGACTGCGCCCGTGCTGTCGTAGGTTTCCTGCCTGATGACGTAGTTGAGGGTGTCACCGACGCCCATCGCCCCGGATATCATTGCGGTGGCGATCAAAAGGCCCGCGATGACAAGCACGGTGTACCGCTTCTTTCTCGATATGTTCCTGAAAGCCATCATTGCTAGTGTCCTGCGCCTGAGGGCCAGGACCCCGATTACCGCAAGACATATCATGACCAACAATACGAGCTGCAACATCGAGTTCATCGGTCCACCTCAGAAGGGCGACGGTTCGAACTCCTTCTCGATGAGGCCATCCTTCATCATGACGATCCTGTCCGCCATCTTCCCGATGTTGTAGTCGTGCGTCACGATGATGAATGTCTGCTTGTTGTCCTTGTTGAGCTTCCTGAGAAGCGTCATCACGTCCTTCGAGGACTCGCTGTCTAGGTTACCAGTGGGCTCGTCCCCGAAGACGATCTCCGGCTTGTTGACGAGCGACCGAGCGATTGTGACGCGTTGCTGCTGCCCTCCGGACAGCTCGGCGGGCTTGTGTGACTGCCAATCCTTCAGGCCGACTGCGTCCAGCGCCTCGACGGCCTTCTTCCTCGCCTCCTTGGGTGGAACGCCAGACAGAAGCAGCGGCAGCTCGACGTTCTCCGCGGCGGTGAGCACGGGCAGGAGGTTGTATGCCTGAAAGATGAAACCTATCTTCTCCGCCCTGTACTTGGTCCGCGTCCTATCGGTCATCGATGAGAGCGGTTTGGTCCTGATCAGGATTTCTCCGGCGGAGATGTCGTCGAGACCCGACAGGCAGTTCAGAAGCGTGGTCTTGCCACACCCGGAGGGACCCATGATGGCGACCATCTCCCCCTCTCTGACGGAGATGTTGACCCCCCTCAATGCCTCGACCCTCACCTTGCCTGTTTCGTAGACTTTCTTCACTTTGTTCGCGACGATGATGCCATCTTGAGCAACAGTCGTGCGCATCATCTCTAAGACCTTGGTGTTCTCTGACATGGAAACCCGCTCGGACGAGGGAGAACAGCCCATGCTCATTCCCCTCTCGCGGGCGGAAGACAACGCACTGATATTATAGCCTTTCGTTGGCCGGTCGGAAACCGGTGCTGGCATGCGCACCAGCGCATAGATTTATAGTGGTGTGCCAATACAAGCGTGATATGTTGGACGACCAGCAGGCAGTGAGGTCCTACGACAAGGAGGACATGTTGGGCACCGTCGAGGAGTTCCCGAAGCACCTGTCGGAGGGACTCAGGCGCGGCCGGATGTCCGGCCTCCCCCGTTTCACGCCGAAGAACATCTTCGTGTGCGGCATGGGCGGGTCGGCGATTGGCGGGGACCTGCTCAGCGAGTGGCTCAGCACATCGACCGAGGTGCCGTGCGGCGTCTGCAGATCCTACGAAGTGTCCCCAGTCCTGGGAAAGGACTCACTGGTGATCGTGGCTAGCTACTCTGGCAACACTGAGGAGAGCATTAGCATGTTCGAGGAAGCGCGCAAAAGACGCGCAAAGACTGTTCTGATATCCTCAGGCGGCCAGCTAGCAGAGATGAGCCAGACGTACGATGTGCCTTTCGCGAGGCTGCCCTCGGGGATGATGCCTCGGGCGTCACTTCCCTATGTTTTCGGCGCAATGCTGGGAGTCGTCGAGAGGACCGGCACGGCCGCTGCGGACAAGCAGCTGGAGGAAGCGTCGCGCATCGTGGGCGGAGTTGTTTCATCCTGCAGGCGCTCAGTCCCAACAACCGACAACCCAGCGAAACGGATGGCGCACGAGCTTTTCGGTTACCTGCCGATTGCGGTAGGCTATGGATTGTCCAGGCCGGTTGCGAAGAGATGGGCGAACCAGTTCAACGAGAATTCCAAGTGCATCTCCTACGCCTCTGAGCTCCCGGAGATGGACCACAATGAGATCGTTGCCTGGATGAAGGACTCGAGGAGCAGGGGTTTCGCGGCCGTGTTCCTGGAACACGCGTCGGCGAAGAAGCCGATGGAGAGGCGTGTCATCGCGACGAAGAACATGATTTCGAAGGCGGCGTCTGTTCACAGTGTGACGGCCTCGGGTCAAAGCCCGTTGGCGCAGATGCTCTCGCTCGTGTGCGTCGGGGATTTCGTGAGCATCTACCTCGGCGTGTTGAGGAAGGAAGACCCGTCATCGAACGAGCCTATTGACGAAATGAAGATGATTTTGTCGAAAAAGTGACCCTGTCATATCGTCAGGAGCATGCATTCGAACTTCTGTTTGTGAAAAAAAGTGATTTGGAGGGCCAATGCCCTCCCTGCGGTTTCCCATCCCGTTTGAGCTGTAACCAGCCCTTCCTTCCCTTTGTTCGTCCGAGTGCGGGCGCGAGAGCGTCCGCGGTTGTGCGTTAAGGCATCCGTCCCGGTGTACGTATCATTGAACTCTCATTCGAGCAGCGCTCCGAGCCATCCCTTTTCTCGTTGCGCGTTCCTCGATTGCCTCTCCGACCTTCTGGCGAAGCGCTTCCCTACCTTCGAGGTAGAAGCGTTTCTTCTCCTCGACCCATCCCGTAAGTGCAAGCGTCGCGGCTTGGGAGATGTCCGTTGCATCACCGCTGGCTATGAACATCTCCACTTCCTCTACCAGAGCGGCTGGTACAATCGCCTGTATCTTCTCCGCATTCCAGGTCGTGCTCTCGTCGTGCAGGTATGCAGCGAGTGCTTCCCTGACGACATCTGAGACGCTCTGGAGGCCGTTTCGCTCGCGGATCGCTTCGAGCTCCCGGAGGTCTTCTTCGGGCAGTCGAATGTTGAGGCGTGCTGTCCTAGTCGTCATTGTGATCGCGGTGCCTTGTATGACAAACTGTCATACATTCTATAAATATGTTTCTAGCAGAACGTCGACCTGTGTTTCCACTGCAACCATAAGAGCGTTCCGAGAAAGTTGCCGTTTTCGCGCGCGCATACGATGCAGCGACGCGCCGCGAAATCCTTTCGGTTGCACCGCCACTGCCGCGCCATCGTGCATACTTTTTTAATCTATGATTTGTTCCACGAGGATGTGCCTTCAGCAAAGGAAATTGCGCAATCCGTAAGGGAGCTGACTCGCAGGCACAATGCCTGGTTCAAGGATTCTATCCCGCTAATCGCTTCCGAGAATCTCATGAGCCCGCTTGCGCGCGAAGTTCAGAACTCTGACCTGAACAACCGATACGCAGAGGGTCTGCCTGGCAAACGATACTACCAGGGGAACATCTACGTGGATCAGATCGAGAGACTCTGCGAGGAGCTCGTTCGTGAGGTCTTCGACTGCCGGTTCGCGGATGTGCGGTCCACATCAGGCACCGTGTCGAACATGGCCGTGCTGATGGCTCTCACCAAGACGAGGGATAAGATGACCACGGTCGCGCTATCCGACGGTGGCCACATATCGCATGCCAAGATTGGCGCGACTGGCATGCGCGGAATCAAGACGTTCAACTATCCGTTCGACGAGAAGAACATGAACATAGAAGTCGAAGGGGCGAAGCGTCTGATCCGCGAGGTGAAGCCCAAAGTCGCTCTGTTCGGCCAGTCGGTCTTCCTTTTCCCGTCTCCGCTGAAGGAGCTCAACGGCGTCTTCGAGGATGTCGGATGCAGCACTTGGTATGATGCTGCGCACGTGCTCGGCCTCATCGCCGGGAAAAGATTCCAGGATCCGCTAAAGGAAGGCGTCGATGTCATCTCGGGCAGCACACATAAAACCCTCCCAGGGCCTCAGCACGGAATGATCATATCTGACCTCAAGAAGGACTGGCTTGAGATCGCTCTTAGGAGAGGTGTGTTTCCTGGAGTCACGAGCAACCACCACCTACATTCGGTCGCCGCTCTCGCCGTCACAATGGCCGAGACCAAGGAGTTCGGGGAAGCCTACGCTGACCAGACGATTCGCAATGCCAAGGCGCTCGGGCAGGCACTCTTCGAGAGGGACATGGAAGTGCTCTGCGAGCACCTCGGATTCACCGAATCGCACACGATCGTTGTAGATGTCGAGCAGTACCACGGCGGCGCGAAGGTTGCGAAATCATTGGAAGCGGCGAACATCATCCTGAACAAGAACCTCCTTCCATGGGATTCCGACCCTGTAAAGCCATGTGGGATCAGGATCGGCACCCAGGAACTGACTCGGTTGGGCATGAAGGAGAAGGAGATGGCCGAGGTCGCGGAGCTCGTCTCAAGGGTTGTCGTCATGGAAGAGCCGCCCGAGAAGGTCAAGCCAGATGTTGTCGAGTTGAAGCGGGAGTTCACGAAGGTTCACTATTGCTTCTTCGAAGGCGAAGAGGCTTACGACTATCCCTCCTACGACGGCGACCTGCGCTGATACCCCGGACTCTAAGTTTATTAGAACACAACATAATCACATTCTCGTAGGTCTGGGATGGCTCTCCGGTCTAGTCTGCTCAAAATGGGAATCGCCGCCACGAGCCTCGCCATCGTGGCGCTGACATTGACGAGCATTTGGCCCTTCCCGAGCGGGCAGTTCAAGGTCGACCTTCCATCTCCGAGCGAGATCCAATGGAGCTATGCGAACGGTGTCGTCCATGTCACCGCGCCGTATTCTGTGGACAATGGCGGCTACTACGATGTCGACGAACTGTCAATCTACTACCGCATCACGAACATGACCAACGCCCCGATCACCGAACACCGCACCCCAGCAATCTCGCTACCTGCAGGGCAGATCACGCATTCGACGATAGATTTCAATTTGGACATCCTCGACCTATACTCGAGGAACATAACATGGATGGTCTTCCACGACGACACGCTGAACTTCTATGTCGAGGTATCGTGCTTCTACACGATGAAGCTGGTCAAGTTCTTCGCGACGTATCAGGTCTACGTCATTTGGGACCCTCTGATCAAGAGCTGGGACGTCGACCTACCGACTCCTTGGCCGCCGACATCGAATGAAGTTACAGTCCCGTACTGGCTGAACACTTCCCGATTGCTGAGCGGTCTTCCACCGGCTAGCGCGACATTCACCCTTCTCGGCATCGACTCTTCCGGCACCCGAACCGCCATCAGTACGACCACAGCGGCGATTCAGCTCGGAACAGACTACAATGGCGCGGTGACGATGACCCTGCCTCTGGTCCCAGTTCTATACGCGCGCTACGAGCTCGTCTACTCGGCGACCATAGCTGACTTCGGGATTCCGCCCACGATCATTGATGTGCCGGGGTGGACGCCTTGAAGACGAAGTCGAGGTTGTCGGACGCCGTCTGGACGGCATTCACAGAGGCGATAAGGTTCGTCATAGTTCCACTCGTCCTTGTCGATCTCGTCACGAAAAACTATCCTCAGCTGACGACGGCTTTCATGCCGAACATCAAGGAGTATGTCATGTTCTTCGGCGGGATGATCGTCGCAGCCAGCACACTCGAAGCCATGAACAAGCCCGGGACCTTCAGGCGATTGCTTTTCGGCCTCTCAGCTCTTGCATTCATCTGCATGTGGCTCTTCGTGATCTTCGGTGGCGGCATCTCCGAGTTCACGTACGGACTGTATCACGTGCGCTTCGACATGAGCAAGATAGTGTACATCATGCTCGTCGGCCTTTCGCTGAAGAGCCTCCTGGTCTTCGATACCTTCTCCGTGAGCAGGCAAGGCTTGAAAGACGAGGCGAGAGAAAGACATCTCGGGCGGGAAAGAGAGAAGAGAGAGACGGCCGTAGCGAAGAGAGCAGCCCGAGAGAGCGCCGCTAGCCCATCCTTCTCATCACTGTCCAAAGTGAAGTACCAGGTGACCGCGGATGAGATGGTTGGGTTCGAACCACCACCGCCGCCTCCACCTCCCCCGGAGCCGACGCAGACGAAGGCTCGCACATTGGCCGGAGAGCAGCCGAGGTACAAGACCTGTCCGGTGTGTGGCGAACGCTCTCCAGCAAAAGACTACGTGTGTCAGAACTGCGGCGCGTGGTTCTCGAAGGATTCGTTCAGATTCTCTAGAGAGAGTCCAAAGAACCGATGAGCTCGCATGCCTTGCACTTCGAGGAGATTGCAGGCTCACCACACCCGCAAGTCTTCAATTTCGCAGGCGGATAGAGTTTCTGCAGTGCTGGTAGCAATTCGTCGTAGCTCTTCACGATGGAATGCCGGGTGCCAGGGTACTTCTCCTCTAGCTGGAATACGACTGACCTGTAGGTGTTCCTCAGGGCTTCCGGGGCATAGGGACATTCCAGATCGTGGAATCTCAATTTCTTGATCATTGCATAAAGCGTCGTCTCAATCTCGGGGATCGTCCGAAGCGGCTGAACCCTAGGAATGAGGCCAGGCTGAATGCGCATGTGGGGGCCGAGCCTGGCGAGCCTCTCGACATCGCCTCTGGAGATGTTCATCAGGATCGATTGCGCGGTGTCGTCGAGGTTGAGGCCTGTCGCGAGGTGAGTTGCTCCCCATTCCCTCGCGGCCCTGTTCATCGCCGCCCTCCTCAGAACCCCACAATAGCTGCAGGTCGCGAGGTCCCTCTTGGATCCCGCAATATCATCCATTGTCGAACCGAACATATCCTTGAACGTTACCACTATGTGATTCAATTGGAGTTCCTTGCAGTTCTGGGCGACGATGGGAATGCTTGATTCCCTGTATCCGACGATTCCTTCATCCACGGTGATCGCGCAAAGCCCGATGTCCTTCCGGTCGCCCAGTATCTTATGAATCAGATGGAGTGCTACAGTGCTGTCCTTGCCGCCGGAGACCGCCACCGCGATCCTCTCGCCATTCTTGAGGTTCATCTGTTGACGGAGTTCATGCTTCACTCTCTTCTCCACGAATTCGCTGAAGTGCTTTCCGCACAGATGGGCTCCGCTGTAACGTATGAATACAATGGACTTCTTCCTGCACTTGTCGCAACCTCTCACGCTGGCGTGATGCGGGAGTACGCTATTTATTCCTTGTTCAGGTGTGAGCATCGAAGTCGTTTCCAGCGTCGATTCGGAACCACGGAGCGACCCGTAGCATGCGCCCCATGAGCAACTATTTGTAAGGATAGGCTGAAGAGCATAGCCAGTATGTCGAGTCAGGAGGTTCAATCAGAAGGGATTGAGACCGGACCTAACCCCCTTTCTTTTCCTTCTGCTGTACCTCTCGTCGCATCATCAGGAACGAGAATGACATCATCAGAAGCACGAAGACAAAGATTCCAGCGGGTATCCACCACAGCCAATTCACAAAGACTGCGAACAAGACAAGAATCGCGGTGAAACCAACGAACGACACGATGAACCTGATTCTCGGCATCCCGCGCTCGTCAGTATGTTGCCGGATTCCCAACGCGTACGCTAATGACAGCGTAGCCTTTTCCTGCGCCCTCTTGACTGACGGAGGGGTTACTTCTTCGCTCATGTTGCCACCCTTTGCGTAATCGCCTTTCTTCTCCTATGGGCTTTTCCGAGGCGAGGCCAAACCCCCTTCCTTTTTTCTCAGCAGAAGCCAGCCGAATATGACGAGCAAAGAACCTAAGAGTATAACCAATACACTAAACAGACCCTGCCTATCCATGTCCGCTTGGTTCAGAGACGGAGCATAGAAGGTGTAAAAGGTCATTGATCCATAGATTGTCAACACACCAATTGCAACAAGAACCCAGCCAGCGAATCTCCTCCGATTCATTGAATGTGGTCCCCCTTCATCTATTATCCCGCCACGCCTGGACGAATCGCCTTTCCTCCCCTATGGGCTTTTTCGAGGCAAGGCGCAAACCATTTTCACCAGCTCTAGATGCCTGGTGAGTATGCCTTTTCGGGCTTCGTTTTGTGATATGCATACCTGAGAGCAAATCCTACGAATAGAAGCACTAAGCCAATGACCAGGAAGATCGGACCACCTTCTTCAGCACTCACCACTCTGTCGTTTATTGTGAACGTGACACCGGAGCCTCCAGCAATCGCGTATGCTGCCACAATGGCAAAAATCGCGCCAAAGATTGCTGAGAGTATCCCGCCGATCTTCGTAACCATCCTCAAGAAATCATTCTGAATCAAAGGCACCATCTGCATGTTGCTCACTGACTCGCCGTGGGGCGTCTGACTATCAGTGGAAGGCACTGGTTCTCGAATTCTCGCGCTACACCAGCCACAGAACATCTTGCTTTCCTCAGTCTCTTTTCCGCAATTTGGACATTTCATTACCATTTCTCCGCATCCCCTATCGCCTTTCCTCCTCTATGTGGAAGAAGGCCACTCACATCTCGTCTGATTGCGTTTCATCCTCTTTGTTTTTGCCTCCCGTCGTCGATTCGATCAAGGGGTTTGGCGGACAAGCCTCTATTCGCGGTCTATGCCGCACTATGGCATCTTCGTCCATTTGTCAGGGACCTGCCCCAATCCCTATGTCGCACTCATTACGTGCAGGAGGAAACCCGGGGTCCAATCCTTGACTGTGATACGGCTCGTGTCTCACGAGCATCCAGTAGATGATGAGAAGGAGTTTCCTCGCGGTCGCGATGGTCGCCTTCTGTTTGCCCCTTCGTCTCGCGACCTTCGCTTGGAATCTCGAGAGTCGCGAGCCTGGCTCGCAATGAGTGTGAGTGTGAACCGCCTCCGTGAGCATCCAGCGGAGATAGCTGGATCCGTCCTTGCTGATGGCGCCGTAGTGGACGGACGATGCCGACTGGCTCACAGTTGGCACCAACCCCGCATAAGCGCACAGCTTCTCGGGATGAGAGAACCTCTTGATGTCGTCGATCTCCGCGTGGATGAGGAGGGCGCCGTAGAATCCGATGCCCGGGACCGTCGCGATGAGCTGGGCATCGGGTCTTCGGTTGAACTCGTCCAGCAGCTGGGCGTTCATCTCCTCGATCTGAGCCTGGACGCTCTCGAGGCAGTTCAGGCACGAGGTGATGGTCGGGATCTCGAGAGACCGCATCCAGTCGATGCTCTTCTTCGAGAACGGCATCACGAAGTTCTGTGGACGCCGTACTCCTCGTCTGAGGAGTTCAGCGTGGATTCGATTCTTGAGACTTGTGGACTGCTGGACGAGATATGCGCGCTGTCTCACGAGTTGCCTCAGATCGCGCATATCCTTGGGCGGGATCCAGGATCTTGGGATGAGGTTCGCTCGAAGCAGTTGAGCCAGGGTTTCGGCATCCACCTTGTCCGTCTTGACCTTGGCTTCTGCGATTGCTCGGACCTTCAATGGATGAGCCAGCTGTACCTCGAATCCTCTCTTCTCGATTCCCTCGTAGATGAACTCCCAGATGCCTGTGGATTCGAGGACGAACTTCGCGTCCTTGAATCCAGCCAGGAACCTGTCGAGTTCATCCTGGGTGGACGAGAACTTCTCGTTGGAGAGAACTCGTCCATGTTCATCGATCACGCACGCTTGACAGAATTCTTTATGCACGTCCAGCCCTATGTATAGCATGGCCTACTCGCCTCCGATTCGTATTGAGGCACTGGGAATCCAACCTCGTTGCTACGAAATGGCGAGTGGCCTCTTCTACATACCATCCCTATGGGCTTTTC
>Ga0315277_10000058_pt1 | contig 167077 bp, 107 predicted proteins | sample YL17G05_15_MG_FD_203695 | JGI IMG/M metagenome (GOLD analysis project Ga0315277, IMG submission 203695) | Sediment microbial communities from Yellowstone Lake, YNP, Wyoming, USA - YL17G05_15 | ecosystem: Environmental > Aquatic > Freshwater > Lake > Sediment | place: USA: Wyoming | collected...
GATGCACCGACCGCCAACGTCCACTCGTTTCCATCTGTCCTCCTTGTCTTTACTTCTTGCTCTGGAGTTGAAGGTAGTTCCCCTCAACTCCAGATGCAAAAAAGTGGGAGGACAAATGTCCTTATTTCAGCAGGATCATTTTCATCGTCTTGACATAGCTTTGTGTCATGCTCTTGGCTTCAAGGCGGTAGAAGTACACGCCGCTGGGGAGAGTCGAGGCATCCCACCGCGCGGTGTGCGTTCCTGGGGGTTGTTCCTCGTTTACGATCGTTGCTGCGTTTCTGCCCAAGACATCGAATACTTTGAGCGTTACAAAGCTTTTGGCTGGCAGCTGGTAGCCGATAGCCGTCGATGGATTAAATGGATTCGGATAGTTTTGCTCTAAGGAGAAAATGCGAGGCAGTTGAGCCAAAGGCGCTTCGACTGAAGTGAGGACACTTGTCGGAACAGCAAGGTAATCGAGGTACATCCATCCCCAATACATTTGCATTTGGATAGTGTTGCTGCCTTGTGATAGATTGACTGTAAGACCCTTTTCTAACCAGACGTACATGGGCCCGTCAAACTGTAAAGCGGTAACACGCGTTCCATTTACGTTGATGAATTGGGTTTTTGGGCTAGCATAGGCTAGTTCGTATCCGAATGCGATGTAGTAGCTGCTGGCCGGTGCCATATTGGTGAATGTCCACGTGATCGTCGTGTTGGGGTCATTCGTTCGGATGTCCAGATAAGCTCCGCGGCTTGCAGCTGGAGAGTTCTTAGTGTCCATATTGGACATGTCCCCCTGTCGGAGAGCTGCCTCCGCCTCAAGTCTCGTCATCGCCGGTGTGCCAACCTGGATTCGTACCCTGGGAGAAGTCCGTCTATGGCCGAGGTTGCCGGTCGCTACCGCCGTCAGCGTATAGGCACCGGGAGGAACGCTCGTCCATGTGATTGAGAAAGGTGGAGTGGTTCGCTCACCGATTTTCAATGTGCCGTTGGCGAAAAACTCGACGAGGGCGACATGCCCGCTATCAGGGACGGTTGCCTCCGCCTCAATCGTGACCTCTGCACCGCTGGTGAAGAGAGAATCGTTCTTCGGCGTGATGATCGTTACTGTCGGCCAGTCTCCGCCGATGCCATTCACATCCACGTCACCCTGGTGGTTATCCCATAGTCCCTGCATTGCCGCGAGCATGTCTTCGTGTGAAGAGAAAGCCACGTCGGTCCACGACCAAGCTAAAGCCCCGGCGTACCCGTTTTGATAGAGCTGTTCATAGTGGGTGCCTCTTGACACGCCGTGTCTGATATCACTCAACGCAAATTCTGCCACGACGATCGGTTTGTCGAGATGCCAATCAGCGGCAGGATGATGAAAGGGTGAGATTGTGCTGTAGTAGTCCAGCAAGATCGAACTGTAATAGTGGACGGAATAGAAATCGAGCGTACCGTCCGGATCGTCGCCAGCAGCGATCAAACGACTGTCGCTGTAATAGTTGTAGCCGGCGATTCGCGATAGCCTCTGTAGGTAGGAAACCACCTCATCACTCGACAGGGTCAGTCGATACTTCCGGTTGAACCAAGCTGTAATCTCTTCCTTTTGCGAGGCGCTTAGCTTAGAAAGCTCTGGGCTGGCCTTTGCGAGGGAAGCAAGGGGAGCGACATCACTCAAAGCGAGAAAGCTCCACGAACCGTTTGTGACCAGGGCTGCAGTATCTGTCCGATGGATGGCACCGGCGCACAGGTTGATGAACCTCTGAATTGCTGACATCGGGACATCGTCAACATCTCCCCATCCAAACTCGACTCCGTCAAGACTCATCCCCTCAGGCTCGTTGAAGATCTCCCAGGCAATAATCGCCGGATGACCCTTCAGTGAGTCGACCATCGGGATGAGACAGTTGTTGATATATGCGCGGGTGTATGTCGTATCCGTCAGTAACAGGCGATTGCGGTTGAGAACAGTGGCATTATTTGATGAACGTAGCATATCGAAGGACCACAGACAAAGATCGACTCCGATTTCTCTCTCCCACGCAATATCCAGGGCCTTCTTCAGATCCTGAATTGTGCTCGCTCCCGGTCCGATCACTAGGCCCGAAACGTTGAATTCGGGCGTCACTGTTCCGTTCGTATGCAGCCACCAACGAATGGCGTTGCCGCCGTGATCATGCATTTGAAGGAGAATGTCTCCGAACGTCGCAGAGTCGGCGAAGCCGCGACCGAGATCATTCGCAAAACTGAGCCATGCTAGGTTGGCACCGCTCAGGTACAAGTCTTGGTGGTTGTACCTGATCCGGTTTGTCTGGGAAAACGCGGCTTGCGAGAGGAGGAAGGCGGCAAGCCAAAGAGATAATCGTGTCGCGGATCGCATTCTATCCCTCTCACCTTTTATCTGACGGATTCCCGACCTGTCGCCGAAGATGCCGTAGTCCGAGAACGCCAAGGGAGACTAAATTCAATGTTTGACACGCGAGCTCTCGCATCCTGTGACTTGGGCAACACAGGCAATTGATGTGAATCGATCAGGTTCTTGCCTTTCAAGAATGGGGCTGCCAAACTACCGGCGCCTCACAAGTATACAAGAAAGATCCTTCGAAAACGATGGGACCAAGAGCGAAAGCACGCCGTCCCCCTTGACCACCACCTCGGTAGGTTTGTCTAAGAACTCTCCTGTCTGAGGATCATACCATGCGACCGAATAAGGGCCCGGCACGAGATCAGGAACGAGTTGAGAGAAAATACCGATCTGCTTCGGCTCCTTGCCTTCAGTGACGATGGACCACTGATACTCCTCGTTCTTGAGCCAAAGAGCGCAATTTTCCCCAGTGTAAATACAGCGCACCACACACAGCGCCTGCTGTTGGGGGTTTGCTTCCAAATGACCCGCCGGAAGGGTCTTGAAGGTAAGATGGTTCACGTTAAAGTCCATCGCCCCTGCAAAGCGCGACAGGTTCGCGAATTCCGACCAGAGATTATGCGGATCAATGTAATTGTCCCACCACCAACTGAGTGGAATGATTGGAGTCTCGCTGAACCAGCCGGCCCAGATTCCGTTGTGAAGCCCGACATGCTGCGAATCGACCTTAAACGTGCGATCGGCGCCTCGGTACTCGACGCCGAACTCGCCCAGGACGACGGGCTTCTGATAGTATTCAATCGCTGCTTCATGTAGATCTATCACGTAGGGCGCCATGTCCAGCTTGTTGTATTCATGGAACATGACGAAGTCCATCGCAGGCGACTTGAAGGCATCCACAACCTTCTCTGGATACGAGCGGGTTGAGCTGGTCGTGACGAGACGCCCGTGCACGTCGATTGACCGAACATACTCCGCCATCTCAACATGCCAGCGGTTCACCGGTATCGATTTCCCCGCCATCAGATCGGTCTCGTTGTAAAACTCCCACGCGGCAATGCGAGAGCTGGAGCCAAAGCGGGAAACGATGTATTTGTACTTCTTCTTGTAAAATTCCTTCGCTTCAGTGTTGGTGAACAGATCTGCCGCATCCACGCAGGGGCCGCCGTTGACTTTGTTGTAGGGATTGACCGGCCAGCGATTCTCCCTGAAGTACCCCATACCCTTACGAGCGACACCATGATAATCCAGGCACAGAATCACAAAGATTCCGTACTTGTCCGCCAACTGAAGGATGGTGTCCAGCCGGCGGGCTGACGCCAGATTATATCGGCCGAGCCCGGTCTCTTGCCACTCAAACGAGAGATGCCAGGGGCACATCCAGATGCGGGTTATGTTCATACCTGCGGCCTGCATCTTCTTGAAGTAGTATTCATAGTCTTGAGCCCAACAGACATTGAGACCGATCCCCCGAAACGCTTCCCCGCTCTCGTATTCGAAAACGCCAAGCTTCTTCGAAACTCTCAATCCTCCTTGGTTCGTTCCCTTGCTAGCCTCTACGGGCAGTTCAAACTGGGACTGCACCTTCCCGTCGATACGAAATGTGAACCGATGCAGTCCGGCTTGCTTCGGCGTGAAACGCGCTTCCCATTGCTCCACGCTATCCTTGTTCAATCCATCGTAGAAAAAGGAAAGGATTCGCCTCGAAGAATCTGGCTGCTGAATGAGCAGCTCCACGTGATTCGTCTCCAGGTCGAACGGATTTACGAACTTCAGATTCTCCACAAATCGGAACTTGAGCGTTTCATACTGTCGCCCCTTCGTCGGGCGGTCGATCAAGTCAGTCGCCCCGAGATGAACGAACAACCCCACGAGCAGGAACAATGCGTAGATTGGCTCCTTCATCATGTGACCTTTCGGAAGACAAGTCATCCTCGGGCTTTGCCGTCGCCTCTCCGGACGACATGGATCGGACCGCAGCTTCTCACTCCAACAGCGCATCCACAGCGACTTCGGTGACGCCCGCAGGCGGCTTCGGAATCACGTTGCCTTCTATCGCTTGCCCATCTACGGTCAGCCGCACGCAGTTTCGTTCACCTTCCTGCCTCGAACTCTTCGGGATCCGCCTCACGTTGATGTTGTAGTGCACCCCCTGGAAGAAGCGGCGCACCGAGAAGCCTTCCCACTTCGACGGAATGACAGGAGCCACCATAAGGCCCTCGTAGGTGGGCCGGATACCCAGGATGAACTGTGTGATGGCGACATAGTTCCAGGCGGCAGTGCCGGTGAGCCAGGAGTTCTTAGCCTCACCATGCGTCGGCGCATCTTTTCCGGCGATCATCTGCGCGTAGACGTACGGCTCGCAACGATGACGGTGGCTGATCTTCTCCCGAGCGGAGGGATTGATGCGAAGATAATAATCGTAAGCCCGATCTCCGTTGCCCATCATCGCCTCGGCAATCATGACCCACGGATTGTTATGGCAAAAGATGCCGGCGTTCTCTTTGTAGCCGGGCGGATATGAAGAGATCTCTCCGAGCTGCAGGTAGTAGCTCAAATACGCCGGCTGCTGCAGGACGATGCCATGCGGCGTGGCCAGGATCTTGTTCACCGAATCCAGCGCCCTCTGCGCCAGGCCGTCCTTAAGTCCGATCCCCGCCAGAATGCAGAAGCCTTGCGGCTCGATGAAGATCTTTCCTTCCTCGCACTCGTTGGACCCGACCTTCCTCCCACAATCGTCATAAGCACGGAGGAACCATTCGCCGTCCCAGCCATGCTTACACACTGTTTCCTGCATCCGCTCAGCCGCTTTGCGATATCCTTCGGCATCGGTGTCTCGCAAGCCCCCTCGTCTGATGGGGAGGTGCCGTTCGGCGATAGCGGCGAGCTCCCGTGAGGCCAAGACGAACAATGCGGCGATGAAGACGGACTCCGCCACCTTGCCGTCCTTGTTGGTGGTGGTCTGGAAGGATTCTCCGGGCGTGTCGGAGAAGCAGTTGAGGTTGAGGCAGTCGTTCCAGTCGGCGCGGCCAATCAGCGGCAGGCCGTGCGGGCCGAACCTGTCAAGGGTGTATTGCAGACTGCGCTCGAGGTGCTCATACAGGGGGGTCTCGCTCCCGGACTTGTTATCGTACGGTACCGGCGCCTCGAGAATGGACCAGTCCCCCGTCTCCTTAAGATATGCCGCAACGGCGATAATCAGCCACAACGGGTCATCGTTGAAGTTGCTTCCCACGTCGTCGTTGCCACGCTTGGTCAGCGGCTGGTATTGATGATAGGCCCCGCCGGTCTCAAGCTGGGTGGCAGCCAGATCGAGTATGCGCTCGCGGGCACGCTCCGGCACCATGTGGACGAACCCCAGGAGATCCTGGTTCGAATCGCGGAACCCGAGACCGCGTCCGATCCCAGATTCGTAGAACGACGCCGATCTCGAAACGTTGAACGTGGCCATGCATTGATAGGCGTTCCAGATGTTAACCATCCGGTTGGCATGCTGATCCGGCGTCCTGGCCTGATACAATCCCAGCAGCCGATCCCAGTATTTGCGGAGGGCCTCGAAGGCGGCCTCCACCTCGGCCGGGTCTAGATACTTTTCAATCGTCGGCTTGACAGCTCGCTTGTTGATGGTCTGCGAGGTTGGCGGACCAGATCGGCGGGCTCGTTTGGGCGGCTCGAACTTCTCGTTCTGGGGGTTCTCGTGATATCCCAGCAGGAAGATCACCCGCCGTGTCTCGCCGGGTTTGAGGCTGAGTTTGATGTGATGCGACCCGATGGGTGCCCAGCCGTGGGCCACGGAGTTGAACGAGCGTCCCCGCTCCACAGCCAAGGGTTGGCACCAGCCCCGATACGCGCCCAAGAAAACATCGCGTTGCGTATCGTAACCGGCTAGCTTCTCAGAGCAGGCAAAATAGGCGAAATGATTGCGCCGCTCGCGGTATTCCGTTTTGTGATAGATGACGCCGTTCTCGACTTCGACCTCACCCGTGTTGAAGTTGCGCTGGAAGTTCGTTGCGTCATCCTGAGCATCCCAGAGACAGAACTCGATGCTGGAGAAGACGGATAGCCGCGCCGGGTTTCTGCGCAGATTCGTGACACTCAACTGCCAGATCTCCAGGTTCTCGGCGAGCGGGACGAAGTAGAGCGTTTCGGCCTTGATGCGCTTGGACGTTGAACCGATGATGCTGTAGCCCAAGCCATGTCGGCAGGAGTAGTTTTCGGCCTCGTGCCGGGTCGGCTGCCACGACGGAGACCAGAATTGACCGTCCTCGTTATCGCGCAGGTAAATGTAGCGTCCGCCAAGATCAAAGGGAGCGTTGTTGTAGCGATAGCGGGTCATGCGGCGCAGCCGCGCATCACGATAGAAGGAGTATCCTCCCGCCGTGTTCGAAATGATCCCAAAATATGCCTCGCAACCGAGATAGTTGATCCAGGGGAGCGGCGTATCCGGCCTGGTGATGACATACTCACGCTTCCTGTCGTCGAAGTGTCCGAACCGCATGATCTCAACCTTGATTGGTCATTTGGCGAGAATCATCTTTTTGCTTGAAGCAACACCACCTGCTTCCAGACGTAGGAAATAGACGCCCGACGAACAAAGAGCGCCGCTCCGGTCCCTCCCGTTCCACTGGAGGAGGTGGGGACCTTTCGTCTGGCGCCCATCAGCGAGCGTCGCTACCTCTTCACCGAGGATGTTGAACACTTTCAGGCTCACCATCGACTCCGATGCTAGCTCATAGGAGATCGTTGTTGAAGGATTTCCGCCGAAGGCGGATCCGCCTTTGGCGGAGAATGGATTAGGGTAATTCTGCATCAATCCGTACTCATGAGCAGCCGGCGACCTGCCGTGGTCATTACTTACTCCGGTTGGTAATCCATCCGCCGAAGTAAGCGCCTCGAGTCCGACGGCGAGAAATACAAGCGGTGCATTCCAGTTGATGCAAATCTCATTCGACGCATATGACTCGAAGTTATCGGTGTATGACAGGGCAGGCATGGTGGAGGGGTACGTCGTAACGCTGTCTTCCCTCTTTGGATTTGGCCCTCCTGCCAACAAACCGGGCACGGGGGGTACGATATTGTCGGCTTGCGACGGGCGATGGTGAATGTACATCGGGGAGCGCGAACCGAATCCTGTGACAAAACAGTACGTCGTTCCGTTGCGTCCCAGCAGGTAGTCAAGATTCGCAAGGGCGGCCCGAAGATATGTGCTGTCGCCAGTAAGCTGATACGCACAGAGCAGCGCCATGCCTTGATTGGCAGCTACCCCGTTGCTCCCCCAGACAAAATCATAACTCTGTGCACCCATCACAACGCTATATGCCGACGAGCTCATCGAGGAGCGAAGGGAATTGGCGAGCGCGAGGAGCCTGTCCCTCACGACGGAAGTATCGACTAAGCTTGTGAGACTCTTTCGATACTGGGCCATGGAGTACAATCCAAGGGTGCGGACGTTTCCCCAGCCTGGAACAGCGGCTGTATGATTGAGTGGATTTGCGATGGTCAAAAAGCTTTCTTGAGCCGTCGTGACGTACAATTCTGCTGCGGCCCAATCGAACTCATCCTGGAAGTAGCTGTCGCCGTACTCACCCGTGTTGATCGCTGGTGAAAACTGCTGGTTCATTTGCGTCTGATTGTAGACCACCGCGGGATTCTTTCTCGCCCAGTTCCATGCATTTAAGGAAGCCTGGAGACACGAGTCAGCGAATCCCGGAAGCTCGGCGGAGAAGTCCCTGAAGATTCTTGCGGACTGTGCCATCACCGCCGCGAAATCCAGCGCTGCGGCGGTCGATTTCATCACCAGATATCGCGGTGTCGTTGCCTGGACCGGCATGATCCAACCGTCGAAGTTCGCATTCGTCAGTTTGTGATAGACGCCTCCGTCATTGGGATCCTGCATCGTCAACATCCAGCGGAGGTTCCATAGTGCTTCATCGAGGATATCTGGAATTGAGTTTGCGCTTTCTGGAATCCTCGTGTTGAGCCTGGCACAGTACGCCGGAAAGTGTTCGTAGGTAGCCAGGATGGTATACGTCGAGATCCCGGAATTGACGATATACTTGTTGTAGTCGCCCGCATCATACCATCCCCTGGGAGCGGAAATCGTGCTGTTCGCCGGCCGTTGAGCTGTGGCTGCCGACGGATGGATGAAAACGCTCGTATCCGGATGTCCGAGCGCCCTGGCCCAGATTCCTGCATACTCGGATGTCAGTTGAAGGGATGCGCGCTGATAATAGTAGCCCTTCAGAACGCCGAGCGCGAGATCCTGATGGACACGCGTCTTGATGTCAAACGCAGAGGAAGACCCAACCCCGGGGACGGCGAGCACATATCTGCCGATTGACGTGAGATCCGAAAAATCCGCTCGACTGACGGTCTCTCCGGAATAGGGCCACTGCTGCTGTTGAGTCAACGTTCCTCGAAAGACCGTATCCTGCGAGGAGACATCGATGACAGAGAAAGGGGCTGATCCTGTGTTCCGAATGATGGCAACCTTCGGCATCGTCGGATAGAAGCCGATTTGATTCAGTCGGATGTCGCTTGATTGCTGCGCGCAGACATCAGCGACCATAAGAGCGGCAACTGCCCCGGCGCAGAAGCGTCCATTGTATTTCATCCGGGATTTCATATGATTACGAAGAACGTATTCTAATTGCCTTTCGTGGGTGGAATGACCCTTCATGAACTTTGCCGAATCATGAGGAAGGAATCAAGGGTCATACGGGCGAAAATACCTAACGTGGTTTCTCTTCTTGCAGGTCCGGGTCCCACGCGCGTCACCTGGCAATTCTCCCTTGCAGAGCTTGCTTGAAGAACTCACCGGATGGCGTCAGCGTGTAGGTCTCCCATGATTCGAACAGCCTGGGATGCCATTCCGGATCAAACACCCAGGCAATCCAGCTCATGCCTTTACCTTCAAGATAGTTGATAATCGCTTTTGCGTAGTCGCCGTTCTCTGTCATTCCCTCCTTTCCCAGGCTGAAACCGAATTCGGTTGCGACTACCGGATAGCGGCTCGCCGCGAACCCGAAATCTTCCTCCCACTTCGGTTCCCACGGTCTCTCGCGCTTGTGTGGGTACGGATGTGTCACGTATCCGATTCCCTCCGCTTCGATTGGCTCGATGTGAAGGGGCGTCAAATCGTACGCCCAGTCAAGACCGGCGACGAGAGGAATCGTTTCGCTGTCATATGCGCGGAGGAGACTAATGATGTCCTCGTTGATCTTCTTCCATTCACTCCATGACATTCTCCCCAGTTGGCCATTGAAGAGGGTCGGTTCGTTGAAGAGTTCGTAGAAAGCGACTGTGTTGTTTCCGCTAAAATGTCTGGCGATCGTGCGCCAGAATTCATACGTCTCCCGACGTGTCGTATTGTACACGGGATCCTGGAACAGCTCCATTCCCAGGTTGCCAATGGAATGCCAGTCGATCACGACATACATGCCGAGCGCCGTGCACCATTCGACCGCCTGGTCAAGCAACTGAAGATATTTTGCGGGCGTGCGCATACGCCAGGGAACGGGGTGGACCGGAATGCGGACGATCGTCGCTCCCATTTCCTTGACTTTCTTGAAAAGATTTTCGCTCCACTGCCCTTCTTGCTCGATCTTGTCGGGATCGGCAATCGCCAGTCCCCGGAACAAGATCGTATTCCCTCGGGCGTCGACAAACTTGTTCCCTCTCACCTGAATGAGGGGAAGTTTCTTTGCGTTTGGACTGTCAAAAGGCCTGCCGACATCTCGCTTGGGCCTCCAGTCGTAGTATTCTTCCATCTTTGATCCCTGTTGAGCATTCATAGTTCGTGCACAAGGTAGCACAATTGAGACTACGGCGATGAGCCGGAGTATTACCTTCATGTCCACTCCTCTCAGTCTGGTGATAGCATGATCTGCATTGCTCTCTGGTTCCGATGATCGAAACAACGACTGCGACTGGACGATCCTACGGTCTTTTCGTATCGCATTCTCTCTTGCGTCTTTCACTAATTCCCAAAAGACATCCGCACCCCTTGCTCTCAGGTCGCTTCCCAATCGGCACGACGGTCTTTCCCGGACTCAAGAAACGATTGCATCGAGAATCCCGGGGAGTGTCGTTCTTCGAGTACCTTCACCAGTCGTCTGAAGGGGTGGAGGAATCGATGCGGATCTTCATTTCCGCCGACGGTCACATACAGATTGACACGCAGCTCGGTGGTCTTCGCTGAAAGCATACTCTCAAATCCGTTCGACTCCGTTTCCCTTCTGCGCTCTTCGCCATCTCATGGATGGGCTGGAGTTGCCCTCTTCGTCGATAACCATCTACCGACTTAAGGACGGGAGAGCGGGTTGTCGTCTCTTTACCCGAGAAGATTCAAGGCTGAGACTGATTTGCAGAACAGGTCAGACGGCATTCATTGGTTCCGATGTTCCACTCTTCCACTGGTCGGAGAAAAGCTTGGAGGTATCACAGGTAGGAGCGACTTACTCAAGCCGGGCCTGGGCGGTCGTTTTTGCGCTCTCATCACCCGGACATTTCACATGCTTCCAGTGCTCGACGAGCTTCTCCAGCTCGCGCCTTCGCTTGGCAATTCCCGATTCGCCGCTCGTCTCATTGCTCAAGAGGGCGATGCAGTTCATGAGAGCCCTGCCGGTGTGATAGGAGCATTTCCACATGTGACCCTTGGGGGCGGTCGCGCAGGATGGCTCTTTGTCCAGGCCGCCTTCGTACCAATCGCCGTTTCGATGATCGAGCCCGTAGGTGTCTACATACTCCCACTGCTTCTCAAAGAACTCCCGATAGCGTGCGTCCTCGGGGAAGATGCGGGAGAAAATGAGGAGGGTATTGAGCGCTTCTGCCTGTGGCCACCATGTTTTCGTGCTCTTGACAATGGTGCACCGGTCGGATCCCTCAAGGTAATAGCCACCGTCGAAGAAGCCTCCCAGATCCCGGTCCCAGCCGTTCTCCATCGCGTGATCGAGCATTTGCTTCGAGACCGTGAGCGTTCGCGTATCGTTCTCAATTCCGAGCGCACGGGATGCTTCGAGCATCAGGAATGCTGTTTCGTAGTCGTGTCCGAAAGAGACATGATCAAGAGAGTAGTTGAGCGACCGCGTCGCTTCCGAAGTCATCCGAAAGCTCACGGGCGTCCAATCGCGTGCGAAGAAGAGCTGGAGATACCCGTTCTTGGTGACCATGGTATCGCGAATCAATTCGAGCAGCGACGCGAGCCGAGCCCCCAGCGTATCGTCTTTCCAGACGCGGTACAATTCGGTGTAGGCCTCCAGCAGATGGATGGAGGAGTTCTGATCCTTGAAGCCGACTTCACGGATGTCGGAGGCGACGGATCTATGCTGGCTGTTCTCGTCGAACGGCTCGCCCTGGCGAGTCAAGAACTGGAAGTAACCCTTGAATTCGGGATCATAGGCATGCGCCTCCAACCATCCGAAGGTTTCTTTGGCAAGATCGAGGGCACCCACATCGTGCGTGACGCCATACAGAGCCGCGAGGGCGTAGATCCCAAAGGCGTTTCCGTAGGTACGCTTTTCTTCACCCCAGCCTCTGCACTCCGAATAACCTCCCTCCCGGCTACGGATCTGGTAGAAGCCTCCGTACCGTTGGTCCCACATGAAGTCTCTCAGGAAAAGGAAACCGTGCCGCGCGAACATGTCGTACCGAGGAGCGTCTGGGACAAACGCCGCGGCTTTCGATGTTGTCCACACGTGACGGGCCTGCGTGACGATCATCTTCTCCTGTTCGGCCGCGAGACGCCAATCGTGCGATACATTCGTGAAGTACCCACCACATTTCTTGTCGATAACGAGCGGATACCATTTCCGGAGCAGATTCTCGTCGAGGTGCTCGTACAGCGTTTGGGAGAGTCCGGGTGATTGAGATGTGAAGGATAGCATCGCCTCAAATGGCACTATACTCATCCCGGCACTCAGCAAAAAACGTACTACGAAGGAGTTGTGGTTCGAAGGCCGCAACGCATGGGCTGAAGCCGTCGGTTTTATCATTTTGATTAATCCTTATCATATTAATATTGAAGACGTCTCGACAAGCCCATCCTCATCGCAGTCCAGACGTATTTTGGGCATAGTTCCGATGGCATCGGCGTTGCTGGTTGTCTGTGCGTTGGCATCTGGATTGAGTCTTTCCCTTCGCCAAGATTGCGCAACCGAGCCCGCAGGTAATCCATCACGATCGCAGAGAACCTCCCCGTGCGCCGTAGCCTCCAAAGCATGTTTTCCCTAGCGATCACGGCGTATCTCCTGAGTTCTGGCCTGCAGGCGCAATTCAAAAACTTTATCACGCGAAGCGGTGACAAGCTGATTGACGGCGACCGTGAGCTGCGGTTTATCTCCTTCAACATTCCGAATCTGCATTATGTCGAGGACTATCTTCCGTTCAGTGGGACAAATCCGTGGCGGTTACCTGACGAATTTGAAATTCGGGACGCCCTGACGGCTATCAAGCAGCTCGGTGGTAAGGTGACGCGCATGTACGTGCTGTCGGTGCGAAGGCAAGATGACACGCCGGACATCATCCGGCACGTCGTAGGACCGGGGGACTTCAACGAGGATGCGTTTCGGGGGCTGGATAAGGTTCTGCAGATCGCTAATGAAGTCGGCGTTCGAGTTATCTTGCCTTTCGTTGACAACTGGAGGTGGTGGGGTGGCGTGCGTGAATATGCCGCGTTCAGAGGAAAACAAAGGGATGCGTTCTGGACCGACCCCCAACTGATTGCAGATTTCGAGAAAACAATCGGATTTGTAATCAATCGAACGAATACGTATAATGGAGTTGCGTACAAGAACGACAAGGCGATCTTGGCCTGGGAAACGGGCAATGAACTGGTGGCTCCTTTTTCATGGACGAGAGAGATCGCCGCGTACGTGAAGAGTCTCGACACCAACCATCTCCTACTCGAAGGGACGCTCGCCAGGGAGCTCTCGCAGGACGCGATCGGCGACCCGAACATTGATATCCTTTCCACCCATCACTATGGCGACCCGAACGTTTCTCTTCAGTACATTGTGAGCAACCAACGGTTGGCGAAAGGCAAGAAACCGTATTTGATCGGCGAGTACGGAATCGTCGCGACCCAGGATATTCGGGCGATCACCGACACCATCATACATCAGAGCCTTGCCGGAGGAATGTTGTGGAGCCTGCGCTTCAGAGACAGGGAGGGCGGTTTCTACAATCACTACGAATACAACAGGGTCTCGTCCTACCGATGGCCCGGATTCTCTAACGGCGAAATCTATGATGAGCGAATGGTGCTGAGCATCATGCGAGAGAAGGCGTACGAAATCGACAGACAGACTCAGCCCCGCGTCCCCATTCCGGAGAAACCGGTGTTGTTGACCTTCAATGACGTTTCGTCCATATCGTGGCAAGGCACGGTGGGAGCCCGGTCGTACATCGTTGAGCGCAGAGATGCCGACTCAACGGGATGGAGGGTTCTTGCGGAAGATGTTGATGAGAGCAGATATCAGTGTCGGCCGTTGTTCGGCGACACAAGTGCCGAGTTCGGGAGGGAGTATTTCTATCGGGTGAGGGCAACGAACGAATCGGGTGCGTCGGACTACTCGAACGTCGTCGGGCCCGTCGTTGTCGTGACGAAGAAGGTCGTGGATGAGATGGAGTCGTTTGACAAGATTTTCCAGAAGGATGGTGATCTCAAGCTGCTGACCTATCAGGATGTTCGAAGAGCGAAGGAGGACAGAAGTAGGTTGACGGGAGGAAAGGGCAGCTACGTCATCTATAAAGTCCCGACCAGCGTCTCGTCCATTGCAGTTGACGCATTCCGTGTGTCGGAATGGAGCGATCTGTGCCTCGCGGCGGATTCCAGCCTGAACACGTTCTCCGACCTTCCGACAAAGACTCAGGTGTTCCACTTTGGGCCGAATGACTACGGGTTCTATGATGCGGTGTCATATGTCTGCGATCAGATTCCCTCCGGAACGAGGTTCGTCAGGATCCTCTTGAGCGAGGGGATCCAGATCGGCAGGGTGGAGATTTCATGCACCGCCCCCCAACAACGGCGGACGCAATGATCGTCGGCCGCCAGCTGTCCGATGTCGGCGGCTCTGACAGTGAGTCTTCTCACACGGATGTACTCTGCACAACATGCATGGTGGAATGTCCTTCAATACCGGAATTGAAAGAGAGGCACCCATGACGAGGAAAAACATGCTCATCGATGGTTCCCGCAGAGGAGGCATACTTGCCTGCAGTCTGCTGGTGATGTTCTTCTTGGTACCTCCATCACTGTTTAGCCAAGGATCTGGCTCCATCTCGGGACGGGTTCTTGACAGAGAGACTGGTAATCCGCTCCCCTTCGCGAACGTCGTGGTTCAGAACACCAGCTTGGGGGCTGCTACAGATCTGGAAGGGAAATTTATCATTCGCGGCGTCCCCGGAGGCACGTACACATTGAAGGTATCGTATATCGGCTACGTCGCGGTCACTCGCGAGGTGAAGGTTTCTGCCGATACGACGATGGAAGAGGACTTTCAGTTGGTAGCGCAGGCGATAACCGGTGAGACGGTAGTCGTAACGGCGCAAGCTCGGGGGCAGATTTCAGCCGTGAACCAGCAGCTTGCGTCAAATACCATTGCCAACATCGTCGCGTCGGATCGTATAAGGGAATTGCCGGATGTCAACGCCGCTGAGTCGATCGGACGACTGCCGGGTGTTGCCATCAACCGATCTAATGGTGAAGCAAGCACGGTGGTTATTCGTGGTCTGTCAGCAAAATACAACGCTGTCACAGTAAACGGTGTCCCACTTCCTGCGACTGGAGGAGACGACAGGAGTGTCGATCTTTCGCTTATCTCGTCGAATCTGCTTGACGCCATTGAGGTGAGGAAGGCAAATACGCCGGACATGGATGCCTCTGCTCTTGGTGGTACAGTGGATCTGAAACTAAGAGAGGCTCCGGGTGAGGCACAGGTCAGTGTGTCAGCTCAGAGTGGGTACAATCAACTCCAGACGTATTACGGCAACTATAATTTCATGGGCAGTGTGAGTAATCGGTTTTTCGATGGGGACCTCGGTGTCATCGCAGGCTTCAACGCTGACCGTTATAACCGGGCTGCGGACAAATTCCAAGGAGACTACATTACAAGAAGGATAGGAGATGTTGTCAGTGTGGGAATTCAAGACGTTCAGTTGAGAGACGAAAAAGTGCTGCGAGAGCGAACCGGAGGAAATCTCCTGTTAGATTATCGTATCCCGTATGGGAAGCTCTCTGCTAACGGCTTCTACAACCAGCTTGCTAGCGATAACACGTTCCGCAACAACCAGCCGGATCGGGAACACGGGTCTCATTATTACAATTTTCAACAGAATGAATCGAAAACGAAGATCTTCACGGGAGCCATAGGTGCAGCACAGGATTTCAACTGGATCAAATACGATCTCAGCGTGGCTAGGACAGGGAGCTACACAGACGATCCTAACCGTCGAACATGGGGTTTTGCACAAGAGAATGCTGCTTTTCCGAATGCTCCCCTTGATACATATCCGTTTGATCTTCCATCGCTAGAAACGGTCGATTCAAACAGGACTGGCTTCCAATCCGCATATATCTATTCCACAAGAAGGTGGGAGTATCAGAATTCTGCGCAGCTGAATTTCCAGATGCCAATTCCGATAGCCGAGCAGGTGAATGGTTACATAAAACTCGGCGGGTCGTATCGATGGTTGAACAGAGCGAACGATGAGACTCAGTGGGGCCGGGACGGACTCCAATATGGCCAAACCTCTGTGAATCCACCGCTTACGGCAGCTCTGCAGAGACTGGCCGAACTGTATCCCGATGAGTTCAATTGGTCACAAGATTCCACCCTTTGCAGGCAATGGGGACAACTACCCATTACCCGATTCCTGGACAGGGGTTACTACCGTTCGGATTTCTTGGCGGGTAGATGGCCGCAAGGCATGGTGACGGACCTAGGGCTGTTGAACAAGTTTACGGATGCCCTGAGCTCGACCACCGAGTGGAAAGAATATGGCATCGGCAGTTTGGGCCGAGATTACAGTGGTGTTGAACGGTACCAAGCTGCCTATTTGATGGCTGAATTGAACATCACCCAATACGCTACGCTCTTACCCGGTGTCCGGTATGAGAACCTCTATTCCTTGTACAATGGTCAGGTCTTCAGAGATAATAAGGTTAGTAATGTTGAGCAAGCTCCCGTAGACTTGAGTTACCTTCACGTGGAGCGGAAAAGCCAATTCTGGCTGCCAATGGTGCATTTGACCGTTTCCCCCACAGATTGGCTGAGAATTCGGCTTGCACGGACAGAGACTCTGACACAGCCGGACTACATCATGTACGCGCCAATCACCTCGATGAACTCCAACAACAACTATTGCCGCGCCGCAAACTCACTGCTGAAACCGGCGCATTCCAAGAACTGGGATGCCGCTCTCTCTGTCTATGAAAAATACATCGGACTGCTTTCCGTTTCGGGTTTCTACAAAGATGTTCACGATCTAATTCTACAGAGCACCATATACTACCAGCAGCCTCAAGGAACAGACGATCCTGGGTATCCGCTTCCCGATGGCTTGAACATTCCCGCAAATTGGCTGCGAGATAATAGCTTTCAGATCGATACGTACACCAACAACCCTGATGTTGCGATCTACAAAGGGTACGAGCTGGAATGGCAAACGCACTTCTGGTACTTGCCGTCAATCTTTAAGGGATTAGTTCTGAACGTGAATTATACTCGAATCTACTCGCAAACGAATAAGCAACTATTCTTTGTCCAAACAGACTACTCTAAGCCGATTCCTGGCCACCGTCCTCCGCTCTACCAGAAGAAGCTCGTAGATTCTTCGAGAGTGGCCCGCATGCCGGACCAACCGGCTCATACAGCCAACATCACGATCGGATGGGATTACAAAGGGTTTTCCGCTCGTGTGATCTTCTTGTACCAATCCGATAGGACGAGCTTCATCGCGATCGACCCAGCGCTCGATACTTTCGTCGCAGCGTACAAGCGGTGGGATATTACGGTGCAGCAGAAACTCGGTTGGGGGATCCAGCTGTACGCTAACTTAAACAATTTGAACAACAGACACGATGAATCCTACCGTGGGTATTCATCAATCAATCCATCGTACCTTGAATACTATGGATTCACCATGGATGTAGGTATTCGATATACTTTATGAACTCGATGCAGCAAACAGATCTCCTAATTAACAGATTGTACCATCAACATCTATCGGAGGAATTTATGAAGCCTCTATACATGTTCATGCTTCTGGTTTTTGTGGCGCTGGCCATCTTCTGGCCGGCACAACAGGCCAGATCGCAGGACACGCTTGTTGTCCCTTGGTCGAAAGATGGGATCAATCCCACGATCGACACGCTGCGGAGTGTCATCTTCGGGGATACAACGGCTGCTGGTGCCAGGAAGAACCTGAACCGTGTTTACAAGCTGCAGAAAGGTGGTCTCTACTGGCTAGCCAACCGCATAGAAAATACACAGAAAGGTGTTCCTTTTCCGCTGCGACTCGTGGGTGAAGCGGCTGGGACTGTTCACGACGAAAACCCACCACTCATTCAGTTGTCGCACACGGCGAGCGGCGGCAATCCTGATAGCCGGATTATCACCGGTCTGACGGACGTTACGCTAAAGAACCTTTACATTACCGGTCGTGAGGATGGTGGTGCACAGACGAATGACTACCAGCCTATTACGATGACTGCAAACAATTCGAAATTTATCATCGACAACTGCATTCTCGAGCAGTCCAATTTTGCTGTCATCGCATTTACAGGCAAGGGTAATGAGATTTTCTACACGAACAACAAGTTCAGGAATCTCGTTGAGAGACCGATCACACAACAATGGACTGGCCGTGGCTCGTCGATCTGGGCGGATCAAGATAAGGTGATCTTTGAGAACAACACCTTTTTCAATGTCGGATGTTTTGATATCCAGATCGAAGGCGGTTCTGCGAAGTACGTCCGGTTCAACCACAACACAATTGTGTTGTGCGGTCGTCAGATAGCCCAGGGTAACTGGTGGCAGAATGCGTACATTGCCAACAACCTCATCATCAACGGTTTCTGGGAGGGTGAGGGAACGGCTGACTTGACTAGCACAGGTCGTGACCCGAGACAGATCTATAATGGCCTGTTCACCGTCGGTTCGTTGCCGTCAGTTTACGGCGTTCCCAACGAAGCGCGCCGGATTGTCATAGCAAAAAACTATGCCTATCTCGATCCGAAGTTTACTACGCGCTACGCCACGGATGGTGTCCAACGAGCGTACTTTGTAGACCCAGTCACAAAACTAGATTTCACCAACATCTACACCGTCGCAGCTGGAAACCACATGTATGTCAGGGATACCGTCTGGTTGACGAGCTACCCGATAGGGATGACAGATCCACTCAACGATGGAAATTGGCAGAAGCCACAATACAACGTGCCGGGAGCCACGATGATCGACTCGATGTGGGCCAGCATTAGGACGATCCGCGCGAACCTAACCCCGGGGGCACAGTATGTGTACAAGCAGAACTCAGCGTGGACGGACTATACATGGCCATTACCGGAGAACTTCTCGTACTCAGAGGCTTCCCTTTTGACAGCCGGCACTGATAATTTGCCGATCGGTGACCTGAACTGGTTCCCAACTCAGAAGGCGACGTTTGAAGCGAACAAGAGCACGTACATCGCACAGACCGAGGCCTTGGCTGGCCAGGTGATAATAACCGCTCTTGATACGACCTATGAAGCAGAAAAGGCTACTCTAGCCAGCCCTGCAACCGTGCAGTCAACCCAAGGGATCACCTATTACCACTATGCTGGCAGCGGATCTGTTACATGGACTTTCAATGTGACTAATCCTGGGCAATATGATACGAAATGGTTGGTTCATGAGTACGGCCGCGGCATGAGTGGACCGGTTATTGCGATCAACGGACACGAAATCCATGACAAGGCACACATGTGGGGTCAGTTTATCTTTGATAATGCTTTAGGAGTGTCTGCGGGCATGCCAAACAATGCGTGGATTTGGGTTCCCATTGCTGCGAATGATCTCGGGGGAGCTGGAACGTGGTCTCCTGGAGATTCCGCAGCGCTTACACTGGCCGCAGGTTCGAACTCCGTTGCTGTCGTGGGCGGCGGCTGGGGTGAAATGCATTTTGCCGAAGTGGACATCGTTAAGCACGGAACGACAGACACAATAAAGTTGAAAGCCCCTGATGCCGTTACAACCTTGGTTACGCCGGGGGCAGAAGGCGTTGTATGGGTCGCGTCAGGCTTCAAGTATGTCAATCTAGGCACTAATGGAACCATGACGTTTACTTTGAGGGCGCCAGTTGCAGGAAATTATCATCTGCGGATATTCGGTCAGAATATTACCGGGTCGCCAGCGACATTAACAGTCAAGGAAGGATCGACTACAGTTACAAGCCCGGTACTACCATTCAAGACAAAATCAACTGGTGGTGCTGACTCCACGGGGAATGATATTTATTCCGGTGTTTTCGCATTGACCGCGGGGAATCATACACTCGCGTTGAGTGGTTCTAACGTCAACATAGATTATGTCCAGTTGATTCGGGAAAGCATCGCGACAGGAGTGGAGCGGGGTGAAGTGCCGCTGCAGTTCGCTCTGATGCAGAACTACCCGAACCCCTTCAACCCAACAACCACGATCAACTTTACCCTGGCCAGCGCCTCCAATGTGAAGTTGATAGTCTATAATATACTGGGTCAAAAGGTGGCCACGCTCGTCGACAGCCGCTTGACCGCAGGGGCTCACACCGTTCAGTTCGATGCTAGAAAGTACTCTTCCGGCGTCTACATCTACAGCATTGAAGCCGGCGATTTCAGATCGAGCAAGAAGATGTTGCTCATCAAATAAGGCATCGCTTCATAGGGTGATCTAGATTGCCACAGGGCGGCCGGCAGATGGAACAGGTTCCTGCCGGCCACCCTTTTTTTTCTCAAAGAACGAAAAAGACTCTTGGAGACAACCATGAGAGAATTGACAAGATTCGCTCTGTGTCTTCTTCCCTGTCTCGCAGCCTCCCTTCTGGGTCAAGAGAAAATACAACAGGACTTGCAGAGGGGGTTCAACTTCATTGAAACAATAGTGTATACAGACCAGGAAAACGCGCGCATCCTGAAATTCTATGAAGGCCTGCGTGTCGCCGATGTTTCGGATGGCATGGATCGGGTGGGGTTGCCCGGTACCGGTCTCGTCGATCCCGCGATTCATGCGGATTGGATTGACGCAAAGGACCTCTCGCACCAATTCAGGGGGATAGCCGTTACCGCGCGCTACGTTCCCACGCAGCGACCGGATAGGCCAATGCCTGGTGAGAAATTCCAGGATTGGGAAGGCAACTTCTACAATGCATACTCCCATGAAGCTTTTGCGAAGCTCATTCGACCCGGCACAGTCGTCGTGCTGGATGACGTTGAAGAGAAAGACATCGGCTCCATTGGCTCCTACAATATTCTCTACTGGAAGAGTCTGGGGGCTGTTGGAGTGGTGACAGATGCGACCTCAAGAGACACTGATGAAATTGCCGTTGAAAAAGTCCCGCTCTACTTGCGCAAGAAAGGACGCGGCATACGCCCCGGAAGGAACGAACTCGAGTCTGTGAATCGTCCTGTCTCCATCGGGGGAGTGCTGGTCTGTCCGGGCGACATCGTCGTTGCGGATGCCGACGGAGTCGTGGTTGTCCCTCGAGCCTACGCCGAGCAAGTCGCTGCACAAGCGCGCGAGATATTCCTAAAGGACAAGGACGCGAGAAGGCAATTGTATGAGAAGCTAAGATTGCCAACTGACAAGACTGTCAAGTAGAAAGGAAGTCGAAGACTTCGATGAATGGGCAGCGAGCTATAACCGTAATCCTGTTTAGTTCTATGATCCTTTTGTTTCTGCTCTCCTCATGTTCGACCATGGAAAGTACGAGAATGCAGAACCGGTTGAGTGCTCTCAAGATGCAAAAACAGGCGATCTCCGTTGAGATGCAACGCGTGCTCGATCGCGAGTTCGAATTGTGGTATCCGTTATCCATCGACACAACGGACGGAGGCTTCTACAGCGACATTAACTACAAATGGGAGCAGGAGGGTAGACAAAACAAGATGATCGTGACCCAGGCCCGCCATGTCTGGTCGACGGCGAACGCTGCCATGTTCTACCAGAAGGACAACGTTCTCCGTACCGTCGGCGCCCACGGCGTCAAGTTTCTCAAGGACAAGATGTGGGACCAAGAATTCGGAGGGTTCTACGATCTGGTCGACAGACGGGGAGAGCCTATCAGAGAGAACGGGCAGATTATCAAACGAGCATACGGGAATGCCTTCGCCATCTATGGACTAGCTGCGTACTTCAGGGCCTCCGGTGATACAGCAGCTCTGGCATTGGCTCAAGAGACCTTTCGCTGGCTCGAAGAACACAGTTATGATGTCCACTGCGGGGGCTATTTTCAATTCATGTTCAGGGAAGGAGTTCCATTCACGCAAGGATACAGCGGTATGCCTCCGAAGGACCAGAACTCCACGATTCATTTGCTCGAGTCCTTCACTGAACTTTACAGGGTCTGGCCAAATCAAGAGCTCAAAGAACGTCTTCAGTCGCTACTGCACGTCGTTCGAGATACCATTACGACAGGCAAAGGCTCCATGGTTCTGTTCTTCACACGCGATTGGACTCCGATCTCCTACAGGGATTCGAGTTCGGACGTGAGAGAGAAGAACTATGAATTCGACCACGTCTCCTTCGGCCACGATGTGGAAACAGCGTACTTAATCCTGGATGCGTCGGAAGCACTCGGGATGAAGAATGATGCGACGACGCTGAGAGTCGCAAAGAAGATGGTCGATCACACGATCGCATACGGATGGGACCAGGAACACGGAGGAATCTACGACGGAGGATACTATTTCCAAGGCGAAGATCGGCCGTCGATCGTCAGAAGGACAAAAGAGTGGTGGGGGCAAGTTGAAGCTCTGAACTCTTTTCTCATGATGTCGGAGTTGTTCCCTGATGATGGACGACATTATTACGACAGATTCCTCGCTCAGTGGGAGTACTGCAAGAAGTATCTCATCGACAATGAGCATGGAGGCTGGTATTGGGGCGGCGTGGACATTGTGCCGAACAATCGATTGTTCCCCAAAGGAACGATTTGGAAGGGGAACTACCACACGTCAAGGGGGCTGATCAATTGCATCAGGAGACTCAAGGGCGAAACGCTCACGTATGAGCACAAGCAGCACAATCCGGTGAACAACAATGCCACGCCGGAAGCCAGGAGGCTGCTGGAGTACCTCGATTCCATCAGCGGCGCCAAGATACTCGCAGGTCATCAAAGCTACGTTGGGAGACCCGATATCTTTCTTGATCGGGTCAAAGAGCTTACCGGGAAGTCTCCTGAGATCTGGGGGTGCGATTTCATCAACTATTACCGGCAGGGATATGCAGACCAATTGGTTCGCGAAGCTTACGATAAACACAAAGAGGGATACATCATCACATTGATGTGGCATTCGGGGAGACCGCAAGACGATCCGCCGTTCGGATGGAAGGAAAGTGTCCAGGCTAGAATGACCGATAAGGAATGGGAGGAGCTAACGACGCCGGGCACGCAGTTGAACTCACGGTGGCTGAATCAAGTTGACACGGTGGCAAAATATCTAAATGAACTGCAGGCTCTCGGCGTCCCGATCTTGTGGAGGCCTTATCACGAATCGAACGGAGTGTGGTTCTGGTGGGGAAACCGAAAGGGGCCGAACGGTTCCGCCAAATTGTACAAAATGATGTTCGATCGGTTCGTCAACACCCACAAATTGAACAATCTGATCTGGGTTTGGAACGCAAATGCGCCGCGCCAGTTGATCAACGATGAAGCGTACGCCTACAAAGACTACTTCCCCGGATTGGACTGCGTCGATGTGCTTGCTGCGGATGTTTATCACAATGATTACAGGCGCAGTCACCATGATGAATTAGTCGAGCTGGGCCAGGGAAAGGTGATCGCGTTAGGCGAGGTCGGCGAAGTACCGACGCCGGAGATCTTGGAAGATCAGCCGATGTGGGCTTGGTTCATGATCTGGGGGAATTTTGTCGATACACACAACAGCCCGGAGCGCATCAGGGCCCTCTATGGTTATCCCAGAACCCTCACGCACGAGGGTTTCACTGCAGGCAAATAGCGTGATGTTCGTTCTGTCGGCCAAAGCACATTCGCCCTCGGAATTTCGGAGAGGAAGGTGTACTGACTCCTTTCACAATTCCTGAAATAAGGATACCAGTATGCGGCGATTCCTCACTCTGATTTGCGCAGGGTTCTGCCTTCTGGGTCTCGCCAACTCTGGACAGCCCCGCGAAAGCGCGCAGTTAGATTCAGGCTGGCGGTTCAAGATCGGCGAGAGCGCTGGCGCCGAGCAACCGCAGTTTGATGACCATGATTGGCAGTCGGTTGTTCTTCCCCATAACTGGGGCTGGGAAGATGCACAGAACGGGAAACGCTACTATCGCGGACCCGGATGGTATCGCCGAGTCTTGAACGTCGGCGGGCCGACACCGGGGAGGCGTTACTTTGTGCGTTTCGAGGCTGCCGGGACCGTTGCTGATGTGTATTTGAATGGCAAGCTCCTCGGCCAACACCGTGGAGCATTCGGCGCATTCTGTTTTGAACTCACGAAGCTCTTGTCGCCGACCGGTATGAACATGCTCGCTGTGCATGTGAGCAACGCACCCGAACCGGATGTTGCTCCGTTAAGTGGCGACTTTGACGTGTTTGGTGGATTGTACCGTCCCGTGCACTTGATTGAGACGGACGAGATCTGCTTTGCCCGGTCAGATCACGCCTCGCCAGGAGTCGCATGGTATCAAACGATCATCACTGACGAACAGGCCGTGCTCGATGTCATTGCCCAGATCTCCAACAGCACGGCTCGGAACGAAGAACTCACCGTGGCTGCTCTCGTTTTGGATGCCTCAGGCAAACGCGTCGCAGCCGCCGAGCAACTGGTCCCGGTCGTTCCGGAGGTCACAGCCCCGTTTGTGTTCCGCGTGGTAGTTGCGCACCCCCATCTGTGGAATGGACGAAAGGATCCTTACCTCTACAAGGCGGTTGTGGAAATTCGCTCGAAAGATGGTACGGTGCGTGACGTGGTTGAGCAGCCCCTTGGGCTGCGCTATTTCCGTGTAGACCCCGAGAAGGGATTCTTCCTCAACGGCAAGCCATATCATCTGCACGGTGTCAATCGTCACCAGGATCGCCCGAACAAAGGGTGGGCCATCTCCGAGGCTGATATGGACGAGGATATGCGGCTTGTCAAAGAGCTCGGTTGCACGGTCATCCGGTGCGCGCACTACCAGCATAGCGACTATTTCCACAGTCTGTGCGACACAGCGGGGATCCTCGTCTGGGCGGAGCTTCCCCAGGTGAACGAGATCGGTACCATCCCACAGTTCGCCGAAACTTCGCGCGATCAGTTGCTCGATCTCATCCGGCAGAATCTCAATCACCCCTCCATCTTCGTTTGGAGCCTGTTCAACGAGCTTTGGCCGGGCACGCCCGATCCCCACCGTGAATTGCAGGACCTGAACATCGTTGTGCACGGCGAGGATCCGACTCGACCGACGATCGCAGCAACGGCTACGGAGAAGTTGCCGCAGATGAACAAGATCCCCGACCTGCTCGGGTGGAACATCTATCCCGGATGGTACCAAGGTTGGGGGCCGAAGGAATCGTTCGGCGCACTGCTGGATAGAGGTCGCTTCATGAGCCGAAGCGGGGGCTTCTGTGTGAGCGAGTACGGTGCAGGCGCCAACGTGGAACATCACGAGCAGAATCCGAAACAACCGCAAACTGACGGTCAGTGGCATCCAGAGGAATGGCAGGCCCTGGTTCATGAATCGGCATGGGCAGCGATGAAATCGCGGCCATTCGTCTGGGGTACGTTCGTCTGGAACATGTTCGATTTCACAAGTTCGTCGCGGCACGAGGGCGGGATCCCCGGTCGAAACGACAAAGGGATGGTCACCTACGACCGGAAAACAAAAAAAGATGCGTTCTTTTTCTACAAAGCCAATTGGTCAGCCGAGCCGACGCTCTGCATCACGAGTCGGCGATTTACCGAACGCACCAATGCGGTGACGGATGTGAAAATCTATTCCAACGCGAGCGAAGTCGAGCTGTCGGTCAATGGAATCCCGCGGGGCAAGCGGAGAGAGGACGCAAACTGTGTTTTCATCTGGAACAGTGTGGAATTGCAGCCCGGTGAGAATCACGTTCAAGCGCGGGCACGCCGCGATGGGCACACGCTGACAGACAGCTGTGTTTGGACGCTCAAACGTGCGGGCGACAAGAAGAACTAGTGCCGCTTCCAAGAAGTAAAACTATGCCTTGAGCTCGAGACCACCATTGGAAGCCGGCATCGCTGCCGTTCTGATTACAGGATCTTCTGTTAGAGGTGGCACTAGCTCAAGATACACTCTAACACGCGAGACGATCTCTCCTCACGTCATGAATAGACAGTATCCCCGCTCATTGATTGAATCGTCCGGAACCAGTTCGTGAGGAACCAGATTTCGCTTGCCTGTGCTGCAGGGACGCTGTTCGGCCTCCACGCCAATTCCGATCGCCAGGCAGAGATGGTGAACTTAGCTCTCAGGATCAACGTCATGCTGTCTAATGATTTTTTCTCCGAGGGTCGTCAAGAGGGATTGACCGTTGTGCAATCTGGCCCACGAACATCGAGACATAACGGAATCATGGAATAGAAACTCAGGGAGAGTCCCATGGCCACAACGATTGAGAAGCTTTCGTTAAGGGAAAAGATCGGTTATGGATTTGGCGATTTTGCGTCAGTGCTGTTCTGGCAGAGCATTACCATGAACATGATGTTTTTCTACACCGATGTGTTTAAGATCGCTGAGACCACGAAGGCGGCAGTTGTTGCGGGCACCATGATCATGGTCTCCAGGCTCTTTGACGCGGTCATCGATCCCGTCATTGGAATGACCGCCGACCGAACAGACACCCGTTGGGGAAAGTTCAGGCCGTATCTGATCTGGATGGCGCTTCCTCTTGCTATTTCCGGAGTACTCACGTTTACGACGCCAAACTTCGGTCCGTCCGGCAAACTTATCTATGCCTACGTAACTCTGTTCCTTTTCATGGCGTGCTATGCAGGCATCAATATCCCATACTCTTCATTGTTGGGTGTGTTGACTCCCGATCCAACGCAAAGAACAAGTGCTTCCTCTTTCAAATTCACATTTGCCTATATCAGTGGTATGACGGTATCCGCAACATCGTTGTTGATGGCAAAACATTTGGGCAACGGCGTTGATACCAGAGATCCGGGAGGTTGGCAGAAAACACTCATTGTTTATGGCATCGTAGCTACGATTTTCTTCGTCTTGACATTTCTTTTTACAAAAGAGAGAGTAAGACCACAAAAGACTCAGCGCACGACCGTCAAAAAGGATCTCATGGATCTGGTCACCAACGGACCGTGGGTCATTCTCTTGTTCGCCACTATATCCATGATAATGTTTGTCTCCTCCAGAATCGGAGTGACAAACTATTACTTCAAGTATTATATCACCAATTTCTCTGAAGTGAGCCACCCGACCGTTAACTACAGTTTTCTTTCCTGGAGCTTCACCTGGGGCTTTGAGGAAGTAGCCACGGTGTTCAACACGCTCGGCCAGGGCTGTGCAATACTCGGGGCTCTGCTGGTGCCGCTCCTCACGGCAAGGATAGGCAAGAAGAACGCCTTTCTCGCTTTGTTTGTGATCGCAGCACTCAGCACTGCGGCCTTCTATTTCCTGACCCCCGAGAACCTGACTCTGATCTTCTTGCTGCAGATAACGGGTTCATTGACGGGCGGTCCGCTGTCACCGGTGATCTGGGCAATGTACGCCGATGCTGCTGATTACTCGGAGTGGAAACGAGGAAGAAGAGCTACCGGCCTGGTCTTCTCCGCCTCGGCGATGTCTCAGAAGATCGGGTGGGCAGTGGGTGCGCTGTTTACCGGCGCTTTACTATCAGGATATGGTTTCATGGCTGACAAAGCCCAATCCCCCGAAGTCAATCAGTTGCTGATCATGCTGATGAGCATCATACCATCAGCCTTTGGCATTCTCTCAATCGTTCTCATCCTGTTCTACAGGCTGGATGAAAACACGATGAAGCAAATTGCCGTCGATCTGGAGACGAGGCGAAAAGAGAGTGGTGAAGGAACTCCAACCTCTTAGTCGTCACAAAACGCACAAGGGCGCTCCCGAGTGGAAAGAGAAGAATTCCTTTCGTTGGGTTCCAATATTTCTCAAGCACTGTTTCTTTGGAAGAGGACAATGATATGAGCAGAACAATCATAGGCAAGGCGTTGCGTAGCATACCCTGGCAGGACAGACCCAAAGGTTGTTCCGATGTCATGTGGCGCTATGACAAGAATCCGGTCATCGGCAGAAGAGCCGTCAAGGACAGCAGCAGGGTTTTCAACAGTGCAATTATCCCCTACAAGAACGAGTACATCGGCGTCTTCCGGGCTGACCACATCAATGGGTATCCGAACCTGCACCTTGGAAGAAGCCGGGATGGCTTTCACTGGGAGCTTCAAAATGATATCATCAGGTTCCAGAACCAAGACGGCACGCCTGCCAAGCCGATCCTCTACGGGTATGATCCCCGCCTGGTCGAGCTGGAGGGGTCATTCTATATTTTGTGGTGCAACTACTTCTACGGCCCTACAATTGGGATAGCGAGGACGAACGATTTCAAAACGTTTGTCCAACTGGAAAATGCGCTCCTGCCATTCAACCGAAATGGTGTTCTGTTCCCGAGAAAGATTGGCGGCAATTATGTGATGCTCAATCGGCCAAGCGATAATGGACACACACCGTTCGGCGATATCTATTTGAGTCAAAGCCCCGACCTTACGTACTGGGGCAAGCATCGCCTGGTTATGAGGACGCCACATTACTGGTGGAAAAACACCAAGCTCGGTGCCGGACCTGTTCCGATCGAGACCACCGAGGGGTGGTTGATGATTTATCACGGCGTCTGTACCACCTGCAGCGGATTCGTCTACAGCATCGGTGCAGCACTTCTGGATATCGATGACCCTTCCAAAGTGCTCGTAGACTGCGAGAACTACATTCTGACTCCGGAAGAACCCTATGAGACAACCGGATTCGTTCCAAACGTGACATTTCCTTGTGCAACAGTGCAAGATGCTGATACCGGGAGAATGGCTGTTTTCTACGGTGCGGCAGATACGTACTGTGCACTCGCCTTTACGCACGTGGATGAACTGATTGGTTACGTCAAAGCTCATCCCAACAAGCCACTGTAGTAGAACACCAATTACCTAGAGGATTGATGATATGCGGTTCGGGTACTTTGACGATCAGAACAAGGAATATGTCATCGAGCGGCCTGATACGCCTCGGTCATGGAGCAACTATCTCGGTTCGACCGAGTACGGCGCTATCATCACGAACAACGCGGGCGGATACAGCTTCTACAGATCCGCCGCTCAAGGCCGTTTCACTCGGCTCCGGTTCAACGTGATTCCGATGGACCAGCCCGGGCGGTATTTTTACATCCACGACAAAGAGAGTCGAGATTTCTGGTCTGCCAGTTGGCAGCCTGTCGGCAAATCGTTGAAGGAATACAAATCTGAGTGCCGTCACGGTACCGCCTACACTCAAATCTCTTCCGAATATTCGGCCATCAAAACCCACACTCTTTATTTTGTACCGCTCGGTCGCACCTATGAATGCTGGCTGCTGAAGGTGACGAACAACGACAGGAGAAGAAGAAGTCTGAGCGTGTTCACCTACGTTGAATATGCAAACAACTGGAACCTCTCTCAGGACATGATCAACCTTCAGTATTCCCAGTACATACTGAAAATGGAAGTGGTAGACGGGATCATTGACCACGGCACGAATGTCAATATGCCCCCACGGCCGGACCATTTTGAGGACGACGGGCAGGGACGCCATACGTTCTTGGCCGTCCTCGGGGCTGATGTGAGAGGATTCGATACAGACCGTGAAGTATTTCTCGGGCCTTACCGGACGTATGCCAATCCGATTGTTGTCGAGCAAGGACAATGCAAGAATTCGTTGGCGGTGGGCGACAATGGATGCGGCACATTGCAGGTCGACATCGAGTTACAGCCCGGCGAGTCAAGAGAGCTGATCGTTCTCATGGGCATTGGCGCAGCAGGGATTGAAGCCAAGAAGGCCATGCAAGAATTGGAAAGCCCGGAGAAAGTCCGGGAAGAATTCAACAAGCTGAAGGACTTCTGGCATTCGCGAATCGAAGGAATGACTGTTGCAACACCGGACAAAGAATTCAACAGCATGCTGAACCTATGGAATCCCTACAACTGTCTGATGACCTACGCTTGGTCAAGAGCAGCTAGCCTGATCTACACCGGTGAACGAGATGGCCTAGGATATCGTGACACAGTCCAGGATTTGCTTGGTGTTCTGCATTTGATTCCGGACGAGGCCAGGGAGCGCCTTGAGCTCATGATCACCGGACAGGTTTCCACTGGTGGCGCGATGCCGGTCGTCAAACCCTTCGCACACAAACCTGGGAGCGAAAAAGCGCCAGCAGAAAAGGAGTACCGATCCGATGATTGCATGTGGCTCTTCAATACCATTCCGGCCTATGTAAAAGAAACCGGCGATATCTCATTCTACGCGAAGATCCTTCCTTACGCCGACAAGGATCAAGATGCCGTGCTCGGGCACATGAGGCGCGCGATAGAATTCAACCTCGATCGGTCGGGGACCCATGGGCTTCCGTGCGGGTTGTCTGCAGACTGGAATGACTGTCTCCAGCTCGGCCACGACGGGGAGACAGTCTTCGTGGCTTTCCAGCTACGGTACGCGCTGAAGACGTATGTCGAAGTGTGCGACCTGCTCGAGAAGCCGGAAGAAATCAAATGGGCCACAGGACATCTTAAAGCATTAGACGAGAACCTAAGCAAGTGTGCATGGGATGGTGAGTGGTTTCTCCGTGCCTACAGGGCCGATGGCTTGAAATTCGGATCAAAGGAGAACAAGGAAGCATCCATCTTCTTGGAGCCGCAACCGTGGGCGGTCTATAGCGGACATGCCTCCAAAGAGAGGGCCGAGAAACTCATGAACGTTGTAAAACATCGTCTTTCAACGGATTATGGTCTCATGATCTGCGATCCGCCCGTAGAGAAGACTGATCCCAAAGTGATCAAGGCAAGGTTGTTCAACAAAGGGATGAAAGAGAATGGTTCAGTTTTCTGTCATACGCAGGGCTGGGCCATCATAGCTGAAACGATCCTGGGCAGAGGCAATCAAGCGTACGACTACTATCGAAAATTCATGCCCGCTGCCTACAACACCCGGGCCGAAATTCGCGAAATCGAGCCGTATGTCTATTGTCAGTTCACGAATAGCAAATACAGTCCACGGTACGGGGCGTCGCGTTTGCCATGGTTGAGTGGGAGTGCATCCTGGGCATACTACGCCGCTACCCAGCATATCCTTGGCATTCAACCCGATTATTGGGGGCTGAGGATTGATCCATGCGTTCCGTCGGATTGGAGAGAGTTCAAAATCACGAGAAGATTCAGGAAGAAGAACTTCGATATTACGGTCAGGAATGAGAGCGGCGCTCAAAAAGGAGTGAAGAGGATCATCATCAATGGCGACGAAATCCAGGGCAACCTCATCTCAATAGAGCAGATGAAAAATAAGAACGATGTCCTGGTTGTGATGGAGGGCTAAACTCGCGTTCTCGGCGTCCCTTGCGCTCACGCGCGGAAAGATCATCCCGTCCTCACGGTACTCCCGCAGTATGCCGCTCTTCTAAAAGCAACGTGCCCCAGCATCCAGCAGAGCATCAGCCGAAAGTCTCCTACCATGACGAAGAATCGAATCGGGGCCAGGCGCATTGCGGCAGTTGTTGCGAACACCGTGCTTATTTTCTCATGCGCCTCGGCTCAGTTCATCGACAATTTTGATGGCGTCTCACTTTCCCGTGATCCAGACGGAGCAAACGGCTGGACATTCTACAGCGGAGATGGATCGGCAGTCATGGATTTCTCCATCTCAGGGAAGGGACACGCATCGATCACCGTCGACGCTACCAATGACACGAGGGGCACATGGTGGGCATTGATACGCCGGCGTGTTTCAGAGAATATGGATTTGTCTCTCCTCAGCAAACCCGCGTATGCGCTGCGCATCGAGGCCCGTATCAAAGTAAGCCATGCCCCGCGGCGTGTGAATCTCCATCTCAATACCCAGCGAACGACTGACTTTCACGCGCATCTCATGGAATTCGACATTCCCGATACGTCGAATTGGCATTCCATCAGTATGACGACGCATCAGTTTGATGCCGTCCCGGGAGACAGCGTGTACGGTCAACTTGCCCTCATGGATTGGGGGTTAGGGAAGTACCGTGTCGATCTTGATTACTTCAAAGTTAATATTGTGAATGTCGATTCTGTCGGGCCAGACAAAGGCGTTCAGGTCCCCTATCACCCGCTCATCCCGGACCCACGGACATTCGCCTATCACATTCCAGTTGCACAGGACTGCATGATCGATTGTGAGTATCCCGATGTGAATCTGAATGAATGGTCCTGCAGGGATGAAACGGGGAGGACAATTCTGCTGACGGTCAGCGGTACTCGACTCGTGATTTTGCGCTGGGATCTCAGCGCGTTTGCCGGAAAGAAGGTGGTCGGGTCCGGATTGCTCGAGCTGACAACGTATGCACTTCAGCGCTCGCCGGAGTACGTGAAGGATTTTGGAATGGTGAGGATCTCCGAGATCACAGGGGGAGATCCAGAGTGGAATCAGAATGAGGTCACCTACAACAGACTTCGTCGACGACGGCCCCTGACCAGCGTGCTCAATGAACAAATGATCATCGATGTCGACGTCTCCGAAGGACGAGGTGGCACGACTCTCGCGACGATCTCGAATCCCGTACTGCAGCGCATGATTGACGGTCAGACCCTCGGTCTGGCAATTCGACCGTTGGGGGCGGTGACTGCCTCTTTCTATTCCATGGAGAATCAGCGAGGCCGGTTCAGCGCCAAGCTGCACCTGAACCTCGTTCCCGCTTTTCCCGCGCCGATTCATTGAAGCGAGTCGACACGGCTGACCTGCACTCTTCGGATGCTCAACCGTGCGAAGTTCCATCCTGATGCCTTTCTAACCTATTCTCCTCATTTGCGTTAAGAATGTCGCAGAAGGCAAGAAGAAGCTGGGCAATTCTTGACCCTCTCGGGAGCTTTCTCTACATTGTGCCTGCCAGGGCGACTCACCTTCTGTCTCAGGCAAGCAGGAGATCTCACTGCATCCCCACAGTACGTGAGTTTCCATACCCAGCGATGAGGCTACGGTGCAAGAAGGATCGCTAATGATTTGCGTGATGCGTTGGGCAGCAGGGTGATGGTTGGAAGTGTCTGAGTGCAGAGCCTCTTCAGTCTCCGGTCTCCCGTGCGGTAGCTTACGATCGACACAACGGACTGCTCAGCCAAAGGCCGATCAGCGTTTGGCTGAGTCTCCGGCGGAGATGTGCCGCTGGCGCACAAGAAAGGACTCGCGTAGCATATGATGAGAGTCATTCGTCAGCACTGGGGTGTCTTGGTTCTTTCACTCGTCGCTCTCTCGTTCCTCGCCGTGCAGGGCTTTCTGTCGACTCATCGGAAGAAAGCCGTCACCGAGCTTTTTTTTGCTGACAAGATGACGCAAGCCCACCGCGCGCTCATCGATGAATACAATCGGTCACATCAGGGAGAAGTCAAGGTGGTTCCTATTGATTTTCCCAACGTGGACTTCACGACCAACGAGCGAAAGGAGGTTCTCGCGAGGTCGTTGAGAGGCGAAGGAGAGGGCATCGATCTCTTTGCCGTGGATCCAATCTGGGTTCAGCGATTTGAACGCTGGAGCGAGCCCCTTGACCAATATTTCGACAAGACCGAACTTGAGGGCCTCACCGATGAAGGGCTGCAATCGTGCTATAAAGACGGGAAGCTCGTCGCTATTCCCTTCGGCGTTGTGCGAGGCGTCTTGTTGTACAGAGTAGATCTCTTGCGTTCCCTCCCGGGTGGAAGAAAGATCATCGACGAGGTTCAGCGGGGCATCACGTGGGATAGGTTCGTGAGGTATGGTGAGACACTCCGCGGCTCGAATCCCTACTACATCTACCCCGCCGCAGAATACGAAGGATTGCTCTGTGTGTTCACGGAAGTACTCTTGAGCCGCGAGAAAGACTATTTCAGCGCGCATGGATTCAATTTCGAGACCCCGCAGGCGAGGAAGGCGCTTCAGCTTCTCGTGGATTTGGTGCAGAAATACAAGGTGACTCCAGCTGCGGTCACATCAATGACGGAGGTTTCCAGCTATGACTATTTTGTGCGACAGAACGGCCTCTTCCTAAGAGGATGGACAAGTTATGACGAAGACTTTCAGATAACGTCGGATCAGAAGCGACTCCTCCGGATGGCGCCGCTCCCGCATTTCAGCGATGGCAAGCCCGCCACTACTGTTGGCGGGTGGGATCTCATGGTCTCGAAATTTAGTCCGAAAAAGGCTCAGGCGATTTCCTTTATCAAGTTCCTCCTTCGCAAGGAATCCCAGGAGATCATCTTTGAGAGAGGAGGGTTCTTTCCGGTGATTCGCGCCCTGTACGAGGAAGAGCCGTACAAGAAGAAATTTCCCGAGCTTATCGAAACCAATCGGATGTTGGCCAGCGGCGTCCATCGACCGTCGCACGAGAATTACACGAGGTACTCGGAGATCCTCGCCCATTACGTATGCATGGCCATTCGGAACCAGATTACCCCCGAGGTTGCCCTTGTCGAAGCAACGAAAGCCATCGAATCCGAGAAAATCTCTCTCTCGCGAAGAAGGTAACTAAGTGGTGCTAACGCCATGACATTTGCCGATCTCAGGACCAAGATTTCACAATACCGATTCGAGATCAATCACATGATTGTCTTCTTCGTCGTGTTGATCTTGTTCCAGGTGTTGCTGGCGTTCTTTCAGAAATCGTTGCTGACGGACTTTCTGAATGATGCGCAGCGATGGTTTCAGAAATACCATGCTGAGCGCGTCGCGGTTGTTACCTCCGCAAGCCTTGAGAACCTGTTCGAGAATCAGCAGCGGATGAGATCCGAGGGAAGGATTGACGAGGCGCAGATGATCTATTCGGTGAATGTGATCTTCAAGCAGCTCGTCTTGCAGCGAAGCATAGAGGAGATTTCGCTCATCCTGCTGAAGGACGGGAAAACGTATCTTGTGAGTAACGGCCAGCAGATGAACGATTTCTTCAAGGGGACGCTCAGGCCGTATGAGAATCAGCGATCGGATGACCCGAGCCCCGGCGTGACGTATTTCACTTCGGTGAAAGAGGAAATGCTCCGCAGCGAGAGAATTCTCAGTGAGGTCGTGGATCAAAAAACCTTCAACGTTCTCGTGCCGTTCGTGCCGTATGGAGAATACGTGGGGGTCCTCTATATTCGAATCTCCCCTGATTTCACTCTCTTGACAGATGAAGTGCAGTCGAACTTCGACAGGGTCTCGTTCGCTTTTTCCGCCCTCGTGTTCATCGGCTTAATCGTGATGTACGTTGTCTCGTCGGGCGCGGTGAGGGAACGAAACGAAGCGCGGGAGCGACTCTTCGTCGAGCACCAGGCAAATTTGGAGAAACAGATTCGCCTTGAGAAGGAGTCGATCTTCACGAAGCGTATCTACCATACGCACCATAAGGCGGAAAAAATCATGGGGTTTATCAAGAACGACGTGCGTATGATGAACCCTGCCAATCTGGAGGAAGCCAAGCACCGCGTCATCGCCTACTCGAACTTCATCTCGCGGATCATCTACGATATGAAGTGGTACGACCAGGATATTAACACGATCATCAATCCCGTGTTCCGTTCGAACATCAATGCGATCACCGAGTTCATCGTCCAGAATGTGTTTCTACGGATATCGAGTCGGAACGATATGTTTGCGTTCACGTTTGACCTTGATCCACAGATGCCGACGGTTCCCGTCAACGAGTTCATTATCTGGGAGATTTTCGAGCCTCTCATTCAGAACAGCATCGACCACGGCGATAAGATCCCTCTGACAATAGCGTTGTCCACGAGTTATGATGCGACCGCGAAGACTTCAACCATTCGCATCTCTGACAACGGGGTCGGAATCTCTGAGGAATTGCTGAAGCCGGATCTCAGGGGTGTCAAACGCATATTTGCGGAAAAGGAAGCGACGGACGAGATTGTCGACTCCCATTCAGGGTATGGGTGTTATATCGCGTATCAGATGGCAGTGGGGAAGTGCGGCTGGGAGCTTGACGTCGAAAATCTCAAAGGGGGCGGCTGTTGTTTCACAATCACGATTCACCATGGGAGTAGACGATGAATACCACGAACCCTATACAAATCCTCCTTGTCGAGGATGAGGATTTTGACGTCGCGCGGGTGAAAAACACCGTCAAGCTCTTTGCCTCCCGGATCCGGATTGCGGAGGTCGTGTCGAACGGAAAAGCTGCGCTCGATTTCATGAAAACCAAGCCGGACAAATACGACGTCGTGATTCTTGACTTCCAAATCTCGGGCGGCTTGAGGGGGGAGGAGCTCATCCTGAAGATGAAGGAACTCGACCCTTTCGTTCAGATCATCGTTATCACGAAGATGACCATCAACATGACGGATCTGGATTTCGCCAGTAGTCTGCTGAAGGCCGGTGCGTTCTGGTATTGCACGAAGTATCCGGGGAACATCGAAGAGTATATCTATCAGCCGACGGACTTCATTCTTAGTATCTTCAACGCGTACGAGAAAAGACGGCTGGAGAAACAGAGGCTGCGATCAGACAAACGACTGATGAAGAATATCGAAGCGCTGCTTGACTCAAAAAAGATCCTCGGTGTATCAAAACCGATGCTGCAGCTCAAGGAGGCAATCGAGAAGTATGCGCGCATCGACGCGAATGTGCTCATCTCGGGCTCCTCTGGAACGGGAAAGGAGCTCGTGGCGTGGAACATACATCTGAAGAGCAAGCGGAGATTCGAGTCATTTGTGCCGATCAACTGCGGCGGGATCCCGCAGGGGTTGATCGAGAGCGAGCTCTTCGGGTATGAAAAAGGCTCCTTCACGGGCGCCAGCGCGCCGAAACTTGGCTTGTTCGAAGTGGCGAACAACGGGACGATCTTCCTGGATGAAGTATCCGAGCTTCCTCCTTCGGCACAAGTGAAACTCTTGCGTGTCATGCAAGAAGGTGAGATCGAGAAGATAGGCCGAACGAGCAGCCTGTCGGTCAATGTGCGCATTATCGCCGCGACGAATACGGACCTTTCCAAGGAGGTGAACGAGGGGAGATTCAGAGAGGACTTGTACTACCGGTTAAGCGTCGTTCCTCTTGACCTTGTTCCTCTGCGACAACGGGGTGACGACATTCTGTTGCTCTTCGACCATTTCTTGGCGTTCTTCAGCGCGGACCTCAACATCCCGATTCCCGAGGTCGATCAGAAGGCAAAGGAAATCCTCCTCCATTACAAATGGCCCGGCAACGTCCGTGAGCTCAGAAATGTCGTCCAGCGGCTTGTCTTGAATTCGGAAGGGAAGATTACGGCAAAAGACATGAGCCATCCGATGATTCTCAGGAGTCCGCTCTATAAAGAAGAACTCGGCAGCCTGAAGGAGTTCAGTAACGGACAGGTTCTCCCCCTCAGGGAAATGGAGCGGATCTTCCGTACCAACTACTTCCGGTATGTCCGGAGCATCTCGAGCTCCGATTCGAACGCTGCGGAAAAGCTGGGGCTTGCGCCGTCGAACTTTTTCCGCATGTGCAAGGAGCTCGGGCTCAAGTGACGATGCGTCAATTGAGGACCGCCTCCGGAGAGCCTGCACGATCCTTCACGTACGATTCTTCCTCAGAACGTAGGTCGCCCCACTACTGACATTCAAAAGCCCGACCGCGTGGCCGGGCTTTCTGGTTATTGGAGCATGAGGGAGATCCGTTCAAGGGCCAGGAGCCTCGAAATTCCGATGCACAATCTTCGCCCCGTCAAAACCGTTGAACTTCGTTGATGAGGCCGTGCTGTAGGCACCGATGTTCTCCGTAAGCAGGAAGTCGCCGACCTCCAGATCGCCCGGAAGCTCGACGGACAGCGAAATCTTATCGAAGCTGTCGCAGGTTGGTCCGACCACCGCACAAATCTCTGTCTCGCCCGTCCTGAAGGCGGTGAAGTTGGGAATCCAGTGATCGTATACTACGCCGGAGAACGTGTGGTAGACCCCGTCGTTGATATGGTAGAAGACCTTACCTTCGCGGCGGGCTTTGCCGATGATCTCAGAGACAAGCGTGGCGGCCGTGGCAACGATGAACCGGCCGGGTTCGGCAAGGATTTCAATGTCGTCCGGGAAGAGCCGTTTGAATTCGGAATTCAACAGACTGGCCAACTTGGCGAAATCTGGAACCTGCGGGTCGTACGGGACCGGGAACCCGCCGCCGATATCGACCAGGTTGAGCCCGTATCCTTTCCGGCGTGCTTCGTGGAATATTTCCGACGTAATAGCCAGCGCAGATGTGTAGTTGTCGAAGTTGGTGCACTGGCTCCCGACGTGAAAGCTGATGCCTTCCACTTTCAATCCCATATCGAATGCCTGTTGTATCAGGTTCTGCGCATCGCCAGGTTCTGCACCGAATTTCGTGCTCATCTCCACCTGCGAGCCGGTGTCCGGAACCTTCACCCTCAACACAAGCCCGGCAGTGTCGCAATACTCTTTCGTCTTTTTCACTTCGGCGCTGTTGTCGTAGGTCACCAGCGGTTTATACTGTTTGATCTTGCTCAGGGTGTGGCGGTCCTTGATGGTGTTGGAGAAGATGATCTTGTCCCAGACAAAGTGCTTCTTCTCTTTTCTCTCGAAGTGTCTGATGTACTGGTACACCTGCATGAATTCGTTGTATGAGGCAACATCAAAGCTGGACCCTTCCTTGAACAACGTTTCGACAATCTGCTGAGTCGAATTCGCCTTGACCGCATAATAGCATTGAACCCGCGGGAGATGCTCTTTGAACATCCGATAGTTCTCTCGAATCCTATCGTGATGGAGTATGCACAGCGGTGAGCCGTGTTGCTCCACGAGTTTCAGAAGTTCATCCTGAAGGTCCGAGGTTTTTTTCATCAATTCGATCATCGTGTTCGCCGTTCCTGCATAGTGAGGTCAGTGAATAAATCCTAAACTCGAAACGGGTTCCAAACTTGAACCTCAAGACTTCAAACTGAAATCTGGACGCGCAACTGCGGGGGCGTCTTGCCCCCGATCAGAAAATCAAATCCGTTCAGCATTTCTGCGCCAGCCCCGCCGTTCTTCCGCCGGAAGGTGCATCTGCCGCTGACGGATGCAACCGGGTCCGGTATCGTTCTCAGACGGGGAGCTTCTTCATTTGGCCCTTGAGCTCCTCGATCTCTTTGTTGTTCTCGAGGTACGATTTGACCAGCTTTTCCCGCAGCTCATCTCCGCGGTCATACAATCGTTTGAGCTTCTTGGGCTTGGTCGTATGCAGCACGTAGGCAGCCACGAGAGGAAACGCCACCGTTACGTCGACGTACGCCGTGACGGTCTCCTCCAGCTTGGTGGGATCGATCTTACCCCAGCTGGCCGCTTCGCTTGGCGGCGCGCCCGAAAGCCCGCCGGTGTCGGGACGAGCGTCGGTAATGTTGATGTCATAATCCTGACCGGCTTCGGGAATCATCAGCACTTCCTGTATCTGCGGCTCCGTCTGGAGCAAGAAGTTCTTGGGGCTGCCGCCACCGATCAAGAGTACGCCGGTTCTTCCGTTTTCATGTTTCTTGGCGTTGAGAATGATGGCGGTAGAATCGTTGACGTCGAGACTGGGATTGATCTTGAGTTTGAAGTGATCCCTCAGATCTGATGCTCCAGCCAAAAGTTCCAGTCCGGCCACATTCATGCCGATGGTGGAGTCACCGGGCGACGAGGTGAACACGGGGATGCCGTTGCGATAGGCCGCCGCGAGAACGCTGACTTCGCCCAGATTGTTTTTCTGTTCGTAGTCGTTGATTACTCTCCCTAAGTGATGATAGAATTCCCTGGTTCCCATTTCCTTCTGAAATTCGGGCCGCAGCATGATCCTTCGCAGTATGCGGTCCGTTGCCATCAGAACATCTTCATAGTCGAAAAGAATATCGTAGATCCTCGTGACGCCTTTGTCCCGCAAATCGGCATCGTCAACGTTGTGGGTGCCGCGGAAGAGCGGCATGTCGAAAGCAAAGTGCAGATCATGATACATATTGGCGCCGGTGGAGACCAACCAGTCCACAAACCCATGATTCATCAACGGAATGATGGTCGATCGTCCCAGGCCGGCCGGGATCAGGGCGCCTGCTATGCTGACCCCTATTGTCACGTTCTCCGGCGAATACTTGTCTCGCATCAATTGGCAGGCTGCTCTCAGTCTGCCGCCATTATAGGCGTCCATGTTGTCAATAACGGACGCCATATCGCTGTGACTGGTAATAGGTTGCGGAAGAACCCGCTTCCCGGATAAATACTGATGCTTGCCGGGATGTTCTTTCTTTGTGTGATTCATGATCCGTCCTTCTCTTTTCAACAAGTTGATCTGTCCGCAAATTACGTACGCACCGTGGAAGAAAGATGAAGCGATCGTTCATTCGTGCCAATTTATGGCAGAAAGAAGTCAGACGCAAGGAATGTCATACCCATGAGCAGCGTTGGAGCATTGTCCGGATCGCTTCGCATCGACGCAATCGACCGCCGGATCCTGTTCTGAGCCGGGACCTCTCATGCATCCCGCACTTCCCCGCTTCCGGACAGTTGTAGTTGATTTTAAGTCAACAGCGCGGTAGCTTCCTTGAAGCCGAATGCGCACGCTGGAAGTGCATTGACTCCGGTTCGTGCCATGCGGCAGCTCCAACGGAGTATGCCGATCCGCCAGTCGGCCTTAGGGATTCACTGAGTCGTCTGAGGCTCGTCTTGATTCCTACTGGTTTGCTGTCATCGAGAACTATGTGAGGTTTCTATGAAAAAGTCATTGGGCACGATTCCTCTGTTGCTTTGCTTCCTGTGGCTTTCCTCCATCCCCGAAGGATTTGCTCGTCAATCAGACGCCTACATTCGGGTCAGGAATCCGCTGAAGATGGACCGCATGAGAGAGATGGTCATTGTACGTTGGAACGACGTCAGGAAACTCATGCCTCGGGCAAATCCGGCGACGATCGGCGTCCGCAATGGGGCGACGGGTAAGGAGGTGGCGGTTCAGGCGATCGACATGAATCAAGACGGTGCGGTCGATGAATTGATTTTTCTTGCTGATCTCAAGGCGGGGGAGACGAAGTCGTTTGTTCTTCAGGAGGGAACGTACCCTCGGACTCCGTCCGGATCCATGACGGACGCGCGGTTCGTGCCTCCGCGGGAAGATCTGGCCTGGGAGAACGACCGGATTGCGTTTCGCATGTACGGCCCTCCGCTGGCTAAGGAGGGAAGCAACAACGGTATCGACGTCTGGACCAAACGTGTTCGCTCTCTGATTGTTGAGAACTGGTATCGAGGAGAGGAGCAGAGGCCGGCAATCTCGTATCACGAAGATCACGGCGAAGGAGCGGATTACTTCACGGTCGGCAGTTCGCTCGGCGCTGGCGCGGTAGCTCTCTTGAAGGACGATTCTCTGTATCAACCAGGAGTCTTTGAGAAACACAGGGTCATCGCCACAGGGCCTTTGCAGGCGATGTTTGAATTGACATACAAACCCGTCGTGTACGACGGGAAAAAGATAAGCGAGATCATGCGAGTGACGCTCACCGCTGGCTCGAATCTCAACAAGATCGAAGTCACTTTCTTGAGCGGATCGAGTAGAGGCATTGTGACTTTTGCCGCTGGCCTCGTCAAGCGGAAGGGGGCGATCACCTATCGTGACAGGAAGAATGGTTGGACAAGCCTCTGGGGATTGACGACCGATAGCAAGGAAGTCGGGTATCTCGGCACGGGGATCGTCATGCCAAGCGCAACCATGAAGGAGATGAAGGAGGACAGCGTTCACGCGCTCGTTGTCGGAAGGGCGGAACTTGGAAAGAGCTTCACCTACTATGCCGGAGCGGGTTGGACACGCAGCGGAGACTTCGCGACCGCTGAGGATTGGAACAACTATCTCTCCGAATTCGCGCAGGAGACCTGTTCTCCCTTGATTCTGCGTATCTCGAAAGAATAGATGATTCGTAGGAGGAAGTAAACGAACTGCGGTTCTGAACCGGTCCGCCCGACCCTGCAGCCGGGTGGTGTCGTTTCTAGCTCGCCGGTGTGTTCAATGTGCTTCTCGCTCGAAGGCATCGGCGAGGCGTGCGGCACTTCGCACGACCGTCGATGCGTCGTGTGGTTCGGTCTTCATCGCAACGATTCCCTATTGTAGGTCGATGACGACGAGGGCGGTTCTTTCCTTGTTCAGAACTAGGTCACTCACGCTTTTCTCACTCGTGATTACGCGTTGCGCTTCAAGAACCCTTCCTAGCGACGGCCCGGATGGAGCTCCGTTGACCCTTCGAACACGCAGAACCGCTAACCCGTTCCTGTCGCGTCGAGGCGCTCCATTTGGATGTCAATGTCGGGGAACTTGCAGGTGAGCGGCAGCGCAGAAGAACTGTCGTCGGTCAACTCTTGAGGCGACAGCAGCCGCGAGGGGAGAGCAGCAAGGTAAGGCAGGTGAATGAATCTGACGGTTCCAACTTCAAACGATTCGCCCATCGAGGAGGTTGATGATTCGCGATCCGTACGAAGCGTTCTTTTCAGAATGCGTTACTTGCACAATGGTCGTTCCTTCCTTGTTCAGCTTCTTGAAGAGCTCCATGATCTCCTCCCCCTGGGCGGAGTTGAGATTGCCGGTGGGCTCGTCCGCGAGGATCAGTCGCGGATTGGTGATGATCGCACGAGCGACGCCGACGAGTTGTTGCTGCCCACCCGAGAGCTGGTTGGGGAAAAGGTCCTTCTTCGCGACTATCTGGAATCGATCGAGTGTATCGCTCACGAGGCTCTTCCGCTCGGAGGTCTTGATCTTCTTGTAGATGAGCGGCGTCTCCAGGTTTTCATAAAGGGTCAGATCATCGATCAGGTGATAGCTCTGAAAGACGAACCCGATGTGGTATTTGTGGAGCTCCGTCCGCTGCTTTTCGCTGAGCTTGTGCACCGGTTCGCCCATGAAGTAGTACTCTCCGCTCGATGGTTCATCCAGCATGCCGAGAATATGGAGAAGCGTCGACTTGCCCGATCCGGATGGGCCCATGATCGAGACGAACTCGCCTTCCCCGACTTGGAAGTTCAAGTCTCGCAAGACATACGTCTTCACGAACCCGTTTGAGTACCACTTGAAGATGTTGGCTGATCTGATCATTGGAGTCTCACCGAGTGTGTTCAGCGTTCTCGTGCCCGGCTACCCGATCCGTCTGAACATGAGGGGGACGTCAAGAGCAGTGGGTGTCCCGATCTCCATCAGCTGCCAGGCTCGATCGTAGGTCATGATCATCCGTTTGAGTCCCTCCGCTCGCTCCTCCCACGGACGGCACCAATCCTCCCAGCGGAAGACTTCGACGCGATAGTTGAAGAGTTTCCTTTTGCCGTTGACCGTCACGTCAACCTCGACATAATCGTCGGTTTCAATAGGTGGAAGCTGAATCGAAACGGTACTCATAGCAACTTCTCCTTCCTTGCTGTCTCCTCCTTCTGCAATCGGGCCATTGAGTCATCGGCTCATCGGGAGATTGGGTCATCGAGCCATTGGTTCATCTGGCGGTGGGGACATTTGGTCGTGCTCCTTTCAGTACAGTCAGTCGAAAGAAGAATTTCCTCATTGGACGACATCAGGATATTTGTTCTTCCCTTCACTCGTTTCTCAGGGAGTCCACAGGGTTCGCCGAAGCGGCTTGGAACGCCTGAATGCTCACCGTCAGAAGCGCCGTCGCGATCGCCAGAGCTCCCGCCAGCACGAAGACCCACCAGTTGAGCGCAGTCCGATATGCGAAATCCTCCAGCCACCGATGCATGGCCCACCAACCGACGGGCGCTGCCACACCAAACGCGACGAGGACAAGCAACAGGAAATCCTTCGACAGGAGAGAGACGATCCCCGCGACCGACGCACCCAACACCTTCCTCACGCCAATTTCCTTGGTACGAGTGTTTGTGGTGTAAATCGCGAGGCCCAGAAGACCCAGGCAGCTGATGAGTATGGCGAGGCCGGCGGCCCAGTTCAGCAGATGGGCTGTATTCTCTTCAGTCTTGTAGAATGCAGCAACGGTCTCGTCGAAGAATGTTGCATCGAAATCTTGGTCCGGGTAGATTTCTTTGTAGGCCTTTTCCGTCTCGTCCAATGTCCTCTTCCACGAGGATGGATCTCGGGGGTTCAATGCGAGGTGAAACGTGTAGCAGTTGTCGGTGGCCCCGGAATAGGCAAGGGGCTTGATGGCTACGTGTGTCGACTTCGTGTGAAAATCAGCCAGGACGCCCACGATCGGCGCTCGGAAGCTGCGCTGTATGAAGAGGCCCAGCGCCCCCTCGGGGCGACCGAAGCCAAGGAACTTGGCATACGTTTCATTGATGACGTACTCCTTCGCCGTGTCGCTTGGCATGAGGTTCCGGCCGGCAACGAGTTTCATCCCGTAAAGGTCGAAGTAATTGGTGTCCGCATATCGTATCTCGACCATCGTCTCTACGACCTTCTTGCCGTTGTCCACTTTCATGGTAGTTGAGGATGTACTCGTGGATGCCGGAGGAGACCCCGCGAGGCTGATCCTTGAGATCTCAGGGATTTCCTTCAGTTTCTCGAGCAGAGCGAAGCGCCTGTTATCCGCATGCTGAGACGACGAATTCCATTGACCATAGGAAAACCTCCAAGGAACGCGAAACCAGACGATCGCATCCCGGCGATATCCAAGATCGGTGTTGAGTGAAAAGAGAACTTGCTTGCTCACCGCAATCGTGGCAATGATCAGAAATTGCGCGATGGTAAATTGGGCCACGGTGAGGGTCTTCCTCAGCCAGACCCCGCGCGTGGTCGGTCTGCCTGCAAATACCTGACTCCGGAGGATGAATGCCGGCTGGAAACGCGACAACACCAGGGCAGGATACAGACCCGATAAAACGCTGACGGCGAGAATCAAGAGCCCCAAGAAGATCCAGACGTGTGTTTGAAAAGTGGATTGATAGGACACGCCCGCCGGTATGAAGTCTCTGAAAAGGTCCAGCAGCAAGGGAGCGATCGCGATAGAGAGAACCGTAGCCAGCAGCGTGAGGAGGAATGATTCTCCAAGGAACTGGAGAACCAATTGCGCGTTGGTGCTTCCCAGGGTTTTCCGGATGCCAATCTCTTTCGCCCGCTGCGCAGCCTGGGCGGTCGCGAGGTTGATGAAATTGATGCAGCCGATGAACAGCAGGAAGATCGCCACTGCCAGCAGTCCATAGATCGCGGGCTTGTAGGCCTGAGAGTGGTTGTCGAAGATCCCATACTGGGGATTGAAATGGATGTCCGATAAGGATTGCAGAAAATGCTGGGTGTCGTCCTTCTTGCCCTCGTTCTTTCCGTGTCTGTTCCGAACTTCCGCCAGCTGTTGCTCAATACGTTTGGGTGATACTCCCGGCATCAGCTTCAGGAAAAGTTGTGAGGCCGAATTGATGCTTCCCCATTCGTTCCATCCCCATTGATCCTTCAGACCTGTGTGTTCCACTGTACCAAGGGATATGATTTCGCAGAATGTGAAATCGGTGATCTGGTGGAGATCCTCCACAAGTCCCGAAACCGTCACAGTAATCGAATCGTCGTACGTGAGGTGTCTGGAAATGACTTCGGCTGGAGCGATTGAGGGGAAATACAACTCGGCCCGGCTCTCCGTCAGCACCACTTGGAAGGGCTCAGTCAGAGCGGTTGCAGGCGACCCTGCCAGCCACCGATAGTCAAACATCTTGAAGTAGTCGTTATCGGCATAGATGATGTCTCCTTGGTTCCGGAAAACCCTCGGGCTCTCGTTCCCCGCGCCGCCGACAGTCACCTTCGTTTCATTAGCGGTGATGAAGAACGTCGCGTGGGACACGCCAGTCACTTCTTCCCTGACTGCTCTTGCCGTGGGCACTGGCACGCCGGAATTGCGGAACGTCATGTCCGGAAACTCGGTCTTCGAGACGACACGGTAAATCCTGTCGCCATCCCGGTGGAACGTGTCGAAACTGAACTCGTGGTGGACGATCAAGTAGATCACGAGGGAGGCGCTGATGCCGATCGACAGGCCGACGACGTTGATCACCGATGACACTTTGTGGCGGACAAGATTTCGAATGGCAGTCTTGAGATAACTAAGTAGCATCAGTTCTCCCTTGGCTGATAGGAGCTCCGCAACTTCGTGGTGGAAGTCTGCCTCCGGTGACCGAAGGTGAGGGCGAACCAGAAGATGTAGGATGTGGCACTGTTCACACCACCTTCATTCGTACCTCAACGCTTCGGTCGGGTTCGCGATTGCCGCCCTCACCGTCTGGTAGGCGACGCTCAGCCATCCAAGGAGAAGCGCAACGAGGCCGCCGAAGAGGAACGGCCACACGGTGATATCGATGCGATAGGCGAAATCGCGGAGCCAGAGCGTCATGAAGTAGTACGCTGCAGGCCACGCGAGGAGGTTCGCCAGAACCACCCACCGCAGGAAATCTCTGGACAACAGACTGGTAATGCTCGTGACCGTTGCCCCGAACACCTTGCGCACACCGATCTCTTTTGTGCGCTCTTCCGTCGCGAAGGATGCGAGACTGAGCAGGCCCATCAGTGCGATCCAGATCGCCAGCCCCGAGAAAGCAAGAAAGAGCGTCTCGAATCGCTCCTCGGCACGATAGAGATGATCAAAGGCCTCGTCCAGGAACCAGTAGGAGAACGGGGTGGAAGGGACGATCCTCTGCCAGACCGATTGAATGGCGCTCGTCGTGCTGGCGACGTTTGCGCCGCCGATTCTGACCGAGAGATCGTCGAACTGCCCGCCCCAAGGTTGTCGGGTAATAATCAGCGGCTGGATCGGGCTGTGGAGCGTCGCGAAATTGAAATCTCTCACGACACCGATCACTGGGTGTTCTCCATCGCGCCGGATGGTTTTTCCGATAGGATTCTGCCATCCGAGCGTTCGTGCCAGAGTCTGGTTGATCAGATAGGCCGATTCATCGGAAGCAAGATCGGCAGAGAATCCCCGCCCCTCTGCAATCTCGATGCCAAACGTCTTCAGGAAATCGTCGTCGATGTCGAGGACATGGATTATCATCGGCGTGTTGTGACCCTCCGGGAAGTACCCATTGCTCGAGAAACCGCTGATCGGCACATCCGACGAAGCCGAAGCGCCGAGTACGCCGGACAGGTGTACGATCTCCTCCTTCAGGAGGTCGCTCTTCGACTTTGCAGCGTCGCCGATGAGCGGCAGCACGACGATGTTCTCTTTGTTGAAACCGAGCTTCTGGTCCTTCAGATAGTCGAGCTGGCTTGCGACGATCACCGTGCAAACCATGAGCGAGATCGAGACTGCAAATTGCAGCGTGATGAGGACACTTCGCAGTCTTCCTCTGGAGCCCGAGGCCACGGCGCCGCTTTTCAGCGTTTGAGCAGCGCGTAGGGAGGAAAGGTAGAACGCAGGATAGCTCCCGGCGATCAGACCAACGACGACAATGATAGCGAGTACGTTCAAGATCGTGCCGACGCGGAACACGCTCCATGCTCCGATGTCTTCCGCAAGTAGGCTCTTGTAGAGAGGGAATACGAGTTCCACCAGGAAGAGGGCCGCGAGAGACGCGACAAACGTTAGGAGCAGCGATTCGGTGAGAAACTGCCTGATGAGGGTGGATCTGTCGGCTCCCAGCACCTTGCGCACGCCGACCTCCTTTGCGCGCTTGGCCGAGCGGGCAGTGGTCAGGTTGACGAAATTCACGCAGGCGATCACAAGAATGAAAAGCGCGACGAGCGCGAAGGTGTAGATATTGGCTCGGATCGCGGCGGAATTTTCGTCATAGGACAGGTGAACATCGCGCAGGGGCTGCAGGTAGGGGTCGAAGCTCACGCCGATCGAGGACATCTCCTGATTAATATACCTCCACATGAATGGGGGAAACTTCCGGTCCACATCCTCCGGGCGTGTGTTCGGCCGCAGCTGGACATACGTGACGTACTGATTTCCGCCGCGCCAGCCGAGGTACATATTCGGCTGGTGGTCAAGCGTTGAGAAGGAGACAAGCGCTTTGAAACGAATGTGCGAGTTCGCCGGCGGATCCTGGGCAACCCCCGTCACGTGGAACGACTCTCCGCCGTCGACCTTCACGATTTTCCCCATGGGATTCTCGTTTCCGAACAGCATGAGCGCCAGCTCAGGTGTCAGGACGATGGAATACGGATCCCTCAGGGCTACCTCTGGGTTTCCAGCCGTGAGGGGGAATGAGAAGATGTCGAAGAACGTCGAGTCTGCGTACACGATGCCGTCTACCCGGAATGATTGCTCTCCGGACGACAAGTACGCGACCACGGGGTTCCGCAGTCGGGTGTAGTTCTGTACTTCTGGCATATCCTTCAACATGGCTGGTCCGAGGGGTGGTACGAACGTAGCGCTCTCGGATTCGACGTTCCCCTCCTTCTTCCAGACGATGGAAACGCGGTACACGCTTGCAGCGTTCTTCTGAAAGTCGTCATAGCTCATCTCAAACTCGATGTACGAGAGGATGAGAATCGTGGCCGCGATTCCCACCGCCAGGCCAAAGATATTGGTAGCGGTATACGCTTTGTACCTCAGCAGAGTCCTGTAGGCGATTTTGAAGTAGTTTGCGAACATCGAAGTCTCACTCCCTGTTTTTCTTATTTGTCCCTTAGAAACTCCATTCCCGGAAGCGCGAATTCAGCACTTCGACACTATTCGCATCGAAGCGCTTCAATCCCGATGAATCGGGATCTTCGCATTGCGATACTATTCGTATCGCAGTGCTTCGACCGGATTAGCGGTCGCAGCCTTGATCGCCTGGTAGCTCACCGTCAGCAGCGCGACCCCCAGGGTGATCAGCAAGGCAAGCGGATAGAGCCACCAGAGAAACGGAATTCGATAGGCATAATTCTGCAGCAGCTTCTCCAGCAGGAAATACGCCACTGGCCATGCCACGATGTTCGCGATCAACACCCACTTCACGAATTCTTTTGAGAGCAGCGCGGCGATCTCGGGAATCGATGCTCCCAGCACTTTCCGGACGCCGATCTCACGTGTGCGCTGTTCAGCCACATAGAAAGCCAGCCCGAAGAGGCCAAGACATGCGACAATGATGGCGAAGAGGGAGGCGTATCCGAAGAGAGTCGCCATACGCTGATCGGCTCCGAACATCCGGGCAAAATCTTCATCGAAGAATCTGTATTCAAACGGGTAGGACGGATTTACCTTTTCCCATGCAGCTTTGACCCGTTCCAGCGAACCGGGAACGTTTCCCGCCTGAAGCCGGACGATCGCGTAACTTACCTGTGACGGGCTCAGATACACCGCCAGCGGTTCGATAGCGCTCTGAAGCTGGGAGTAGTGGTAGTCCTTCATCACGCCGATGATCCTCCCGTTGTTCCCCCACGTAAACCTCTTCCCAACGATCGATCCTCCGCCCATCAGCTTCGCCACGGCTTCATTGACCAACACTCCGGTTGTCGAATCGGAGGCGTAGTGCCGCGAGAACGATCTTCCCTCTGCCAGCGAGATCTTCATCGTCTCCACGTAGTCGTAATCGACAGCTCCGTACCCGATCAGCGGCCTGAAATTCGGATCCTTTCCTTCCCAATCCGCTCCTCCACCGTTCGCACTCATGAATGTCGGGGGTTGAAACGTTCCAGTTACGCCAAGGATCAACGGGTCTTTGACCAGCGTCTCCTTGAGGGAGGAATACCGTTGTTGCGTCTCGCCGCGGAGCGGGAGATAGATCAATTGTTCTTTGTCGTAGCCGACACCACCCTCTCTCATGAACTGGAGCTGTCTGGACAACGCGAAGGTGCCAATGATCAGTATGATGGAAAGAGAAAACTGGAACACAACGAGCACTTTCCGGAGGAAGGAGCCTTTCACACCGGATTGAAACCTTCCCCTCAATGCCTCAATCGGTCGAAACGCTGAGAGAAAGAGCGCCGGGTAGGTGCCGGAGAGAACCCCCGTCATGAGTACGACAGCGGCGATCGCTGGTAGATATTCTGACTGGAGCGGCGTGGAAAAGGAGAAATTCTTGCCGGAGAGGGAATTAAAGACCGGCAGGAGCAGCTCGACGAACATCAGCGCAACGACTGCTGCGATGATGGTCATAAGAATCGATTCGCCGTAGAATTGCCAAGCGATCAACAATCGCGGAGCACCGACCACCTTCCGCAGCCCAACTTCCTTTGCTCTGCCAGCCGACCGCGCTGTTGAGAGATTCATGAAGTTGATGCTCGCGATGATGAGAACGAATATCGCCATAGCAGAAAAGATGGAGACGCTCTGAATGGTGCCAACCGATTGCCCGTAACCGAACTTTCCGTAGAGGCGAAGATCGGTCAACGGCATCAGCTCGAAGCGGATATCGCTCACCTGCGGATTCTGTGGTGCCCCCGGAGTGTTGCGAAGCTGATCCAACATATGCCGCCGCCGGAGCTCGGAGACTTTGGCGTTAACTTCCGCAACATGCTGACTTTTGTGAAGCTGCACCCACGTCACAATGTGATTCCGTCCCCAATCCCCAAGCTCCGCGCCCCTTGTCTTTTCGAAGGCAAACGGAAGCAGGACATCCGACCGGAGATTGGTGTTCGCCGGCAGGTCCCGCAAAACGCCTGTGACGGTGAAGGGGTACTTGGAATTGACCAGCAGAGTTTTCCCGAGAGGATCATCGTTGGCGAAGTACTTCCGAGCCACATCTTCGGTCAGCACGATGGATGAAGGATCGCGCAACGCGGTTTCCGTGTTCCCCCTGACGAGCGGGAACGAGAACATCTCCAGATACGACGGATCGACGGTGGCCGCATTGCTTTCGTAGAAGACGTTCTCCCCTGCGCGGACAAGGAGCACGCCGGGGAACGCAACGCGAGCGGCGTTCTGCACCTCCGGAAGCTCAGCTGTCAGGGCGGGCCCCACAGGGTACGGTGTGAGGTTGACGTGGAACGGCCCCTGCGGCGTGGGCTGATCCTGCTCAACCCGGTAGAGCGTGCTGGTGTTCGTCTGAAACCTGTCCCAGCTCAGTTCGTCCACAACCCACATCAACATCAGGAAGCAACAGGTCATCCCCAGCGCCAGACCGAAGACATTGATGAGACTCTGTGTCCGGTGTCGAAGGATATTCCTCAAGGCGACTTTAATATAGTTCGTGAGCACGGTTCATGCCCCATTCAGAATAGAAAGTGGAACATCACGACTTGAGAGAACGCAGTTCAAAGTTCAGGATCGACGGTTTCGATTTTGTTCATTCGTACCTCAGCGCATCGACGGGCTTTGCTGTTGCCGCTCTGACGGCCTGATAGCCTACGGTCAGCCAGGCGAGGATCACCGTGCTCAGAATCGCAATGAGGAACAAGTCGACTCCGATATGGATTCGAAAGGCATAACTCTCCAACCAGGCATTCATGACGTAATACCCTATTGGCGCCGCGACGACGAACGCAATGCCGACGAGTACTGCAAATTCCCGCGAAAGAAGAAGAATGATGCTTCCGACGGAAGCGCCGAGGACTTTCCGTATGCCGACTTCCTTTGTCCGATCACGCGCTATGAATGAAACCAGTCCGTACAATCCAAGACATGAGATGAAGATCGCGATGCCGGCGAAGATTTTGAACATCTGCGAGAGACGGTTCTCTTCTCTGTAGAACTGATCGATTTTCTTGTCGAGGAACTGGTACTCGTACACATAGTCCGGGTACGTTTCGTTCCAGAGTTGCTTAATCGCCGCGAGCGTCCGCTGAGGCGGGCCGGGTCGAAGCTTGATGTTGATCAACTGATACGTATCCTTCCAGCAGCCGAGGACGACCGGCGCGAGGGGCCTCCGCAGCGGAGCCTGTTGGAAGTCCTTCACAACGCCGACCACCGGCGCGCGGAGCTGCCCATTCCAGAACCGGATTTGTTTCCCCAGGATCTCCTGAGGGCTGCTCAGACCCAGCTTCCGGACGAGCGCTTCGTTCACGACAAACTCCCGCACCGTGTCACTCTGTTGATAGGGCCTTCCGGCGACGAAAGGAATATTGTAGGTCTTGAAGAAGTCGGCGTCCGCCCACTTGAGATTGGCATTGAAGTCCGTATTCTTCGTTGACCTGTCGAACATGAAGTCGCTGATCCAGTGAGAGTCATCCGATGCGCTGAACGTGCTGAAGCTCACGCCGCTGATGCCCGCTCGCTCCAGAAGACGGCTCTTCAACACGTCGATTCTGCTCAGGCTCAGACTGTCATTGGGCACCGGGACAGTCACGAGGGACTCCTTGTCAAATCCCAGTGATGCATTCCGGAAGAAATCCATCTGGCTCACAACGACCAGCATGCCGACAATGAGCACCTGTGCAATCGTAAACTGCAGAACAACGAGCGCGCGCCGCAGCGTTATCCCCCCGACAAGTCCGGTTGTCGCCTTGCTCCTGAGTGCCGTCATCGGATCGAAGCCCGAAAGGATCAATGCCGGGTAGGAACCCGACAGCATGGTCACAGCAACGGACACCGCTACGAGAAAAGCAACGGCGCCCGGATCGCCGAAGAGACTAAGATGGAGTGGCACTTCGAGCAGCCCGTCCAAAAAGGGGAGCGCAATCTCGGCGATCGCAATGGCGGCAAGAACGGCAAGGAAGGTGATGACCGCCGTCTCCGAAAGGAATTGCACCATCAACTGGATACGACCGCCGCCGAGCACTTTGCGGACTGCCACCTCGCGAGACCGGTTCACCGCCTGCGCGGTCGCGAGGTTGATGTAGTTCACGCACGCAGTGATGAGGAGAAACACGGCGACAAGTGCGACGCCCGTGATCAGCTCCCTGCTGAACGTGCGGCCGGAAAACGTCCCGTATCGATCATCGAAATGCACGTCGGCCAGGCGCTGGGACACGAGACGGTCGTTACGATACTCGGCGGGCTTGTGTGCGTTGACGAGAGAAGCCAGGAACGCGTCCAGTTCGCTCGTCGAAATTCCCGGCAGCAGCAGCACATAGCAGTTGTGCGTCCCTGACACACTCACCCAGTCCTTGAACATTTCCTTTTGCCGATTCTTGATGGACCCCTCCGAGAGAAGCACCTTGAATGGGAAATCTGAGTTGGCAGGATAGTCCTCCACGATGCCCGAGATGGTGAAAGCCTCCCTATTCTTGAATAGGATGATTCTCCCCATCGCATTCTTCCAATCGCCGAAGTAGCGTTGCGCAGTCTCGCGTGTCAACACCGCGTTCTGCGGCAGTGCCAGCGCCGACCCCGGATTGCCGGCGAGCCATGTGAAATCAAGGATATCGAAGATCTCGACCTCCGCATAGAACACGCCGCGCAATTCCTTGAACTTCTTTTCCATCCCACCGCCTTCCTCATGCGGTACCGACATCTGTGTCTCCTCCACGGCGTACAGATCCGCGACCTTTTCGAGTTGCGGATCTTCGGATCGGAGAGCATCCGCGACCGGGAAGGGGACACCGGAGGAGTAGCGAACTCCGCTGGGGCCCTGGAAGTTCGTGACGACGCGGCAGATGCGGTCCCGCTTCGACTGGAAAGTATCGAAACTCAATTCGAACCTGATTAGAAGGAACATGAGCAGGCATGAAGCCACCCCCACCGCGAGACCGAAAACATTGATGAGGGCATAGGTCTTATTGCGAAGCAGACTTCGAACAGCCATCTTGAAGAAACTCGAAACCATAGACACCACCTCGGGGCTTGGCTTCACAGGTGTCGATGACCTCAACGGCGATCATCCAACCTGTGGCTTCTGCCCCGCTCAGACGTGAAATTGTTCCTTGATGTTCTCCGTCACGACGTGACCGTCAAACAGATGGATGATCCGGTGCGCATACTCGGCGTCATGGGCGGAGTGGGTCACCATGATGATGGAAGTGCCCTGTTCGTTCAGATCGGAGAGAAGTTTCATCACCTCGCTCCCGTTGGCGGAATCGAGGTTGCCCGTGGGCTCGTCGGCCAGGATCAGCTTCGGCTTGGCCACGATCGCCCGGGCGACGGCCACGCGCTGCTGCTGACCGCCTGACAGTTGCTGGGGGAAGTGGTTTTTCCTGTGCATGATCGCCATCTGCTCCAGCACGTCGTTCACACGCTTCTCACGCTCCGAAGAAGGGATCCCCAGATAGAAGAGCGGTAGCTCGACGTTTTCAAAAACCGTCAACTCGTCGATCAGGTTGAAACTCTGAAAGACAAAGCCGAGGTTTGCCTTGCGCGTGTTCGCTCGCTGCCGTTCGGTGAATTTCGAAACCTCTTGGTCCAAAAAGTAGTATTCGCCGTCGTCCGGATTATCGAGCAGGCCGAGGATGTTCAGCAGTGTGGATTTGCCGCACCCTGAAGGACCCATGATTGCGACGAACTCCCCCTGCTGAATGTCGAGGTTGACGTTGTTCAAGGCGGTCGTCTCGACTTCGTCCGTCGTGTACACGCGTTTGAGGTTCCTTGTTTTGATCATGCGCATTCTCCTACTCTTCGTGAACTGTTGGTGTTTGATGTCGATAGCCTACGGTTGCGTCGTGGATTCACGTTTGAGAAGCTGGCGGAGGAGCTCTGTCTCCTTCTCAAGAGAGGAAAAGGAGGAACGTTCCATCAACCCCCTCTCGTATGCTTCGTGGATCTCCGCGTCGAGTTGCTCGGCCAGCCGGGATACCTTCCGGGTTGAGCCGGAGGTCTGGCGCGACAGCGACAGGTCGGCTGATCGTGCAAGGGAGTCGAGAAGAGAAATGCACGCGCTGCGAATCCTGGAGGCGAGCTCCGCAGGAAAGGCTTCAGTCAATTGATGAAGAGCGGCGGTGAGCAATCTCGCCTCTCTCCAGATCTGCTCTTCCCTGAAATCGCCCATCGTGAGATACGCCGTCGTCAACGGTTCAGGACCAGTTTGTCGATATCGCCGAAGTTGTCGTACGAGGAGGTGATAACCTGCTCGCCGGGCGTAAGGCCCTCGAGGACTTCAAACATCTGCGGGTTCTGTCGTCCCAGCTTGATCGCGCGCTTCACGGCAAGATCGCCTGAGGCATCGACGACATAGACCCATTGGCCCCCGGTTTTCTGATAGAACCCACCTCGAGGAAGCAGCAGCGCCTCCGAGAGATCTCCCAGCTCAAGCCGTATCTGCAGTGTCTGCCCGCGCCGAATCCCCTTGGGCGGCGGACCGACGAAAAAGAGGTCGACCTGGAATCTCCCATTGGCTACCTCCGGGTAGACCTTCTTGATGCTGAGCCGGTAGGCCGTATCGTTGAAGTCGAACTCGCCTGTCTGGCCGATGTTGATGCGCGAGATGTAGAATTCGTCGATCTCGGCTCTGACTTTGAAGTTCTCAAGTGCGTCGACTTGTCCGAGACGCTGTCCGGGCGACTTCGATTCACCGATCTCTGCGGTCAGCGAGGTCAGTTGTCCGGTGATGGGAGCACGGACTGTCAAGTTGTCGACGCTTTGCCGAAGCATGTCCAGGTTCTCGTCCAGGCGCCGAATCGATGATTCGATCTGGCTGAGCTGGCTGATGCGCAAGAGGGAGTCCTGCCTGAAGTTATCTCGCGCCAGAGCCAGCTTCTTCTGCCAGTAAACATGGTCGTTTCGCGTCCGCATGAAGTCATCAGGTGCAATGAGGTTCTTGTCGGCGAGGACGGAATCCCGCATGTACGAGAGCGTGGAATGCCGCATCGAATTCTCGACGTCGGCAAGCTGGCTCCGAATCGCGATGGAATTCTGCTCGATGGCGAGCCGCCGGTTCTCGGCATTGTTGATCTGTTCGTACGCGAGCGCTTCACGGTACATGACGTCGAGCTGGAAGTTCGCGTTCGTCAACCGGAGAATCGGGTCGCCTTTCTTGACAAAGGAGCCCGCCTCGATGAAAATCTTCTCCACTCGCCCGCCCTCAACGGCGTCGAGGAAAAACGTTTCAAGAGGAAGGACGGTGCCATTGACCGGGATGAATTCCTGAAACGGCCCCCGCGTCACGGTCGAAATCGTAATGCGGTCAGTCTCGACGTTGAGTCGCGAGCTCCTGTCCCGAAGGACGAAGCTGTAGAGAACAAATACGACGAACGCGGCAGCGGCGGCAACGGCAGCGATCTTCTTCGGCGACCAACGTCTCTTCTCGATCTTTCTGTCCATGCCGGACTGCGATAGGGAATTGGACTCAGTGACGCTATTTCTGGCTGACGTTTGTTCCATGACCCGGTGTCGCACCGTTGATGACGTTTCCCCCAGGTCCCTCAAGCATCGAGCCAAGACAAATCGCCTTTCTTCCCACAAAATCCCACGATTTGCTTGGCAAGAGTGTCCGATTTCATTACATTGAGGTGTCCGGAAACGGACACTTTTGAATGCCCCTTTCCCCAACTCCAACGTGAAGTGCGCCAAGCCTAGAGTGGCACATTGTTGGATCACGGAGGCAACGACCTATGGCCAAGAAGCTCGGGAACATCCTGATCATCGATGATGACCCGGACGTGCTCCTCGCGGCACAGCTGTTTTTGAAGCAGCATGCTGCGATGATCCGAACGGAGAAGAATCCGAACGTCCTCCCCTCGATCCTGGGAAGTGAAGCCTTCGACGTGGTCCTCCTCGACATGAACTTCGCACAGGATGTGAGCAGCGGCAAGGAAGGATTCTATTGGCTGGAGAAGATTCTTGAGATCGATCCTGAAGCGGTGGTCATCCTGATTACCGCCTACGGGGATGTGGAAATGGCGGTCCGGGCGATCAAAGCCGGCGCGACGGACTTTGTCTTGAAGCCGTGGCAGAACGAGAAGCTGCTCGCGACGCTGTCGGCTGCCATGACCATACGGGAATCGCGGCGTGAGGTCCTCAGCCTTCGTTCACGCCAGCGGCAGCTCAGTTCCGATATCGACCGGCCCTTCAAGGGATTTGTGGGAGAGAGTCCCGGCATAAAGCGGGTATTTTCCGCCATTCAGAAAGTCGCGATGACGGACGCAAACGTGCTCATCCTCGGCGAGAATGGGACTGGGAAGGAGCTGGTGGCGCGCGAGCTGCACCGGCAGTCGCAACGGGCGAATGAAGTCTTCATCTCTGTCGACCTTGGGTCGCTGCACGCGGGGCTGTTCGAGAGTGAGCTGTTCGGCCACGTGAAAGGTGCTTTCACTGATGCGCGGGAGGACCGGGCGGGGCGCTTCGAGATCGCCTCCGGCGGAACGCTCTTCCTTGACGAGGTCGGGAACTTGCCCTACACCCTGCAAGGGAAGATCCTGGCCGTTCTGCAAAACCGCGAGGTGATCCGGCTTGGCTCCAACAAGTCCATCCCGTTCGACGTTCGTCTGGTTTCGGCAAGCAACATGCCGCTCCGCGAGATGGTCACCCAGACGAAGTTCAGGCAGGATCTGCTGTACAGGATCAACACCGTCGAGATTCAACTTCCGCCGCTGCGCCAACGGCTGGAAGACATTCCTCTGCTCATAGATCATTTCCTGGCTATCTACTCCGGAAAATACAACAAACCTCACAAACAGGTCTCGCCAGCGACGCTGAAGCGTCTGGAAAAATACGACTGGCCTGGGAACGTGCGCGAGCTACAGCACGCCGTCGAGCGCGCGGTGATTATGAGCGAGGGCGATGCGCTCCAGTCCCAGGACTTCTTCCTGACGGCCAGCGAGAGAATGCTGGAGGTGGCCGGCCCTGATGGATTAAAGCTTGAGGAAGTGGAAAAAGCGGCGATCCGAAAGGCCATCAGCAAACATGGTGGGAATATCAGCGAGGCAGCACGAGAGTTGGGAGTGACCCGCGCGGCTCTTTATCGCAGGTTGGAGAAATATGGGCTTTAGGAACTTCCGACTGGTCGTCATCGGGCGCGTTCTACTGCTCAGCCTGACCCTCTTCCTCCTTTTCTACCTGGGCCTGCAAACGTCCTTCTACGCGACCGCGGCCGTCGTCGCGCTCCTTCTGGTTGCTCAGATTTACTCTCTGGTCAAGTACATTGAACGAACCAACAATGACCTCGGACGCTTCCTCTCATCGATTCGATACGCCGATTTCACTCAATCTTTCAGCGCTCGGGGGCGTGGCCGATCCTTCGAGGAATTAAGCTCCGCTCTCTCAGAGGTCATGAACGATTTCCGGCGCGTGCGTGTGGAAAAGGAGGAGCAATTTCTCTACCTGCAAACCGTCGTTCAGCACATCGGGGTTGGGCTGGTTGTCTTTCGACAGGATGGCGAGGTCGAGCTCGTGAACACTGCGGCGAAGCGGCTGCTCAATGTCAATCATCTGGCCAACATCAAGGACCTCTCCGCAGTGAGTCCGGCCCTTGTCGACACCCTGTTTGCTCTAAAGCCGGGGGAAAAAACGCTCTTCAAGTTCGAGTACGAGTCCGAAATCACTCAGCTCGCGATCTACGCGACCTCCTTCCGGCTCCGTGAGCAGTACCTCACGCTGGTCTCCATCCAGAACATTCGAAGCGAGCTGGAGGAAAAGGAGATGGAGGCGTGGCAGAAGCTGATCCGTGTCCTCACCCACGAGATTATGAACTCCATCACGCCGATCTCTTCGCTCGCCTCCACTGCGGATGACCTCCTCAAGTCAGGCGAAGGGGAACCGACGATGTCTCCCGACAGCTTGACCGACGTTCGCGGCGCCATTCAAACGATCAAGAAACGGAGTCAGGGGCTGCTGCATTTTGTGGATGCATATCGAAATCTCACGCGGGTCCCGCGCCCGAATTTCAAAATTTGCCGGATCGCTGACCTTTTTGCCCACGCTGAACAATTGATGAAAACACAGGTGCCTGGGAGAGCGGTCCGATTCCACTCCCGCGTCGATCCGGAGAGCCTGGAGCTCACAGCAGATCCCGAGCTTGTCGAGCAGGTGCTGATCAACCTCCTGCTCAATGCCCTCCACGCGGTGCAAGATCAGCCGAACGGGCAGATCAGAATGGAGGCGAGTTTGGACGAACGAGGGCGAGTGATCGTGGAAGTGATCGATAACGGGCCCGGCATTTCCGAAGAAGCGCGGGATAAGATCTTTGTCCCCTTCTTCACGACGAAGCAAGAAGGCTCCGGCATCGGCCTCAGCCTGTCCAAGGAAATCATGCGCCTCCACAAGGGAAGCATCCAGTTCCAATCGGACCCCGGCAAACGAACGGTCTTCCGGCTGACGTTCTGAAAACCCAATCTCCCGGCTGCATCGAGCTCGGAATCTCCTTCTTCACCTACAAGGTTGATGAAAAACGCGGAAAGAGTGATTCCTGCGGAAGCTGGAATCCAGAAGACGGGCCATATCTGGACTCCCGCTTTCGCGGGAGTGACAACGAGCGTGGTTTTTCGACAGCCTCCCATTGAACTTTGAAGGGGATGGACGCCTCCGTGCGTTCCCATTTGTACTGGAGCACTCCCACGCTTCCCCGCGAGGCGATGTCGAATGTGAAGCGATCGACGGGATTCTTCAGGTGCGTCACCGTGAGGGGAATGCGGGCGAGGTCTTTGGATTGATCGTAGATGGTTCCCCACTGCCCGTACTGACGATTGATGATGAGCAACCAGGTTTTCTGAGACGGAAGCGTGAACACCGAGTATGTGCCCGGGGGTACCTTCGTCGCTCCGAACACAAGTTCCTTGTCGGTTATGAGCTGCGTGGCTGCGTTCGCGCCGGTCCGCCACACCTCGTTCCAGGGGACAACGTTGCCGAAGATCGTGCGCCCGCGCAGAGCGGGTCGGCCGTAGTCGACCATGACATGGGCACCATTCACGACCGCGCGCACGGTATCGCGCGGAGAGAAAACCCTCAGCGCCTGGCCTGCGCGCTCCCGCTCGGCAAGGGTCTTCGCCATCCCTTCCACATTGACCCTGGCGACACGCTGCACGATGAACTTGTCCGTGGTCGCGGTCATGTCAGACCTATCCAGGCGGCCATCTTTTCCCATTGTCGCATACAGAGGCCCGAAATCTCTTTCCGGGTTCACGAGTTCCAGTCTGCCCGGAGAGGTTCCACGGACTTCATAGCGGAGCACCCGCCTACCCGCGAGGATCCCGAATTCTTCTGTACTGCCTTTGTGTAAGGCGTGAACCAGAGCGGCATTCCAGCCTTCAAAAAGATCGGCGAAGAACGGATAAGGCCGACCGGGGGCTGCGACGGTATACTCTCGTGGATGTATCCTGTTTCAAGGTGACACGAACACTGTCGTCGGTGTACACGAAATCTCGTTCCGCCGTTATTGGGTTGCCAAACTTTTGGAAGGAAACATGAAATCGCTCCAGTGGGCCATTGGGTCCGAAGGTCGCCAGGTAGGTTCGAACGGTCGTTTGAGGGGATCGCGCGACGCTGGTCCTGCGCAGTTCACGAGCATGCATGGAGTATTGTTCGACGGCAATCGTGTCCCGGCCGAGCTTGGCCAGGAACAAGCCGGTCTCTTTGGTCTGAGCAGTCGCGGCAACCCAAGCGATTCCCGCGACGACGGCGAGACGTACAAGAGGTCGTTTCACTGCAATCCCTTTCGTGAGAGTACCGGATCGGTTGTCTGAACAATCTGTTGTCATTCCAATACTGTCACCTCTGGAGAAGGTTCCGCCAACGTCCAGTGTTCGGGGGTTTGCGGCTGATGGAGAGAAGAACGCTGGCTCAGGAAAGGCATTCTTTCCATTCGATCAGTCGTGAAAAAAACCAAGAAGGAGAGGCTGAGTCTTTACACAATCTTTACGATCCGGGGGCAACTTTTTATGGTCTCTTCATTGATTTTGTAGGGAACGAGGAAGCATATTTCCATTCGTTGAAAATGAGCTCGGGCCTGAAAGAGAATCTCGATGTTCGAAGCGCCAATATTTCGACATCTGCCGGCTCTAGGTTCAGGAGCGAGTGAAACGCGGTCCAAGAACACAAACTGAAGGAAACGTCATGTTTGTCAGACAGCTTCGCAGCGCAATTATCATGATCATCTTGTTCAGCGGCGTAACGGGACTGCTCTACCCGTTCGCCGTCACCGGGCTCGCGCAGCTCATTTTCCCTGAGAAAGCAAATGGGCGTCTGATCAAGAAAGACGGAAAGATCGTCGGCTCCGAACTCATCGGTCAGCCCTTCAGCGATCCAAAATATTTCTGGAGCCGCTTGTCTGCAACAGGTTCGTACCCATATAACGCCGGCGCGTCGGGCGGGTCGAACTACGGACCGCTGAACCCCGCGCTCCTCGATGTCGCGAAAAAAAGGGTTCAGGACCTGCGATCGGCCGATTCCTCGAACACACAGGCAATCCCCGTTGACCTCGTGACCGCTTCAGGAAGCGGGCTCGATCCGCACATCAGCGTTGGAGCGGCGCTATATCAAATTGAGCGCGTCGCGCGGTCCCGCGGAATAAACCCAACAGAAGTTCGTTCATTGGTCGATGAGAATACTGAGGGAAGGCAACTTGGTTTTCTGGGGGAGCCACGGGTGAATGTGGTAAAACTGAATCTTGCCCTCGATAATCTTCAATCTTCGTCGGAGGTGAAATAATCATGGACATCGTCTACATCGCTATCGTCGTCGTGTTCTTCACACTCACGTGGGGCTTGATGAAGGGGTGCGAACTCCTCGGAGAAAGCAGATCAGGAGGGAAATCATGAACTGGCTCTATCTTGTTGCCGGACTAATTGCACTTGGACTTCTGTTCTATTTGTTCGTGGCACTGCTGAAACCGGAGATTTTCGAATGACAACAAACGGAATATTTCAGTTGCTCTTCTACCTTGCCGTTCTCGTTCTTTTGGCTAAGCCGCTGGGTGGGTTTATGGCCCGCGTCTACCAGCGACAGAAAACGTTTCTTGACCCTATCATCGGTCCGGTAGAACGGGTCATTTACAGAGTGTCAAAGATCAATCCAGATGAGGAGATGGACTGGAAGGAGAATGCCGTTGCATTTCTTCTTTTCAACTTCGTGGGATTGGTCATTGTGTACGCGTTGCAGCGTCTTCAACAGATCTTGCCACTGAACCCACAAGGGCTCGGGGCCGTATCGCCTGATTCTTCATTCAACACCGCCGTCAGCTTTGCGACGAACACAAACTGGCAGGGTTATGGCGGCGACGTGACGCTAAGCTACCTGACCCAGATGCTGGGGCTGACGGTACAGAATTTTGTTTCCGCTGCATCAGGGATGGCTGTGCTCGCACTTTTCATCCGCGCCCTCGCACGCCACTCCGCCAAGACCCTGGGAAATTTCTGGGTCGATTTGACTCGCAGCACCCTGTATATCCTGATGCCTTTGGCTGTTATTGTCGCACTTCTTCTCGTTTCGCAGGGCTCAATCCAAAACTTTTCTCCCTATGCTTCAGCGACCCTTCTTCAGCCAACGGCTGACGCGAGCGGTGCGAAGGTGACGGAACAGGTCATTGCCATGGGTCCCGCGGCGTCACAGATCGCCATCAAACAGTTAGGCACCAACGGTGGTGGGTTCTTCAATGTCAACTCAGCGCATCCATATGAGAACCCCACGCCGCTCTCCAATTTCGTGGAGATGCTGTCGATCCTGTTGATCGCGGGCGCGCTCTGCTACACATTTGGCAAGATGGTTGGCGATACTCGCCAGGGCTGGGCGCTGCTTGCTGCGATGATGGTCATCCTGGTCGTCGGAATCTTTGTGGCATACCACTATGAAGCGGCAGGCAATCCGAGGTTGGATTCTCTAGGCGTCGACCAGCACTCGACCGCGGTCAACCCCGGCGGCAATATGGAGGGAAAAGAAGTGCGGCTCGGTGTTGCCAATTCGGCACTCTGGGCAACGGTGACCACCGCTGCATCGAACGGCTCGGTCAATTCCATGCACGATTCATTCACGCCCATGGGGGGACTCGTCCCCCTGGTGATGATGCAACTGGGGGAAGTAGTGTTCGGTGGCGTCGGATCAGGTCTCTACGGGATGCTCGCGTTCGTTATTGTGGCGGTCTTCGTCGCGGGATTGCTTGTTGGCCGCACGCCCGAATACCTGGGTCACAAGATCGAATCGTACGAGATGAAGATGGCGTCGCTTCTCATTCTCATTATGCCGCTCACAGTCCTCGCGCTCACCGCACTTGCAGCCGTCACTCAAGCGGGAACAAGCTCCATCCTGAACCCCGGTGCACACGGATTCAGCGAGGTGCTGTATGCCTTCACTTCCCAGGGGAACAACAACGGGAGCGCCTTCGCGGGCCTGAACGCAAACACTCCCTTCTATAATATCACCGGCGGTCTGGCAATGCTGATCAGTCGCTATTGGCTTGCCGTGCCGACATTGGCACTCGCGGGATCTCTCGTACGCAAGAAGCTTGTCCCTGCAGGTGAAGGGACACTGCCGACGCACACTCCCCTCTTCATTTTCTGGCTGATTGCCGTCGTGCTGATCGTCGGGGCCCTCAATTTCTTCCCCGCCCTCGCGCTGGGACCGATCGTTGAACACTTCATCATGATCCAATAGGATAATCAAGAGGATACATGCTGATGACAACTCAAGCTTCACAACCCCTGAAGAAACCCCTCGGACTTACCGGAGCAATGTATCGCCGCGGGTTCGTCGACGCGGTGCTGAAACTCAATCCCCGGTGGATGGTGCGTAATCCGGTGATGTTTGTCGTCGAGGTTGGGAGCGTTCTGACAACGGCGCTGTGGATCCAAGCGCTCTCGGGCACGGGGGAAGCTCCGGCCTGGTACATCGGGAGCGTGTCACTCTGGCTCTGGTTCACCGTCCTGTTTGCGAATTTTTCAGAGGCGTTGGCAGAAGGGCGTGGAAAAGCACAGGCTGAGGCATTGCGTCGTTCGCGTCGGGATACGAAGGCCAAACGTCTACGGAATCCGCGCGACCGCTCGACATTCGATGTCATCTCGTCCGTTGAGCTGAAGAAGGGAGACATCGTCCTCGTTGAACCGGGCGATGTCCTTGCTGCTGACGGCGAAGTCGTCGAAGGCGTTGCTTCCGTGGATGAAAGCGCTATCACGGGAGAAAGCGCCCCGGTCATACGAGAGTCCGGCGGCGATCGGAGTGCTGTTACCGGGGGGACGCGGGTGCTCTCGGACTGGCTCGTTGTTCAGGTGACGGCCGAACCAGGCGGCGGATTCCTTGACAGGATGATCCGATTGATCGAAGGTGCAAAGCGACAGAAGACCCCAAACGAGATTGCTCTCAACATCATTCTCGCTGCCTTCACCATCATTTTTCTCGTGGTATGTGTTACACTTCTTCCCTTTTCGCTCTTCAGCGTCTCGGCGGCCGGCCAAGGAACACCGGTGACTATCACAGTGCTTGTCGCTCTCCTGGTATGCCTCATTCCGACGACCATCGGTGGACTCCTTTCAGCGATCGGCATTGCGGGCATGGACCGAATGATCCGACACAATGTTATTGCGACTTCCGGCCGGGCCATTGAAGCAGCAGGTGATGTCGATGTTCTGTTGCTCGATAAGACAGGGACGGTAACTCTCGGCAATCGAATGGCCACAGAATTCACTCCGGCCCCGGGCATTCCGAAGGAACGGCTTGCCGATGCGGCTCAGCTCGCGTCGCTTGCCGACGAGACTCCTGAAGGCAGGTCCATCGTCGTTCTTGCGAAGGAAAAATACGGTCTCCGCGGCCGCGAGATCCATCAAATATCGGCGCGCTTCGTCCCCTTCAGCGCGCAAACGCGCATGAGTGGAGCGGATATCCAGCCAGAGGGCAACAATGGGAGGAGGATCATCCGAAAGGGGGCTGCCGATGCCATCAAGGCGTACATCGACCAGCAGGGGGGTCTTTATCCAGCGGCTGTGCAGCAGACTGTCCAGGAAATTAGTCGGGCGGGCGCGACACCTCTCGTCGTCGCGGAGAACAAGGAGGTGCTCGGCGTCATTCATTTGAAGGATATCGTCAAAGGGGGGATCAAAGACCGATTTGCCCATCTGCGGAGCATGGGCATCAGAACCGTGATGATCACGGGAGATAATCCGCTGACAGCAACGGCCATTGCTGCTGAGGCGGGTGTCGACGACTTCCTTGCTGAAGCGAAGCCGGAGGACAAGCTGAAATTGATACGGGACTATCAGAAGGGAGGACGACTCGTCGCCATGACGGGAGACGGCACAAATGATGCCCCTGCGCTTGCCCAGGCAGACGTTGCCGTGGCCATGAACACGGGAACCCAATCTGCACGCGAGGCAGCCAATATGATCGACCTCGACAGCAATCCGACGAAACTGATGGAGATTGTGGAGATCGGCAAGCAGCTTCTGATGACGCGCGGTACGTTGACGACATTCAGTATCGCTAACGATGTCGCGAAGTACTTCGCGATCATCCCGGCGGCGTTCGCAACGACGTACCCGGCTCTCAACGCGCTGAATATCATGAGACTTGCGACCCCCGAGAGTGCCATCCTCTCAGCCGTCATCTTCAATGCACTCATCATTGTTGTGCTCATTCCTTTGGCGCTGAAAGGAGTGAAGTACCGGCCCGTGAGCGCCGTGCAATTACTGCGGAGGCACTTGTTCATTTACGGTATCGGGGGATTGATCGCGCCCTTTGCAGGTATCAAGCTGGTTGACCTCATACTGCAAGCAGTCGGCATGGCATAGAACTCTAACCTGATGGCACGGATCAGCATCATGGTAAAGTCTATCAAGAACCAATCGAAGGCAGTTCATTGCAGGTTCCTCCTGCTTGCGGTCGTTGTTCCGACCCTCCTCTCGGAGCAAGAGGCGACAAGAACCACGGTCAATGGGTTTGTCGAGGTGTACGATCCCTATTGTTTTCTGCAGGAACGCTTAGCATCCCGCGGCTTGGCCGAGGTCTCACCTTGACGATCCCCCTGAACCTATGATTCTCATACCAATGTAGGTATATTGTACGGAAATGAATGTCGACCCATCGCGACCGGATCCTGATGCTCTTCTCCGTCTGCTGAAGAAAGAGGAAGAGAAGGAGAAGAAGGGAAAACTGAAGATATTCTTGGGCATGTGCGCCGGAGTCGGGAAGACCTACGACATGCTCAAGGCTGCGCACGAGGCACAGTCGAAAGGTGTTGACGTCGTCATCGGATATGTCGAGACACACAAGCGCCCTGAGACAGAAGCCCTTCTGACCGGACTTCCACTCACTCCACGAAAAACGCTGCAATATCATGGCACGACGCTCGAGGAAATGGACCTCGATCAGATCCTCTCCCAAAAACCTCAACTCGTGCTGGTCGATGAGCTGGCTCACACGAATGCTCCAGAAAGCCGGCATACGAAACGTTACCAGGACGTTCTTGAACTACTGGATAACGGCATTAGTGTTTTCACAACGCTGAATGTCCAGCACGTCGAGAGTCGTGCCGACACGGTCGCTCAGATCACCGGTGCCATTGTCCGCGAAACTGTGCCCGATTCAGTCTTCGACCAGGCCGATGAAGTCGAGGTGATCGACCTTCCACCGGATGAGTTGCTCAAGCGTCTTGCGGAGGGCAAGGTGTACACCGGTGAGCGTTCACAGCGCGCGATCCAAAACTTCTTCCGGCGGGGAAATCTTACGGCCCTTCGGGAGATGGCGTTGCGCCTCGCCGCCGAGCGCGTCGAGAGCCAGCTGCGTGAGTACATGCAGACGGAGCGGATTCGCGGTCCGTGGAGGTCCGGCCAGCGTATGGTGGTAGGGATCACGCCGAGTCGGAATTCTGTGCGACTCATCCGGTGGACGCGACGTCTTGCGTTCACCATGAAGGCTAGCTGGGTGGCGGTCTTCGTCGAACGATCCACTCCGCTTACCAGCGCGGACAAAGAGCAGTTTGCTCAGAATGTCGCGCTGGCCCGCGACCTGGGGGCGGAGATTATCACGACTGCTGATGAAGATATTGCACAGGCTCTCGTCCGGGTGGCGCGAGAGCAAAATGCGACGCAGATTATCGTTGGTAAATCCGAGAGGGCATGGTTCCGGGGCAGGAGTCTTCTCGACCGGCTGATCGAGCTGAGCACCGATATCGACGTCTATGTCGCAAGCAACGAAGAGCGGGGAGAGCCCTCTCGGAAGCGGATGGTTCGTCTTCTCACCATCCATTCGGGTTTCTCTCAATACGCCCTGGCGGCGGCGATCGTTTTCATTGTCGCTGCATTCTGCTATCCGTTCGCCGCAGTCATCGGCTATCAGACGGTCTCACTGATCCTCCTCTTGACGGTCGTCCTTCTCCCGCTTCGCCTCGGGGTTGGCCCGGTCGTTCTGGCGGCCGGACTGAGTGCCCTCACGTGGGATTTTCTCTTCATTCCGCCTCGGTACACGTTTGTCATCGCAGCTCCGCAGGATGTGTTGATGGTGCTTGCGTTCTTTGCCATCGCCGCGGTGACAGGCATTCTGACCGTCCGTATTCGTGCGCGGGAGAAGGCGGTTCGTTCTCGGGAAGGACGCGCGGTGGCGTTGTATGCTCTCACGAATGACCTCTCGTCTGCAAAGAATCAGGAGGATGTCGTTCAGTCAGCCGTCTCGAACATCAAGAAATTCTTCGACGCAGACGTCGCCATCTTCCTCAGCGACCTTGACGGTGACTTTTCAGATCGAGCGCACTCTGCAAGCACCTTCGTTCCGGGCGAAAAGGAGCTCGGCGTCGCCGCGTGGGTACACTGGAACGAGAAACGCGCAGGCAAGCACACGGAGACCCTCCCCTTTGCCGAAGCGACGTACTACTCCCTTTCAGGTCCGCGCTATCCGCTGGGCGTGGTCGGCATAAAGACCCGAGGGCAGGAGCGACTTTCGCTTGATCAGGAGACGCTGCTGGAGAACTTTCTGAGACAAATCTCCTCGGCGCTTGACCGCGAGTTCCTCAACGAGATGGCAAAGCAGTCGATTGCCCTGGCCGAATCCGAGCGACTGTATACGACCCTCTTCAATTCCATCTCGCACGAGATTCGAACGCCCATCACCGCTTTGCTCGGAGCGTCCGAGACGCTGATGGAGGACGCCGTCGGAGGCAAGCCGAATGTCCGGCGCGAGCTTGCGCAGGAAATTCAATCTGCTGCGGAGCGGCTCGACCACATCGTGCAGAACCTCTTGGCGATGACGCGCTTGGAGTCCGGGCTCATTCAGCCAAAGCTCGATTGGACGGACATGCGCGATGTCATCAACTCATCGGTTCACAAACTCAAGAAGGAGCTCTCCGGTCATTCTCTTTCGATGGATGTTTCACCCTCGCTGCCTCTGGTGAAGCTGGATTTCGGGTTGGCGGAACAGATGCTTGTGAATCTTCTCCGCAATGCCGCCATGCACACACCGAGCGACTCGATGATCTTGATCACCGCATTCCCCGACGGGGCTCAGTGCGTCATCACGGTAGCTGATAACGGTCCGGGCTTTCCGGCGGATTCATTGACCAGGGTGTTCGAAAAATTCTATCGTGTGCCGGGCTCGAAAACGGGGGGGATCGGCCTGGGCCTCTCGATCGCCCTTGGCTTCGTCCAAGCGCACAAAGGGACCATCATGGTCGAGAACCGTTCGGGCGGAGGTGCAAAGTTTACGATTCGTCTGCCTATGGAGAGGCCCGCTCACCAGATCACGGAGCCCGAAAATGAGTGAGGAACCCATCGTTCTCGTCATTGACGATGAAATCCAGATCCGCCGCCTCCTCGAGCTGACGCTGGAATCGAACGGGTGCAGAGTTCTCCTTGCGGGGTCGGGTGAAGAGGGGTTACGGCGCGCAGGCATGGACAGGCCTGAGCTGATCATTCTCGATCTCGGCCTGCCGGATGAAGACGGGTTGAGTGTTTTGAAGAAGGTTCGCGAGTGGTCGACCGTTCCGATCCTTATTCTCTCCGTGCGTGATTCCGAGGGAGACATCATTGCCTGTCTGAACGCGGGGGCAGACGACTACCTGGTCAAGCCGTTTCGGTCCGGCGAACTCCTGGCGCGCGTGCGCACGGCCATGCGTCACCGTCCGGCGGTGCATCAGGAGACCGTCTTCCAAACTGGAGAACTTTCTGTCGATCTCACGGCGAGGAGTGTGAAGAGATCGGGAAAAGCCGTACGACTGACGGCGACGGAATACAACCTCCTGGCCTTGTTCGTGCGAAACGCCGGAAGAGTGCTCACGCACCGCTACATTCTGGAACAGGTCTGGGGGCCGACCCACGCCGAAGAAACAGAATACACACGTGTGTATGTCGGTCAACTGAGAAAGAAGATCGAGGAGGATCCTGGAAATCCGAAGCTACTGCTCACGGAGTCGGGGATCGGGTATCGTCTCGCCGCCTTGCAGTGAGACCACCTCGTCCGCGAAGGACTTACGGTCAACCAGCGGTTTCTTCGATACGACTGACGATAACAGGCATGCCGAGCCGGAGCGTATTTTGAGTCTCTGCGGCTTTGTCGGTCGCCTCAGCGATCGGCGTCCATCCTTGTTGAGTTTGGAATCCATTCCGTGTCTCTGTATCTGTCGGCTGCGCCGAGTGTCAGGGGGTGCGGTCCGGAGGGGTGAATGGTCGGAGAGCGACGCCCCATCGGGGGACGGCCCGACAGTACTGCTCGTACAAACCCCCGAATTGCCTGCGCAAGTGTGGTTCTTCATAACCGAGCACGAAGAGATGGAAGCCGAGGAAGCCGACACCTGCATAAATCAGGAGGGCAGTACTGCCGAAGAACATTGCCTCCGACATGAGTACGACTACCACCGCGACATACATCGGATTTCGCGTATGCCCATACAAGCCGCGAACCACAAGTATCTTAGGTGGGTCCGCAGGGGCCAAGGTTCCTTTGCCGCGGACAGCGAAAGTCCATATGCAGTGAACCAGGATTCCCGAGCCGATCAGTCCAAGAACGCCAGCGAAACCCGACATGGCCGATAAGCTCGGCCACACGGTCTCCTCTGATTGGCTCAAGATCAAATACGGTAGAAGAACGACCCCGACGCCCGGCATGAGAATCGTGAAGAGGATAGCTTTGAGAATGAGTCGGATTTGCATGGGCTTCCGTCCCGCCGGACTGCTCAGCAAGCCGTGCTTCTTATGACTATTCCCCTAACCGCGCAGCAACGCGCTGAATACAGTTTGGTATCCCGGCTGTCATTGGGCGAGTCTAGTCTCCAAAATACTTCTCCGTGAAGAACTTCTCTGTGAAATAAAACTGCTTCCACGTTGGTCTCGCACGATCAAGCAGCATTCCTTCGGCCGCGCCTAGGGTGTAGAATGCCACACGGCGCAACGTTCCCAGAGACAGACGGGGAAGTTCTGAGAGAATCCGCACTTGCAGCGAGTCCGCCTCCTGCCCCAGGGAAGTCGAGTTCTTGAGCGATCGGAATTGCGGGCCTGGCTGGTATTCCTTCCCGCCCATCGTGGCGATACGGTACTCGGTATAACGGGCAACACCTTCTTGCCAGAGCTAGAAAGAGAAGTACTTATGATCATCCAGGGAGAGAATCTTCCGAAATTCTCTCTTCCTCTGGAGATAGGCCGAGACGTTGCGGCGAAAGTCCGCTTCGCTCGAAGATTGAAGCGCCTCAGAGAGTGATCGACACACGAGAAGGAACTGCTTCTGCACCTCGGCAGAGTCATAAGGGAAAGGGTAGTTCAGCATCCACATCCCGGTCTTGTCTCCCCGGGCCAGCCCCAACGAATCGACGTCGGCATAATAGTTTGGCTGAGACATCTGCAGTTGGTGGAAATGCTCGTGGAGCAGGGTGACAAGCCAACGCGTGGGGGTCTTCGCGTCGGTATTTTCCGGCTCACCAATGACGATCGTCGGCACTCCATTCACAGCGGGGAACGTCGCCAGAAGATTTGTCGCAAAAACCCTCTTCCGGAACAGCACATCGCTGCTGAGAAGTGAATCATGGCCCAACGAGGCAAAATCCGTTGAAGGCCGCGGATGCCTGATCAAGAACTCGTATTCAGGAGTAACAAGGAGAACGGCAAAAGGAGCTCTGCTCCAGCCGGACCAAACCTGATCTCCCAACGACTCACTGATCCGAAATGCCTCCGCCAGGAGAGTCCGCTCGGAATCCGGTAGTCCTGGCTGATCGTTCGACCGGAGTATGGCAGGTAGAACGGTGACAACCAGAAGGAAGACTACTGTGAACGCGACGGGTTTTAGAGCTTGCCCTGCACTCATTGGCAAAGTGATTTTCAGATTGTCGGATCAATCCCCGGCAGCCTTGGTTTGACGTTGGCATGCGGCACAAAGTTACCGCCGTAGCGACTGAAAATCAATGCTGGAACATCCTGGTGTGTCTGTTCCGTTGCTGCCAAAGCTGTAGCACGAAACTCACGCGGATCCCCGCAAGTTGCTATGAATAGCCTACTTGTGGCTCTTTCTCATTGATCGAGAACTGTGCGCCTGTTTCTGAATCATTGACTTTCATTCAAAGTCTTGTAACTTGCAGTCAGACAAGGTTCCCAGCCTTTTGGGAACATTCTCCTCACTCCAGGATCAGCAGCTATGCTGAGCTCGAACCCTACGCCTCCTGGGCGTGAAATCCACTAACACAATGGTGATGTGCACATATCTGAAAGGAGAATCTGCTATGGCGCGAAGAATGCTGGTTCTGCTTAGCGTTGTGCTCCTCAGCCTCACTGCGCGTGCCCAGACAGAACAGCCGCAGAAGGGGGGCCTCAACGTTGAGGAGATGAAACTCGGCACGGCCGTTGAGAACCGGGAGATTGTTGGTGACACGACGGAGTTCTCCGTCGACGAGAGGGCATACCTCTGGATGAAAGTCGTTGGTGGGGCAGGGGATTCGCTCTCCGTAACGTGGGAATACGGCGACAAGTCCTACACGACCGTCCTCGCGATCGGCGGCAGTCCGTGGAGGACCTGGTGCTATAAGACGCTCTACAGTGCGGGGGATTGGAAAGTGAAAGTCACCACCAGCGCCGGCGATCTGTTGAAGGAGCTGGAGTTCAAGGTCAAAGAGGTGGGGAAGAAGTAGGGGAACTCACCGGTAGGGGTACTCAGCTCAACACCCCTGCCGGTACGTCTTGGTCTCCATCCCGGCAAGAACCGGTTCGTTGAGCGCAAAGATTTGCGCGCGGAACGTGGGGGAAGCGGTACGTGCGCGCGAAGGATCTTGCCGGGGGTGTTGTTACCTGACCGTGTCGGTGAACGTGAGCATAACGTAGCGGCCGAGATCTTTGTTCTGAGTGTCCTCCTTGTAATTGTCGGTCACTGTACGGCGGACGCTCTTGTTCTGGCGCAGGATATCGTTCACGCTCAACTGTACCTCCCCACAGTTGTTCTGAAAGAACTTCTTTCCGAGAGCGACATTCCAGAGGACATAGTTCTGATTGTATCCACCCGCGAGACCGTCGTACGAAGTGCTCGAGACTTCGTTCCGCGACACTCCCTGCCAGAAGATCCAGTCGAATCAAAAAACTCCCCGTGTGGTTGAAGTAGTTGTTGCTTAGCTCCGGCCGGAGAGTGTTCTTCACGATCTTGTAGTTCGCCGTGTAAGAGAGGTTGAAGTCGACATCCTCGCTGACGTTGCTTCCGACGACGAGACCCTGGCTGACAGCGCATGAGTTCGAAGCGTTCTGGACGCCGTTGGTGAGTCCGGGTGTGCGGACGTAGGAGAGAGACGTATTCAGGTTGAGATTGCTCTTGACGAGATCAAAGGGGAAACCGTAGGTGAGGAACGACCGAGCATTCCAGTTTCCGTTGAGGTTGGCCGGTTTGGTCAGTTGTGTCCCTTTGGTCAACCTGACGCCTTTCGAAAGGAGGCTGTCCTCCTGGGCGATCAGGGTCGAATTCCCGATGTAGTCCTGCGTGTACCCGATGGAAAACATAATAGAATAGTTGCGCGCCCCTCGGATGTTGACAGCGGAATACAGGGTCATCAGCGTGTGGCTGTACGCCTGTTTCAAGTTGGGGTTTCCGCTCGTGAGCAACAGCGGGTTGCTGTTGTCGACGACATCCTGCAGCTGACTGAAGCTCGGAGGGCTCGTCGATGTCCGATAGAACACACGCAGGCTGGAGCGGTTGGCGAGACCGTAGCTGAGCATCGCAGAGGGCAGGACATTCTAGAACGTCTTGTCGATCGTCCGCGTGAAGGGGAACGTCTGATCGTTCCGCAGTCCCGCAATTTGGCAGGCCACATCCATCATCAGGTTGAGTCCGCTCCGGCGGAGACGATAGCCAATCCCGGCATTCTGCGTCGTCCATGTGTTGTCGGCTGTGTTGGAGAGCCGCGTGTCGAGACGTGAATACTGTCCGGTCGCAGGGTCGAAGCTGTAGGTGCTGGTCTCCGCTGAGTTCTTCGTCAGCGTAGGATTGTAATGGACCTCCAGTATGCTGCTGACGCTCAAGGGCTCCGTATAGACGAGCCGAGAAGAGACTGAAGCGCCGTGGGAGAGTCCCCCCGCCTGTTGCTGCAGCGTGTCGCTCAGCCCCGCCGGCACGCTGAAGTACGATACGAGGGACTGAAGGTCACTCGTGCGGTTCCTCTTGTTCGCGTTCACACCGAGGTCGATCGACAGTGTTCTTCCCGGGCTTCAGTTCCACACCGGCGAGCGGCTTTTGACTTGTGCTGTCGATGGTTCTTCCCTTCAGGATGGCATTTTGCGCAGTGGCCATCGAAGGCAAAAGCACTAGGAGCCACGCTGTCAGAAATAAGAAATATCTCTTCATTCGGCTCTCGAATCTGCGTTCCGCTTCGATTAGACTTGCAGGACGCCCGGAAGTTTAAGGGACGTCCCCGACGGAGACGTGCCGATGGGGGCAAAGCATTCCTCCACTATCGATGAGGGGCACGACGCGGGGGAGAGGACTTGGTTCCGAACCTTGATGCCCGAAGGGACGCGCAAACGAGGATCTTCAGGAGAGGCTGGCCTCCGATCTATCTCCTGAACACTGACGGGATGCGGGGAAGGGAGGAATGCGCAACCCTCTCGGAGGGCTTTCAGAATCTACGGTTTGCCTTTCTGGCAAAACTGCGGTAGTTTATGAGTGCAGCTTCTTTTAACAAGCCTATCGCATCACCGCAAAGTTGTTTTCAGATGATATCCCCAAGGGAGGAGTTACCCTATGCGACACACCAGATTCCTCGCTCTGTTCGCGCTCATTTGCTGTGCCGGTCTTGCGTTTGCACAGCTTCCGGATGAGACGAGCGGACGCGTACCTGAACTCGATGCGTTTCACAAACCGATCTATGCGCTCTGGCACGATGCATGGCCGGCGAAGGACATTGCCCGACTGAAGCAGCTGCTGCCCGACGTTGAGAAGGCGTACACCGCGCTCGCTGATGCCAAGCTGCCGGGGATCCTGCGCGAGAAGAGTGTCATCTGGACCGAGAAGCTGAAACTCCTGGGGGAGGCCGTCAAGGATTACGGGAGCTCTGTCACGGCGAACGACGATGCCGGAATTTTGAAAGCGACGGAGAACGTCCATTCCTGCTATGAGCAAATGGTCCGCGTCGTGCGCCCGGCTCTCAAGGAGCTCGATGGGTTCCATCAGGTGCTCTACCTCCTTCACCACTACTATATGCCGGAGTATCAGGTGGAGAAGATCACGGCGTCGGCGGACTCCTTGGTTCTGAGGATGGGACCGCTTAATAGTGCATTGTTGCCAAAGCGCCTGGAAGGCAAGATCGAGCAATTCACCAAAGCACGCAGGAACCTGGATGAAGCCGTCAAAGAGTTTGCAGAGGCGGTGAAGGCGAAGAGGGGGAAAGACGAGATCGCGAAACTGGAAAACACCCTGCATGCGCGGTATCAGGTGCTGGAAAAAGTCTTCGAATAGGTGGCCCGGCTCATCGATTTAGAATTGACGGCTCACATACATACGATCGAAGGACTTCACCTCGAAATCCCTATTGGCTCAACGCTGAGGGGGATTTTCTATTTCGGCGGTGCTCTCCGCGGGGCAGTTCCCAATCTTGACTCTTGCGACCGGGCACGGGAGGGTCGCGATTTGCCTTTCAGGCTGAGCTGCAGTAGCTTTGTGGGGTTACTTCAATCGGCTTGTCCCGCCTCGGCTCCACAGGTATCTTCCTTTGCGCTGATCCTCGCTGAAAGGGATTCTCATTCGCGGGGCGCCGTCTCTTGGATCCCACCGCGGTTGAAGGTGCTAGGCGGAAGCTGCTAAGACAATCGATTCAAACTACGACAATGGACACGAAGGGATAGTACATGGCCATTGAACTGAAAGGCGCCGGACTCACCATAGAGCAGCTTGTCCGGATCGCGCGACACGGCGAGAGAGTCGAGCTCCATCCGGAAGCGCTCCAGCGCATCAACGCCTGCCGCGCGATGCTTGAGGAGAAACTTGCTGCGCGCGAGATCATGTACGGGACGAACACCGGCATCGGGGAATTCTCCGAGATTGTTCTGACGGACGAGCAGGTGAGGCAATTTCAACGGTATCTGATCTACAATCACGCGGCCGGGATCGGCGACCCTGCGCCGATCGAGTACGTGCGCGGAGCGATGGCGAGCAGGGTGAATGTGCACGCGCGGGGGAAATCCGGCTGTCGCTCCGAAATAACCCTCACGCTCGTCGATATGCTGAACAAAGGAGTAACGCCCGTCGTCTGCCAGAAAGGATCCGTCGGGGCCTGCGGGGATCTGGCGCCGATGTCGCAAATCGCGCTCCTGATGTTGGGGGAAGGTGAGGCGTACTACCGGGGGGAGCGCTTGCCCGGAAAGGTCGCGCTGGACCGGGCGGGCATCCCGATTCCCGGCTTGCTGGCGAGGGACGGTTTGGCGACCATCAACGGCTCCAACCTGCTCACGGCTATGAGTGCCCTGCACCTCCACGACATCAACCGGTGGCTGAAACAGGCAGAGATCGCGTGTGCGATGTCGCTTGAAGCGCTCTACGCGAACATGAAACCGTACGACGTCCGGCTGCACGAGCTGCGCGGCTTCCCGGGCGCGATCCGCAGTGCGAAGTCCATTATGGCCTGCATCAGGGGGAGCGACCTGCTTTCCAGCAAGATCAAGACCAAAGTGCAGGATGCGTATTCCATGCGCTCCTCGCCGCAGGTCATCGGCTCGGCGCACGATGCGGTCGCGCACGCGATGTGTCAGGTGGAGACGGAGCTGAACGCCGTCGCCGACAACCCGATCTTCCTGCCGGAATACAAGCTGACACTGACGGGAGCTAATTTCCAGGGGAGCCCGATCTCTCTCCCCATGGATATGGTGGGAGCGGCTGTCACAATGGTGAGCGTGCTCTCGGAGCGAAGGCTGAACAGGCTGCTGAACCCTGCGCTCAGCGTCGGCCTGCCGGCGTTTCTGACGAAGGGGGCCGGGATGTTCTCGGGCCTCATGCTCAGTCAGTACACCGCCGACACGATGATCGTTGAGCAGCGGATTCTTTCCTACCCCGCGTCCACGGCCTCCATCCCTGCGGCTGCCGACCAGGAGGACTTTGTCTCGATGGGGATGAACACAGCGATCAAGAACGAGCAGATCCTCGACAATGCCTATGGGATCCTCGGCATCGAATTCATTGCCGCGGCGCAGGCCCTTGACTTCCGCGACTTCACGCCGGGCCTCGGTGTGCGGAAGGCCAAGGAGGTGATCCGGCGTCACGTCGAGCACCTCGATGAGGATAGGCCGCTCTACCCCGATCACACACGCATGAAGGAAGTTGTGCGCTCCTGCGAAATCCTCGAAGAAGTTGAGAAGGTGGTCGGAAGCCTGGGGTGAGGTCGATCGGACTGCAGCTGTACCCGTACCCATCAGCTTTCGGGCCGGGAAGTGTCTGGAGGCCCACCGCAACGACGACGGTTAGGTGATCGTAGGTCGTCACCCCTACGAACCAGCCACCTGCCTCCGGCAATCTACACCTCTATGTCGCCTACGATGATAATCATCGTTCCATGATCGCGATGAAAGGACCCCCACTCCGTGGCAAGAACCGTCTATAAGCTCGTTCTACTATCCATCATCTTGCTCCTTCCGCTCACGTCCGCCCTCGGGCAGGACCCGGAAGGGTCGATGGCGTTCACCGTTTCTATGGAAGCGCCAAACACACACTACTATCACGTGCTCTTCCAGTGCAATGAGATCAAAGGCGAGACGTTGGATTTCAAGATGCCTTCCTGGACGCCGGGATATTACTGGATCGAGAACTTCGCCAAGAACGTGCTGAACTTCCGCGCCGAGGATGGAAAGGGAGCTGCCCTGGCGTGGCAGAAGACGTCAAAAAACACCTGGCGGGTCAGATCCGACCACGCTCAGTCCCTCACGGTGAGCTACGACGTCTATGCGTTTACACAGTCGGTCGCTGATCCGTTTCTCGATGGCGGCCGCGGTTACATCTCTCCAGCCGGAATCTTCATGTATGTCGACGGCCGCCTCCGGCATCCGGCGACCGTGACGGTGATTCCCTATGAGAAATGGACCAAAGTATCGACGGGCCTCGATCCTGTCAAGGGAAAGCCGAACATGTTCTTCGCGGGGGACTTCGACGTCCTGTACGACTGCCCGATCCTCGTTGGCAATCAGGAGATCCTGTCGTTCGAAGTGCAGGGAATCCCTCACTCCGTGGCGATCGAGAACCCCGGCACGTTCGACCGGCAAAAATTCACCGCCGATCTGAAGAAGATGGTAGAGGCGGGGGTGGCGGTCATCGGGGAAATTCCTTATCAACACTATACCTTCATCATTATGGGTGAAGGAAGAGGCGGACTCGAGCACCGGAATTCGATGGCGGTGTTCTCGAGCGGTTCCATCCACAATCCGGAGAATCCCGCTCAATACAAAGGCTGGCTGAGCTTTCTCGCCCACGAATATTTCCATCTCTATAACGTCAAATCGATACGACCCGTTGCGCTTGGTCCGTTCGATTATGACAAAGAGAACTACACGCACATGCTCTGGTTCTCTGAAGGAGTCACTGTGTACTATGAGTACCTGATCCTGAACCGCGCCGGGCTGATGACCCGCACCGACTGCCTGGAGCGGCTGCGCAGGAGCATCGCAAACTACGAGAACATCCCGGGAAATCTGTTCCAGTCCGCAACCGAGGCGAGCTTCGATACCTGGATTCAGTTTTTCAGCCGGGGCGACAATGCCAGAAACACCACGATATCGTACTACGACAAGGGCTGTGCGCTCGGGATGCTCCTGGACCTGAAGATCCGCCAGGAGACGGAGAACAAAAAGTCGCTGGATGATGTGATGAAGACGCTCTACCGGCAGTTCTACAAAGAAAAGCAGAGGGGGTTCACAGACGAGGAATTTCGGGCTGTCTGCGAAGGGATCGCCGGATGCGCGCTGCCGGAGATATTTGATGTCTATGCTTCCACGGTGAAGGATATCGACTATCCAAAGTACCTCGCTTACGCGGGCCTTGACATCGACGTTGCCTACAAAGACCTGCCAGGCGCGTTTCTCGGGGCGACAACCCAAGAAAGAGGGGGGGATCTCGTGGTAACGGGTGTCGAACGGGACTCGCCGGCCTGGCGTGCCGGCCTGAGCGCACAGGATGCAATCATCGCGATCAACGGGACCAAAGCCACTTCACAGTCATTTGCCGAAACACTTAAGTCGAAAAAGCCGGGAGAGGAGGTGAAGATCCTCATATCACACCGGGATTTGACCCGAGAAGTTGAGGTCGTCATCGGAACGAAGATGGAGCGGAGCTTTCAGATGACGCCCATGGCGAACCCGAGTCCGCTCCAATCAGCAATCTTGTCGGATTGGCTGAAGGAGTAAATTCTGCACGAGCCGAGTCTAATCTATTTGGAAAGGAGTTAAGACGATGATGCGAAAACTGACCCTTCTCGTTTTTCTTTTCACGTTTATCGCCTACGGACAAGAGGACGAGCTCTACAGGAAGCTCAAAGCCCTGCCGGATGTCGTGGAAGTCAAGACGATGAAGGTGGATTCGATGTTCAAGGAAGGGTATGAGCTCCGCGTGCGCCAGCCGCTGGATCATGCGAATCCCAACGGGACGTCCTTCCTCCAGTCCGCCTATGTTTATCATCTTGACTACGACAAGCCCGTTCTGTACGAAACGGAAGGGTATGCAGCCCGGGGTGGAGGGAGACCGAGGGAGCTGGCGTCGATTCTCAAATCCAATCAGATCGTCGTTGAGCATCGGTTCTTCGGTTCGTCCCGTCCGGATTCTCTGGAATGGAGATATCTCACAACGAAACAGGCGGCCGATGATCATCACCACATCACCATGCTGCTGAACAGCATCTACAAAGGAAAGTGGGTGAGCAGCGGAACAAGCAAGGGCGGACAGACGACGCTGTTCTATCGCTATTACTACCCGAACGATGTCGATGCAAGCGTGGCCTATGTCGCACCAGTGAACCTCTCGCAAGAAGACCCCCGCATTCTGAAGTTCCTCCGGACGGTCGGCACGGAGGAGGTGCGGGAGAGGCTCAAGCAATATCAGATCGCGATGCTCAAGAGGGAGAGGGAGATCCTTCCCCTCGTTGATTCCCTGGCGGCAAAGAGGAAGTTCACGTTCTCCATCGGAAAAGCGATGGCCTACGAATACAGCGTGCTGGAGTTTCCATGCGGGTTCTGGCAGTATGGGCACCCTGCGGATGCCATCCCGGCGCCCGATGCCCCGGCCGACACGATGCTGACCTATCTTGACAGGGTTGCATCGTTGTTTTACTACGCCGACCAGGGGATTAGAGCCTTCGAGCCGTTCCAGTACCAGGCCTACACCGAGATCGGCTACTACGGATATGACATCACGGATTTCAAGGGCCTGCTGACCGCCATCAAGAACCCCACGAACAGCATTCTGGCTCCGAGGAACACGCAACTGCAATTCAATCCGAACGTAATGTACAACGTCTACACCTTCTTGCGCGACTTCGGCAGCAACATCATTTACTTATATGGTGAGACGGATCTCTGGTCGGCGACCGCGATGGAGCTCTCCGGAAGGACGAACGCAGTCAAGATCGTGAAAAAGGGGGGGTCACACAGGACGAGGATCGGGAACCTCGCACCGGAGCAACGGGAGCTTGTCTGTTCGACGTTGGAAGGATGGCTGGGGGTGAAGATACAGCGTTAGCGTCTTCTCGATCGTGACAGGCCCGGCGCTGCCGTTGTGTCGGTGCTCTCCAGCATTGAGAATCAAACAAGACAGCAAGACTTCACCACGGATGATGAAACCCGTCAATAATCGAGGTCAAGATATGAGCAAGCCGACCTTGGACCGACTGCAAAAACGGATAAAAGAGCTCGAAAAAGCCGACGCCGTGCATAAACGGGTTCAGGAGGCGCTCCAGGAGAGCGAGGAGAAGTACAGAACGCTCACGGAGAACATCAATGTTGGCATCTTCCGAAGCACGCCCGGCTCTCGCGGGAAGTTCCTCGAGGTGAATCCGGCACTTGTCAGGATGCTGGGATTCAGGCGAAAGCAGGAGTTATTCGTGAAGGACGTGGCCTCAATTTACCAGAATCCAAAGGATAGGCTGGCGTTCAGCAAGAAGATGACCAAGAACGGGTTCGTGAGAAACGCGGAATTCCGGCTCAAGAAAAAGGATGGCACACCGATCATCGTCTCAGAAACCGCCCAGGCGGTGAGGGATGACCGGGGAAGGGTCCTGTACTTTGACGGGATTGTCGAAGACATCACCGAACGCAAGAGAGCAGAGGAGGAGGTCCTTCTCCAAAAGACCTACTTCGAACGGCTCTTCAACAGCGCGCCTGAAGCCATTGTGCTGCACGATAACAATGACATCGTCATCGACGTGAATGACGAGTTCACGAGGCTCTTCGGCTACTTGCATGAGGAGGCGATCGGAAAACCGATCAATGAGCTGGTGGCACAAAAGGAGTTCGGGCAGGAGGCAATGGGGCTTTCCGAGAAAGTTATCCACGGCGTGCGGGTAGAGATCGACTCGAGACGGAAGCGGAAGGACGGCACGCTCGTGGATGTGTCGATCCTCGGCGCTCCGATCGTCCACGGCGGCAAGCAGATGGGAGTGTACGCGATCTACCGCGATATTACCGGACGCAAGAAAGCAGAGGAGGAGTTGCTGCTTCAAAAGACCTACCTCGAATGTCTCTTTAACAGTGCGCCGGAGGCGATCGCACTTCACGACAGCCGTGGCCTCATCGTCAATGTGAATGAAGAATTCGTGAAGCTGTTCGGCTACACCCGCGAGGAGGCGATCGGGAAACCGGTGGACGCGTTGGTTGCATCGGAAGAATACACGGAGGAAGCCCACCTGGTCTCCTACAGAGTGCTCCACGGAGAGCGGTTGGAGTTCGACTCCAAGCGTAAACGGAAGGACGGGACGCTTCTTGACGTCTCCGTCCTCGGTGCTCCAATCATCCACGGCGGCAGGCAGATCGGGGATTATGCGATTTACCGGGATATCACGGAGCGCAAGAGGGCAGAGGAGGAGGTTCTCGTTCAAAAGGCGTACCACGAGAGACTCTTCGACAGTGCCCCGGAGGCCATCGTGCTGCATGACAACAACGACATTGTGGTCAATGTAAACGATGAATTCACGCGGCTGTTTGGCTACTCGCGCCAGGAGGCGATCGGCAGGCCGATCAACGAGCTGGTTGCCTCAAAGGAGTTTCATGACGAGGCCGCTACCCTCTCCTCTCAAGTGATTCACGGCGAACGGGTTGAAGTCGATTCGAGACGAAAGCGGAAGGACGGAACGCTCGTGGACGTCTCGATCCTCGGCGCGCCAATCTTCCACGGTGACACGCAGATGGGGGTCTATGCAATCTATCGTGATATCACCGAGCGCAAGAAAGCCGAGGAGGCCCGCTTGCGGGCGAGGGAAGAGGCAAGGATGGCACGGCACATCCAGATGAACCTCCTGCCAAAGTCCAACCCGGACGTACCCGGGTACGAGATCGCCGGGAAGAACATCCCCGCTCTGAACGTCGGAGGGGACTACTATGATTTCATCTGGCTCGATGAGCACCGGCTGGCGATCGCACTGGGGGACGTCAGCGGAAACGGGCTCGCGGCCTCGCTCGTGATGGCAAATCTCCAGGCAACGATCAGGGGTCAAGCTCTCATCGGTGTGGATCCGAAGGAATGTCTCGAACGCGCAAACAAACTCCTCTTTCGAAGCACGGACGCCCGGACATTCGTATCGCTCTTCTACGGGATCTTGGACGTTCAGAAGCACACGTTGTGCTATGCAAGCGCGGGGCAGGACATGCCGATCTTGTTCTCTGCAGGAGCCAGGCCCGTCACCCTCCAGACCCGGGGGATCGTACTCGGGGTGAAGGAGGACGCGTCGTACCAGCAGGGGGAAATCTCGTTCAGCCTCAATGACCGCTTGCTGATTTACACTGACGGCATTAGCGAAGCGATGAATGAGCGGATGGAGGAATTCGGCGAAGGGCGGCTGTCGGAAATTGTCCGACAAGATGACCAGTCTCCTGTCGCCGAGCTAGTTGACAAGATCCTTGCCACCGTGAACCTCCACGTCGGCGATGCGCCAGGGAGTGACGATATGACGCTCATTCTCCTTAGGCGAAAAGATGCGGCATCCTGAAGCAAGGAATAGCAGCAATTTGCCTCATCCCTTAGAAGAAACCAGCCGCAGAGAGTTGGACGCTATCCTCTCATCAGGGACACTTGATCGGGTCATTCTGCATCACCTCTAATACAATTTCCGGGAAACAGGAGTCAGAAAGCATAAGCAAAGGAGCAAATATCATGCATCGTCGAGACTTTTTGAAGGCCGCGCCTGCAGCGGCATTGATGGTTGCTCAGGCCGCGAAGGCCGGTGCTTATCCCCTCAGATCCGAGGACTCGCCTGTGAAGATCAGGCTCGACCCTTTCGACTACCGCGGCGTTCGGCTGTTGGAGAGCCGGTTTCTGCAGCAGTATCGGCACGCACGGGAGTATTACTACGGTGTCTCGGACGATGACATCCTGAAGGGCTTCCGCGCGGCCGCCGGACTCCCGGCGCCAGGGAACACCCTCGGCGGATGGTGTGAGAGAAACAGTTCGACCGTCTTCGGCCAATGGCTGAGCGGAATGTCGAGGATGTACCGTGCGACAGGTGACAGCGCGATGCGGGACAAGGCCGTACGTCTAATGACGGAGTGGGCCAAGACCGTGAAGCCGGATGGCGACTGTGGCTTGCGCCACTATACGTACGACAAGATGGTCTGCGGGTTGGTTGACATGCAGCTCTACGCGGATTACCCGGACGCTATCCCCATGCTGGAGAAGATCACGGACTGGGCCAGCAGGACGTTCAGCAGGGAGAACGTTCCGGCGAGAGCCAGGCCGGACGGCGTTTACCAGGGACGGCCGAGCGAGTGGTACACGCTCTCCGAGAACCTCTACCGTGCCTACCAGCTCACGGGGAATCCGAAATTCAAGACCTTTGCCGAGGTCTGGCTGTATCACCCGTACTGGAACAAGTTCGCCGGCACCGCGGCTCCTGCCGATGCTCACGGCGTCCACGCGTACAGCCATGTCAATTCTCTCAGCAGCGCAGCCATGGCCTACGCTGTCACCGGCGATCCACTCTACCTCCAGATCATCAAGAACGCCTACGACTACCTGCAGAATTTCCAGTGCTACGCCCCCGGAGGCTTCGGTCCGGCTGAGACACTCATGGCGCCGAACGGGAGTCTCGGTCGGGCTCTCGAGAGCCGGTACAACACCTTCGAGACCGGCTGCGGTTCGTGGGCGGGGTTCAAGCTATCGAGGTACTTGATGGAATTCACGGGCGAGGCGCGCTACGGCGATTGGATAGAGCGACTTCTCTACAACGCAATCGGGGCAGCCCTTCCTATTACGACCGGAGGGAAGAACTTCTATTACTCGGACTATCGGGTGGCGGGAGGGATGAAAGTGTACCTCTGGGAGTTTTACACCTGCTGCTCGGGCACATACATTCAGGACGTATCAGATTATCACAACAATATTTACTTCAAGGATGACACAGGCCTCTTCGTCAATTTGTATATCCCCTCCGAGGTCACGTGGAACGGTCCGGATGGAGAGGTGAAGTTGATTCAGGAGACCAAGTACCCGGAGGAGGAGATAAGCCTCCTGCGGTTGGAGATGAAGCGGGCTGCGAGGTTCCCGCTACATTTCAGGGTGCCGGGGTGGTCACGAGACGCGTCGGCAAAGGTGAACGGCGCGGCCGCAGATGTGAAATGTGCCCCGGGAACCTGGGCGACAATGGAGCGCACCTGGAGTCCCGGCGACAAGGTGGAGATTCGGATCCCCCTGCGGATGAGGATGGAAGCGGTGGATCGGCAGCATCCGGATCGCGTTGCCGTCGTGCGCGGACCGGCTGTGCTTGTGCTCGACTCGGATCATCATGAGACGGAGCTCCGCCTGCCAAAAGCAGACGACGAGCTCGCTGCGTGGCTCATTCCTGACAGTCCGCCGAGCGTGTTCCGTATACAGCCTCCCGGAGGAGGTCGCGTCGGCTCGAAGTTCAGGCCGTTCTACGCGGTGGGCGAGGATTATCCGTATCAGATGTACTTCGATCGAGACACTCTGCCCTACAGCCTGTGGTAGGAGACCCTCACCCCCGCCACAAAGCGCGGCGGGCAAGCTCATTCCCTCTGCCGCATGCGGGAGATGGATGGCGAGCGCACGTAAACACAGAGATGTTGTTGCTGGAGCTTGAACATGCCACACAACATACCGGTCCTTGCTGTATCCGAAAAAACTCTCGCGCAAGCCTATGAAAAGGCGCTGGTGGAGCTTCACACTCACGGCGTTCGGTTCAAGACACAGTACGACAAGCCGGACGACCCGCCCAGCATCGACGCGACGATGGACATCACCATTCTTGAACCTTCTGCCGATCCGATGATCCACAAGGCCTTTCCCGGCGGGATCGAGGACCTCAAGGAATACACGATGGAACTGCTGGGTGCGAAGGACCACTGGGTCAAGAATATTAACGACCCGCATGACACCCGGTGGGAATACACCTATCACGGCAGGCTTGCGGCTTACGGGGCGTGGCGCGAGCTGGTCGACGGGAGATCGCAGCAGGCCGGCTTCTTCAACATCAACCAGATCGACATTGTGATCGACAAACTGGCAGAAAAGCCCTTCACCCGCCAGGCGCAGATGATTACGTGGATGCCGAACCTGGACAACGCATGCTACGATCCTCCGTGCCTGCAGTCGCTCTGGTACAGGATCCTGGAGGATGAGGAAGGGGTCTACTGGCTGAACTGCAATGTGCGATTCCGAAGCAACGATGCGTGGGGAGCCAGTTTTATGAATATGTTCGGTTTCATCCAGTTCAACAAAGAGATCATCGCAGCGGGGGTCGCCCACAAGACCGGCAGGAGGGTCGAGCTGGGCAGATTGAATTGGCACGCCGATTCCTACCACATCTACGGGAAGGACATCGAGGGGGCGCGGCAGCTGCTCTTTGATCGTCTGGAGAAAATTCCCTTCGAAGAGCGGACGTTCAACTTCCACGATGAGTTCATTCAGGAGATGTTCAACGGCGCCGAGCCGATGATCAGGGAGAAGATCAGGAACTACGATAGCAGCCATTGATTGCCCACCCCCACGCAGGAGCGTGGGAGCGAGTTATGAGCGGCGCTTGTTCCCAGGCTCCGCGTGGGAACGCAACGGGGTTAGCGAAGATTCCGTCAAGGTATGTGCCCGTACAGATAACCATCCGCCAGTCCTGCCTCAAAAGTCCTGCACGAAATCCCGACCGGCAAGACCCACCGACGGGAACAAGCCGGTTGGGATTTTTTGTTCTCTTCCTATACTTTGCCTTGAAGGCGACATTACCACGGCTCCGCAACGCTGTGCGACTCACGCGACATCAATCCGTACGCGAAATCAACGACCTCAATTCCCAAAAACTCCGTGGAGGTGAACGGTGAAGACAAGAATACGGCTCCTGTTCCTCGCTCTTCTCGGACTCTGGCAATTTGCACTTGCCCGGCAGTTCGACCAGAGCTTGTACCAAAACATGCGGTGGCGGATGATCGGGCCGCACCGCGCGGGAAGGACTGTCGGTGCAACGGGCGTTCCCGGCCAGCCGAATCTCTACTACATCGGCGTCAACAACGGCGGCGTCTGGAAGAGCAGCGATTACGGTCGCACCTGGGTGCCGATCTTCGATGACCAGCCGACGGGATCGATCGGCGCGCTCGCCGTCGCTCCCTCGAATCCCGACATCATCTACGTAGGAAGCGGTGAGGGCCTGCAGCGGCCGGATCTTTCCGTTGGCGACGGTATGTTCAAATCGACCGACGCGGGGAAGACGTGGAAGCATGTTGGGCTCAGCGACGCGCAGCAGATCGGCCAGGTCATTGTTGACCCCCGAGACCCGAACCGGGTGTTCGTCGCCGTCCTCGGGCACCCGTACGGGCCGAACGAGGAGCGGGGGGTTTTCAGATCGACGGACGGCGGTGGAACCTGGCAGAAGATCCTCTACAAGGACGAAAACACCGGAGCGATCGAGCTTGCCTTCGATCCGAAAAATCCGGACGTCATCTACACCGATCTCTGGGCTGCACGTGAGGGTCCGTGGGAGAATGGTGCGTGGCAGGGGAAGACAAGCGGCCTTTTCAAGTCGACCGACGGCGGTAACACCTGGCGACAGCTCACCGGCGGGCTACCGACGGCGGAGGAGGGTCTCGGGAGGATTGGTTTCGGCATTGCGATGAGCGATCCGGATCGCATCTATGCTACGGTCGATGCCCGACAGAAAGGTGGCATCTACCTATCCGACGATGCCGGTGAGACCTGGCAGCTCATTAACACCAACGGCCGCTTGTGGGGGCGCGGCGGGGATTTTGCGGAGATAAAGGTCGATCCGAAGAACAAGGATATTGTGTACGTCGCTAACATCGCGTCTTATCGTTCGACGGATGGAGGAAAGACGTTCGTCGGGTTCAAAGGAGCGCCGGGTGGGGACGATTATCACCGCATCTGGATTAATCCTGATAACCCCGATATCATTTTGCTTGCTGCCGACCAAGGGGCTACGCTCACCGTGAACGGGGGCGACACGTGGAGCTCCTGGTACAACCAGCCGACGGCGCAGTTCTACCACGTTATCACGGACAATCAATTCCCCTACAATGTCTACGGTGGCCAACAGGAGAGCGGATCGGTCGGCATCGCCAGCCGCGGGAACGACGGGGAGATCACTTTCCGCGAATGGCATCCTGTCGCTGCCGACGAGTATGCCTACATAGCACCCGACCCTTTGAATCCCAACATCATCTACGGCGGCAAAGTCACGCGATACGACAAGACCACCGATCAGGTGCAGAACGTCGCGCCGGAAGCGATCCGTTCGGGCAAATATCGCTTCATCCGGACGATGCCGCTGCTCTTCTCCCCCGTGGATCCGCACTTCCTCTACCTTGCTTCCAACGTTCTGTTCAAGACGGCGAACGGCGGGCACAGCTGGCAGATTATCTCGCCGGACCTCTCACGTGAGAATCCGGACGTTCCTGGGAGCATCGGCGTGTTCCGGACGCCGGAGATGGCAAACCAGCCACGCCGCGGCGTGATCTACGCTGTCGCGCCCTCCTACAGAGACGTTAATATCATCTGGGCGGGGACGGACGACGGCCTCATCCACGTCACGAGAGACGGAGGTAGACAATGGGAAAGTGTAACGCCACCCGGCGTGACCTCGTGGAGCAAAGTGGCACAGATGGATGCCGGTCACTTCGACACCAGGACAGCCTATGCGGCCATCAATCGGATCAGGCTGGATGACATGCGCCCGCATATCTACCGCACCCACGACGGCGGCAAGACTTGGAAGGAGATTGTGGAGGGTCTCCCTGACAATGGTCCTGTTAACACGGTCCGTGAGGACCCCGTTCGGAAAGGGCTCCTCTTTGCCGGAACGGAGCGCGCCGTGTATGTGTCGTTCAATGACGGCGATGAGTGGCAGCCTCTGCGGCTGAATATGCCCGCGACCTCCATCCGTGATCTCGTCATCCACAACGATGATATCGTCGTCGGGACGCACGGACGCTCCTTCTGGATCCTCGATGATATTACGCCCCTTCGCCAGATCACCGAGGAGGTCGCCGCAGCGCAGGCATTCCTGTTCAAGCCGCAGGTGGCGATGCGCGTGCACTGGAACAACAACACCGATACGCCGCTGCCGCCCGAGGAGCCGGCAGGGGAGAACCCGCCCGACGGGGCCCTCATCGACTACTTTCTGAAGACCGATGCCGCCGAAGTGAAGCTCGAAATCCTCGATCGTGCGGGCAAACTTATCCGACAGTTCTCCAGTTCGGACAAGCCGGAGGTGTTGAACGAGAACGAGCTTCCGTATCCCACATACTGGTTCCGCCCGCCCCGGGTGCTTTCCGCCGAAGCCGGCATGCAGCGGTTTGTCTGGGACCTCCATTATTCCCCGCCGGAAGGAGTCCGTCGGTCATATCCTATGACGGCAATCTACCACAACACTCCGACGTCGCCTCCGGGGCCTTGGGTGCAGCCCGGTGAGTATACGGTTCGGCTGACGGTTGACGGAAAGTCGTTCACGCAGCCGATGACGGTGAAGCTCGATCCGCGGGTCAAGATCACGCGCGAGGCACTTGAGCAGCAGTTTGGCCTGTCGATGATCTGCTATGAGGGGCTGCAAAAGGTCCGCACGACGCGCGACCGCATTAGATCGCTGCGGCTCCAGGTTCAATCGCTTCTGAAAAAGGAGAACCTCGGCGCGTTGAAGGACGCTCTGGATGATTTTGAGAAGAAGGCGGGTTCGGTCGAAGGAACCGGCATGGCATCTGACGTCGACATCATCTACTTCAGTCCCTCCGCCTCACAGGGGCGGCAGGAGACTCTGGCCGGACTACAGACGAAGCTTCTGTATCTGATGACGCTCCTCCAGAGCGCCGACGCAAGGCCGACGAGCCAGGCTGTGGCGGCCGTGCATGAGCAGCAGGGGTCTCTCAAAGAAGTGCTCGGACGTTGGAGCGACCTGAGCACGAGGGATCTGAAGCGGTTGAACGAGGGTCTTGGAAAGGCCAATCTCTCGCCTTTGAGCGCGGAGTAGAGAGCGCAGTGAAATCTGTCATTCCGTAGGCCACAGCGCTCCGCTCGCGGCCATGTCCTACGGGCGCCGCAGCCAGGGCCCCGCCTCAGAGTTTCAAGTCCCTGTGGATGTACCCGGAGTAGTCCACGAGGATCGGGTCATACTCCGCGGTGAAGAGGGGGGAAGAGATCATGAAATCGGCGGTTGAGCGGTTGCACGCGGTCGGTACGTTATAGAGGACGGCAATTCTCAGCAGCGCCTTAACGTCGACGTCGTGCGGCTGCGGCTCCATCGGATCCCAAAGGAAAATGAGCAGATCGATCTCCCCCTGCGTAATGAGGGATCCGAGTTGTTGGTCCCCACCGAGCGGGCCGGATTTCAGCTTGGTGATGTTGACGGTTTTCTTCGAGCCTTTCTCCAGCCTCTTGACGATGGCGTTTTCCACCAGCTTGCCTGTCGTTCCCGTGCAGATCAGTTGGTGCTCCAGGAGACCGCTCCAGTTCCATTCGACCCATTCGATGAGGTCTTTCTTGCGGTTGTCGTGTGCCACAAGCGCGATACGTTTGGTGCTCTTCATGCTTCTCCACTCTCGATATTGTTCGATGTACCGCTGTCCGCTGTTTCCACGGTTCGCCTCTCAAGAAACGCTCGACCTGGTCGCCGGCTTGACGAGGTCGACAAGAATCAGGATCGTTGCCAAAGCGAGCAGTGCAAAAACTCCGATCATAGCGTATTCCGCCTCCATTCCCCTCAATTTCATCATAAGCACCAACGCGCCGATCGTAACATCCATCAGGGTTGCGAAGACGAGGAAGGCCGGGGCGAACAAATATCCGAACGGATGCTTTCTCTTCAGAAGGATGGCAGCGATGATGAAACCCGGCAGCACCATCGACAGATCGAGCACGTGAACAGGATTAGTCGGCAGCCCCGTTTCTTTGATGGCCTGAGGCACTTCGTTCTGGAATATCGCCGGGATGATCTCCTTCAGCCACAACAGACCAAACAGGACGGCAAGCGCGAACAGGAAAGTCGAAGCGGGGCGGCCCGATTTCTTCTCGTCAAACCAACTCCGGAGGGCCGACAAATCGATGGCGACCACCGTTGCAGTCGTCGCATATACGGCGAGGCCGAGCACCGCGCAATAGACCAGGAAGAAGGCATTGAAATGCACGGCAAAACAGTAGATTAGGAAAGTGTAGATGGTGTAGAGTGTCGCACCGAGCCAGACAAAGAACGCAGGCCTGCTACCTTTCCTCATCACGAGTGCGCTCAAGAGGAGGGTGGGAACAACAACCACAAGGTCAATGATATCCTGCCCGATACATTGGACATACCAGGCCGGGGTTTCCTGAGAGTAGAGATTTCCGAGAACCAGACCGCCGAGACTCGCGACGGTCATCAGGGATGCAATTGCGAGGGTGAACAAAAGAGTTCTGTCGCGTCGAAGTACCGCTTCCATTCGAGTTTTCCTTTCCATAGCTCGCCCGGCCTCGAACAAGCCCCTGCGCCCCTTAGCGCGAGAGATAGACCGGGTCTGGACTCAGGCTCACGGACGGTGTGAAGGAAAAAGATCGAGTCGTGCCGCCTGATGGCCAACCAGTTCGAGACAAAGTAACTCACTGTGCTCGAAATGTCAACGGTCGATGTCCAGTTGTTGCCTGCAAGGCTTGCTCCTCGAAGAGGATGACAACGATCGGCTGCAGCGTAATGTCAGTTGCGGAGGAAATCGGTAGACAGATGGAGTTCGTGGGTTGACTTTCCTGCGAAATCTTGTTAACTATCGACGAAGGGCTCGCTTCGGTTGCGACCCTTTTCCATCCACGGCACTGTATGACCCATCTGTATCAGGTTCTAGGGGGTAAAGTCCACGAGTGGCGAAAGACCGGCTATTTGGGTCACGACTATCCCGTTCTTGCTGAGATTCTGGATTGGGCGAAGAACCCCGACGGGAGCGGGTTTCTTCTTCGACCGCCTCAGATTAGAGCACTGGAGACTTATTGGTACCTTCGGCTCATCCAGAAAACCCCTCACATCTTTGATCTCTACAAGGGCCTCTTCCCTAACAAATCGGAGCTGATGAAAGGACTGGGCATACCTCCCAACGCGTTCGAGCGCGTGGATTATGATGAGGAATCGCTCTGGCAGAAGATACGTGAGGACAACGGTTTCGTGCGAGAGTTCCGCTTAGCCGCACTGCGGGAGACCCTCGCACTGCAATACCCGAGCTACATTCTTGCCCTCGCTATGGGAGCAGGCAAGACCGCTTTAATTGGCGCGATTGTCGCGACAGAGTTCGCGATGGCGATAGAATATGCGGACGGCCCGTTTGTGCAGAACGCTCTCGTCTTCGCACCTGGGCTCACCATCATCGAGTCGCTCCGAGAACTGGCCGAGATCCCCTACAACCGCATTCTCCCCGAGCGACTCTACAAGCCTTTTGGGGCTTCTCTCAAGCTCACGTTCACACGAGAAGGTGATCCGGATATTCCTATCATCGAGAACAGCGTTTTCAACGTCGTCGTGACGAACACGGAGAAGATCAGAATTCAGAAGGAGACGATCAGAAAATCAGATCTGGGCAGCCTCTTTGCTTCCGCACAAAAGGAAGATGAAGCCCGGGCAGAAGTTGCGAACAGGCGCTTGCGGAAACTCGCTTCACTCCCCCATCTCGCCGTATTCTCCGATGAAGCCCATCACACCTACGGACAGGCGCTCGACACCGAGTTGAAGAAGGTGCGAAAGACTGTCGATTACCTGCACCATAACAGTCCGAATCTCATTTGCGTCGTGAATACCACCGGCACGCCGTATTTTCAACGCCAGCTCCTCAGGGACGTCGTGGTGTGGTACGGTCTCTCCGAAGGAATCCATGATGGCATTCTGAAGGATGTATCGGACAACATTATCGCGTACGATTTCAGCGATGAAAACGTGGATCAATACATCACCCGCGTGATCGAGGACTTCTTTCGCAATTACGGCGATACGGGTCTCCCGGATGGGACACCATCGAAGCTTGCCCTGTACTTTCCTCAAACCGACGACGTCGAGCGCCTTCGACCTGTCGTCGAAGCAAAGCTGGTTGCATTGGGCCTCTCTCCCACGCTGATTGTTGAACATCATACAAAGAAGGAAAGCAAGGCGGATTTTGATCACTTCAAGCTCAAAGACTCCCCTCATCGAATTGCACTTCTTGTCGACCGCGGTGTGGAGGGGTGGAATGTGCCTGCCCTTTTTGCCTGCTGCCTCGCCCGGAAGCTCAAAACCAGCAACAACTTCGTGCTTCAAGCGGCTTCCCGGTGTCTTCGGCAGATTCCCGGCAACACACGAAAAGCGCGCATCTATCTTTCAATGGATAACCGGTCAATCCTTGATCGGCAGCTCCAGGAAACCTATGGTGAGACGCTGGACGATTTGAATCGCACAACCCGCGCAAGCAAGAGCGCCCTCATCCGTTTGAGAAAACAGAATATCCCACAGCTCTACGTGCGGCAGCTCGTCCGAACGGTCGTAAGAAGGACAGCCGCGGCCGGTGCTCTCCAGTTTCAAAGGCCGACAGACGGCGAGGAAGAGACTCTCAAGGAGGTCAAGTTCACGGTCGCAGAGCAACAGGCGACGTTCACTGTCCTTCAGCAGGTCGGAGATGCGCTTGCAATCACATCCGCACCGCAGGCAAGCGACCTTTATGCCGTTGCGGTGGATTTCTCGCACGAATACCGCGTCGAGATATGGACCGTCTACGACGAATTGAGGCGCATCTATCCGGAGGCTGAAGTCCCCTCTGCGCATCTCCTTGCTTTGCGCCGGCAGATTGAACAGCAGCTCGGCGAGTATGAGGTCCAGGAAGAAACCGTCGAGCAGGGTCTGGCTCTCGTGAAGCCGGAGGGCTTCGAGAAAAGCATCGATCTTGACGGAACTGAGGTCTACACCGCCGAGATCCTGTATCCACTAGACCGCGAAGAGTTGCTTGCGCACTGGGAACGCTGGAAGACCACGGCAGGGGAATTTGGCTTCCACTATAGCCCCTACAATTTCGATTCGAAGCCGGAAGAGCATTTCTTCGAGCAGATGCTCAGAGAAATGAACGCTTCTCCGGATGAGATCGAAGACATCTACTTCACCGGGGCACTCACAGACCCCAAGAAGACGGATTTCTACGTCGAATACAGGGGCCAAGACGGCAGCTGGCATCGGTACACACCGGACTTTGTGATTCGACGAAAAGATGGACGAACCCTCATCGTCGAAATCAAAGACGCGCGTTTCGAAGCAGCAACGAGAGAGGACGAAGCGCGAGCGAAACGGGGAGAAGCGGTCCTGACCGTCGAGGGACGGAAAGCGATGGCGCTGAGGAAATGGGAAGAGCTGAATTCCGATAGGGTGAAGTACGAGATCATCTACTGCCGAGCCGATGGGATCGATCATGAGCGAATGCATTCGGCGAAGACTTTTCTGAAGACGAGTGAAGAACCGAGCACATGACACCAAACCCCCGCCACAGTCTTGATCACAAAGGCACGGTGAGACCATGCCGGTAGTTCTCTCGGACAAGCAAATCGGCACTCTGATAAGGGAGAGGAAAGCGCTGCCAAACGACTATCAGAAGAAGCTCCAGTTGAAGGCGAAGAGAGGCCATAAAGAGGCTGAGCTTGACCTGAAGGGGGACAATGGTTCGGAGTTTGTTCTCATCTTGCGCCAGAGTGAGCACAATCCACTGGACTTTTCAGTAGTTTTGGGGTATCGTCCACCAAAGACGAACAGTCTGTTTCGCCTTCGTCGATACAATGGCAAGAGTCATGAGCATACGAACAAAATAGAAAGCAACGCGTTTTATGATTTCCACGTGCATGCAGCCACGGAAAGGTACCAGAGTTCTGGATTCAGAGAGGACTCGTATGCTGAGCCTACGACCACTTTCGCTGATTTCACCGGTGCATTGAATGCACTGCTTCTCGACTGCAATTTTGTCCGGCCCCCGCAAGCTCAAGGATCATTCTTCAGCAGAGGAACGTAGCGATGACAATTGAGAGTATAGAAAGAGAGTTCAGGAAGAAGGTGTGTGAGCAGCTACGGCTTGAACGGGAAGGTGTTGATCGCTTCCGGGTGTTCACGCCCTTCCTATTCGAAGATGGAGACCATCTCGCCATAATCCTGAAGCGTGAAGATGGCCACTGGCTGCTTTCAGATGAGGGCCACACGTACATGCACCTGACGTACGACATTGAGGAAAAAAGCCTGCAGAGTGGCACCAGGCAAAAAATCATTACCAATGCGCTGTCAGGCTACTCTGTCCAGGATCGCAACGGTGAACTGGCACTCATCGTTCGGGACGAGTTCTACGGGGATGCGCTTTATAGCTTTATCCAGGCGCTGATGAGGATTTCGGACGTTTCGTACCTGACACGCGAACGCGTTCACTCTACGTTTCTTGAGGACTTTCGCGCGTTCATCGAAGAAGAAGTGCGCGAAAATCGTCGAATCTTCAATTGGCACGACTCGAAAAATGATCCAGATGGCAAGTATACCGTTGACTGCCGGGTCAATGGACTGGCCCAGCCGCTGTTTGTATACGCATTGCCTGCTGACGACAGAGTCCGGGATGCAACGATTGCACTGCTCCAGTTTGAACGCTGGAAGTTGTCCTTCCGCTCGGTTGCGGTTTTCGAAGATCAGGAGGAAATCAACAGAAGAGTCCTGGCTCGCTTCAGCGATGTCTGCGAAAAGCAATTCTCAAGCCTTGCGGCAAACAGGGATCGCATAGCTCGCTATATCAAGGAAACGCTTGAATAAATGCGCGGAAGCATTGGCTATTTGAGTGTTGCCCATTGAACCCGAGCTCTTTCAAAACAGCGTTGCCGGAAAAGTGAACCAGGTGGGAAGCGGCGAGGCAGCGTACGCTGCGTTTGTTCCTCACCCCCTGCCACCCGATCTGCCGATTGACCACAAGCTCTTGCAGCACCATTCAAATGGGGACCGAGCGCTCGGCGAGCTCGCCGGACTGGGTCGCACAATGGCAAACCCGAATCTTCTGGTTCGCCCCTTCATTGGGCGTGAACCTGTGCTTTCGTCTTGGAACGAGGGGACTCAGGCTGATCTACTCGACCTGTTCACCTACACGGCTGAGCGGCCGCCGACCTCGTCAAGCAATTCAAGATCACCTATCAGGCCGCAATGAAATCGCTCAAGCGGCTCGAGGATCTCGATATCGTGACGGAAATAACCGGCAAAGGACGAAATCGGCGGTATGTGGCGCACGCTGTGTTGGAAATACTCGAATAGCACGCTGGTTACATTAGAAATCCATCATGTAACAAATCCGAGAATCCGTTACATTACGCCATCGCTATGTAACGGCGGTTACATATGCGCTATCCAACACAACTCGAGATCTGTTTGATTGCCATCGGATTGTCCAACGATTGTTGTACAGGCTTCTGCAGGCGACAAAATCGGCGAAAACCGGGTGAAATCGAAGGATTGGGGCAATGCAAGCGAACTTTCATTGTACAATTGTTATGAAAGTTTTCCGCCCGAACCTTTCAATAGCTTTTTGCCGCACAAACCGCTTTAGACGGTTGCGCAATGCGAAACTTGGCCCGTCGAAATCGTTGGCGGTGTGTGTAGGGCGGCAGTACGTGCGTTCGATTTCGCTGCAGGTGCTGGATCTTTCGGGATCCGTGTACGCTCGAAGCAGCGAAATCGTGGGATGTGTGTTGAAGGCTATTCACGGGGAGTTCGATTTCGACAAAGATTTCTTTGTTACTTTCTTTCTCGGAAAGAAAGTAAGGCAAGAAATGACATTTTGTGATGTTTGCACGATTTGTCAGAGAGCTTAGGGTATGGCGAAGGCAAGGCAACATGTTCTGAAGCATGCAAGGCCTGCTAGGAAAAGGAAGGGGCAGACTCCCAGGCGCTCGAAAACGCAGGAGATGACGCAGACTCCGAAGCCCGTTGAAATCTCCGCAGCCAAAGGCCGGCCGATGCTCGTATGGGTCGGCAAGAGGCCGCTGCGGCAGGTCACCGCCTTCCCCGCGCAGCACACCGAGTCGTTCACCCCTCAATCCGCAATCGGAATTTCGCATTCCGCAATCTGGCAGGACTGGCCCAAGTCCCACCCCCACTCCGGCCTTCTCTTCCACGGTGACAACAAAGAAGTGTTGGCTCACCTGCTGGCCAACGGTTTCCGCGGCAAGGTGAAGCTGATCTACATTGACCCGCCGTTCGACAGCGGGGCGGACTATGTGCGGAAGGTGCAGTTGCGCGGAGCGAAGGGAACCGCGAAGGTGGATGGTGAGGGCTACACGCTCGGTGAGCAGATACAGTACACGGACATTTGGGCGAATGACCTGTATCTGCAGTTCATGTATGAGCGGTTGCTCTTGCTGCGTGAGCTGCTTTCAATCGACGGGACTATCTGGATTCATTGTGATTGGCGCAAGAATCATCATCTCCGCATGCTGCTTGATGAAGTCTTTGGCGCAGATGCATTCAAGGCTCAAGTTGCGTGGAGAAGCATGACCTCAAGCGGATACAAAGGCAAGGAGTCCTTAGGCAGAAGTCACGCTGATCTGTTGTACTATTCGAAGGGAGATAAGTTCGTATACAATCCCGCATACATCGAAATCACTGATGAGATGTTAGAAAGGTACAAGCATGAGGACCCAGATGGGCGAAAGTTCAAAGACAGTTATCTCGGAGACGCCACGCCTGAAACAATAGAAGAATTGAGAAAGACTAACCGGTTGTACGTGACCTCGGCCGGAGGATCTAGAATCAAACATTACTTGGACGAAGCAAAAGGAACTCTCATCGACGATGTGTGGACCGACATAGATGTCGAGAACTCCCAAGCACTTGTCCAGACAGGATATCCGACGCAGAAACCAGAGGAGTTGTTGGGCAGAATTATCGGCCTCACCTCGAATGTTGGCGACCTTGTTCTCGACTGCTTCATCGGCTCCGGCACAACAGCCGCGGTCGCACAGAAGCTCGGTCGCCGCTGGATCGGTTGCGACATCAACAAAGGGGCCATCCAGACAACGAGCAAGAGGCTGCAAGCGATCATTCTCGAGCAAATCGAGGAGATGAAGAGGGATACACAAGGAGAATTGGGGCTGGGGAGAGAGGGAGAAGGTGAGAAAAGGATTAGACCAGCCCAGCTCTCGTTTGAGGTGTATCGTGTCAACGACTACGACCTGCAGATCCAGCACAACGAGGCGGTCAATCTGGCATGCGAGCACATCGGCGTTACTCGCACCCGCGGCGATGCGTTCTTTGACGGCACGCTCGGCAGGCGGCTCGTGAAGATCGTTCCGTTCAACCATCCGCTCTCTCCGTTCGACCTCGAGGAAGTCAAGAAAGAACTCTCCGCTCGACCCGGCGAGGACAGGGACATTGTGGTCGTCTGCCTCGGCAAAGAACTCGCCGCCGACGCGTGGGTAGAGGAGTGGAACCGTCTGAGGAAAAAGGGCGACGTGCCGAACAAGCTTGAAATCATTGAGCTCCGCACCGATCCGAAGTACGGTAGATTCATCAAGCATGAGCCCGCCCGTGCCCGCGTGAAAGTGTCGAGAAAAAATGATAAGATTCACGTCGTGATCGAGGACTTCATCTCCCCAACCATCCTCGAGCGCCTCAGCCAGCAAACCGGCGTCGTGAAACCGCACATTGACGACTGGCGAAGCATGGTTGATTGCGTGATGATCGATACCTGCTACAACGGTGAGGTCTTCAACGTCGCGCTATCGGATGTCCCGGAAAAGAAGAATGATCTTGTGACAGGGACCTACGAACTGTCAGCACCCAAAGGCAAGACGAAGCTGGCGGTGAAGATCATCGATATGCTCGGGGAAGAGGTCGTGGAGGCGAGGGAGACGTGACGGGCGATGAGGTGCAGAGCTCTCGCCCGGGCCCACGAAGGAGGCATTCGATACGATCAACGACCTCAAACCCAGGTTCAAGACCACCATTCCCAACCGTTCACATTCCCTGCCGAAGCTCAGCGCCATCTCCAGCCTCGCACTCATCTCTCCGGTTCGACTGCGGCAATATGCGGGGGAGCCATCGTACAGCCGCGGCGTTCAATATCTCGAGGAAGGCAGAGTCGCAGACGTTCGTTTGGAGAGCGACCGTGTCCGTGCAAAGGTGCGCGGCACTCAACTTTATTTTGTAGAGCTCTGGGAGGAGGAAGAGGGAGAGCTCGGCTACTCGTGCACTTGCCCGTTCTTTGGGGACGAGGCAGTGTTCTGCAAGCATTGTGTTGCAGTGGGACTGGCCGTTTTCGCTCAACCAGATGGAGTACGACAGTCTACAGGAAGGAACAAGGCCAGCCGGCGAGGGAAAAAGCTCTCTGAGCGCGAGCTCAACTCGGAAGAAGTGAGAGAATTCCTCGAAAGACAGGAAAAAGCAACTCTTGTGTCCCTCTTGGTCCGGCAGGCCGAGGGAAATGAGAGGTTCAAAGCTCACCTTTCGATGCAAGCAGCAAAAGGGGGCCGCACCATACATCTCCTCACATACCGAAAGGCGATCGATCGAGCAGTCAACTGGGGCGACGACGTCGACTACCAATCGATGTACGAGTACTCGCGTGGCATTGAGGAGGTGATTGACTCCCTACGTCAGTTGCTCGAAGAGGACCATGCCGCCGAGGTGCTCGAGCTTTCAGAACATTTCCTCCGGACCCTTGAAGTGCAGATGGGCATGGTGGACGATTCTGACGGGTACATGAGTGGAATTTTGTCGGACGTGGAGGATCTCCACCACGGAGCGTGCGTCAAGGTTAAGCCCGATCCGGAACAGCTCGCCAGAAAGCTGTTCACGTGGGGCCTTCAAACTGATTCGGGAGTCTTTTCGGATGCGGCTCATAGCTATGCCGATGTGTTGGGGGAGCGTGGGCTCAAGGCGTATCGTGCTCTCGCCGAGGAACGATGGAAACGCATGCGGCCTTTGAGATCCGGTGAGGAGAATCTCGTGTACGGCAAAGAGCGATTCAGGATCACGAGCATCATCGAGCAGCTCGCGGCACAGACAGGCGACGTCGAAGCGCTCGTGGCAGTCAAGTCGAAAAACCTTGCGACGGCCTATGGCTATCTCGAGATAGCCGAGCTCTATAAGAAAGCGAAGAAAGATGCGAAGGCTTTGGAGTGGGCGGAGAAAGGTGTGAGGGCGTTTCCCGAGGGAACCGACTCGCGCCTCCGCGAGTTTCTCGCCAGCGAATATCATGAGAGAAAACGGCATCAGGAAGCGATGGAGCTGATATGGGCTGAGTTTGGCGAGAACGCTGGTTTCGAGGAATACAGGCTCCTGAAGTCTCACGCGAAACTGGCCGGGGGCTCCGAGCCTTGGGACGCTTGGCGGGAGAAGGCGCTTCGGTTCCTGCGGGGAGAGAATTCGACGGACGGAGCTCGGGCAACGCGGAAGCGCTTGCGATGGAGAACTCCTGATCACTCGACGCTCGTGAAGATATTTCTTTGGGAAAAGGACGTTGAACAGGCGTGGCAGGAGGCGCAAGAAGGCGGATGCGACGGATCTCTGTGGCTCGAGCTTGCAGCGGCCCGGGAGGCCAGTCACCCTGAGGACGCGGTAGCGGTGTACAAAAGTTTCGTTGAACCGGCGGTGAGCCGTATGGACAATCAATCGTACCGTGGAGCCGCCGAGTTCGTGCGAAAGGTAAGAAAGCTTCTCCGGCGGTTGGGGCGAGAGGAAGAGTGGAAGCAGTACATCGATTCGCTTCGGCTAAGCCATCGCCGCAAGCGGAATTTTATGAAGCTCCTGGAGCAACTGGACTGACTATCCGTTGAGAAAGAAGTCCGCTCAATGGCAGCCGCCATCCTTATCCTATTACCCCATCATTCCATCGGTTTCCCTCCAATCGCTCGCTCGACATCATACTTGCTCAGCACGAGTCGGTACTGCGCCTGGAGATTGCCGAGCCTCGCCGCGGATTGTGCGGTCTCGGCGTCGAGCAAATCGAGATTGGTGATCGAGCCGGTTTCATAGCGGGTCCGGGCTATCGCGACCGCCTCCGTTGACTGCTGCACCTGAAGCTGGGAGATCGACACTTTGGCGGAGGCCGCATGGAGGTCGGAGTAGGCGTGCTCTACCCAACGCGTCTGCCCGCGGACTGCGTTGACTTTCAATCGAATCTCCAGTAGCATTTGTGTCAGGATGTGCTCGACACTCACCTCTTCTACCCTTCTACCGACAAATTGTGGAAAACAGCCATGAAACCCACGGAAATTTGCCTTGAAGCGGCAGGCCTCACCACCTTGCTTTTCCTCTTTGCCTTTTCGATCGTTTCGGCTCAGACGGGAAAACAGTCTGCCATGAATAGCTACGTCTTGCCCGCCGAGCTTCGGTGCGAATACCTGGTCAACCCGCTCGGCATCGATGAGACGAAGCCACGGCTCAGCTGGATTGTCGAGGACCGCAGTCGCGCCAGGGGTCAACGACAGATCGCCTATCAAATTTTGGTCGCGAGCAGCGACAAGAAACTGAAGGCCGACGTCGGCGATGTATGGGATACCGGAAGGGTGGAGTCAAGCCAGCAGAACCAGATTGAATACGACGGAAAACCGCTGTCATCCCGTATGCGGTGCTACTGGAAAGTGAGGATTTGGGACAAGGATAACGCTGTCTCCGCGTGGACCAAACCGGCATTCTGGTCGATGGGGCTGCTCGAGGCCGCCGACTGGAAGGCAAAATGGATCGGCACGAACCCGATCGTGCTGACCGGCGACGACCGGCAAGACAGCATCGCGCGCTTGATGACCCCATCTCCCCTCCTCAGGAAGACGTTCCTCACCAAGCAACGGATCTCTCGCGCAACGCTCTACGTCACTGCTCTCGGCCTCTATGAGGTCGAACTCAACGGAAAGAGAGTCGGTGACCATCAGCTGGCGCCGGAATGGACCGATTACCGCGACCGGGTGCAGTATCAGACGTACGATGTGACGGCACTAGTATCGAAGGGTGAGAATGTCCTCTCCGCGACGCTGGCTGATGGATGGTACATCGGCGCAATTGGATCGTTCGGCGACCTGGTCCTCAACCGTGGCAGAAGCTACGGCTCCCTCGACAGGAAGTTCTTGGCGCAGCTTGAGATCGAAACGGCAGACGGGCAGCTTGCTCAGGTTTTCTCAGACGAAAGCTGGCGCGTCAATCCCGACGGCCCGGTCCGCTCGGCAGACATCTATCTAGGTGAGACCTACGACGCCAGGAAGGTACCAAACGGGTGGGAGAAACCGGGCTTCGACGACTCAAGATGGGAGAAGGCGACCGTCTACCCATCTCCATCCGCCGCGCTCGTGGCGCAGATGAATGAGCCGGTGAGGATTACGCGTCAGCTCCGTCCCCTTGCGATCAGGGAGCCCGGCAGAGGCACGTACATCTTCCACATGGGTCAGAATATGGTCGGATGGTGCGCCATCAAGATCGACGAGCCAGATGGCAGAGAGGTAACGGTCCGGCACGGGGAGATGCTGGCGGACGACGGGCAGCTGTACACGGCGAATCTCCGAGCGGCAACAGCGACGGACAAGTTTATCTCGGCTGGGAAAGGTCCAGAAATCTTTGAGCCGCGCTTTACCTATCACGGCTTCCGCTACGTGGAGATCGCGGGTTTGAGCAAACGACCGACGCTCGACATGGTCGTGGGCAAGGAAGTCGCTTCCAGCGTCGCGCCGACTGGAAGCTTCGAGTGCTCAAACAAAGATCTGAATCAACTCTGGCAAAACATCCGCTGGACGCAGTGGGACAATCTGATCGGAATACCGACAGATTGCCCCCAGCGAGACGAGCGACTCGGGTGGATGGCAGATGCGCAGGTCTTTTCACAGGCCGCGATCGACAATTGCGATATGGCCGCATTCTACACCAAGTGGACTCAGGATATCCGCGATGCGCAGCGGGAGGACGGCGCATATCCCGATGTCGCCCCCGTCCCGAGCATCCTGCCGTTCTACAATGCCCCCGGATGGGCCGACGCGGGCGTCATCGTTCCGTGGCGCCTCTACGAAAACTATGGAGACTCGCGGCTGCTGAGGAAGCACTACGAATCGGCGAAGCGGTTCATCGACTTCGTTCATTCGAAGAACCCAAACTTGATCTGGACCGAGGCAGTAGGGAACATGTACGGCGATTGGCTGAACGGCAACACCATCGTCGCGGAAGGGTACCCGAAGACCGGCGGCCAGGTTCCTTACTGCATCTTCAACACGATGAATCTTGCCCACTCGACGCAGATCCTCTCTGACATGGCCCGCGTGCTCGGTTATGCTGAGGACGCGGCGACCTACTCCAAGCTTGCAGCCGATATTCGCGGCGCCCTCCAAAAGGAGTTTGTCGACGACGATGGGTTCATAACGGACAATACGCAGGCAGGCTATGCCCTCGCGCTGGGCTACGGCCTGCTGCCCGAAGCGCTTCAGAAGAAAGCCTTGGAGCATATGCTTAGCTGTCTGGCTGACTACGACTTCAGGATTTCCACCGGCTTCCTTTCGACAATCCAGCTAATGCAGGAGCTGGTGCATTGGGGATACCCCGATATGGCGTACGACCTCATCGAAAGCCATCGCTTCCCGTCCTGGCTCTATCAGATTGACCAGGGTGCGACCACGATCTGGGAGCGCTGGGATGGCTACGTGAAGGGGAGAGGGTTTCAGGACCCCGGGATGAACTCGTTCAACCATTATGCCATTGGATCGGTCGGGGAGTGGATGTACTCCAACATCCTCGGGATTCAGCGGAAGTCGGGTCAGGCTGGATATCAGCATTTCGTCATACGTCCGCAGATTGGCGGCACGCTGACGTGGTCGAACGGAGCGTATCGTTCGATGTGGGGTGATATCGTCAGCGCGTGGAAATTGCACGCAGGCCTCCTCAACCTGCACGTGGAGGTTCCGGCGAACACCAGCGCAATCGTTTACGTCCCGACGAGAGACAGGAACACGATTAAGGAGGGGGATGTTATTGCGGAGCGATCAACTGGGGTGAAGTTTGTGAGGATGGAGAGGGAGGCCGCGGTCTACGAGGTGCTCTCCGGTACGTACGATTTCGCCTCGGAGTATGCTAAGGAGGCGTTGAAGCCCTATGCCGTGAAACCCAGGATAGGCTATCAGCGGAAGGCCGACGAGAATGGAAATCTTGAGGTCTTTATCGAAGCGCCGCAATCCGGAGGCACGACCCATTACTCCCTAAATGGCTCCGAGCCGGCGAACCTCTATGAGGGTCCATTCACGATCAACCGAAATGCATTCGTTTCAGCCTGGACGGAGAAGGAGGGCATGCGATCAAGTTTCGCCGCACTCGCGTGTTTCGCGTTCACTGACGACAGTCAATGCAGCGTGGAATTTCCCGGCCTGGTCAGAGTGCACAAGGGCTTTGGAAAGAGCGTACAGTACGCTCATCCTTACGCTCAGAGCCACCCGGGAGGAGGGGACGTTGGACTAGTCGACGGGAAGTTCGCGAGCCTGGATTTTGTCGATCCCCAGTGGCAGGGGTTTGAAGGAGTGGATTTTGAGGCCGTCATCGACCTCGAGAGGCCCACGATGGTGAAATCGGCTGCGGTGAATTTCCTGAATCAACAGAGCCGGCAGATCTTTCTGCCGACAAGCGTCGAGTTCTCGACCTCCGAAAATGGGAAAGACTATCAGTTGGTCTCGACGATTGAGAATGAACTGAAGCAGGAAACCGGTGCGTCGATCAAGACCTTCAAGAAGGAGTTCCAGCCGAGATCAGCTCGCTACGTGAAGATAGTTGCGCGCACGATCGGCAAGTGTCCCGACTGGCATCCGCTGAAGGGCCGAAACGCGTGGCTCGGTGTGGATGAGGCGGTAATCGAGTAATTGAACGGCGGCCTTTCGCCTCCCCTTCCTCGACGGGAGGGGACTCAGGGGAGGATGATGCGAGACAGCGTGTCGACCTACATCCCGGGCAGCCTGGCATTCCGTCTGCCGAAAGGAGACGGACGGCAGGGGTCTGCTTCATTCGTGCTGGCTATTTCGGGTACCGAACCTCCACAATCTGACTCGGCAGTCCCTCGTTCCCCCACCTGTCCATGGCCGTGATGCGGTAGTACCAGCGACCTCTCAACTCTTGCCCGTCGAAGCCTTCCGCGCTGTCCCTGAAACTCGTCGTGCTTCCCTGGACGTAGGTCACGAAGTTCGCCGGGCCGGGCTGGAAATCCGGCCTGCTGCTGCGATAGATTCGATACCAGAAAACATTGCCTTCGGCAGGAGCCCATCTGAGCGTTCCTTCCTGCACCTCAACTCTGCGGGGTTTGGAGGGAGGTTTCTCACCGCGAACCTCGTACGTCACCAGCGATAACGGCATCTCAGGCGCCGAGACAGGGTAGACGGCATTGCTCTCTCCGTCCGATGCCTCGACGTAGTATTCGATGCCGTCCGCGGTCAATTCAAACGCTGGAATCGCGACATCAAAGATCGCCTTCACTCTTCTTGCCAATGGCATCCTTTTCCAGCTCGGTGCGCTGGGCCTTCGATACACGAGCGCGGCGGAGACGCTCTCGTACGCACGATCATCCAGTATCCGAGCCTTGATCGAGACGCTCTGGCCGAGCGGTTGGGAGACGGGAGGAGAAATCAACACGATGCGCGGCGGACTTCGGTCTGCTTTCCCCGCTGGACAACCGGACGGAACGGAGTACGGGCTCTCGATGCCCTCACTGTTTACGGCTGTCACCGTATACTGAAAGATTCCGTTCCCTTTGTCGGTGAATAAATTGGCCAGGAATTGGAGGGAGGTCCGGTTGAGTTTCTTCCCATCACGATAGACATTGAAGCCCACCGCATTCGGCTCTTCGTTCTTCCACGTAATGATGGCACCCTCCTTCGTTCCACGAGCAACCACGTAGGATGGGGCCTTCACGAGCTGGCTCTTGCGAAGGGCGTTTTCTCTGGCAACGTAGTTGAGCTGCACGAATCGGTTCTGCGTGCTCAGGATGTTGCCGAGCGAGGAGATGTCGGTTACGCGGCGGGTGAAATTCTTTGCCCAGGATTCCATCGCGCCGGGCAGATCGTCCCACGTGTACTTTGTGAAGTTCTCGTTCAGCTCGATGTGGTCTTTCTCGGCGGCGATGCGGCAACGAAGGATGCTCAAACGCTCTCGCCGGGCGGAAGAGTTGGTTCGACTGATCCATTTGTCAATCGTGGCGAGCTGCGCGACTGCCTTCGCGTGATCGCTCGAAACGTCTGTCCTCAGCCGGAAGTTCATAAAAAGCGTGTGACTGCCGCTGGTCGGTGTGATCTTGACCGTGACGCTCTCCCATTTCTGCCAGTCCCCTGTGTTTGAGACGATGCATTTGCCGATCACTAGGCCGGAGGGTGAGTCCAGCCTGAGCTCGATGACCCCTCCTTCCGATGCAGATGCGACCCTGGCCTCGAAGACATTGGCCTGCCCTCCGAAATCAAGGCTATCGAATCGTGCCCAGTCCCCATCATTGATATAGCCGACGCAATCACCCCCCTCCGTACAGGGCGCTTTCTGGACACCCTGCTGAGAGGAGAAGCTTGCCGCGGCATACTCCTTCGTCTTGCTCGCATCGGCGCCGTGAAGCGTGAAGCGACTGATGTTGAGCAAGTATTTCATCTGATCTCTCGTGAATCCGGGAGTCGCCTGGCACTCTCCGAAGTCGCAGGCGAATGGCTCGTTCTGGTTAATGATCTCCGTAATCTCGCCGGCAGCTTCCGGTCCGTAGCTCAGCGTTGCATACTGATGATAGACGATCTCGGAGGAGGAGAGCTGATCCGCATTGTCCCACGGCGCCCGGCTGACGTACCAGATCTTAGGGTCGATCGCGTCCGTCAGCCGCCAGGTCAGGCAGTAGAATCCTTTCATATTCGGAGCATGGTCCCTGTAGGCGGCGATGGTGTTTGAGAGATTGAGATTGTAGGGGTAGTAGTATTCGGAACTGTTGAAGTCCCGCTCGAGCCAGGGGCAGCCCCAGTATTCGCGATCGCCGTAGATAGCTCCGCTCTCGCACTTGTCCGAGTAGTAGGCAATCGGTGCGCAAATGACGTCCTGCGGCAGCGTCGCGATCGACCTCGGATCGAGCCCCCATCCGGCGACCGCCACGCGCGTGTGAGGCATGCGCGCCTTGATCCCGTCGTAGAACCCGTTGAAGATGTTTCGCCAAGTCTGATAGAACTCGACGTTCTTCCCCACGTTCTCCGACTGGAAACAGAGCACGTAGTCGAGGTCGGGGTAGTCGCTCGCAAGCTGGTCGACGCGCGCGGTCACGACCTCCGGATCGTCCGCTCTCACGTGGTACTCGGGAGGAATGAGGTCGATATCCAGACCCAATCCGACCCTCACGCCGCGCGAGTGGGCGTATTCGATGACGCGCTGAAACAACGATGAGCTCTTCTTGAAGATCTGATCGTTCGAGAGCGCCTCGTTGTGGAGCGCACAGTCCGCGCCGAAATCGTAGTCGTCGAACAGATCGGTTGCCCCGAAGCGGTATTTGTTCACATCCCACCCAGGACCGGCCCAGGCGTGACCGCTGCGCGCCGTCGGCATCCAGACGCGGGAGGTGAAGCCTTTGTAGGTGAAATTATGATACATCTCGTTGTGGCCGAGCTCCCCGTTGTAGTTGTGAATGTGGAGGAAGTTCAACCGCATCTTCGCCATCTGATCGATGATGAACTTCCAGTCCTCCCAAGAGTACGAGGTCGCGGATTGCGGGAAGTTTGTCCACGGAAGAAAGCCGCGGATGTACATTGCTGGCACTTTTCTCTCGTCGACGTCGGGCCACGTCAGTGCAGACTTCTTGTCGGGAAGCACGTCGCCGCCCAGAAAGAATCCGATATGGTAGTGGTCTGCCAGGAGGCCGTACACCCCGTACAGACAGCCGACTCCATCACTTCCGGCAATGACAATCATCGGCCGCCCCTCGATGGTGAGCTTCTTGAGAACGTATCCCTGCGGACCAGGATCCGTCGCGGAGACCTTGAGAGAGCCGGCCGAGATCAACTCTCGGAGCGTGCTTCTTGTTCCCGGTTGGCCAATAATGAATGACGGCTGGTTGATCTCCTGTATGTCGGATGAGATCTTCAGCCACGTCCCTGAGAGCTGGTAGATGTATCGCTGCAGCTCCTTCGCAGCGTACTGCTCCATCGCTGATGCGTTGGTGCCTACAATGATGAGACCGTCACCTCTCGCCGACGCCATCGAGGGTTGACCCCAAGCGTGGTCGGTGAGGCACGCGGTCACAAGCATCAAACTGATGATGAAGCGTTTCATCGCAGCTCTCCTTTCGGAAAACTCTGTTGGCTTCCTTCGCTCCAGAACTTCTCGATCTCCTCTAGCGACCGGCCTTTCGTCTCCGGAACCGCCTTCCACACCGTCAATACGAGGACGAGGCAAAAGAGCGCGTACACATAGAACGGAAACCCGTGGTTGAATCGGGAGATGAGCCAGGAGTTCTCATCCATCATTGGAAACGTCTGCGACACGACGAAGTTTGCAGTCCAGAGACAGAACGTGGAGATCGACATCGCTCGCCCCCGGATGCGCGTCGGGAAGATCTCGGAGAGGATCACCCACGTCACGGGACCGACGGAGAGCGCAAAGCAGGCGATATAGCTGAGGATGAACAACAGCACCCAGAGGGAGAGGGCGTGGAATTGCGCCGCGAGTCCCATCGCGATCAACGAAAGTCCCATCCCAGAGGCGCCGATGATCATCAGCGGTTTTCGCCCCAGGCGGTCGACCATCCGGATGGCGACAATGGTGAACGAAAGGTTCACGGCCCCTACGACGATGGTCTGAAGGAGGGCGACATTCGAGCCTGAGCCGAGTTGCTTGAAGATCTCGGGGCCATAGTAGAGAAACACGTTGATGCCGGTGACCTGCTGCAGGATCGCCAGCGCGACGCCGAGGATGAGCACGATCCTCATGCCCGGCCGGAAGAGCTGAGCGAGCGATCCGCTTTCCTTTCCCAACGTCTCCTCGATCGAGCGTAGCTCGGTATCGGCAAATGTACTCCCCCCGACCCGCGACAGGATACCGTGAGCTTCTTCCTTGCGTCGTTGTTCGACGAGCCAACGTGGACTCTCAGGCACCAGAAACAGAAGAGCCAAAAAAAGCGTCGATGGAAGAGCACCCGACGCGAACATCCAGCGCCAGCCGGTCGTGACGTTCCAGGCCTCGTCCCCCTGGAGGGCGATGAAATAGTTGACGAAGTAGATGATGAGCATGCCGGTGACGATGGCAAACTGATTGACAGAGACCATTCGTCCCCGAACGCGCGCCGGCGTGATCTCGGCGATGTACATGGGGGAGGCCATCGACGCGACGCCGACGCCGATCCCGCCGAGCATCCGGAAGATGACGAAGATCGAAAATTCCCTCGGCACCGCGCTCCCGATGGCAGAGACGAGGAAGAGGATTCCGGCCAGCACCAGCGTTTTCTTCCTTCCCATCCGGTCACTGAACGCACCGGCGAACGATACTCCGACGACACAGCCCAGCAGTGCGCTCGACGCCGCCCATCCCTTCATCGCAGGATCGAGGCTGAAATGTGATTGCAGGAATCCGATGGCCCCGGCGATCACGGCCGTGTCGTAGCCGAACAAGAGACCGCCGAGCGCAGCCACGACCGTCACGAGCGCGACGTACCGTGGGCTGCCACTCGAATCCCGAAATGAATCCTTCGTCATGTTCCTCATGTTAGTCCAGTCGAGGGGTCGTTTCAGCCGATCTTCCTGATGTGGGCTGCCCACCCTCCGCCCGGAGCCAGATGCATCGTCACGGCATCCGATTTGCTTACCTGCCGTGTCGCTTTCCGGTAGTCGCTTGCGTACCGGTCGGCGTTAATGCCGTCGGTGTAGAACGTCATCTCGTACTTCCCGGCATCGAGGAAATCAAGATTGATCTGGAAATCGCGCGGAGTCCAATCAGTCATAGCTCCGATATACCAGTCGTTCCCTTTCTGGCGTGCCACGGTGACGTAGTGTCCGATCTTCGCGTTGAGCACTCTGGTACGGTCCCACGTCGTTGGGACGACCGAGAGGAATTCCATGGCATCCGGTTCGCGCTCGTAGTTCGACGGGCTGTCGCAGAGCATCTGCAGCGGGCTTTCATATACGACGTACATCGCCAGCTGGTGGCAGCGCGTCCCCTGGCTTATGGGCCTTGTGAAGATCGGCCGGAAGCTCTCCTTCGTTGCATTGTTCATCGCACCGGGAGTGAAGTCCATCGGTCCGGCGAACATCCGGGTGAACGGCAGGGTGACATCGTGCTGCGGAGTGATGTCCTCCGACCATTTGCTGTGCTCCAGACCCTTTACTCCTTCGCGCGTCAGAGCGTTGGGATAGGTCCTCCTGAATCCCGTCGGCTTGTATGCGCCATGGAAATCCACAAGCAGGTGCCGCTTTGCCGCCTCGACGGCTACTCTCTCGTAGTAGTTCACCATCTTCTGATCGTCACGCTGCATGAAATCGACCTTGATTCCGACGGCACCCCACTGCGCGAATCGATCAAGCGCCTCCGTCAGCCGGTCGTCAAGCGCTTTCCACACGACCCACAGAATGATGCCGACGTTCTTCTGCTTGGCGTGTGCGAAAAGCTCCTCCATGTTCATGTGCGGGTTGATCTCAAAGAGGTCGGACGGTTTGGACCAGCCTTCATCGAAAATCACGTACTCCACTCCGTGTCGGGATGCGAAGTCGATGTAGTACTTGTAGGTCCCCGTGTTGATGCCAGACTTGAAATCCACGCCGTACAGGTTGTTCGCGTTCCACCAGTCCCAGGCGACTTTCCCCGGCTTGATCCATGCCGTCTCTTTGAGTTTGAGTGGGCTTCCCAGCCGGTAAATGATGTCGTTCTCGATGAGGTCCCCCTCCTTTTCGGCGATGGCGAAGACGCGCCAGGGGAACTCCCGGGTTCCGACCGTTCTTGCAATGAAGTCGGCTGCCTTCGCCACCATGACCGTTCGGTCCCTGACCTGACGCTCCTCGAGAGGATAGGGAGGGAGCTTCGATCTCAAGATCGCCTGACCGGATCCGTCGCCCCGAAGATAGAGACCCGCATAATCGAGCAGGTCGGCCTCCGAGAAGCCGATTTTCAGTCCGCTTGCTTTCGCAATGATGGCCGGTATGCAGCACATCTGCGTGTCGGCGATCTCCGTCACGGCGAGAAGCTTGTAGGAGCGCTCGGAGTGCGAAAGATAGCTCGTTTCCTCTGGAAACCAGACAGAGTCGTCTGCCGAAAGGTTGAGGGCGAGCCCTTCGTTCCTGACCGTGATCTCTCCGGGCAGCTTCGTCGTGAACCGATACGCCACGCCGTCATCGTAAGCCCGGATCTTCAATCCGTAGTTTCCCTCGAACTGGATGAACAATTCGTTGTAGACATCGGGGATCACTGTCCGCTTCTCGGGCAGGACCGGAACGATGCTCTCCTTCACGGATTTCGGCGTTGTGCTCTTCACGACGGGGCGGAGCCCAAGGGTGCGTGAAGGCTCAAGGTCCATTGAAATGGGAGAGGGAGAAACGATTTCTTGTCTATTGTGAAAGACGGAGATGGCGAGTTTCTCGCCGATCTGGACTCTCAGCTCGGTTTTCCCATCCGGCGATGTCACGTGATACGTTTTCTGTTGCGCAAGGCACACCCCGCTGATCCAGACGGAGAGGATGAGGGAGCAGGAGGCGATGGCTGTACGTCTTGGATTACTCATAGGAGTACCCTTCCAGGTTGTTACGCTCGAAATTCATGCAATGACCGCGACGACGCGGGAGTCCCGTTGAACCATCTGGTTTTAGACTTTGAATCAGAATCTCCGTAGTTTGGCGTCGAGATGTTCGATCGCTCCGGTGAAGGCGAGAATTACGTGTGGGACGAATGGCTCTCCGCAAACGTACAAAGGAATGAAGAGAATCGAAAGCTCAATCGTAATCGTCTCCGCTCAAGATAGGAACAAATTCCTTATCAAACACGGACAGGTGTTCGACATGAAGAAGCTCTCGCTGGTCAGCATTCTCATTGCTTGCCTTTCATCTTCCTTGTTGGCCCAGGAACGGGAGGACAAATATGTCCCCGAGACTGATCCCCGCGTACTGGCGAAGCTTGCCGAATGGCAGGACGAGAAATTCGGACTGCTGATGACGTGGGGAACCTACAGCCAGTGGGGGATCGTCGAATCGTGGTCCCTCTGCGGCGAAGACGAAGGGTGGTGCAAGCGGGTGGGCCCTTATTCAGCAGACTATGACACCTACAAACGTGCCTACCGGGATCTGAAGAAGACGTTCAATCCTGTGAAATTCGACCCGGACCGCTGGGCTGAGGCGGCGCGAGATGCCGGGATGAAATACGTCGTCTTCACGACCAAGCACCATGACGGCTTCTGCATGTTCGACACGAAAATGACGGACTACAGGATTACTTCGACGGGGTGCGCGTTCCATACCAACCCCCGGGCGAACGTGACGAAGGAGATCTTCGACTCCTTCCGCAAGAGGGATTTCATGGTTGGGGCGTACCTGTCGAAGCCGGATTGGAGTTCGCCGGACTATTGGTGGCCGTACTTCCCGACGCCGGACCGGCACGTCAACTATGATCCGGCCAAGTATCCGGAGCGATGGCAGAACTTCAAAGACTTCACGTTCGACCAGATCGAGGAATTGATGACCGGCTATGGCACGGTCGACATCCTCTGGCTCGACGGAGCGTGGGTCCGCCCGATCGAGAACATGCCGAAGGAGTTCGAATCGTGGGGAAAAAAGAAGAACTGCGATCAGGACGTCGACATGCGCCGCATCGCGACGATGGCCCGCGAGCATCAGCCGGGTTTGATCGTCGTCGATCGCTGGGTCAACGGTCCATATGAAAACTATCTGACCCCCGAGCAGAAGGTTCCTGAGCACGCGCTGAACGTCCCCTGGGAGTCCTGTATCACCATGGCGACCAGCTGGTCGTACGTGAAGACCGATCATTACAAACCGGTGCGGCAGCTGGTCCACCTGCTCGCGGATGTCGTGGCAAAAGGAGGCAACCTCTTGTTGAACATCGGCCCATCGCCTGAGGGTGAGTGGGCGCCCGATGCGTATGACCGATTGAAGGGGATTGGCGAATGGATGAAGGTGAACAGCGAAGCAATCTACGGGACGCGGCCGATCGCTCCTTACAAAGACGGAAAGGTGTGCCTAACCCAGAAGCAAACCGACGGCGTCGTCTACGCCATCTATTTGGCGGACGAGGGAGAGGCCCAGCCTCCGCAGACCATTGAGGTGAACAACCTACGTGCCGGTAGAGACGCGAGGCTTGTGATGTTGGGTGAGGAGGACGAATTGAATTGGCGAAACGATGGGAACAAGCTGGTGATTGAGCTGCCGGACCGAGTTCGAAAGAATCCGCCGTGCAAGTACGCGTGGACGATCCGAATCTCGAGCGCAGAGTAAGTGAGCAAGCATCTCGAGGCCCAGATGTGGGTCGACCTGCCCGCCATTTGTGATTCACACTGGCACGCGGGAATGTGGTTCCGACCACCGAGGTTGAATTCCTCGACAGTCAAACTGTCGAAAAGGATCCTGTCCGAGAGTCTAACTCTTGGACACCCATGCTACATCGGACTACCTGCGAATCGTCGGCGCCGCAGGATCGCTACGAGGAAGATCGCAACCAGCGCAAGGATCACAATGCCTGTCACGATGATGGCCCACCAGTTGATCACCCGCGATTCGACCCACATATCGACGTCTTTGAAATAGGCAAATTTGACGTAATCCTTCCAGGATGCTTTGTTCCCCTCGAGCGTCGGCGCGTTCGTTCCGGTGATGAGACCTGGCATGACCACGCTGTTCAGGTAGCTGTTCGACGTGATCTCTTCAAGGAAGGCGCGTCTATCATTCAAGTGCTGGAAGCCTTCCATGTTCAATGCGATCGCCTTCTTCACGTTTCGACTCTTCAGTATATGTCCGAAGATGATCGTGAGGGTGTCCATTTTCTTCATTCTGAAATACTTCGCGCTCTGTTCGAACAGCTTGTCTTTCAATCCGGCGACGTACGTAGGGGATAGCGACGGATCATTGAGTCTTCGCACCCCCAAAAGAAACGCGTCGAAGTAATCTGCAAATATGTTCTGATCGTCCCACTTTTCATATCGATTCGAAGCATCCTCCATGGCAAGACTGTCGCCTTTCGTTGAAAATGGCTCCTTGTTCATCTCGTGTCGGATCCAGTAATCGAGCTCCCCGGGTGAGATGTAATCCGTGATCGGGACTGCCCGGAACGGATTGAAGTTCGGCCAGGTCTCGCTGTATCGAAATGTGGTGAAGAACCATTGGAAGTGTCGTCGGAACTCTACCCGGGCGCTGAGCGTTTTGCCTTCCGTTCCCTTCAGAGAGTTGTTCATCGCGTCCGGCCCTTCGAACAATTTTGTCGCTGTAAGAGTGAAGTTCTTGCTGTCTGTTTTCTCGATTGTTCTCTTCCATGTGGAGTCCAACGGCAACGGGAATTTGTTGCTATAGATTCCCGCGGAATCCCCTTTTATCACGACGGTGCGAAGGATTGTGCCATCGGTGTTGACGTGCGTGGTCATTTCAATGTCGAGACACCCCGGCACAGACAAGGCGCCGAGCGCGAATGTCACGAGAAGGAACAGGTGGCTTCGTTTGTACATAGTTCAGGCTCCTTCCTTCAAGAAAGTGAAGGAAAACGTTGCGTTCTTCTGCAGGAAACCGACGACGGCATCAATCTGCTTCTCGTTGAATCCGGCCGTGCGCAAGAGGGAAGTGGTCGCAGGCGAAAGCAGGTCCGCAAAGGGCACAAGCGAGGAAAGCTTGCGTTGCGTGATCCTAAAGGAATCGCCGCTCTCGGAATATCCCTCAAGGACAGAAAGGGATTGGAGCTCCTTCCGGTCCGGGAGGCTTCGAAGTGTGCTTGAGTTAATCGAGTATACCACGCCAGGCACGAGCTGGCTCTGCGATCCTTGCGCGAATCTTCGTTCCAGATTTGCAACCTCATCGAGCGTCGAATAGTACTGAAAAAGTAAGGACCCGACAGCTGCAAGCACGAAGATCGCGGACGCATAGCGGATGACGGGTGTGAGCATTGCATCCAGGAAACGATCGATCAAGCGCTCGCGTCCTGCCTCCGTGATGCGAGCGAGAATACTCGTGGCGAGGCGGTCCGGATCGCGGAGGGTCGGACCCGTCTCTCGCAGGCGCCGGATGTACGAATCGGCCGTCTCGATTCGAACTCGTTCGGCGGCGCAGTGCTCGCAGGTCTGAAGGTGACGGCGCAGTTCGGTCTCCTCTTGCTCGCTTAGCTCGCCTGCGCGATGAAGATACAGCATTCGTTGATAATGGTCGCAGTTCATAGCTCAACGCTCTTGATGTTGTACTCCCGTTCCAGCAGGCTTCGTATGGTGCGCCTGGCATAGTGGAGGTTGGTCTTGATGCTTCCAACCGAAAGCCCTGTAATCTCGGACACCTCGCTCACGGGAAGATCTTCAAGGTCCCGGAGCACGAAGACCAGTTTTTGTTTCGTCGGCAACCGATCCGTCAACGCCTTGGCGATGCGGATTGTTTCTTCGTCTACCTGTACCTCGTGGAGATTCCGCGCATCAGAGACAGCCTCTACGTCATCGTTCACGTCGATGGGGGAGAATAATCGTGCTTTTCTTTTTGCCGCCCTGAGATGGTCGAGGCAAAGGTTCGTCACAATCCTGTAAAGCCACGTCGTGAATTTCTGTTGGTGGTCGTAACGACCGAGGTGCTTCCAGACCCTGATGAAGGACTCCTGGACCACCTCCTCCGCCTCGTCCTCATCGGAGAGCAAACGGACCGCAATCGAATACGCATAGGGCTGGCACCGTCGAACGAGCCTGTCGAATGCGGGGAGATCGCCCTGCTTGCTCCGGAGAACGAGTTGCTGCGTTGTCTTATCCGATCGTTCGTGCACGGTCCTCTTGGATCCGTCCTACTGTTGATGATACGCTTGAGGCGCTCGAGGGTTAAATGTACATCCTCGGAACTTGAGATTCCCGTTAGGAGGATGAGGCAGCAATGAGTCCTGGGGGCGTTCCCGGTTGTGGGAAAGTTGAGAACAATTGCCTTTTCAAGGAATCTCCTTTAGTTTAGTGGGCGAACGAGTGCGCACCGAACTCGATCTTGCAGCTTCGCACTCTCGTTCGTCTTGGTGGTCCTTCCATCCAGACAGGATCTGGTCACGTTTCCGTCACGTTCCTCACTCATACCCTGAAGGAAAAAGTCATATGGGAATCGACCGACCATCCAGTTCGCTTCCACTGCTGGCGTCCCTCGTATTCTCGGTCCTCAATGCTGCAGCCTCTCAAGAGGTCTCACCTCAGGGGAACGATCTCGAGCAGTCATGGGCAAAGCTGCAGCTGGCGCGCGAAGTCGCCTCCAACTTCGCACGCATCGCGTTGAACTGTGTCGGCAGAGAGTACCCGAACAAGCCTGAGCACGTCCTGAACGATGAGCGTGACGTGAGGAGCCCGCGATCGTTTCATCCGGCATTCTACGGCTGCTATGATTGGCATTCCTCGGTTCACGGGCACTGGATGGTCGTGAGGCTGCTGCGGCGCTTCCCGGATCTCCCGGAAGGAGCGGAGATTCGCGCTGCCCTCGGACGAAACCTGACCGCCGAAAACATCAAGGTGGAGGTTCAGTATCTTGATCAACCGGGCCGAAGGTCGTTCGAGCGAACGTACGGATGGGCGTGGCTGCTGAAGCTGGCTGAGGAGCTCCAGAGCTGGAACGATCCTGACGGCCGCCAATGGTCTCAGAACCTTGCTCCGCTCGTTCGAGCGATCGTGCAACAGTATATGGATTTCCTGCCGCGCCAGACGTACCCGATTCGGACAGGGGTACATCCAAACACTGCCTTCGGAATTACCTTGGCTTTGGATTACGCGAGAGCCGCTGGGAACCCTGAGCTCGAGAAGCTGCTCGTGGAGCGATCCATGACGTACTACGAAGATGACCGGAACTGTCCCGTCTCGTGGGAGCCGGGCGGCGAGGATTTCTTCTCTCCCTGCCTGATGGAAGCTGATCTTATGCGCAGAGTCCTCCCGGCCCGGAAGTTCGAGCAATGGCTCGGCTCCTTTCTTCCTGATCCTGTCGCCTGGAAAGCCTCCCGTCTCCTTCACCCCGCGGTTGTGAGCGATCGCAGCGATCCGAAGCTCGTTCACCTCGATGGCCTTAATCTCAGCCGAGCGTGGTGCATGCTTGGGATTGCCTCGGGCGTGCCGGATAGCCACCCGATCCGGAAGCTCCTCGTGACCGCCGCGCTTGAGCATGCGCAGGATGCCCTGTCCCACGTTGCCAGCGGTCACTATGAAGGGGAGCCTTGGCTGGCTTCGTTTGCCGTGTACATGCTCTCTCACGTCGAGCTCTCGAAGCGATGGTAAATAATTCTCAAAGCATACTCGAAAGGAGGAGCCCTGTGTCTTCGATCGGATTTGACAGCGAGAAGTATCTCAACGAACAGACCACAGCTATCCTGGAGAGGGTCAGCAGGTTCGACAACAAGCTGTATCTCGAATTCGGCGGCAAGTTGTTGTATGACTATCATGCCGCTCGCGTGCTGCCAGGATTCGATCCGAGCGTCAAAATGCGCCTGCTCCAGCAGCTGCAGGACGAATCCGAAGTTTTGCTGTGCATCTACGCCGGCGACATCGAGCGGAAGAAGGTCCGCGCGGATTTCGGCATCACCTACGACTCCGATGCATTGAAGCTCATCGATGATCTGAAGGACTGGGGGATCGACGCCACCGCCGTTGTCATCACCCGGTTTGAGAACCAGCCCTCTGCGGCGATATTCAAAAACAAGCTGGAACGGCGCAACGTCCGCGTCTACACTCACAGATATACCAAAGGATATCCAACCGACGTCGATATGATCGTGAGCGATGAGGGGTACGGCGCCAACGAGTTCATTCAGACGAGGAAGCCGATCGTCGTTGTCACAGGTCCGGGTCCGTTCAGCGGGAAGCTGGCCACCTGTCTCTCGCAGCTCTACCATGAGCATCGCCGCGGTCTGCATGCAGGTTATGCCAAGTTCGAGACCTTTCCGATCTGGAACCTGCCACTCAAACACCCTGTGAACGTCGCTTACGAGGCCGCGACCGCCGACATCAAGGATTTCAATGTGATCGATTCCTTTCATCTGGAGGCGTACAACGAAAAGGCGGTCAACTACAACCGGGATGTCGAGGCGTTTCCTCTTCTGAGAAGAATCATTGAGAAGATCACAAAGTCCTCTTCGTTCTACAAATCGCCTACGGATATGGGGGTCAACCGCGCGGGCTATGGGATCATCGATGACGGTGTTGTCCGGGAGGCGGCGATCCAGGAGGTCATCCGCCGGTACTTCCGGTACTCCTGCGAGTACGCGATGGGCCTCGTGGACAAGGAGACGGTTCAACGAGCGGAACTCCTGATGAAGGAACTGGGGGCGAAGCCCGAGGATCGATGCACAGTCGGCCCCGCGCGGCAAGCTGCCGCTGAAGCGGAGAAGACGGGGAAGGGGAGCGACGGGATCTTCTGCGGAGCCGCCATCGGACTTTCCGATGGGACGATCGTCACAGGAAAGAATTCCGCGTCCATGCATGCGTCGTCGGCGCTGGTCCTCAATGCGATCAAACAGTTGTGCAATTTGCCGGACAATCTTCACCTCCTTCCCCCTCACGTCATCGAATCGCTCAGCCACTTCAAAAAGGATGTCCTGCGAGGAAAAATGCTCAGCCTCGATCTCGAGGAGACGCTCATCGCGCTGAGCATCAGTGCCACCACGGACCCAGCCGCGCGCGCCGCAGTCGACAAGCTGAAGGATCTTCGCGGCTGCGAGATGCACGTCACTCATATCCCGACGCCGGGGGATGAAGCCGGCCTGCGCAAGCTCGGCGTGAACCTCACGAGCGATCCCGATTTCGCGACGAAGCGGCTGTTTGTCGCTTGACGAGTAAGTCCCTCCCGAGGAACCTGCGCCGGACGGTCGGCAACCGACAACCCTCGCATCGCCACGATTTGAGTCCCGCCTTTGTCAGAAGTAAGAAAGGATTGTCATGTTGAGGAAAAACGCGCGTTCTCAGTCAGCGAGTTTCAGAGTTTCAGCCTTGAGGGCGTGGCACGTCAGTTGTGTAACTTGGTCGAATTCCTCTCATCTGACTTTCGGAGCATACGATGGATAGACGAACGTTCTTCAAGAAGGGTATCGGCGCATCAATCTTGGCGGGCTCATATCTAACGCTCGGTTCGAGAGAGAGACTTTTCGCATCGAGGACCCAGCCCCCGGCAACGCTCCCGTTCGATCTCGTTGCCGTAAGAGGAGGAGAGCCAGAGGTGATGTTCCAGAGGGGAATTGAAGCGCTTGGCGGCATGAGGGCGTTCGTCAAGAAGGGACAGAAAGTCGTCATCAAACCGAACATGGGCTGGGATGTCTCCCCTGAGCGGGGCGGCAACACCAATCCGAAGTTGATGGTCGAGATCGTGAAACAATGCCTCGATGCGGGAGCGAAGGAGGTGTATGTCTTTGACCACACGTGCGATGATTGGAGGCGATGTTACAAGAATAGCGGCATTGAATCGGCGGTGAAGGAGGCCGGCGCGAAGGTCGCACCTGCACACACGGAGGGATACTACCACGACGTCACCATTCCAGCCGGTAAGGTCCTAACGACGGCGCAGGAACACGAGCTGGTACTTGAGTCGGACGTTTTCTTCAATGTGCCCATTCTAAAGAACCATGATTCTGCGCGGCTGACGGCTTCGTTGAAGAATTTGATGGGGAATGTGTGGGACCGGCGGTTCTGGCATGCGAATGATCTTCACCAATGCATCGCTGACTTCGCTACCTTCCGGAAGCCCGCCCTGAACATCGTGGATGCTTACTACGTGATGAAGCGGAACGGCCCGCGCGGCGTCTCAGTTCAGGATGTCGTCACGATGAAAGCACAGCTAATCTCGGCGGATATCGTCGCTGTCGATACCGCTTCCGCAAAATTGTTCGGCATTGACCCGACGGACGTTCCTCATATCCAGATCGCGGCCGATCAGAAGGTCGGTCGGATGGATCTCGAGAAGCTCAACATCAAGCGGATAACGATCTAGGGTGGTGGCTTGGAGTCGCTGAAGAAGATCCGGGTCGTCGTCTCCATCCTCTTCTTTCTCCTCCTCACGTTCCTGTTTCTCGATATCGGAGCATTTGTTCCCGCCCTCGTCTCCAACATTTTGGTCTCGGTCCAGATCGTTCCTTCACTGACAAGAGCGTTTAAACTCCTCACGCTCACCTCTCTGGGTCTCCTCGTTGTTTTTCTGCTAACCCTTGGATTCGGCAGGGTGTATTGCTCCTCCCTTTGTCCGCTTGGAACGCTCCAGGATGTCGTGATCCGTATTGCGCGGAGGAATCGCAAGAGGCGATGGTTTCGGTACAAGAAAGCTCCGTTCCTTCTCCACTATTCGCTCCTCGCCGTTTCAGCCGTCGCGTTTGTCGGCGGGAGCGTGCTGCTCCTGAATCTCCTCGAGCCCTTCAGCAACTTTGGGAGAGTGCTGTCGACGCTCGCCCATCCGGTCATCGTTCTTGCAAACAACGCGGTCGCGTTCGTGTTCGAGGGTTTTGGCCACTATTCGGTCCCCACGCTCTCCGTGCGGTTCGTGAACGCGGGGGCTTTTCTCTTCCCGGTCGTTTTTCTCGTTGTAGTCGTCTATCTCTCCTACAACTACGGGCGGCTGTTCTGCAACAGTCTCTGTCCGGCCGGGGCGCTCCTCGGCTTGTTGTCGCGCGTCTCCTTGTTCAGAATCGTGATCGACGAGGAAACCTGTACGGAGTGCAACCTCTGCGAGAAGGTGTGCAAGGCGAGGTGCATCGAGGCGGACACGAAGCGTCTTGACTTCAGCGCGTGCGTCGGCTGCTTCAACTGTATCGATGTGTGTCCGAGCGTCGGCCTGAAATATGAAGCGTGGTGGAAAAAGAAGGCGGCGCTTGCCGTCGGGGTGGACCAGGGGAGGCGAACGTTCATGAACGCTGCCCTGGCGTCGGCAGTTGCCGCGGCTCTTCCGAGGACGGTTGCCGACGATACGCTTGCAGCTCGCACCCCCACGTTCGATGAGAGCAGGAGAAACCCGGTCGTTCCTCCAGGTGCACTGGGCGTGGAGCATTTCTCCAGTTACTGCACGGCATGCCATCTCTGCATCAGCATTTGTCCGGCGCAGGTTCTGTATCCGTCCTTTCTCGAGTACGGTGTGGCCGGGGTGTTCCAGCCGAAGATGGACTACAACGTCAGCTACTGCACCTATGAGTGCAACCTGTGCACACAGATCTGTCCGAGCGGAGCCATCCTGCCGGTCGATGTCCCTGCGAAGAAACTGATTCAGATCGGGAAGGCGAGCTTCGTCAAAGAGGACTGCATTGTCATCACGAAGAAGAAGGACTGCGGTGCCTGTGCCGAGCACTGCCCCACCAAAGCCGTGAAGATGGTGCCCTATGAGAACAAGCTAATGCTGCCGGAGCTGAACAACGACATCTGTGTAGGGTGCGGCGCCTGCGAACACTCATGTCCCACCACGCCGCGCAAGGCTATCTATGTGGTAGCAAACCGCGTGCACCTCGAGGCGAAGAAGCCGCCCGTGCAGAAGCTCGAGGAAGCCGTAGAGAAATCGAAGGAATTCCCGTTCTAGAGGTTGTTGAAGAAGTCCGTTACCAGCATTTATTTGTCATTCCGGCGGAAGCCCGCCCCCGCCCGGACGACCCTGCCCGACTGCGTCGTTCAGGCGGGCGGGCCGGGATCCCAGGATGCGGGACAAGAGCCTCGAGAAGCTCAGGGGGGCGGGATGGGCATCGTCTATGAAACCGAAGGCACTATAGCCTAGACGCACTGTCTCCGCACGATGAACCGACACCCTTTGTCTTTCCCCGTTGGTAAGGGAGTCATGAAAAAGGCGGTCAGCCAATGTTGCTCTGGATTGGCACACGGGGCGGATGGGATGGTCGATGGTAGCCGCAGCCTCACAACGGGCGTCGGGCATGAGAAATGCCGGGAGGTTGACCGAGGGCCCCTGCTCCGCAGCATTTCTCTTCGGCGGGTGGGACGAGGTTGTGAAAGAGTCTCCCGGGATAGGGATTTTCTTCATTGCGAATCGAGGTGGCAAAGAGATCGTTTGTACCGAGTACTACCCGAAGACAAGGTTCGTCCTCATTGAAAACGTGGTTCGGCAGGAGTAGCATCTCGTCGTCCGGAGCGTGCTGGAAGCCTCCCGGAGGAAACCTTCAATGTCAAGCCGCCCAATTTGTTTCGGTTTCCGGGGCGGGGAACCTCCCAGGTGTGAATCTTGCTTTCCAGCCAAATACCGCTTTAATTTGAAGCGCTGACAAGCCAATCTACCTTTGTATTCCTTTTGAAACCTCAAGCTTTGAACTCCAAACGCCGTCGGTCACTTCTCTTGATCGGTGCTTCGCTCACCGCCGCCTTCGGCGGCTTTCTCTTCGGCTTCGACACGGCGGTTATCTCCGGCACAATCTCGTTCGTCAAGAGCCAGTTCCTTCTCAATACGATCGAAGAGGGATGGTACGTCAGCTCTGCGCTCGTCGGGTGCATCATCGGCGTCGCATTCGCAGGAACGCTCAGCGACCGGTTCGGCAGGAAGAAGGTACTCCTCCTCTCCTCGCTTCTTTTTCTCGCCTCAACGATCGGCTGCACCATTGCTCCGGCGCATCTTGTCCTGACGTTGTCGCGGCTCGTCGCGGGGATGGGCATCGGCGTCGCTTCGATGCTTGCGCCGCTCTATATCTCCGAGATCGCCCCTGCCGCCTCTCGCGGCCGGCTCGTCGCGCTCTACCAGCTTGCGATCACGATCGGTATCCTCTGCGCATATTTCTCCAACGCTGTGGTGTTGAGTCTTTCGGAGCGTTCGAGCTTTTCGACAGGTCTCTTCGAGTGGATCTACAAGGACGAGATCTGGAGGGGGATGTTTGCCAATATGACTGTTCCGAACCTCATGTTCCTCTTCCTTCTCTTTCTCATCCCGGAGAGTCCACGCTGGCTGATCTCAAAGGGATTCGCAGATAAAGCAAGTTCGATCTTGGCAAGAATTCAGAACGGGAGCCCGGGCGGCAGGGAGTACGAAGAGATGGTTGCGACCATCCAGGGCGAAGAAGCCTCACTCTCGCAACTCCTTCACTCGGGGCTCAGGATTGCATTTCTCATCGGAATCCTCCTGCCGATCTTCTCACAGATCAGCGGCATCAACGTCATCATCTACTACGGACCGAAGATCCTGAGCGAAGCGGGCTTCTCGATCAGCGCCGCGCTCGGCGGACAGGTGACCATTGGCATTGTCAACGTCCTCTTCACGCTGCTGGCGATCTGGCAGGTGGATAAGCTCGGCAGGAAACCGCTGCTTCTGTTCGGGATCGCCGGGGTTGTCATTTCCCTGGTTGCGGTCGGCCTGTTCTTCTTTTATCATATTGCTCAAGGAATGATCCTCATCCTTTTCATCCTCTTCTTCATCGCGTGTTTCGCGTTCTCGCTTGGCCCCGGCACATGGATCATCATGTCGGAGATCTTTCCGACACACGTTCGCGGCCGGGCGATGTCGATCGGGACGTTCGCGTTGTGGTCGGCGAACGCCGTCGTCGGGCAATTGTTCCCGTGGATGCTGGAGAACATCGGTCCGGCGGGGACGTTTTGGACCTTTGCCGGCATCTGCCTTCCGGCATTCTTCTTCGTCTGGAAGGTGTTGCCCGAAACAAAGGGGAAGACACTGGAGGAGATCGAGCGGTCGTTGAAGGCAGGCCGCAATTGAATCTTGCTGACGAGAGTGCGATCTCTATGTACGAAGCAATGGTCTGAAAGGTAGGCGGTCATGACAAGCAAAGAGCGCGTTCTCACCGCTCTCAATCACCGACAGCCGGATACGATCCCCGTCGATTTTGGAGGAACAGCGGTCACGGGCATCCAGGTGAACTGCGTCGCCGGCCTGCGGGACTATTACGGTCTGGAGAAAAGGCCTGTCAAGGTACACGAGCCGTACCAGATGCTCGGGTACATCGACGGAGATTTGAAGGAAACCCTGGGGATCGACGTCGAGGGAGTGTACGCGGCGGAGACGATGTTCGGCTTCCGGAACGAGAACTGGAAGCCGTGGCGACTGGACAGCGGTCTGGAGGTCCTTGTGGCGGAAAATTTCAAGACAACGAAGGACACGAACGGGGACACGCTCATCTATCCGAAAGGCGATGGTTCGGTCCCTCCCTCCGGCCGAATGCCCAAGAACGGGTTCTTCTTCGACTCCATCATTCGCCAGGGGCCGATCCTCGAGGACGAGCTGAACCCGGAGGATAACCTTGAAGAATTCTCCCCCATCTCCGACCGCGATCTCGAATATTTCGAACGGGAGGCAAAGGAGACGTCGCAGATGGGAAGGGCCGTCATCGCGACGTTCGGGGGAATGGCATTTGGCGACATCGCCCTCGTTCCGGCCCCATTTCTCAAACATCCCAAGGGGATTCGAGACATTGAAGAGTGGTACGTCTCGACGCTGACGCGACAGCCGTACATCCACCAAGTATTCGAAAAGCAGTGCGAGACCGCCATCGAGAATCTGATCAAGATTCACCAGCGGGTCGGAAATCTTGTCGACGCCGTGTTCATCTGCGGGACGGATTTCGGCACGCAGTGGTCGACGTTCTGCTCGGTGGAGACCTTCGAGTCCTTGTACATGCCGTACTACAAGCGGATCAACGACTGGATTCATATCCACACCTCCTGGAAGACGTTCAAGCACTCGTGCGGGGCGGTCGAGACGCTCATCCCGTCGTTCATCGAGTCGGGATTTGACATTCTCAATCCTGTCCAGTGCTCGGCAGCGGGCATGGAAGCCGAGCACCTCAAGAAGGAGTATGGCTCGGAGATCGTTTTCTGGGGAGGTGGGGTCGACACGCAGAAGACGCTGATGTTCGGGAAACCCGATGAAGTGCGCGACGAGGTTCTTCGGCGCTGCGAGATCTTTGGGAAAGGAGGGGGATTCGTCTTCAACGCCGTGCATAACATTCAGGGGAATGTTCCCTTGAAGAACGTCGTGGCCATGTTCGACGCGTTGAAAGAGCTCACAGGAATGTAGACCTCGATAGGCGATGTGCACGACTCAACACGTCAGCCCGCGCACATGCAAATGAGCTTGGGTCAGAAGACATACTATCATCGCCGCCTTCCCTACTACCATCCGCCCGGTGCGACGTTGTTTGTAACGTTTCGCCTCAAAGGATCTCTGCCAGCATCAGTCGTCGAAGGATTGCGGCGTGGGCAGTCCTCCAGATCGAGGCATGTAGACTCGAACGCGCGTGCTGAGGGGAAGAGCAGCCAAGACCCGAAGTCTACCGACGAGCAGTTCAATCGTCTTGATGACTTTCTTGACGCCGGTCTCCATTTCACCTCAGCACGCGAGACAACGAATCCCCGCAGTCGTTGGCCAGAGCGGCGGACAAGTGTGCCTCCGGCCGCAACAGCAATCGCCTGCAGTTTTCCCGCTCGGTGATCCGTAAGGACCAACTGGACTGAGCCTTTGCCATTTCTGAGAATGGGATTTTCTTGCGTCGACTCTGAAACTCAGGACGCACGTATTTCGTCTAAATAAGCATGGGTGCTCCTCCAACCGCGCTTTGTATCTTCCGAAACATGCTGTATCTACCCGCCTCAACATCAGGAGGTTCTTATGGGAACAATAACCAGACGCACATTTCTCGAATCCTCGGCTAAGGCCGCAGCCGTGGGCTTGGTCATGCCGGCTCTGCCCCGCGGATGGTTTAGCCTTGCCCGCGCGGACCAGCTCGGGTATTTCGAGAACGAATTCGGCATCACCGACTCCTTGTGTCAGGAGGTTCTGGCTAGAGCCTTGTCCAAGGGGGGTGATTTCGCCGATCTGTACTTCGAACACACCATCAGCAACTGGATCGTCTTGGAAGACGGGAAGGTGAACAGGGCGTATAGCGACATCGCGCTGGGCGTCGGTATCCGGACCGTCAAAGGCGATCAGGTTGGCTATGGATTCACGCAGGAGCTGACGGAAAAACTGATGCTGGATGCCGCCGGGACTGCGGCGACGATCGCGAGCGGCCAGAGTGGAAAACCCACCGGGAAATTCGCGTGGCTTGACATCAAGAACTACTACCCGCTGGAGAAGCTGCTTACGCTCGTGCCTCTCGAGTCCAAGCTCCCCCTCGTTCAATCTATCAACGACAAGGCTTTTGCTCTTTCCTCCGAGATCGTCAAGGTCAATGCGAACTTCCATGACCAGCAGAAGAGGATCATGGTGGTGACAAGCGACGGTGTGAAGGCTGAAGATCTCCAGCCGAGAAACTACCTCGGCGGCTTTGTCGTGGCCGAGAGGAAGGGTAAACGGGAGCAGGCCGGCTGGAACATTGGCGGTCGCCACGATTTTTCCTACTACACGCCAAGCACCTCGGACGAGATCGCCAGGAAATCTGTTGACAATGCGCTTGTTCTCTTCGAAGCAGTCCAGCCCCCCGCCGGAGAAATGCCGGTCGTGTTGGGTCCGGGTGTGACGGCGGTTCTGCTCCACGAGGCCATCGGGCACGGTATGGAGGCCGATTTCAACAGAAAGAAGCTCTCGACGTTCTGCACGATGATCGGCAGGAAGGTTGCCGAGCCCTTCGTGACGATTGTCGATGACGGCACCGTGCCGGGTATGGTGGGCTCCATCAACTTTGATGACGAAGGTACCCCCGGGCAAAGGACGATTTTGGTGGAAGACGGGATCCTGAAAAGTTACATGCACGACAAGATATCTGCGCGGTACTACAAGCTCCCCTCCACGGGAAATGGCCGCCGTGAAAGCTATCAACACTATGTGCAGCCCCGGATGCGAAACACCATCATGCTTGCAGGTCCGGCGAAGCCTGAAGACGTCATCGAGAGTGCCAAGAACGGTATTTATGTGAAGGATGTCAGCAACGGACAGGTAAAAATCGGTGAAGGGGACTTTGCTTTCTACGTCTCACAAGGACAAATGATCGAGGACGGAAAACTGACGGCCCCCATCAAGGACATCAATATCATGGGCAATGGCCCGAAGATGCTCCAGAACATCACGATGGTGGCGGACGATCTCGAGATGTATAAGGGCGGCGCCGGAGCGTGCGGAAAGGGCAGCCAAGCCGTACCGGTCGGATTCGGCCAGCCGACATGCCTCGTGAAATCACTCACCGTTGGCGGCGTGAGAGGATAAGGAAAGGAGAATGACCATGAATAAAGAAATGTACGATCTGGCCGCCTGGTCCATCAAGTCGGCAAAATCTGCCGGGGCTGACGACTGCAAAGTGAGCATCAACAGCGAGCGGCTGGTTGAAATCAGTTATCGTGAGAAAAAGCCGGAGAACATCAAAGAGGCTTCGACCAAGGGTCTCAACATCCAGGTCTACGTCAACGGCCGGTACTCCAGTCAGAGCACGTCCGACTTGAGGAAGACGGCGCTCGAGAGCTTCATCCGCAATGCTGTCGCGACAACAAAGCTGCTGGCTGAGGATCCGTTCCGCACTCTTCCTGATCCGAAGTATTATGAGGGAAGGGCAACGGTCGACCTGGGCCTTGTCGATGCTGCCTATGAGAAACTCACAGCCGAGGGTCGGCACAGTCTCGTTCAGGCGGTGGAGAATGCCTGTCTGAAAAAAGGGGGCGACAAGGTCATCTCTGTGACGGCGCAGGAGCAGGACGGCCACGAGGAATCGGTCCTCATGAACAGCAAGGGCTTCGAGGGTTATGCCGAGGACACATACTTTGTCGCCGGTGCGCAGATGACGGCCAAGGACGAAGGGGACAGGCGACCGATGGGCGGCACCTATGTCGTGGCAGTTGATCAGAAGGCAATGCCGGAGCCCGAAAAGATCGGTGTCGAGGCAGCCGAGCGAACGCTCGCTCTCCTTGGCGCGAAGAAGATCAAGACCGAGACTCTGCCCATCATTGTCGAAAACCGAAACGTGTCGAGGATCTTTGGGGCTGTTCTCGCTGCAATGTCGGGAAGGAACATTCAGCAGAAACAGTCCTTCCTCGCCGACAAGAAAGGTCAGCAGATCGCGAGTAAGCATCTCACGGTGATCGACGATCCGTTTCTGAAAGGCGCCCTGGCGAGTCGTCTGTACGACGGCGATGGGTTTGCCACAAAAAAGCGCACGATGATCGAACAAGGTGTGCTGAACAACTTCTACGTCGATTGGTACTACAGCCGGAAGCTTGGATGGGAACCCACAACGGGCGGCTCTTCCAACCTGATCATCCCGCCGGGCAAGCGATCGTTGAAGGAGATCATGAAGGACCTGGGTCGCGGCATATTCATCACGGGTTTCATCGGCGGGAACACCAATCTCACGACGGGCGACGGTTCGATTGGCATCTTCGGCCATCTCTTTGAGAACGGTGAGCTCACTCAGGCCATTGCGGAGATGAACATTGCTGATAATCACCTTAAGCTCTGGAACCGGGTGGTTGAGGTTGCCAACGATCCATGGATCTATTCATCTCAGCGCTTCCCGAGCCTGGTGATCGACAACGTCGTCGTGTCCGGCATCTAGAATGAACGGATAGTCCGAGGGGGGAGAGTTCTCTTTACGACTCGATGGGCCATGAGGATGACGAGAGAGCTTTCCCCTCAACGCAGCCTCCAGTGGGCTTCCCCAAGGCGGATCCGGGCATCCCGACGATGACCGACATCCCCAAGCGGCACGGCTCAGCTGCGATCGAGGCGGCGGTAGATACCAGTCTGAGCAGTAAGAGGAAATCCCAGTTCTCTCCGTGTTGTGAGAGAGGCTGGGATTTCTGTTTATGTGCGGCCTCCGAAATGCCAGCCCGCTACGCGTTCTGGCGGGTAGGTCGAAATGCCTGCCCGCCCCGACTTTGTCGGGGCCCCCTGTGCTCTTGCCGACCCGTTCCGAAGGAATGGGTCCGCTCTCTGAATCCCGCCAAAGTGCGGAATCCCTGAGAGGCGGGACCTCGCCAAAGGGTTTCTTTGGAAAGGCATCACTTCCCGGTCCCGAAGGTCACGAAGTGATCCCTTCGGGAGATGGCTTCGCCAAAGTGGTCCTTCGGACGTGAGTGGCGGGCTATTTTGACCGCTTTGTGCTTTACGTTCTTCCGGAGTCCTGCCTCAGACCCTCACCCTCGATCCCTCTCTCGCTGGCGGGGGAGGGAGGTGATGGGCGCGCCAGATTGTAGGGCGAAAAGTCATTTCGCCCACCTGAACCTGCGAGGCGGTGGGGTGAAGCATTGGCGTCTTGAGGTCAGACAATGATGGCTTCGTTCGAAGCAATGAGAACTTCAGGCCGCGCAATGCCTGCTTCAGGCTGCGCGATGCTTGCTTCAGGCTGCGCGATGCCTGCTTCAGGCTGCGCGATGCTTGCTTCAGGCTGCGCGATGCTTGCTTCAGGCTGCGCGATGCTTGCTTCAGGCTGCGCGATGCTTGCTTCAGGCTGCGCGATGCTTGCTTCAGGCTGCGCGATGCTTGCTTCAGGCTGCGCGATGCCTGCTTCAGGCTGCGCGATGCCTGCTTCAGGCTGCGCGATGCCTGCTTCAGGCTGCGCGATGCTTGCTTCAGGCTGCGCGATGCCTGCTTCAGGTCGCGCGATGCCTGCTTCAGGTCGCGCAATGCCTGCTTCAGGTCGCGCAATGCCTGCTTCAGGCCGCGCAATGCCAGCTTCAGGTTGCGCAAAGGCATCTTCAGGTGGCGCAAAGCCATCTTCGGGTTGCACAATGCAATCTTCAGGTCACGCAATGGAATCTTCAGGTTGCGCAATGCGGTCTTCAGGTTACGCAAAGGCATCTTCAGGTGGCGCAATGCAATCTTCGGGTCGCGCAATGGCGTCTTCAGGTGGCGCAATGCAATCTTCGAGTCGAGGAATATTACCTTGAGGTTACGCGAAGCGATCTCGGGGTGAAGAATGGGGTCTTCGGGGTCAACGAAAGGAGTTGGCGATTGAAAGAAAGGAGAGCGGCACGCCACGCTGAGGTAGAAGTCGCGACCCGCGATCAAAAGCGGGCAAACAGATCCCAGCCAGTTCGAGCGACTCGAACAATGTTCTTTCTGCCGCTTTGCTCTTTTGATCCCGCCATTCGGGACTTTCCCAAAGAAAGCGGCGAAAAGACGGCGTGTAAGATGAGCTTTGTAAACGGCGGAAACCCCTCAAACCGCCCCATCTAGTCCATTTCCGGCCTTTCTTCCTTCTTCCTTCTGACTTCTGGCTCCTGAATTCTGACTTCTCACTTCTGCATACTACTGGCGGCCCTTTTCGCGCTTCTTCCTTCCTTCTTTCTTCTCCCATCTTTCTTCTCCCTTCTGCCTTCTCCCTCCCAACAACTCTGTCTACCTTGTTATTACTTCGCCTCCATATTTGAATTCTCGGGATTATACGGATAGCTACATAGTCGAATCGTGGATTTTGGATTTTGTGAAGAGCTATGAGGAGCTAAGGCCCTCCGAAATCGAACTCTTCAAATATCGCGAAGGAGGTTTCTGGGCTGAAGCAGCAGTCGGGTCAGGACATCTTGGTCGCCGGCAGTTGCACGCTGGTGCATACCCTGATGCACCACGACCTCATCGACGAGGACCGGCCTATGGTCCATCCCGTTGTTCTGGGGAGCGGGAAGCGCCTGTTTGGGGACGGGAGCGATATGAAACAATTGAAACTTGTCGAAACTCGTACGTTTAGAACGGGCACCGTTGTTCTCGTCTGCCAACTGCACAGGAGGGGGGCGTGATGGATACAGTGAGAACCCTGTACGTCTTCAACATGGTCACACTCGATGGTTTCTTTGAAGGACCAAACAGAGAAATTGACTGGCACAACGTCGACAAGGAGTTTAACGATTTCGCGATTCACCAGCTCGATACTACGGATCTGCTCTTCTTCGGACGTGTGACATATGAGTTGATGGCGAGTTATTGGCCTACCCCTGATGCAATGAAGAACGATGCCGCAGTTGCCGAGAAGATGAACTCGCTACCCAAGATTGCCTTTTCGAGGACACTTGAAAAAGCCGAATTGCGGTATTCGGCAGTTCTGACCTCTCAGTTACTCTGATAGCAAGAGGGCTTCATTGATGAGTATCGGATCATGGTGAATCCCGTCATTCTCGGCAATGGAAAAACTCTCTTCAAAGGCATCAAGGATAGGCTGAATCTAAAACTTGTTAGAACAAACACCTTTAGGTCGGGAAACATCTTGCTGTATTACCAGCCTGAGAGAAAACAACAACTGCCGCTGGCATAGGCTTGTCAAGGAAGCGACAGGGATGTAGCTCACCGCCTGTTGCCGCGACTACGCATTGTCATTTGCAGGCTGCGCAAGCTGGTAGCTCAATGGTTTTTGGCGTATATTTGTTCCGTCGGTCTACCGGGACCCCAATTCTCGCGCCATAACCAAGCGTTCGGAACCTCGGGCTCAGAAGGCGCACCTATCCACCCTGCATCGTTCCTCAAAAGAACCTGTCCCAACAGTACTTGAGGAGGAGATCATGAAGAACAAACTAAGCAATCGCTTCATCGTCGGAGTGATGTGCATCCTGCACCTGGGTGTGCACTCCGCCCTTGCCCAACAGAAAGTCCAGGCAACCGGCTGGCCGCACCTAAAGTACGCGATCTACTTCACATCGTGGGACATCGATTCGCTTCTCGCTGGTCCGTCCCAATTCCAAAAGACGATGGAGTATTTCGCTCCCATAAAACCCGTGCACGTCTATCTCGAGGGAGCGAGCCGCGGCGAAATCAACGTGCCGTTGTTGAAGAAGGTCGCCGAACGGTTTCGGGCCATGGGCATACGGGTTTCCGGAGCGATGGTGCCGGTCGGAGAGCAAGGCCCTTCGATCTATAACAATCCGAAGGATTTGGCGGCCCTCGAAAAACGCATGCGCTCCCTTGCCCAGGTCTTCGATGACATCATCCTCGACGACTGGCTCTTCACGACGGCCACGGATCCCAAGAGCGTTGAGGACCGCGGCAGCCAAACCTGGGCCGAGTACCGCACGAAGCTGATCATCGAACAGTCGAAAAAGTACATCATCGCTCCCGCGAGGGAGGTGAATCCGAAGGTCACGATCATCATCAAGTATCCGAACTGGTACGAAGGATTCGGAGACAACGGCTACGACGTGTACAACGAGACGCATCTGTTCGACAAGATGGCCGTCGGCATCGAGACGCGGAATCGGATGATCCACGACCAGCACATTCCGATCTACAGCGGCTACATTTTTCAGAAGTGGTATGCGAGCGTCGACCCGTCCAAGTGGGTCGGCTGCTGGCTGGACAACTACGGCATGAAGGGGGACTACAACGACTACAACGCTCAGGTCTGGCAGGCCGTCCTGGCGCAGACACCGGAGATCATCCTTTGGTGTGCGGGTCAGCTGTATCCTGCGACCGGGCCGTCGAGCGATGTCTACCCGTACTTCCGGGACCTGCTGCCGCAGTTCGACCGTGTTGCCGGCTTGCTGAAGGGTCCCTCGCGCGGAGTCCCGATCTATCTTCCGTACGGCTCGACGGGCGAGTACAACATCTTCGGCTACCTCGGCATGGCAGGGATTCCACTCACGCCGGTGGCGCAGTTCCCGACGGAAAGCCGGAACGCGATCTTCACGCTCCATTCACTCCGCGACCCCAAGCTCGCTGACGAGATGCTCGCGCGGCTGCGCGACGGGAAGGATGTGTTCATGACGTGGGGACTCTGGCAAAAACTGCAGAACACCGAGTTCAAGAACACGCTCAATCTCGTCGATCAAGGCCGTTGTGTAACGGGCGATCGGTTCAGGCTGAGGCTTGGTTGGTTCCGCGACGAGTTCATCAAGGCGGACAGGGCGTTCACATTTCCTCGCATCGAGACGACGACGTGGCCGTACGTGCGCGATGTTGCCGTGGTGCAGGATGACTACGACTTCGGGGTCTTTCTCAACATTCAGTATCTCAAAGGGAGAATCTATATCCTCAACATGCCGGAAAACAACTACGATCTGCTCCGCCTCCCTGCCGCGGCGCTCAACCTCATTCGGCGAGCCGTGGCACCGGAGCTGGGAGTGGAGCTGGACGGGCCGGGAGGTGTCGGCATGTACGTGTTTGGCGACAAACAATATGTGCTCTATAACATGAGCGATGAACCGGCACCGATGACGCTGACGTTTGCCAAAAAGGTCTCGACCTCCGGTTGGCGTGAGCTGGTGAGCAACGAGGAGCTGTCCGTGAAGCGGGACACGAGCTTTGTGCGGTTTGGCGGGCCTGTCGTGACGAGCGTTTCATTGAATCTCAAACCGTTCGAGATCGCGGTGGTGCAGGAGCAGTAACCGCCGCTTCGCTGTCCAGGTAGTCAGCCGAGCAGAACACCGTCGAAAACTTGCCTCACCACAGGGAGGACATGCAACGTGAACTATCAACTCAAGCTGCAAGGCTTTGAAGGTCAGAAGATCGAGGTTCAACCGGCGGGGATCTTCTCCGGTTACAAGCTCATCGTCAACGGCCAGCCTGCGCTGAAGGGAGCGAAACGGGGTGAGATGCTCCTTCGCCGGAACGACGGTGCGGAGGTCATTGCGAGTTGGAAACCGCAGGCTCTCGGATTCGATGTGCCTCAACTCGTCGTCGGCGGAAGCGCGATCCCCCTCGTCCAGCCGCTGAAGTGGTACGAATGGCTTTGGGGCGGTCTGCCCATGCTGCTGGTGTTTGCCGGGGGTGCCCTGGGGGCCGTCATCGGCTTTATAGCATTTTCGGTCAACAGCAAGATTTTCCGCGCTCCCTTCAGCCTTTTCCTGAAATTCCTCACGACGGCTGCGATCTCGATGGTTGCCGTGATGGTCTATTTCCTCATCGTCCTGCTTGTTTTTGGTTGATGCGGGGACGCTCATCCGCGTTGCAGAGCGCGGCGGGCCCCGACAGAGTTGGGGCGGGCAAGTCTGGGCGTGTGAACGCAGGTGACCGTCACCTTCCGGCGGCTCAATCCGAGCTTCGGTTGACGGTCACCTTTGGCGGCCGGACAATTCAACTCTTGCACAAGTAAGCATGACTTCCCGACGTCAGTCGGGACACGATAAGGGTCCAAGCCTCCACTCACTCGGCTGAGCTAAGACTCAGCAGGTCATTGATGACACCGTAGGCAGTGTCGTACAGGGTAGGATCGGTCTCGGTGATGATGAAGGGGGCCAGGAGGTCGGTCTCGATCATCAGGATGGATCCGCTTTCATGAATGGGGGCGAGCGGGTGCCCATGTTCCACCTCCTCCAGGTCAACCCTGGTACGCACGTTGCTTCCATCCCGCCAAGCCCTGCAAATCAGCTTCAAATGCTTTCCGGCCTGAACCGCTCTCTGTGCATCCTGAACTGAAACGTGCGTGATGCCCCGGCGATCCACGTCGAAGGGCGTCAACGAAGCGCCCATCAGCGCGTTGGCAAGCACGGTGATCTTGGCCGCGGCGTCCCACCCTTCGAGATCGTGCCGAGGATCCGCTTCTGCGAACCCCTCTTTCTGAGCAGTCTTAACTGCATCCTCCAGCGATTCTCCCTGCTCCATGCGGGAGAGGACGAAATTCGTCGTCGAGTTGAGGACACCGGACATGCCCCTCACCCTGCATCCCTTCAGCCCGTTCCGCGCCAGATTGAACACCGGTGTCCCATCCATCACCGTAGACTCGTGCAGGAATCTAACCCGGTTCCTCAGTGCAAGCTCCTGGAGCTCGTGGTAGGCGAATGCGGCGGGTGCTTTGTTCGCGGTCACGACGTGCCGGCTCCGGTTCAGCGCCTCACGAACGTGGGACAGCGCAGGATCCCCGCGCTGCTGGATCGAAAGAGTGGAGAGCTCGACGAGCACATCGTACTCGAGCCGCCGAACAGCGTCGAGGCCTGAAATCGTAACGAACTCGGGGCTCAGCGTGGAGAACCGTCCAACGTCACGGACGTCGCGCAGGGCCTTCGCCACATCGACGCCGGCCTGATTCACGAGCGCGCCGTGTGATTTTGTGACGATGCCCATCACGGAGAGGTCGAGGTCCTTCAAATTCTCATACTTCTCCCGTTCTTCGAACAGGATCTCCGCCACCTTCCGACCGACGTTTCCGAATCCGATGAAGAGGGCGCGCAGCGGCCTGTTGCCTTGGCTCATCTACTTCCCGCTCACGATCTGCTTTACCTCCTGGAGAAGGCGTGATATCTCCTCCTCGGTATTATAAAGGGAGATTCCAATGCGTGTCACGCCGCCTCGCTCGAGCAATCCCAGAACTTCGATCGGGCGGATTGCAAAGAAGTGCCCATCCCACGCACAGATTCCTCGGTCGCCAAGTCGGGTGCAGACTTCTTGCGCTGTTTTTCCGGCAAGCGTGAACGAGATCGTCGGTGCGCGTTGAGGTGATTCGATCGCCGGGCCGTAGATTCTGACCTCGGGAATTGCGCTTAGCTCGCGGTAGAGTGCTATTGCCAGGCGATGTTCGTACTCGGCAATGAACTGCATAGCGCTGACAACTTGAGACCTGAGATCCGGTCCCTTTCCGAAGGAGGCGATGTATTCGATCGCAGCTTTGACTCCCGCTATCGCTGCGTGATTCAGTGTCCCCGTCTCGATCTTGTATGGTGCGCTCTGCTCCTGTGTTCGCAGCCGGTCCGGCTCGAGCTCATCCAGAAGTCCCTCGCGGGCGTAGAGGATGCCGACATGCGGCCCGTAGAACTTGTAGGCAGAGCAGAGGAGAAAATCTGCATCCAGTGCTTCAACATCCATCGGAAAATGCGGCGCGTAGTGCACGGCGTCCACGAGGAGCCACGCTCCCACCGACGAGGCGACCTCACGGGCGAGCGCCAGGTTGTTGATGGTGCCGAGAGCATTCGACGCGCCTCCGAGAGCGATGAGGCGCGTGCGCGAAGTGGCCTTCGCCCGCATATCGTCATAGTCTAGCGTTCCGTCATGTTTCATCAGTACCTCGCGCACGACGATGCCTTGTTCACGAAGCGCCAGCCAGGGTCCCCGGTTTGCCTCGTGGTCCAGCTGCGTGATAAGGATCTCATCTCTCGGCTTCAGCCAGCGTGCAATGGCTTTGCTCAATGAGTACGTCAGCGTTGTCATGTTTGCGCCGAGGGAGATCGTGCGACTGCTCTCGGCCCCCAGAAATGTCGCAATGACCTGTCGGGATTCCTCCAGAAGCTGGTCGGTTTCGCGGGTCGTGATGAAGCATCCGTGGGTGTTGGCGTTGGAGGTTGTGTAGTACTTTGCGATCGCATCGATGACCTGCCGAGGCACCTGAGTCCCGGCCGGCCCGTCGAAGTAAGCCAGAGGAAAACGGTTGTGGGCCCGCTTCAGGGAAGGGAAGTCCGTTCTGCGCTTGGGGAAAATCTTGAACTTGGTTGGCAAGGTTTTCATTGTGATTTCACTTTGTAAGATTCTCCATCCGTCTCCTCTCGCGAAGATCCCGAACGCAGGGTGCAGCGGATCCTCTGCTCAACTGTCTACTAGGGAAGTCACTCACGCGGTCAGAAGGGACTACGGGAAATCTATCGAAGATGAACGCGAGAATCAAGGAGATCATCAGATTGAATCGCAAGGGCAGAATCAGGTGTTCCCAATCGCTAGAAGACGAAATGGTCTGATTCCCGTGGCGAAAATGTAACTTCCGTGCAAGAAAATCGTCCCATTGATAGCATGGGGTCAGGTGCCGACACTCGTCAATTCAAGTCCAACATCATTTTTTGATCCAGTGAATAGTCCGACCAAGAAGCTTATGCGCACATCACTAGTCCTTATCCTCCTTTGCATATGTGCGGCCATCACATTTGGCAACGGAAACAGAGTTCTCAAACTCAAGAAAACGTCCACCCGGATCATCATCGATGGCGTCATCGATCCGGTTTGGAGCGTGGCTGATTCAGCGACCGGGTTCACTCAGCTGCAACCCTACTACGGCAAAGAATCGACGCGTCGCACCGTCGCCAAGGTTCTCACGACCGAAGAGTCTCTCTACTGCCTGATGGTGTGCTACGACCAACGCGACAGTATCCAGGCGATCACGAGCACTCTTGACAATGCCCAGGGAGACATTGTATCGATCATGCTGGACACCTTTGAGGACAAACGAACGGCCTACAAGCTGGCTGTCGCCGCATCGGGTGCGAGGGCGGATTGTCGCTTGCTGGACGACGCCCGGGACAGGGATTACAATTGGGACGGAGTGTGGTTCTCAGCCACGAAGATCTATGACTGGGGATATGTGGTTGAATGGGAGATACCGTATCGATCCATTCAATATGATAAGACGCTGACGGAGTGGGGTCTCGATTTCGACCGATGGATGCCGGCACGCAACGAGGACACGTACTGGTGTTCGTACACAGAGAACGAGGGACAGAGGATTTCGAAGTTCGGGAAGCTCGTCTTCGAAGATTTCCAGCCGACGATCAAAGGGGACAATCTCGAGTTCTACCCCACCGGGATCACCAGAGCGACATACCTTAACGATGGGAAATACAAAAGTGAACCCGACGCCGGCCTTGATATCTTCTATAATCCTTCCCAGAGGCTGACGTTCCAGCTGACGGCGAATCCCGATTTTGCGCAAATCGAAGCCGACCCGTTTGCATTCAACATCTCACGGTATGAGACTTACTTCGACGAGCGGCGTCCCTTCTTCACGCAGGGGAATGAGGTCTTCATGCCCACGGGCCGCGAGAGGAACACCGGTTTCTACCGACCCATGGAGCTTTTCTACTCCAGGAGAATCGGGAAGAAACTGTCCGATGGTTCCGAAGTCCCTCTGCAGGTGGGGACGAGGGCTTTCGGGCGGCTGAACGAGTGGGAATATGGCGGTTTCCTTGCGATGACCGGTGAGCGTGACTATGTCGCCGATGACGAGCCATCCAAAGAACCCAAAGCCCTTTTTGGCTCCGTGCGCTTGAAACGGCAGATCCTCGATAATTCGTCGATCGGAATCCTGTTCGTCGGCAAACACGACGCGAACCAGGACAACGGTGTCTTCGATGTCGACGGCGCGTTCCGGGCTTCCGACTGGCAGCTCTCGTATCAGGTTGCACGCTCCTTCAAGGATCGGCAGGGGGACTTCGGGGCTTCCGCCGGACTTGTGATGATGAAGGAGAAGTTGTTGGTGTTGACGCGGGCGAGGTACATCGGAGAGAATTTCGATGTCAACCAGGTCGGGTTTGTGCCGTGGCTCGGGACGGCGGAGCTTACATCGATCGCCGGGCCGCGATGGTACTACAATGAGGGCTACCTCCGGTCGATCCTACTGCTCGGCGGCTTCTCTTTCAATAACAAGCGGGTGGAGACGTACACCGACCATGCGGGGGTCCTGGTCTTCAACATGCAGTTCAGAAACAACTGGGGATTCGAGTTTGACTATCTCGTGGGGCGCTCGAAAGACCAGGGGATCAAGTACGATTCGTACGAGCTCGATTTCTCAAGTTGGTACAACATTTCACCAAAGTGGTATGGGAACCTCTATGGCGTTATCGCAAGGACGTACAATTTCTCCCGGGACTACCTCGCGAACTTCCTGTCGGTCGGGAGCAGCTTCGGCTGGCACGCCCTCAAGGTGCTGGATCTTGGAACGTCCCTGAATGCGTATGTCGAGTGGAAGCCGAACCATGACGTTCAAGACATCACGTACAACGCACGACCGTTTTTCTCGCTCACGCCTCTCAACGACCTCAACGTTCGCGTATACGTCGATAATGTCTTTGTGAGGTCGACCGATCACATGGAGGGAATGATTTTCGGGTTTCTCTTCTCCTACAGCTTCCTGCCGAAGAGCTGGGTGTATCTGGCGGTCAACGAAGTGCGTGGTCGCGGCGACCAGTTCGATCCGGCAGGGAATCTGTTACCGAATACTCTCCACGTTACGGATCGCGTGAGCGTTCTGAAGGTGAAGTACCTTTATTACTTCTAGGGTAGGTGCCGCGCACCCTTCTGATATAAGTCCTGCGCACCTTCAAGGTGCGTGGGACTCTCTCTCCGTGAAATTGCCTTTCATTTCAAACTCCCTTACATTCATCACGTAGAAAGCCCGCCTCGTCGCGTCATCGCGCCGAAAAGCTCCAGATTCAAGCCTCTGATCGATGATAATGGAGTATGTCATGGTCAGCTGCATGCCGTCCTGTATCAGACTTCTCGCCCTGTTGAGCCGGCTCGCAGGGATTTCACTGTTCGCGTTGCTCATCATCGCTCCATCTCCGAGCCGTTTGATCGCGCAATCGTCCGTTAAGGTGTGGGAAGTACCTCTCGTTATCCCCACCTACAGGGTGGGAGCCCCCGAGCGTAATCCGATGTTCTACAACGGGCGCGCGTACCAGGGTGCGAAAGGCCCGATCTATCCCTATCCTCTCATCGACCGGCTCACCGATATCCGTGAGGAGAAGACCTACAATGCTCTCTACCTCGAAAACGAGTACCTGAAGCTCTGCGTGCTGCCGGAGATCGGCGGCCGCATCTTCTCCGCGATCGACAAGACGGACAACTACGATTTCATCTACCATCAGCACGTCATCAAGCCGGCCCTGATCGGGATGCTCGGGGCCTGGATCTCCGGCGGCGTAGAATGGAACATCCCGCACCACCACAGGGCGTCCACGTTCGTGACGGTCGACCACTCGATGACGGAAAACCCGGATGGGAGCAAGACGATCTGGGTGGGGGAGATCGAGCTCAGGCACCGGATGAAATGGATCGTCGGACTGACGCTCTTTCCGGACAAATCGTGCGTCGAAGTGACGGTCAAGCTTTTCAACCGGACGCCGTTTGTTCATTCCTTCCTCTACTTTTCCAACGTCGCCGTTCACGCAACTGCCGGCTATCAGGTGATGTTCCCCCCAGCCACTGAATTCGCGACGTACCACGGGAAGAACCAGTTCATACGCTGGCCAATCGGCGACGGTTTTTTTGGCGGGACAGACTACAAGGGATTAAATCTCAGCTGGTGGAAGAATCACCCTTCCCCCATTTCCTTCTTCGCGTGGAACTGTCAGGACGATTTTCTGGCCGGATACGACCACGGCAAAGAGGCGGGCGTCGCCCTCGTCGCCGATCACCATATCGTCCCCGGGAAGAAGTTTTTTGAGTGGGGGAACGGGGCTACGGGCGAAACGTGGGATAAGATCCTCACCGATACAGACGGTCCCTATCTTGAACTGATGGTCGGCGGTTATTCAGACAATCAACCCGATTACAGCTGGTGCCAGCCATATGAGGTCAAGACCCTGAAACAGTATTGGTACCCGCTTCGGGGCATCGGCGGCGTGAAGAAGGCCAATCGGGACGCTGCCCTCAACTTGGAGATCATTCGGCCGAACACCGTCCGCATCGCGCTCAACACAACCTCACCGCAGATGGGAGCGAAGGTCATGCTGCGGGGAAGAGGACGAACCTTCCTGGAACAGAACCTGGACATCACTCCTGCCAATCCTTTCTCAAAGGAACTCGCACTGCCTCGGGGCGTCGAGGAACAGGACCTCACGCTCTCGCTCGTTTCTCGTGACGGCAGCGATCTGATCAGTTACACGCCGGTCGAAAGAAAGATCTCCCCGAAGCCGGAGCCGGTGAAGCCGCCTCCCCCGCCGAAGGAGATCAAGACTGTCGAAGAGCTCTATCTCACCGGCCTAAGGCTCGAACAATTCTACAGCCCGGCCATCGAACCGTATCCTTATTACGAAGAGGCGTTGAGGAGAGACCCCGGGGATTACCGGGTCAACACGGAGCTCGGCATCCTCTACCTCAAGCGGGGCAAGTACAAACAGGCAGAGGAGAGATTGCAGCGCGCCGTTGAGCGGGCGACACGCAACTACACGAGTCCCAAAGACGGTGAAGCCCTCTACTATCTCGGCGTAGCGCTACGAGCGGAGGGCAATCTTCAGGGTGCGACCGACGCGTTCTACAAAGCAACGTGGAGCCTGGCGTGGCATTCTGCTGCCTGCTATTCACTGGCTGAACTTGAATGTCGGAAGGGAGACTTCGCAAAGGCGCTTGAGCTCCTGGATCGATCGCTTTCCACAAACACGTTCAACACGATGGCGCAAGACCTGAAAGCCGTAACGCTGAGGAAGCTGGGACGATTCGATGAAGCTGAAAGGATTGCTACGAGCGTCCTCGCATTCGATCCGCTTGACTTCTGGGCGGGGAATGAGCGTCACTTAATCGAGATGGGGGAGGGGAAGAAGGACGAAGGGATGAAAGAATTTGATGATCTGAAGGCAAAGATGCGCGATGCGGTTCAGTCCTATCTCGAGCTGGCGGTCGACTACGGGGATTGCGGCCTCTGGGACGACGCAATCGACGTGCTATCCCGCTTTGTCGAGCCAAAGGCAAAGCCCGGAGCCACGTTCCCGACGGTCTATTATTATCTGGGGTATTTCTGGGAGAAGAAGGGCGACCGTGAGCAGGCTGCGAAGTATTTCCGGCTTGCGAGCACGATGCCGACCGACTACTGCTTTCCGTTTCGCCTGGAGTCGATCGACGTGCTGAAGGTCGCAGAAGCGATGAATCCCGGCGATCCGCGCGCTCCGTACTATCTCGGCAACCTCCTCTACGATCATCAGCCTGAGAACGCGATCAAGGAGTGGGAGAAATCCAGAGGCCTCGACAGCTCGTTCTCCATCGTGAATCGGAACCTCGGCCTGGCATACGCGCGCAACGAGAACGACCTCCCCAAGGCGATCGCGAGCCTGGAGCGGGCCGTCGCCTGCAAGCCGGACGATCCGAGGCTGTATCTCGAGCTCGACCAGATGTACGAAGCGGGCGGTCTCCGGGCTGAGAAGCGGCTTGCACTCCTGGAACGGAACCAGGCCGCGGTTGCCCAGTATGACGACCTGCTTGCGCGGGAGATTGAGCTCCTGGTGCAGCTGGGCCACTATGACAAGGCGATCAAGTTGCTTGAGGGCCACCATTTCCACGTGTGGGAGGGTGGGGGGATGATTCACGGCGTGTACGTCGACGCGCATCTGTTGCGGGGAGAGGAGAGCTTCAAAGCCAAGCGATATGATGACGCGCTCAAGGATTTCGAAGCGGCGCTCGAGTATCCGGAGAATCTGGAAGTGGGAAGGCCTGCCCGCGATGCAAGGGCGCTGGAAATCTGCTATCTCATAGGCACCGCGCACGAGGCCTTGGGTCATCCCGAGAGGGCGACGCAGTTCTATGAAAAATCGGTGGCGGAGCTGTATGGTCGGTCCGAAATTGGGTACTATCAGGGACTGGCTCTTCGCAAGCTTGGACGTGCCGCAGAGGCCGCCGCGCTCTTCGAGGGCATCGTCCGATATGGGAAGGATCGACTCGCTGCGAGCCCGGGTCTGGATTTCTTCGCCAAGTTTGGAGAAAAGAAGTCTGAGCGGAACCGGCTTGCTGAGGCCCACTACCTCATAGGTCTGGGACATCTGGGGAAAGGCGAGAAGGGGGAGGCGAAGGCGGAATTCGAGCAGGCCCTCAAAGTGAACCCGAATCACACCTGGGCGGCGGGACGTTTGTCTGAGCTCCATCGGTGAGGCTGAGGGTGGTGACGACGGCCCATTTCCGTCCAAGAACTTTCAGACGCCTTGTCGAACAAGGCTCCACCATCCCGAGCTGATGGGAATTCGAGTTTTCCCTGAATCCTTGCAGCCGGTTCCTAAGAATTCCCCATACATTCCGAGGAAGCCTTTCATGCGCTCACGAACTCTCACGTTCTCATTATTCTTTACTCTTCTCTTTGCTCAGGTCGTTCCGCCACTTGCAGAATCACGGCAAGCTACCGTGACGGAATCGAAGCAGGCATTCCGAACATACCCCTTCAGCGATCCCGATCCGGTCGCCCGGATGGGCAACATCTATCCATACTTTCGATTTGAAGGATACAGCCTGCATCCCGTCGACCGGGAGTGGAAGATCGTTACGCTCGAAAACCCCTACATCAAAGTCCTGATCGCGCCGGAAATAGGGGGCAAGGTCCTGGGCGCATTTGAGAAGTCGAGCGGCAAGGCGTTCATCTATTACAATCGAGTGGTGAAGTTCCGCGAGATCGCGATGCGAGGCCCGTGGACCTCGGGCGGGATCGAGTTCAACTTTGGGGACATTGGCCACGCGCCGACAACCGCGACACCGGTGGATTATCTCATCCGGACAAACAAGGACAGCAGTGTGAGTTGCATCGTCGGTGCACTTGACCTGCCGTCGAGAACCGAGTGGCGGGTCGAAATCCGCCTCCCCAAGGACAAGGCCTACTTCGAGACCCGTTCCATGTGGTTCAACCCGACGGAGTTGAACACTTCATTGTACTGCTGGATGAACGCTGCTGCGGATGCCGATGCGGATCTGCGCTTCATCTTTCCCGGGAGGGCGTACATTGGACACGGAGGCGACGCGTATCCGTGGCCGCACGATGAAAGCGGCAGAGACCTCTCCGCCTATTCCATCAATGCCTTTGGCTCAAGCAAATCCTACCACGTCCTTGGCAGTTACACGAACATCTACGGGGCATACTGGGCAAAGGATGATTTTGGTGTCGTGCATTGGTCTCGTTTCGGCGACAAGCTAGGGAAAAAGATCTGGATCTGGGCTGCATCGAGGGAGGGAGAAATCTGGAAGGATCTCCTGACTGATCCCGAGCTCGGCAACGGACAGTATGTGGAGATCCAATCCGGCCTCCTGTTCAATCAGGCGGGCGGCGGGAGCAGCAGAACGCCGTTCAAACACATGTTCTTCGAACCTCTTTCGGTGGAGAGATTTGATGAGGCGTGGTTCCCATTCTTGAAGATCGGCGATATTGTCGAGGCAAACCTCTCCGGTTCATTGAGCGTGAAGAGAGAGGGAGGAAGTCTCAGGATCGGATTTTGTCCCCTTGAGGCCATGATGGAGGAGATCGAAGTGAAAGTGGGAGGGAGGAGTATGTTCAAGGGGGCGCTAAGCCTCAACCCACTCCAATCGTACATGCGCCTGATCCCTGGGGTCGAGCATGGTGAGATTGAAGTAACCATTGGTCGCCGCATCTCTTATCGAAGCAGTGACCACGAGGTGAAACGACTCCATCGGCCGCTCGTTGCCAACAAGGAGTTCGACTGGAATTCGGTCGCCGGCTTGTACACTGATGGCGCTGAGCGTGCAAAGCAGCGCGATTACAAAGGTGCGCTCGAGAAGTATCTCGCCTGCCTCTCGAAGGATCCGGTCTATTCTCCTGCGTTGGTGGGCGCGGCGGAGGTGCTCCATCGTAGAACGGAGTTCGAAAAGGCACTTGCGTACGCCAGGCGGGCGCTTGCGAACGATGCTTACGATCCCGACGCGAACTTCATCTACGGAATCGTCAATCGCCAGCTCGGCCATCTGTACGACGCCAAGGACGGCTTCGGAGTGGCGGCGCGTTCTGCGAAGTGCCGTGCCGCGGCGAACATCGAGCTGGGGGAGATCGCTCTTGTCGAGAAGAAGTATGACGACGCGATCGAGTATGCGGGGCGCGCCTATGAAAACAACATGCTCAACGTCCAAGCCTGGTCGCTGCTTGCAGTCACTGACCGGCTGCTCAGGCATGGGGCGTCTGAAGAACCGTGGCTCGACGGCCTTCTGCAAATTGACCCCCTCAACCACTTCGCACGCTTCGAACGCTATCTTCTGAAGCCCACGGACGAAAATCTCGAGAACTTCAAGTCCTCGATTCGTAACGAGCTCCCGCACGAGACCTATCTGGAGCTGGCGAGCTACTATCTGCGCTTGGGTCTCCTGGAGGACGCATTGGGTGTTCTCAAGCAAGCGCCACCACATCCGATCGTCCTGTACTGGCTGGCATACCTCAGCGAGAAGAGAAATCAACCGGAGAGCGCCCAGCAGTACCTCCAAGGTGCGCTCCGTGCGTCCCCCCACCTTGTCTTCCCGTTTCGGGCGGAGACCGCTGAGGCTCTCCACTGGGCCGCTTTGAAGGAGCCGAGTTGGAAGACTAACTACTATCTCGGTCTGTTCTACTGGAGCAGGGATCGCGTCGATTCGGCAAGAGCTTATTTCGCAAAGTGTGGCAATGAGCCGGACTATGCCCCCTTCTATCTCGCGAGGGGAAGGATGCTCGGCGGTGACCGAGTTTTGCGCGACTACCAGAGAGCGCTGGAACTGGGACAAGATGAATGGAGGACATACCACACATTGCTGGAGTACTACAATGACAAGGGCGAGCAGGCTCGGGCACTCGGCCTGGCAAGGGCCGAGTTAGCAGCATTCCCGTCGAGCTATGTCTCTCAGCTTGATCTTGCGAGGGCGCTCCTGTTCAATCGGCAGTTCGCTCCCAGCGCCGCGATTCTTGCCACGATCACGATCCTGCCGTTCGAAGGGGCCCGATACGGCCGGGAAGTCTACCGGCAAGCGTTTGTTCTCCTCGCGGCGGAAATGATGAAGGCCCAAAGATACCTCGATGCGACCAGGTATCTGGAGAACGCACGACGATGGCCCGAGCGGCTGGGCGTCGGCAAGCCGTACGAAGTCGATAACTGCCTTGAGGACTACCTTGAAGGCCTCTGTCGCCGCAGGAGCGGAGAGGAGACAGGGGCAAGGGAATTGTTCAAGCACGTCGCAGAGTACACCCTCCGGCATCCGAATGATTGGGGTGCGACTCGGCTCTTCGAGGCTCTTTCGCTTCGTGAGCTTGGCAGGAGCGGCGAGGCAAACGCGGTCATTGAGAAGTGGACGAAACGCGATCCGAGGAACCTGACAGCGCGGTGGTCTGCACTCGCGTTCGCCGGACGACGCCAGGCGATGCAGAAGCTGGAGGAAGAGATTCGGAACGGCTTTCGAGGGAGTTTGCTCAGCAGGAGTTCGATTGATCCAAACCTTGCGCTGCTTCTGGAAGTGGCGAGGATGGTTGAACTTTGAGCCTCATGAACACGGTGCAAAGTTGCCTGAAGCACCGCTTTGCTCCCTCTCGCTCGCTTGCCAGGTTTGGGAACGGCGCGGACATTTCTTCTCCTGCCACAGCGTTGCCGTGCGCGCAATTGGGACTGCGTCGCATTGCGTTTCATCCCAAACTGCGTTACTTTCGCAGTACGAATCCGAGTGAATCGATCCGTTCGATGCCTCGAACGCACCGTCTCTTCCGTGGACCTCGGCATTCCTCCCTCTGACATCGAAGGAAGACAAACCATGTGCAGCAATTCCTCGAGGTTTCAGAGGCTGGCGCTCAGTTTGCTCCTTTGCCTCTGCGTCATCTCCCTGTACAGCCTGGCACAGCGTGCCCAAGTTGATCGTCAGCCGGTTGTCGCCGGGCCGTTCTATCCGGGGAGCGAGGGAGAGCTGCGATCGATGGTGAAAGATCTCTTCTCGCGAGCCGTCCCCTCGAAGAATATCAAGAACGTCGTCGCCGTCATTTCTCCTCACGCTGGTTACGTGTTCTCGGGCGGGGTCGCCGCGTCAAGCTTCAATCAGATCGATCCTGCGAAACGGTATGAGAACATCTTTGTCCTCGGCCCGAGTCATTACGTCGCCTTCGAGGGCGGGGCGATCTACTCCAAGGGTGACTTCATCACCCCTCTCGGAAGGGTCAAAGTCAATACAAAGTTGGCCCAGGAGCTGATCGACAAGTACGATATCTTTGTCTCCAGGGATGACGCTCATCTTGCAGAGCACAGCGTTGAAGTCCAGCTCCCGTTCCTCCAGTATCGCCTCGGCAAGGATTTCTCCATCGTGCCGATTGTCCTCGGCGCAAGCTCACCGGAGTCATGCCGCAAGATCGCGGATGCGCTCCGCCCCTACTTCAATCAAAAGAACCTCTTCGTCATCAGCACGGATTTTTCCCACTACCCCCCCTATGACGACGCGGTGCGGGTAGACAGAAGGACGGCCGAGGCTGTGGCCTCGCGCTCGCCGGAGAACCTGTTAAAAGCAATGAAGAGCAATGGTCAGGAGGGGATCCCGAATCTGGCGACAAGTCTGTGCGGCTGGCCCTGCGTTCTGACGCTGCTCTACCTTGTCCAGGATGATCCGCAGGCGGAGGTGAGCATCATTCAGTACAAGAACTCCGGAGATTCCAACTACGGCCAGAAAAGCCAGGTGGTTGGCTACACCGCGATCGTCGTCTCGCTTAAAGAGAAGAAGGAAACGGAGAAGTTCAATCTCAACGAGCAGGAGAAGAGAACCCTGCTCCAGATTGCGCGCCGAACGATTGAGGATTACGTGAAGAACCGCCGCGTGGACGACCCCGACGCGACGAAGCTCTCCGCAAATTTGAAGGCACGGTGCGGAGCGTTCGTGACCCTGCAAAAGAACGACCAGCTCCGAGGATGTATCGGGCGTTTCGATGCCGGCGAACCGCTCTACAAGGTGGTGCAGCAAATGGCGATCGCGGCCGCGACGCAAGACTACCGCTTCCCTCAGGTCGAACCGCAGGAAATCGGCCGCCTGGAGATCGAGATCTCAGTGCTGACACCGATGAAAAGGATAACCTCCATTGACGAGATTGAATTGGGCAGACACGGGATCTACATCAAGAAAGGGATGCAGGCGGGGACGTTCCTGCCTCAGGTGGCAACGGAGACGGGATGGTCGAGGGAAGAATTCCTGGGGCATTGCGCTCAGGAGAAGGCCGGCATCGGTTGGGACGGGTGGAAGGAGGCTGAGATCTACGTCTATGAAGCGATGGTGTTCAGCGAAAAAGATCTCAAATGATGTTCGCACGGCTGGCTCCTGACAGGCAACTGCCTTGAAGAGAGATGGAAGAGGATCGTGAACATAGTGAGGGCGCCGTGAAGGCAGCTTCCGTTGATTGGAGGCTCGCCGCCGCGATCGTTGCTCTGGGCATGACCTCGTTGGTTACGCAGATCATCCTCCTGCGAGATTTCCTCTCCGTCTTTTACGGCAACGAGCTTGTCATCGGCATCATCCTTGGCAACTGGATGGTCCTCACCGGAATAGGTTCGTATCTGGGGCGTCTGTTCGAGCGGGTTCGAAGGCTCTGGGATCTGGCGACCGTCCTCATGGGTCTCCTAGCAATCCTTCCATTGCTGACTTTGTTTCTCCTGAGGTACCTGCGGAATATCGTCTTCCCGGTAGGCGCGATGATCGACATCGTGCAGATCATTTCCAGCTCGTTCCTCCTTCTGCTGCCCTACTGCCTCGTGTCAGGAAGCGGCTTCGCACTCTTTGCGCGCATCATTTCGGAGGAAAGCCGCACAAACCGTATCACCAGCGTGTATGCGTGGGAGTCGATGGGGAGCGTCATCGGCGGGTTGCTGTTCAACTCCCTGCTCATCTTCTTCCTGAATGCGTTTCAAAGTCTGGTCGTGATCCTGGCAGTCAATCTTGTCGTCGCCGGTGCGCTGAGCCTCTCTGGAACCACTCGCCGGAAGCGTTTTATCGTTCCGATCGTGCTGTTCGTCTTTCTCCTGATGGGGCTGTTGTTGAACTTGGATGAGATGACGAAACGATTCCTGTTCAAGGATCAGGAGGTCTTGTATTCCAGAGATACACCGTACGGAAGCCTGACAGTGACCCAGCAAGCCGACCAGAAGAATTTCTATGAGAACAATGTCCTGCTGAGCTCCACCAATGACGTCACGATGAGCGAGGAGGCTGTGCATTATGCGATGGTCCAGCATCCTCACCCCAGAACGGTGCTCTTGATCTCCGGCGCAATCTCGGGCGCACCGAAGGAGATTCTGAAATACGGCGCCGTGAAAATCGACTATGTCGAGATCGACCCGTGGCTGATCGACATCGCCCGGCGCTACACCTCCGCGCTTCCATGGGGGGACATCAACGTTGTGAACGAGGACCCGCGTCGCTACATACGGGGGACGCCCGACCGCTACGACATCGCGTTGATCAACGTGCCGGAGCCGAGCACGGCGCAGGCCAATCGCTATTACACCATTGAATTCTTCAAGGAACTCAAACGAAAACTCAACCCGGGAGCCGTGATCTCTCTCGGCCTCCTGTCATCGACCGACTATCTGAGTGACGAATCGCGGCAAATCAATTCGGTCCTTCATAACACCCTGAGGTCTTCTTTTGGAAACACTCTGACTGTCCCGGGACTGAGGACGTACTTTCTAGCCTCGGACAGTCTCCTCCGCATCGACATCGCCCGCCTGGTTGAAGCAAGAGGGTTGAAGAACGACTACGTCAACCGATTCTATCTCGATGATCAGGTGTTGGAACAGAGGAGCCGGTCGATCGAGCGCACGCTCGATCAGGCTGCCGCGGTGAACGCGGATTTTGCGCCAACCTCGTACTACCGGCAGGTACTTTACTGGCTGAGCTACTTCCGGTCAAACTACTGGACCTTGGTGGTTCTCTTCCTTCTCGCAGTGACGTTTATCGCTCTCAATCTGAACGCGGTCAGCTTCGGGATCCTCACCGGAGGGTTCGCGGCATCGTCGGTTGAGATCTTGCTGCTGCTCTCATTCCAGATCATCTACGGATACGTCTACCAGATGCTGGGGTTCATCGTCACCGTCTTCATGGCTGGGCTGGCGGTTGGTGCGATGTACGGCCGCAGAAAGCTCCCCGGACCGTCACTTCTTGGATACATCGGAGTCCAGTTCGTCCTCGGGGCGTATTGTCTATTGCTCCCCTTGGCACTCCTGTGGCTGAAAGGGACAACGCACGGCGCACTTGTTGTCCATTCGACGTTTCTGCTCCTGACGTTTGTCGTCGCATCCCTGGTTGGCGTTGAGTTTGCGATGGCGTCGAGGCTGCGACAGGGGAGGATCGCGAATGTTGCGTCGGAGCTCTACACCATCGATCTGATGGGTTCTGCACTCGGGGCGTTCGTCGTGACGGTCTATCTTGTCCCGCTCTTCGGCATCATCAATGTGAGTATGATTGTCGGTGCATTGAGCTTCGTCAGCGGCGCAACGCTGATGATGAGGAGAAGAAGGGTCTTGTTGACTTCGTGAGGGAATAATCAGATGGAAAAGAGAATGCTCAGCAAACGTGAATTCATCAAGAGTTGCATCCTTGGAACATGTGGATTGGCCGTAGGGCTACGGTATGTCGATCCGGTTGCTGCTTTTCCGGATCGAGGGAACGTCGGCGAATGGCCCGCCGATGAGCTCTGGAAGTGGAGCAAGGAGGCACTCTTCTATACCCGGACAGCTGCCGGATTGAAATGCCTCAAATGCCCGAACGGATGCGTGCTGGACGTGGACCAGACGGGACAGTGCAGAAACCGAGTGAACTATAAAGGGAAGATGTATTCGATCGCGTACGGCAATCCGTGTGCCGTTCATATCGACCCGATCGAGAAGAAGCCGTTCTTCCATTTCCTTCCGTCGACGCGGGCATTTTCGATCGCGGCAGCGGGATGCAATCTCGCCTGCCTCAACTGCCAGAACTGGGAGATCTCCCAAGTCAGCCCGAAGGAAACGGAGAACTACGATCTCATGCCCGCTTTGGTAGTCGAAGAGTGCATGCGGAGTGGGTGCGAGTCCATAGCCTATACGTACGGGGAGCCGACGACCTTCTACGAGTATGCGTATGATACGGCAGAGCTCGCCCGGCAGAAGAGAATCAGAAACGTGTGGAAATCGAACGGTTACATCAACGAGGAGCCGCTTCGGAAGCTCTGCAAGGTGATCGATGCGGCGAACATCGACCTCAAGAGCTTCGACGATGACGTCTATGTGCGATTGAACGGAGGAAGGCTCGCGCCCGTCCTGAGGACCCTGAAGGTCTTCAAGGAGGAGGGAGTCTGGCTGGAGATCACGAACCTCGTTATTCCAAGCTGGACGGACAATCTTGACATGATCAGGAAGATGTGCGAATGGCTGGCGGAAAATGGATTGCGCGATTCTCCTCTACATTTCAGCCGATTCAATCCTCTCTACAAGCTAAATCAACTTCCTCTGACGCCGGTCTCGACGCTGGAGAAAGCACGGGAGATCGCGGTGAAGGCGGGCCTCCGGTACGTGTACATCGGGAACGTCCCCGCGCACTGGGGAGAGAACACCTACTGTCACGCATGTGGGAAGATGATTCTTGAACGAAGGGGATTCAGCATCCTGGCCAACCATCTCGTAGACGGCAACTGTGCATACTGTGGCGAGCCTATCCCGGGCGTGTGGACGTAGAGCGTTTTGAGGCTCAGGTCGCAGAGTGCCGCCTGCGCCTGGGGTTCTGCCCCCAGAAGCGTGTTCATCAACGAGTTCGGCGGTCCCCTTTGATTTTCTCAATCATTTCTCATACTTTGTGCGCCGTACATTCGTAGCAACCTTCCCTTCTGACATCTTCATCTGCGGAGCATGAAGTCCGCTTCTACGATAACCCGGAGACTGGATGCGCTGTACGAATTCGACCGGGAGCCGGTCGCGGAAAGAAAGCTCCAGGGGCCGGCCAACTTCCTCGGCATCTATTCCGGGGAGCACATCGCCGGCACGGAGTATGTCATCGGACCGCTCTTCGTCTCCCATGGCGTCACTGCGCCTGATTTCTTTCTCGGTCTCCTCGTCGGCAACATTCTCGCCGTCTTGAGCTGGGCCTTCGTCACCTCGCCGATCTCGGTGAGAACGAGGCTGACGCTCTACTGGAAGCTGCGTAAGATCGCGGGACCCTACCTCACGGTAGCCTACAGCCTTGTGAACGCGCTCATGTTCTGCTTTCTGGCGGGCTCCATGATCTCGGTCTCTGCGACCGCAGTCGGGCTTCCGTTCAATATGAAGATGCCCGCCCTTGGAGACATGCTGCCGAACAGCGTCGGCTGGGTGATCATCGTGTTGCTCGTCGGAGCGGCGGTAACGGCGCTTGCGATCCTGGGGTTCGAAAAGATCTCTCAATTCTCCAAGATCGCATCTCCCTGGATGATTTTGGTGTTTATCGCCGGCGCGATCGCCGTGCTGCCGAATCTTGGTGTGGCCTCTCTGAGCGATTTCTGGCGGGTCGCCAACGAAAAGATCTGGACCGGTGTTCCATATCAGGGTCAGAGTAAGTTCACGTTTTGGCATGTGATGTTCTTTGCCTGGTTCTGCAATCTCGCCATGCATATTGGCATGTCCGACATGTCGCTGCTCAGATTCGCCCGCAAGTGGCAGTACGGATTCGCCAGTGCCTCCGGCATGTTCTTGGGACATTTCGTCGCATGGAGTGCGTCGAGCATACTTTGTGCGGCGGCATCCGGCAGCGTCGCGCCGGGTCCAATTGCCTATCTGGGTGCGGGCGTCGCGGGGGCGGTCTGCGTTGTTGCGGCGGGGTGGACCACGGCGAACCCGACGCTCTATCGCGCCGGGCTGGCCCTGCAGGTAGCGACGCCGGACTGGAAACGTTGGAAGGTTACACTCTGGGCCGGCATCGTCACGACGGTCGCAGCCTTGTTCCCTGCTCTGATGATGAAGTTGTTGGACTTCGTAGCTCTCTACGGCCTGATCCTCATGCCGATGGGAGCGGTGATATTTGCGGACTTCTGGTTGCTGCCGAGACTTGGTCTGCGGGCAGAGTATGCCGAATCGAAGCAGCTCGCATTTTCGTGGCCGGCGCTCCTTGCTTGGCTGCTTGCGCTTGCGCTGAGCTTTGCGCTGCCGTACGAGATCTTCTTCAAGGCACTGCCAGGCTGGTTCATCGCCGTGGCATGCTTCGTGGTGTTCAGTGCAATGCAACAGAAGCTTCAACGCTCTCAGCCTTCGCCGGTGAATGCATGAAATTGATTCTCAAGATACTCTCCGCTGTCGGCCTCGGCCTCACGATCCTTCCCTCGATGCTTGTCTTTTCAGGTGCCATCACGTGGCAGACGCACGCCGGTCTTATGGTTGCCGGGATGTTGGTATGGTTTGCGACTGCGCCAGGATGGATGAAGATCTCTCGAAGCTGACCTTCGCGGTAGGATAGGAGGGGCCCGGAGTTCCCCTGCTGCTGACTGGCCCCACTTGCATGCGACGATTCCACCGAAAAACGAACAATCGTTCCGCATCCCCAAGGGCTCTCACCCGCGCTCTCTATAATCCTCCGGGGAAGAGGGGTCGGTGTTCTGGGCATCCGTGCTCATGCACCCCCCTCGTCTTAGTTTTCAACTGGTTGTGGAATTCTGCAAAGAATTTCTTAATATCGTACTACCGTCTTACCCCTTGAGAAGCATCATGGCGCTTGCGCATCTTCCGGCCGAAACAACTCATCTGGTTCACCAACGATTCTTTCTGCTGTGAACCTCCTCCACCTAATTCCACCTCCACAAGAACGATGTTTCTCTGTCACTCTCTCGGAATGCCTATGAAAAGAATCGACCTTTGTTCCCTTGCCTGGATGCTCCTGGCTCTCGCTGTCGCCGTCCCTCTAAGGTCGCAGGAGCCTCCCAAAGGAATCGTCATCAAGGTCACGCAGAAGGTCGCCGATGGACTGACGAGCGCAGTCTCTCCCGAAATATTCCTCAACGGCTATCGACGGTCCCTCAGCGGTCAGGCAATGCCCTATCGATCCCCGCATCCGGACGCCGAGACAGCACTGCTCGTCAGGGCTCGCCGGGAAGCGCGATCGATCACGTGGGAGACCGACACGCTGCCTGAACAGTGGCCCGGAGATTTCTACCGCTTGATTTGGCTCGCAGGTCTGGAGAAAAACGGGTTTGGCAACCTGCAGGAAGTCCATACGTTCGACCTCCTCATCAACGGTGAGCGATGGTTCACTTTCAAGAACCGAAAGGATTCCACTGCGAGCAAGTGGGTGATCCCCGGTAAGGATGGAGCTGAGCTGTCATTCGAGGCGACGATGGTGGATAGGGTAGGCGACCTCTTCGGTACGATGACGTTGAAGCTGCCGAAAACGGATTTCAGGTCCGGCCTACCGCTTGTGCTTCAAGTTGTGGGGGAAGATGCCGGGAGCGCGGACTGGTGCATGACATTTCAGTACAGCTTCAGTTTTACCCCCCGCTTGCTTGACGAGCCCGTCCTGCTCAGAGATGGCGTGCACGGCGCAAAGGTGCTTCGTCTGAGCCTGGACAATCTCAGGGCTGGCGGAGAGCTGGAGATTTCTGCTCCCGACCGCGAGGCGGTCAAAAAGCCCCTTGCTGTTGGGGCAAACGTTGTCTTCTTCCCCGTGGATGTGGTCGATCGGGAACAGGTACTACCGGTGTCTTTCATGATAGGCGACTCGCTCGTGAGCAGGAGCGTGGTGACGGTGAAGCCCGTCGTCCCACGGGAGGTCTATCTGCTCTCTTACTCCCACAACGACATCGGGTATACCGATCTCCAGCCCAATATCGAGCGAAGACAGTGGCGTAATCTCGATGAGGCGCTGCGACTGATCAAAGATACTCGAGACTATCCGGCCGATGCGCGATACAAATGGAACATGGAGGTGCTCTGGTCGCTCGAGAGCTATCTCCGGCAAGCGTCGGAGGAGAAGCGCATGGAGGTCATCGATGCGGTACGGAGCGGGAGCATTGGTCTGAACGCCTTGTACGCGAACATTCTGACAGGCCTCGCCACCGAGGCTGAGATGAGTCACTTCACTGACTTCGCAAGAGACCTTTCGACGACATACTCACTTCCCATCACCTCAGCTCTCGTCTCGGACATTCCGGGATTCACGTGGGGGATTGTGCCTGCCCTTGCTCACAGCGGCGTGAAGTACTTCTCCATCTCGCCGAATCCCGGTGACCGGGTCGGCTTCACGCTGGAGCGGTGGGGGGACAAGCCGTTCTACTGGGTCTCGCAATCGGGCCAAGAAAAGATCCTGACGTGGGTCGCCGGAGCCAGCTATGCAAGCTTCCACGAGGGCGATTTGAGCCGGCTCGGGGATGAGAAGATGATGAAACTGCTGAGAACCCTGGATGAAAAGGGGTACCCGTATGAGATTGTGCAGCTTCCATATACCGTCGGGGGTGACAACGGGCCGCCTGATCCGAATCTTCCGGAGTTCGTCAAACGATGGAACGAGCGTTACATTTCACCGAGGCTGATCATCGCGACCCACCAGCAGATGTTCCAAGAATTCGAGCGGCGCTACGGCTCGGAACTTCCGTCTTTCAAAGGTGACTTCACGCCTTACTGGGAGGATGGGGCCGCATCGAGTGCCTTAGAGACCGCCATCAATCGCCGGGCTGCCGATCGCCTCATCCAAGGGGAAGCGCTCTGGTCGATGTGCTCGCCCGGTTTCTTTCCGGACCGTGATTACTACGCTGCCTGGCGAGACGTGATATTGTACGACGAGCACACGTGGGGTGCCTGGAATAGTATCTCGGAGCCCGACGCGCCGTCAGTCAAGGGGCAATGGGCCATCAAGAGACAGTTTGCTCTTGACGCCGACAGCAGTGCGGGAGCTCTCCTTCTGCGCGCGTTCCCTCAGGAGCAATCGGGGCGTAGGGTCGCCATCGATGTGTACAACACGCAGGCTTGGCCGCGGACCGACGTTGTCTTCCTCTCGAAGGAGCAAAGGGCTGCTGGAGATCGGGTGGTGGATGAGCGGGGTCGATCCGTTCCTTCTCAGCGTCTCTCCACGGGCGAGCTCGCGATCCTTGTTCAGGAACTCCCTCCGCTGTCTGCCAAGCGATTTTTCGTACTGAAGGGTTCGCCTCTGAAACGCGGAGCCGCGAAGGCCGAGCGCAACACTCTGGAGAACGGACTCGTCGCTCTGAGCGTGAACGAACAGACCGGAGCTATCGAGCACTTGCGGTGGAAGCCGAAGGGCGGGGAGCTCGTGGATCGAACGCGTGGCAAGGGTCTGAACGAATACCTCTACGTCCCCGGAACGGATCCGCACGATGCTCAACACCTCACGAACGTACGGGTGACGATCAAAGAGAAAGGAAGCCTTCTCTCCTCCCTTGTGATCGACGCGGACGCTCCGGGCTGCAGGCGCTTTTCGTCGGAGGTTCGCCTGGTGGATGGCATTGGTCGGGTCGATATCCTCAACCATATCGACAAGAACACGGTCCGGGAGAAGGAGGGGGTGCATGTTGCGTTTCCGTTCAGCGTCCACGACGGACAACTGCGATACGATGTTGCGGGCGCCATCGTTCGCCCCGAAGAGGACCAGCTGCCGGGGGCCTGCAAGAACTTCTTCTCCGTCGAAAGTTGGGTCGACGTGTCGGGGGATTCATACGGTGTCACGTGGGCGACGCCGGATGCTCCACTCATCGAGGTTGGCTCCATCACTGCCGAACAGCCGTGGATGAAAACGATCTCGCCCTCACAGACATTCTACTCGTACGTCATGAACAACTACTGGCACACGAACTACAAGGCCGATCAGGAGGGCCCGGTTGATTTTCGTTATTCCATCTTGCCTCACGGGCAGTTCAAGGGCGAGGATGCCGAGCGATTCGGCAGAGAGGCGAGACAACCGCTCATTGTTGCCCTGGCCGACATGACCAAAAAGCCGGTTGGTAGTCTCTTCCGTCTCGTGCCGTCGAAGGTCGTTGTCACTTCCGTCAGGCCTGTGAAGGGAGGAAGCTCATGGCTTCTGTATCTCTACAATCCGACTAGCGATTCCCAGAGGTTCGCCCTGCAGTGGAACAAGGCAGTTCCTGTCTTCATTTGTCGCAGCGATGTGTTTGCGAGCGCGGGCGATCGCGTCGAAGGCAATATTGAGATACCGGCCCTCGGAAGCGCCTACGTCCGGGTCGACAGAAGATAGTGAAAAGTGCCAGACGCTTTCGAGGTGGGTGACACACCTGTCAGCATAACTCAATCAGCCGGCGAGCAGTCTCTCCAGCTTTTGGAAATTCACCGTATTCCAGTGAAATTCTCCCCACCATCGGGCGCATCTGTTCGCGTCGAGGGGGAGGGCGACGACCGGCACCTCGAAGCGCAGGCAGAGCCTCATCCCCCTTGCCAACTCCGGGATGCAGGCAATTCCCAGGACGCCGAGGCTCTTCCCCTCCCTCTTCAAATTCCTGAAGAGTGAATGAAGGTTTGCCGTCATCCAGATGTAGGGGGTCACGCCGTGGCGGCGCAGTAACTTCGTAACGCGGTTCACCTTACAATCGTCCGTGCAGCCCTTGCAGACGTAATCGAGGTCTCTCTGGGCAGCGCGGCAGTCGGCAGTCATATCGCGCAGACAGTGAGGCAGGAAGGCCAGCTTTTTCTCAGACGCTTTGAACCCATCTGCAAACAATCTGTTGACGAGCTCAATCTCGAGCATGTAGAGGTGGTACTGCTCCTCCGAGGTTGTGAGGGTCCGATCCAGGCGAGCGAAGCCGGAGAGACCTCGAAGGTGAGCTTGCACACCTCGAGTGTAAGGAGAGAGTTTGCTTCCAAGCGTATTGACCAGGAAGCCGTCGAGGGAGCCATCGCCTCCATCGCTCACGAGTTTCTTCAATCGTCGTCTGCTCTTGCTCAACGTTTGTATCTTAGTGAGCAGAAGCCGTCGATCGGGGACTTCCTTTAGGAAAGCGTCTGCCAAATCAGCGATCGTCGTGTAGTATCCGTCGGAGTTCTGCGAGTCGCCGTGGAGCGAGAAGGTTTTTCCCTGAAGGGGGGCTATCAACGTTGCCTGCTGGGTCATTGATTTCCCAGTTCCAATCCCACGACCTCTGGAAGCGGGTGGGACTTTCCTAGGTGGATTCCAATCCCGTGAGTTCAGCGCTCACCTCCCAGAGGCGCCGGGCCACGTCGGCGTCGTACGAGATCTTCGAAGACCGAATCTCCTTCTTATCGAGAAAATACTTTCCCGTCACTCCCGCCACGTCAGGGGAGCTCGCGAGCCAGATGACCGTCTCAGCGCCTTTCTGCGGAGAACGCATGAAGAACCCCAGATGCCTGAATACGACGCCTGCGATGCCGGTCAGTTCTTTCCCAAAATTTGTCCTGACGCCGCCCGGGTGGAGAGTGTTGACGGTAGTCCTCGTCCCGTGGAGTCGCCGAGCAAGCTCATAGGTGAAGAGGATGTTCGCGAGCTTCGACTGGGCGTATGACATCATCGGGTTGAACCGCCTTTCCAGGCCCAGATCGTCGAAGAAAATCCCTCCGTACCGGTGCACCTGCGATGTGACGTTGATGATCCTGGCGGCGGGGGATGCCTTCAATTGAGCGAGCAAGAGGTTGGCAAGGAGAAAATAGGCCAGGTGGTTCACCGCAAACGTTGTTTCGATCCCGTCGACCGTAACGGTGCGCGTCGGGTAAATCCCGCCGGCATTGTTCACGAGCACATCGACCCTGGGATAGGGCGAGCTAATTTCCTCCGCCACTCTGCGGATCTCCTTTTGTGACGACAGGTCGGCAAGGAAGAGCTCAACATTTCCGTTGCTGCTCCTCTCCTTGATCTCACGTAGTGCTGCCTCGCCTTTCGCTCGGTTGCGGCAGACCAGGAGGACCGTGGCTCCCTGTCTTGCGAGGGCTTCGGCGGTCACTTTTCCTATTCCTGAGCTGGCGCCCGTCACGAGGCAAATCTTATCTTTCATTACGCGCTCTTTTAGCGTCATTTGTTGACTAACTGGTTTTTGTTGCCTAATATAGCGCCACACTTTGACTATTACAACTGGCGTCGAGAACTTCCCGGTCGTCTCACCGCTCGCACTCAACGACTGGTTCTCTCACTTCCTTCCGACAAACCGAAAAGAGCATGCCTATGAAAACCTTCATAGCGATTTTCCTTACGTTGCTTTGCGTTGCGCCGGCGCAAGAGGTGCAAACCAAGGATTACACGCACGAATCCAAGGAGTCCCGCGATGCCCGGATGAGCTGGTGGCGCGAGGCGCGCTTCGGCCTGTTCATTCACTGGGGTCTGTATTCAATACCCGCCGGCGAATGGAAGGGGAGCACCAACCACGCGGAATGGATCCGCACCACTGCCCAGATCCCCGTGAAGGAGTACGAGAAGTTCGTGGGCCAGTTCGATCCCGTCAAGTTCAACGCGACCGAGTGGGTCCGGATGGCGAAAGACGCAGGGATGAAGTACATCGTCATCACGTCGAAGCATCACGACGGCTTCTGCCTGTTCGATTCGAAATATACCGACTTCGACATCATGTCAACGCCGTTCAAGCGCGATGTGCTCAAGGAGCTGGCGGACGCCTGCCACAAGGCGGGGATGAAGATCTGCTGGTACCATTCGATCATGGATTGGCATCACCCGGATTACCTGCCGCGCCGCAACTGGGAGAGCGATCGCCCGACGGAGGGGGCGAATTTCGACCGCTACGTCCAATACATGAAGAACGAGCTGAAGGAGCTGGTCACCAACTACGGCCACATCGGCGTCCTCTGGTTCGATGGCGAGTGGGAATCGACGTGGAACACCGGCTACGGCAAGGATCTCTACAATTATGTGAGAAGTCTCCAGCCCTCCATCATCATCAACAACCGCGTAGGAGCAGGGAGATCGGGGATGGAAGGATTCACCAAGGAGGGAGAGTTCGCCGGGGACTTCGGTACCCCTGAGCAGGAAATCCCCGCGACCGGACTTCCGGGCGTCGAGTGGGAAACCTGCATGACGATGAACGATCACTGGGGATACAACAAACACGACGACAACTGGAAATCCCCCGAGGACTTGATCCAGAAGCTGGCGGACATCGCCTCGAAGGGGGGCAACTTCCTGCTGAATATCGGACCGACGTCGGAAGGGGTCTTCCCTCAACCGAGCATTGATCGGCTGCGTGAGATCGGCGGATGGATGAAGGTGAACGGCGAGTCGATCTATGGAACGAAGGCGAGCCCGTTCAAGAGTCTGGAGTGGGGGCGATGCACGCAGAACACCGTCGAAGGAGGATCACGGCTCTACCTGCATGTGTTTCAATGGCCGGTGGACGGGAAGCTTGTCGTGCCGGGAATCTTGAATCAGCCCAGGCAAGCCTATCTGCTCGCCGACTCTCAGAAGAATTCGCTGGATGTGGCTCGGCAGGAGGATGCTCTGGTCATCTCCCTTCCGGCCAAAGCTCCAACTCCGTACAATAGTGTCGTGGTTCTGGATATCGTGGGAAAGCCTGACATCACCTCCCCTCCAACAATCTCATCCGGCTTCGACATCTTCGTCGATGCAGCGGATGTCTCTGTTACCTCTGATCGCGAAAACGTCGAGCTCCGGTACACACTCGATGGGAGTGTCCCAACCGCCAATTCCTCGTCGGTCCAGGGACCGATTCGATTGACGACGACGACAGTGGTCTCCGCCCGCTGTTTCCGGGACGGGAAGCCGGTGAGCGGTGTTTCCTCAGCGAAGTTCACCAACGTCACTCCTCGACCGGCCGCGAGGGTTGAAGGCACCACCGCCGGACTGTCCTACGCTTACTATGAAGGAGATTGGGACGAGCTTCCCGACTTCAGCAAGCTTACGCCGGTGAAAAAGGGGAATCTCGAGAGCTTCGACCTTTCTCCGAATGCGAAGGCGGAGTACTTCGGGATTGAGTATACCGGCTTCATACGGATTCCGACTGATGGGGTCTACGCGTTCTACACCGACTCCGACGATGGAAGCTGCCTGTATGTCGATGGGACAAGAGTCGTCGACAATGACGGGCTCCACGGCATGAAGGAGGTGAAGGGGGTCGTCGCCCTCGCGGCGGGCCTGCATCCGATTCGAGTGGACTTTTTCCAGAAGAGCGGAGGCGTTGACTTGAGAGTATCCTGCGAGGGTCCGGCGGCGAACAAGCAGCCAATTCCGGCCGCTCTGCTTTTCCATCTAAAATGATTTCCCGAAGAGGTGCTGAGCTATGCAAGTGGTGATGAAATTACTCCTGGTGTTGTCGACGGCTCTGTTACCCTCCCACCCCCGAGTCGAGTACGGTCATTTCATTTCTGAGGACTCGAGCTGCGCGGTCTGGTGGGCAGAAGGTGCCTACAAGGTCACGAAAAACGATCCGGTGCCCGCGACTCCGCTGTCGATCTCCATCTCGAGCGCCGGCAACGAGTACGAGGCTTTCCAGGTCGTGCTTCATCCTTTGAGAGAGATGTCCAATGTGACCGTGCGGCTCGGCAATCTGCTGGATCCATCGGGAAGGAACATTGCCTCCAGGAACGTATCCGTGAAGCACGTCGCCTACGTCAACGTCACGAAGCCGACAGATTCCTATGGTATCGCTGGCGAGTGGCCCGATCCGGTCCCTGACTATGACGGCCCTTTCACCGTGGAAGCCGGTCGGAATCACCCGCTCTGGATCACGGTCTATGTTCCATCGGGCACGGCCCCGGGAAGCTACCGGGGGGAACTCGAACTGAGTGCGACGGGGTGGAGAAAGGTCGTTCCCTTCGAAGTGCAGGTGTGGGGTTTCTCCCTTCCCAGAACCACTCATCTTCGCTCATCCTTCGGTCTTGCGACAGAAGATATCAGAGCGTACCACAACCTCAAGACGCAAGACGAGCTTCGGAGGGTCACCGACCTGTATTTCCAATGTCTGCGTGATCACCGGATGTGCCCAACCTCCCCTTTTGATCTTTATCCGATGCACGTCCGCGTCTCGGGTCTGGATTGGGAGGGAGGGGAATTGGTGAGCGAGATGGTTCATTCGGGAAGAACCGCTCTCAAGCTCGTGGATGAGAGCGAGACATCGACCGTTGACGCCCATACGACCCAACTGATTCCCGTCCGTCCGGGGGAGATGTATGATCTCTCCTGGTTTGCGATTGCGGAGAAGCCGGACCGGCAGTACACGGTCATTGTGAAGTGCTATGACTCGAGGGGATCGTACCTACCCTATGATGACGTGCTGCGCATCTTCAGGGGCTCATCGGTCTGGGAGAAAGATTCGATCATTATCAATCCATTCAGGGATGTCGTCAAGTCGGTCGCGGTTCACCTCATGCCGACCGCATGGGATCTGAAAGGGACGAACACCGGCACGGCCTATTTCGATGACATCGTGTTCCGCTCCGCCTCCAACGACAGGAACCTTCTTCCTCAGGGCGACTTCGAGGTCGACACGAACGCGATCTCTGTGAATGTCGACTTTTCCGAGTTTGATCCGGCTGCGAGGAGGTATCTTGACGAGTTCGGATTCAACTCTTTCAATCTTCGTCTCGAGGGGCTCGGATGGGGCTCATTCTACGAGCGGAGATCCGGCGTCTTTCACGGATTCCGGCAAGGAACGCCGCAGTACCAAAGACTGATGGGTCAGTATCTCTCCCAGGTGGAGAAGCATCTCGAGCAGAACGGATGGCTGGGAAAGGAGTACACTTACTGGTTTGACGAGCCGGAGAGGAAGGATTACCCATTCGTCCGCGAAGGGATGATGAACATCCGCCGGGCCGCGCCGAAGCTCACTCGGTTCATCACGGAGCACCAGCCGGGACCTGATATCATGGACGTGTCGGAGATCAGCTGTACGATCTTCGATAGGGTTGACAGAGATGTCGTCGCGAAGTTGACGCAGCAGGGCCGTGAGTTCTGGTCCTATCTCTGCACTGCTCCGAAGGCGCCGTGGGTCTCCCTCTTCATCGATCACGATGCGATCAATCTCAGGATCTGGCCCTGGATGTCGTATCAGTGGAAGCTGAAGGGGATCTTGATCTGGCGGGTGAACTACTGGAACAGTCCCGAGGCTTCACCGGCAGGCACGCTGCAGAATCCCTGGGAGGATCCAATGTCGTATATGACCGGCTACGGGACGGCCAATGGACAGCTTCGCTATTGGGGGAACGGCGATGGTCGTCTTTTGTATCCTCCCAATCGAAATCCGAACGACCGTTCCAAGCAATATCTCGTCGGCCCGGTTTGTTCCGTGCGCCTGGAGAATTTGAGGGATGGGATCGAGGACTACGAATACTTCCATTTGCTGGAGGAAGCAGTGAAGAACGCGCGACCGGACCAGATGGGGCTGATCGCGAAGGCGAAGTCTCTCCTGGACGTTCCGGAGAGCATCTTCAGGGACGGCAGGACGTTCACCAAAAATCCGCAAATGCTCCTTGCTTATCGAAAGCAGATCGGCGAGGTTCTCGACGCGCTGATGAGAGGGGGCCAGCAGTAATCTGATGAACGTGGCGGACACACGGAGATTTCTGAACGGCAGGATCGTTCTTATTTGCATCCTCTTCGTCGGAAGCACCGGCTCCGTTCTTGGGAACGGCTCGCCAGGCGGCAAGGAAGCGATTCCACCCGGCGTCTCGAAGCACGATTTCTACTTCCGCTCTCTTGCCAAGAGTTGGGATGAAGGAGTCCCGCTTGGAAATGGCATGCTCGGCGCTCTCGTCTGGCAAAAGGATAGCGTGCTGCGGATAGCGCTTGACCGGGCAGACCTCTGGGATCTGCGCAAGGTGAAGGAGTTCGAGCGGCCTGAATTCCGATTCTCCTGGGTCATCGACCAGGTGAACAAAGGAGACTACAAGCCCGTCCAAACACTTTCGGACCTTCCGTACGAACGTGACGCCGCCCCAACGAAGCTCCCCGGCGCGGCCCTGGAATTCGATATCCCCGATGTGGGCGCGGTCGAAGCCGTCCATCTCTCTCTCGAGAACGCGCTCTGCACGGTGACGTGGAAGAGCGGAATCCGACTTCGAACCTTCGTCCACGCTACCGAACCCCGCGGCTGGTTCATGCTCGAGGGGTCTCCGGCGAAGCTCCGGCCCAGGATATCAACCCCTCCGTACGGAACATCCGACTCCTCTGGGCGATCGCCCGGCAGCGGGCCGGGCGGAAATGATCTCCGTCGCCTCGGCTATCCAGCACCTCGAATCATCGAGGGGGAACGAGAGATCAGCTATCATCAAGAGTGTTCAGAAGGATTCTCCTATGACGTATGGGTAGGATGGACGTGCGGTCGGAACAACGTGCTGATCGGCTGTTGGACAATCAGACCGAACAAGCCGTACGCTCTGAGCAGGCAGGCCCGGACGACCGGCCTGCGTGAGGTGACTCAGCGAGCCTTCGACCGAGATCTGAAGAGCCATCGTGCCTGGTGGAGTAGGTTCTGGAATCAGTCTTCGATCCACCTGCCGGATTCAATACTCGAGACCCGATGGTACCGGGAGATCTACAAGCTCGGGAGCGCATCACGTCGAGGTGCTCCGCCGATCACGCTCCAGGCCGTCTGGACGGCGGATAACGGGCGCCTTCCACCATGGAAGGGAGATTTCCATCATGACCTGAACACGGAGCTGAGCTACTGGCCAGGCTACGGCAGTAATCACCTTGACGAGGAGACCGCATTTCTGGACTGGCTTTGGGAATGCAGGCGCGTGGCGGAGCGTTACACGAGGACTTTCTTCGGCAAGGAGGGATTGAACTTCCCCGGCGTCTCGACGCTCACAGGGGAGCCGATGGGCGGGTGGATTCAATATTCGCTCTCGCCGACCATTTCGGCCTGGCTTGCACAGCATTTCTATCTCCATTGGCGATACACCATGGACAGGGAGTTCTTGCGGCAGCGCGCTTACCCCTGGCTGCGAGCCGTTGCTGTCTTTCTGGATGAGCTTTCAGTCCGCGACCAGAATGGCCGTAGGAAACTCCCGCTGAGCTCTTCCCCTGAGATCAACGACAACCGCATCGACGCCTGGTTCCACACGACGACGAACTACGACCTTGCACTGGTTCGGTGGCTGTACGGCGTAGCGGCTGAGCTGGCAACTGAGCTTGGCAAGAGGGATGAAGCGGAGCGTTGGATGAAGATTGGCTCCGAGTGGCCGGAGTTCGCACTCGATGACGTGATCAAGAAATTGCTGGTTGCGCCAGGCGTCCCTCTCAAGGAGTCGCACCGGCATTTCTCTCACCTCATGGCGATCCACCCGCTGGGACTGGTCGATTGGGACCGGGGTGAGGCTGACAGGCAGATCATTCGCTCATCCCTCCTGGACCTGGAGCGGCTGGGCACCGATTGGTGGTGCGGGTACTCGTACGCATGGCTGGGGAGTCTCTGGGCTCGTGCACGGAACGGAGAGAAAGCAGCCGACGCTTTAAGAACCTTCGCCACCTGCTTCTGCCTCCCCAACAGCTTCCACGTCAACGGGGATCAATCGGGCACCGGCAAGTCGAAGTTCACGTACAGGCCGTTCACGCTTGAAGGGAACTTCGCGTGCGCTGAAGGCATCCAGGAGATGCTAGTGCAGAGCCAAGGAGGGATCGTGCGTCTCTTCCCGGCCGTTCCTGCTGGCTGGAGAGACATCTCGTTCATCGACCTTCGTGCCGAGGGCGCATTGCTTGTCTCCGCTGAAATGAAGGATCGCCGGATGGACCTCGTCCGCATCCGATCGGAACAAGGGGGGCGTGTCCGAGTGCAGAACCCGTTCGACGGTAGGGAGCTCGTGACGGAGAGTGATCGTCCGGTGAAGATCCGTTTAGAAGGGCAGATGATCGAGTTCGACGCCCGGCCAACCACCACTGTGACACTCCGTCCGAAGGAGCGGTGACGTCTCGTTTGTCAGACCCGAAGATGAAGCAGTTCACTCTTGCCCTCGTTCTGCTCGCAGTTTGCTCCACGAGCCTGTTCGCACAGAAGGCACGCCATACCTTCAGCCTCGGTGAAAATGAATTCCTCCTCGATGGGAAGCCGTTCCAGATCATCAGCGGTGAGCTGCATCCGGCCCGGATCCCGAGAGAGTACTGGCGACATCGCCTGCAGATGGCCAAAGCGATGGGCTGTAATACGATCGCCGCGTACATCTTCTGGAACTATCACGAGCGTGAGCCGGGTACGTTCGACTTCAAGACCGGGAACCGTGGTGTTGCGGAGTTCATCAGGATAGCGCAGCAGGAAGGAATGTGGGTGTTGCTGCGCCCCGGACCGTATGTCTGCGCCGAATGGGATTTTGGCGGCTTGCCTCCTTATCTCCTGCGGATCCCGGATATCAAGATCCGATGCATGGACCCACGCTATATGAGAGCTGTCGAGCGATATATCACGAAGCTGGCATCGGTGGTCAGGCCGTTGTTGGTCACGAACGGCGGGCCAATCCTGATGGTGCAGATCGAGAATGAGTACGGGAGCTACGGGAACGACAAGAACCACCTGGAAGCGCTGAGGAAGATCTGGCTGAAGAACGACGTCAACGTACCGTACTACACGGCTGACGGGCCCACGCCCTCCATGCTGGACGCCGGAACTATCGACGGCGCTGCGATCGGCCTGGATTCCGGCTCGGACGAGAGGGCGTTCGAAGAAGCTAAGAAAAGGAACCCCGGCGTGCCAGCGTTCAGCAGTGAGACGTACCCCGGCTGGCTGACGCACTGGGGCGAGCACTGGGCACGGCCGGATACGACGGATCTGATGCGAGAAGTGAGGTTCCTCCTCAACAATAAGAAATCGTTCAATCTCTATGTTATCCACGGAGGGACCAATTTCGGATTCACGGCCGGGGCGAACTCAGGCGGCAAAGGATACGAACCTGACGTTACCAGTTATGACTACGATGCTCCAATCAACGAGCAAGGTCGACCGACGTACAAGTATTTTGCGCTTCGCAGTCTCATCTCACGGTACGTCGGAACGCTGCCGGACCCACCCGCGCCCATCCCCGCTGTGGAGATACCTGAGATCAGAATGACTCCGTACTCTTCCGTTTGGGCAAACCTGCCGACACCCATCGCGTCTGTTCAGCCGAGGCCCTTCGAAGCATACGGTCAGGACTATGGTTTCATTCTGTACAGCGCCAGGCTGATCGGCCATAAGAGCGGCAAGCTCACGATCACTGACTTGCACGACTATGCTCTGGCTTTTCTGAACGGCGTATTCCTCGGGAAGCTGGATCGTCGTGAAGGTGAGAGCACCATTGAGGTTCCAAGGAGCGATGTGAACGATCCGTTGCTGGAGATCCTCGTCGAGGGCATGGGCCGCATCAACTTTGCTCAGAACATGATCGATCGCAAAGGCATCACCGACCGCGTCACGCTCAACGGCATCACACTCATGAACTGGAATGTCTACAAGCTCCCCTTTGACGAGCATTTTGTTGAGACGCTGAAGCCGGCGGCGATCGATGCCGCTCGACGTGGTGTGTTCTTTCGGGGCAACTTTGAGCTGAATGAACTCGGCGACACCTACTTCGATATGTCGAGCTACGAGAAGGGGTTCATCTGGGTGAATGGTCATAACCTGGGGCGCTATTGGGACATCGGACCGCAGGAGAGATTGTACTGTCCTGCCCCATGGTTGAAGAGGGGGAGGAATGAAATCATCGTCTTCGATTTGCTGCAGCTTGAGCCGAAGCCGGTGAGAGGTATGAAAACGCTGGAGTAGCTTGAATCTCGCCCAAAAGTCTGTCTTGCCCACATATAAGAGAGGTGAGACTATGAGATCAATTCGGTTTCGTTCTGCTTGCATACGCATTTACGCCGTTGCCATCCTGCTGGCCAGTCTCGGCAACGGCGCGAGCTCAAGTAATACCCTGCGGCAGGAGCGTCGAGCAGTCAAATCGGCGGACGGGGTGGTCGCTCGCCTGCTGGGAGCGCGAGCGAGCGAATTCAAGCTTGAGCTCATGACGTCCGAACATGGAAATGATGTTTTTGAGGTGGAGGGAAAAGATGGAGCAGTCGTCGTCCGGGGCACGAATCCGATTGCCCTGACGCGTGGCGTTTATCATTATCTTCGCCAAGCGACGCACAGCCAGGTAACGTGGAGCGGTGAGCACCTTGTTCTGCCGAAGCACCTGCCTGACTATCCGAAGACGCGCGTGAGCTCGCCGTATAAGCTTCGCCTGTACTACAACGTCTGCGCGTTCGGCTACACGACGGCATTCTGGGGCTGGAAGGAATGGGAGCGGGAGCTGGACTGGATGGCGCTTCACGGCATCAACATGCCGCTGGCGATGGCCGGCCAGGAGGCGGTCTGGCAGAAGGTGTGGAACAGCTACGGCGTGACGAACGACGAATTGAAGGACTATTTCACCGGCCCGGCGTTTCTGCCGTGGCATCGCATGGGAAACATCAACAAGCATGATGGACCGCTCCCTCAGGGCTGGCTCGATCAGAGCAGAGAGCTTCAGAAGAAGATCCTCAGCCGCATGCGAGAACTCGGAATGGAGCCTGTCGTGCCTGCGTTTTCGGGCTTTGTTCCTCCCGCCTTCGAGAAGCACCATCCGGAAGTCAAGACACAGAAGCTCGCATCATGGGCCGACTTCGGAAAAGAGTTTCAGACTCAACTGCTTTCTGCCGACTCGCCCCTGTTCGACGAGATCGGAAAGAAATTCATCGAGGAATATCGGATGGAATACGGACAGTACCACTATTATCTCTCCGATAGCTTCAACGAGATGGAGGTTCCGGTCACCGAAACCGGTCGATACGATGAGCTCGCCGCGTACGGCAAGGCGGTCTACAAATCCATCGTTGCAGGCGATCCGAACGGGGTGTGGGTGATGCAGGGATGGCTGTTCTACAACTCTTCGAAATTTTGGGACAAGGCGTCCGCGCAGGCCTTGCTCAGGGACGTTCCAAATGACAGAATGATCATTATTGATCTTGCCAACGAGTTCTGGCACGGCTGGAAGGTGCACGATGGGTTCTACGGCAAACAGTGGATCTACAGCGTCATCCACAACTTCGGCGGAAACAATCCGTTGAACGGCGCGCTGAAGTTCTTTGGCGAAGATCCTCCCCAGGCATTGAATGCCCCGATGCGCGGAGCGTTGGTCGGACTCGGCCTCTCGCCCGAAGGCGTTGAGAACAACGAGGTCATCTATGAGCTTCTGACCGACGTGGGCTGGACGGACAAGCCGATCGAGCTGGATCGGTGGCTTGCCGACTATTGCGCTTCCCGCTACGGCGGCTATCCGGAGGCGATGAAGGAAGCCTGGCAGCTGCTTGTAAGGTCCGTCTATGCGAAGCCGCATGGCAACGTGCGATTCGGGTTTCAGTTGCGGCCGTCGCTCACGCCGAGAGGTGAGGCCCAGGGAGGTCCGGATGTCGCTCGAGCCTGCGATCTGTTCCTTTCCTGCGCTGGCTCCCTCGGGTCAAGCCAGCTCTACCGCAACGATCTCGTTGAGCTTGTCG